>Ga0065711_1000221_pt1 | contig 80703 bp, 37 predicted proteins | sample Hoacrofraction12_FD_59098 | JGI IMG/M metagenome (GOLD analysis project Ga0065711, IMG submission 59098) | Hoatzin crop microbial communities from Cojedes, Venezuela - Epithelial fraction 12 v2 (version 2) | ecosystem: Host-associated > Birds > Digestive system > Esophagus > Crop | place...
AGGCTGCCCAGGGAGGTTGTGGAGTCTCCTTCTCTGGAGATATTCAAGACCCACCTGGACGCGGTGCTGTGCAGCCTGCTGTAGGTGACCCTGCTTCGGCAGGAGGGTTGGACTAGATGACCCACAGAGGTCCCTTCCAACCCCGACGATTCTGTGATTCTGTGATTCCCACTGCCACCGCTCCCCTCACAGATCTAACGAGCCGTCTCGTAACGACAGGGACCGTGGCCATAGCTGCAGAGACCCGCTCGGCAGCGACTGCGGCTGAACCTGCCCGATTTGGCTCCGCAGCTCTCCGCACCGCAAAGCTGCCGGCTTTGTCGGCAAAGCCCAGCGCAGCTGCGGTTCACCCTCCAGGGACAAACCACCCAGCAGAGCCCACGCTCCAGCGCGGCCGCCTTGGGAGCACGAGGAACAGTCAGCAACTGCCCGGCTGATGAATCTTTGTTCCTACAAAGGGAAGCTCAATGACGAGAAAAAAAGGCACGCTGTTTTTATTCAGAGATTCTAATGTGCACATAAATCTTTGCACTGTGGTTTCACATGTAACGTTTAGGACCGATTTCATGACGGGTGTGGGTTTAGAGGTTTTAAAGAGTTTCATATAGATTCCCAACGCCACCTCTAAGAATAGAATTATGTGTCTTAGCTAAAGTTCTTTCTGCTGTCTACTTGTATTTTTCAGAAAAGCCTTGAAAATATTTGCAAAGTTGCAACAGTTCATCTCAACACAGTTCAACACAGCTTTCACAAAACAGTGTTTTCTTTTCGTTGTGTTTAAAAAAAATGGAACTTTTGATCTAGTTATTTGACAGCTACATTAATTGCTAAATTCACAAACAACAAACAGAGAAGTTGTAATGATGTCAGTCCTATGCCTTCTTCAACGTCTGAGAACAATTGCTGTAGCAGTTGATCTACACATTCTTTCTTCCCCCCTTCCACTAATTTCACGGCATTGCTGCTTTTAAACTATGTGGTCTAAGACCTATGGTATACTCTAAAAATACTGAGAATATCTCTCTCTGCTGGTAGAAGCATCCTGATTAAAACGAAAATACTGCAGTTGTTACCCAGCTCTCTGATGTTTGCTTCTGTTCCTTCCCAGAACAATTCAGTGGTATACAAGAGGTTTAATTTCACAACACTACACATAAAACTCTTCCCTGGCTTACCAGCACCTTTCTTGATGTTAAGACTCCCAGAACAATATCCCCTATGAATTTCTCCATTAAGTTACAGGGGAGGGCTGAGGGGACTCACTGCTTTTACAAATGCTGCTGTTGTGCATTCCAGTAGAGCACGAAGTGCCTTCTCTGGAAACCAGCAATATATCGCTATAAAAGACCGTTTTCTGGGAAGGAGCTCTTGAAAGTGGGCAAAGTGGTGGCAAGAGAGAGCTGGTGCTGACCATCACATCAGTGCCAGAAAAGGCCACGCTGGAGGGTGCCAGCGCGTTGTGCGGCAACGTAACTGCTGCCTCTGGGGTGGGTGATGCAGGGGTGGCCGAGATCAATCTCTCTGAGCCTGGACTTCTGTTAGGAGAGTGTCACCGCAATGAACACACATGCACTCATTGCAGCCTGCCTGCTTACGTATCTCTGAGCAAACTGCTGCGAGTAGCTCTCGCTCTGGGAGCCACAGAGAGGTTTGGAGTCAGTCGGGAGAGCTGCATCGGGAACCAATCTGGTATGATACCATCACGAACACAGTAGCTGCCCCCCGCGGGGCCGAGCAAGCGAGCGTCTCAATCAATGGCCAGATGATGCACAAGAGATAAATCCGACAGCACAGAAAACAATCCTCAAAAAAACCCACAACCCCCCCCCATCCCCATGTAACTGTTATCATGGGGCACTTGTACTCCTGCTAGCCCAGGGCAGCACTCTTCGTGTCGCCTCCTGCACGCACTGCAAGCCGAGCGCCCGGAGGAGGAGGATCTGCGCAGAGCCGCACTTCTGCAGGGAGCAGCACACTGCGGCAGGCTGACGGACAGGCGCGCTACCCGCAGCATGAAGGTGTGGAAACGGGAGAGCAGGGCCAGGCTCCAAGCTGGTGAGAATCGGGATCGCCTGCTGCGCCCCCTGAAGCCCTTTGTTTACAGCATCCAAGGATATGACTCTCCTCTAGAAAGCAACTCCTTCGCATCTATGGCTGCAGGCTGAAATCCCAGTAGTCAAAGCAGGGCACTAATCCTTCACCCTTACCACCAAAGAGAACCATTTCCAGCTACCAGGCAAGCAAAACCCCAGAACCCCTCCTTCCAACGGTTTCCTAAGCTATTTAATGAGTTTCCTCCTTCAGTTCTCCATTTCCTCGAAGCATTTACCTGCAGTGTATGACCATGGGGCCTTTACTCTTTGCTGACTTCTGCCTGACCATCTGCACAAACTGGAGGATGCTTTCGGCAGCGTTGGTCGTGGGGACCCCGTGGTCTGGCCAGGCAGTGTAGTTAAAATGCATCACGTCTTGCACCTCATCGGCCTGACGGGAAAAGCAGAACAGCAGCATGTTCACAGGAGTTTGAACAGTACGGTCACGCTCAGTTAGACTGAGGTTTTTTTCATCGTTTTGCAGTGGATTTTTTCCCCCCCAAATGCAGCTAAAGAAAGTAAAGTCAGCCAAAAAAAGTGGAAAAGAATTTATGTGCTATTTGATTAAAAGGGGGGGAGGTATCAGGCCAGCATTATGGAAAAGGCACGAACTCCAGTTTCTGGGTTTGGGATTTGTTTTTTGCTTTTTTTAGCATGGTGGCTCAATTTTATTTTGCTTTTAAATCAAGAACTGTTGCATTTTTCCAGTTTGAGCTTTCTTCCTCTTTCTATTCCATTTCCTTTCCTTTTCTCATTTGGCCACAGATAAAGAACAACACTGCTGGTAAACAATCAAGACTGGACTCTTGAGAGTTTTTCTTTTGAAGTTTCAAAGGAAAAAGAATACCAAAAGAGAAGAAAAAATCATTACAGGGCAAAGGAAATATTTAGAAGAACACCCTTTATCATAAAAAATCCTTCCACCGGTAAGGACTCTAGTGCCTTTAGGTGAGACAAGATCCTCAACACAACACATTTTGTCTTTGAGACTTAAAGAAACCCAAAACATGGGGAGAGGTGAGGGTGTCATCACCCAAACACACGGCAAGCAACGCCTTTAGTTTTGCCATTCTGGGTGAGGCTAAACACCCCTACTGCAGTGTCCCCTCTCCAGTCACAGGCAACAGCAGAACCTTAGGCACAGGATATTAAAAAATGAGATTAGTATAAAAGACCCTGAAGTCGCTGCCCTGGTTTTGGTAAAGGACAGTTTACCTGAACTGCAAACTGCAGTCTCATCATTATTTTCCGTGGATGCCAACAGCCCAACGCATCGTGTTTTATGCATTTGCACCCTTAGCCTGCCCTGTGCGCCCTTTGCAACGCAGTGAGGCATGACCGAGTAGGACTAGGGTCCGGGGCCAGCGCTGACGTGCCAGTTTTTTCATCTCCCTTCCATATCTCTAACGAGCTGGCGCTGGCACCGAGCTGGTGCAGGAAACAAAGCTGGAAAGAAACGCTTGAAAATCTGAACAGCTTCGATCTGGAAATCTCATGCTCTCACGTGTGCTTCAATACGTTCTAGGAATATATGAATATTGCAGAATTGCCCTTTTGAAAAATATTTTCAATTTCTACATTGGCATCTTCAAGTTTTGAATAGCTTCTAGCAAGAAGGTATGCCAGAGTTAAGGAAAAGAAGTTTACACATTTGTTGTCACTAATTATTGGCACCACAGAAATGCCCAGAGCTCTAGTATTACTTTTTGATTCAGTCTTGCATTTTGCTGAGAAATTCATAGCAAAGACAGTTTTAGGGGAACATTTTTGCGATTTAGCCATTTGCCTGTGTGGAGGGAGGGTAAGGCCATCAATCTTTCTCTTAAGCATCTTCCACTGAATGCCAGAAATGGACAACACTTAAAGAAGAGGCAGGACTGAAATTACTCCCACCCTTACAGCAGGGCTATGCAAAATGTTTCACTTACGTAGCTAATTCGGAAACTCCTGTAAACCCAGTCTGTGTGCTCCTCCTCAGACAGCATCTCCACTGTGATGTCCCCATATGCAACAGGATCTTCTGTAAAAGGCCAGTAATGATCACATTTCACCTGAAAGGGAAACATAGAAATACATATTTATATATATATAAATATATATGCTTATATAAAAAAGCATAATCAAAAGTATACTGAACCTCAGTTTTAGAAATCTCTACAGCACTATTTACTTGATGCTGCACTAAGATCCTGCAATGACTGTCAGTCTGATCATTGCTATTTCTGTAACTGCTGTAACTGTAGACATAAGCTATACATTGATTTCCTGAAGGGTAACATTGGTATAGCAAAGAATGGAAATAGATAGTGTCCTTGTAGATTGTTACTTTTCCTAATAGAATAGGTCTAAAAGGAACAAAACATGGGGAACAAGAACATATCTCTAAAAAATAAGTAATATTCCAAATACTCCTGTTATAATGTCAAGGCAAACGTAAAGCATAATACTGGTATTTCATTATTATTTAAAAGTAAAAGCACAGAAACACAGAATGGCTGAGGTCGGAAGGGACCTCTGGAGGTCATCTGGTCCAACCCCTCTGCTCAGGCAGGGCCCCCCAGAGCCAGTTACCCAGGACCATGCCCAGACAGCTTTTGAATATCTCCAGCGATGCTGATCCCACAACTTCTGGACAACCTGTACCAGTGCTCAGTCACCCTCACAGTAAAAAAGTGTTTCCTGATGTTCAGATGGAATTTAATGTGTTATAATTTGTGCCTGTTGCCTCTTGTCCTGTCCCTGGGCACCACTGAGGGGTCCCTTGTCTCCATTCCCTCTCACCGGGTATTTATGCACAGTCACAAGAACCCCCTGAGCCTTCTCTTTTCCAGGCTCAGGAGTCCCAGCTCCCTCAGCCTCTCCTCATGCGAAAGATGCTCCAGTCCCTCAACCATCCTGAAATGCCTGCCATAAGTGAACGGAGTGCCATGCCAGCTCTGGTTATGATGCTGCCTCATGATCAGAAAACAATGCAAAGAAATTCACCCACCAGAAAATAAATACATTTTCAGTGTAGTTTCTTTTATACTATGTGCAAGATATTGTTACATACCCTTCTTTTCTCATTACACTGAGTGAGCATTACAATAATTTGAGATTTTTGCTGGAGAACCATCTTCCAAAAATCATTCCTAGTTTCCGGCAGTGGTCCTTGGGTTGCAATGTATTCCTGGGGTGAATTATAACCCTAAGAAACAAAGAGACAGGTGCTGTTTATCAACATGTTTAATGCTTCAGAACACATATTTTTCTCTGGCATACACATTTTTTAGCTTGCTCAAATTAATTTTGTACTTTTAAAAGTGATTTCTAATATAAAGAAACTAACTCATGATTTTTTGTATTTATATTCATATTACAACTTTTGCCAGTTTTTGATACTCCTCCCAAAGTGTAAACAATCTAGAATGAAAGACAGAAGATGAAACTGTTATCACACAAATCCTCTGCCCTGACAACAGGAAAGGCAACATTAAAAAAACAAGTAATGAGAATCCTACGTCAACGTTGCAGCTTCCTCCACATTTCATACTCTAAGTTTAGCTACAGACATAAAAACAATTACAGAAGCTTAGCCTGCTCAGCCCAGACAGCACCTGTGGTGATTTTCAGTCACTGGTGTAAATGAAGGTAGCAACGAGCAGGATTATGTGCACGTGTTTATTTCATAAGGATTTAAATTAGTAAAATATTAATTAGAATTCTGCTTAAAATAGAGAACATGCTGAGTCCACACCCTTAACAGATTATCACTGCTATGCTTTATTGAAGCTCAGATGCTTTGGATCCATGTATTCCTTCTCCTATCTCTATCAACACGCTTTTAGTTAGCAAGGCTCCTTCCCCTCTCCAAAACCAAAAGACCGTTATAAAGGCTGTAATAAAAAGGTCCGCAGAATGGCCATTTTGGCATCTGCTCTAACCATATCTGCTGAGATTGTATCATCAAAACCACATTTGGAAAGTTATTTGATACTGCTAATCAGAACAAAAGATAGATCCAACACACAGCATGATCCCATGCAAACTGGGCAATTTCTGTGCCACCACAGTGTGGGGATTGTAAAAACACCCGCGATTTGGGAGCACTTTCCATAAACGGCTTCCTCCAGACATATCTAGAAGTCAGCTCAACCTGGGCTTTTGCACTACACAGAATTTGCTATTTGTTTGTCTGCAGGGGCTACGCCTGACCTAAGCGCCAAACCTCTGTTATCAGAGACCCAGATCGCCACCAGTAGCCGTGTTTGGAGGCAGGTGCTCGGTGGAGCAGCAGTCGTCAGGAAAAGCCAAGCACTAAGATGAGACCTCTGTCCTAGTTTCTATGGTCAGCATTATGCTGAACTAGAGAGACGTAAGCTATAAAAAGCAGAACTGAGCAATCGAAAAAGGACGGCTACATAAAATCGTATTATCCATAATCCCATGTCACAGAAGCTTCCCGATTTGTGAATGATGCTTTTGAATGCTGCAACATTTTTCTTTCTTGATTCGCGGCGAGCTCAGGCACTCATACCTTGAGTGTTTAGGCTCACGCTCTTGACCCACAGAAACTGCGTGCAGGCAGCGTGCTCAGCAGTACCCGCATGGGCGATGCCACAGCAACAAAGAAGTGGTTTCACTGACTTCTCTGAGGGCTCCTCCCTTTTCCACAATGCTGACTGAGCTCTCCACAGCAGAGCCAAGGGTCAGCTCTGCCTTCTGCTCACAGCAAGGGTGCAGAAATGCTCATCTGTCTACGGTTCCTGAGTGAAAGGTCTTTTTCTGAATGGATGCTGCGATGCCCTGCGTCCTCTCCCTGCAGAGAGACCCGGCGGACGCCGCTCTCCATGGCACAGCTTCCACCGCGCCACGGGGAGGGGGGGATGACAGAGGGACAACCCTTTGCAGCAGCCGCAGGGACAAGACTAAGCGACTGCGTGAGCTCAGGCCAGGGTGGAAAGGGCTGATGGGGCTTTAGCCCACCGCCAGCGTCAAACCGTTTGACTACAGCTCCGTGTATACTTTAATTCTCCTAGCATGCCGGGGGCTGCTCCCTGGCAGCCGGCTGCTCGGTGCCAGGCAGAGGGAGGCACGCTGGTGAGAGGAGGCAGAAGGCAGCAGCTCCCTCCACGCACCCTCTGGGCTGGGCACGGTGGGTCAGTTGTGGAGCGCCTGGCTGAATCCTTTCTCCATGTGTTGTAGAAACCTGGAAAAGCTTCTCATGTAAAAGTTTGTGTTTCTCCTAGCTGTCTTGAAATGCCACTGCACCACTTAACATTTCCTCCCCATTTCTCTACCAGTCCAGTCTAGGTTTCGCAAAGGTTCACAGCTCACCCAGTGCTACTGTGGCAAAATTTGCCAAAAATCTTCCCCATCACCACCCTTGGGGTTGGCTTTTTTCTTTGGTGGAGGGTGAAAAGCACAGTTCCCCGCAGGCAGAATACTGAAAGCTGAAGGAGATGCTGAGAACGTGACTGAGCTTCCAGAAGATACCACGCTACTTGCAGGGAGCACGCTCCGACTGCTGTGCAGGAGACTGTTCTTTAGACTGACTGAGACTCTGTACTCACAGGAATGTAGTTGGCGTTAATGTAGTCAGATCCCTCTTCTTCATTCATTGAAACTAACCGGACACGACTAAAATCATCTGTGAAAGGGGAAAAAAAAAAAAAAATTTGGCTCTCAAACACAGCACTTATCTCCAACGAGTCAAAATTAAAATTAATCCTATAAAGACTGAAAAAATCTATTAAAAAAATAGAGAATGCTCATTATTTATCAATCGAGAGCAATGTTTGCTTCACTAAACACTATGTGGATGTATTATCATTGCTGTTCTGCAAAATTAACCCCCCAACTGCTGTCCCTTTGGGCTCCCTTAGGTTTCATTAGAATCGTAAGAAAATTATAGTAACACTACTCAGTAGTAGAAATGACCTTGTGTTTCTCACGTCCAAACTCCCGTCTTGATAAACATTCTCAGAAAGCTACATCTCTTCAAAGCTAACAAAAACCATCTATTGCCTGGTTCTCTCTAAGGGCAGGTTTTAGAACAGGATTTTATCATTCAGAAAAGCTGTCCTCCTTCTCCAGTTCTCTTATTAAAACTTTTCTTTCCCTCTCGAGGGACTTTCGCAGGAGCCTGTATATATTGTACTTACACGGCAGGATATTTGTGTAGCGATTTTTACAGCGGTTCATGGGCAGATCAGCAGCAAAGTGGGGTATGTCAAGCCCAATCAGTTTTAGCTCCTGAGGTAACAGAAAGAAAAACACCAAGGTCAAACTCACAAACACTCCAAAAATAATTCTTTGTGAAATGATTACTTGTGGCAGGTACCAGACTGAAAACATTCATAAATCACTTTATAAACTGACAGCAGGATTACACTGGCTTTCCTTATCTGATGCCTCTGAGTCTGGGTCCAAGCAGCTAGAGAGCAACGACGTGGTCTCTCCTGCTGCTGCTGCCAACGCACTGCTGCCATCCAAGGCTGCACCTGCGGACTGCTCCTCTCTACCTGCACTTCATTAGTAGAAATAGTGTCAAACCAGGGGGCTGATACGTTATTTCTCTGGTGGTCATTCTCCCTGCTCAGAGAGTTTTCTTCAAGCCCTCAAGTGGCTTTTGATCTTGATACCAAGGAATGCTTGGGAAACCTTTCTAGTCATTACCTTCAGTAGCTCCATCTACTATGTGCTACATCAGAGGACGTTCCACTGGCAGGGAGCTAACACGCCAGCCACCCAGAATGGTGATAACACCCTGACGGTCCTCCTCACTCCCTTTCCACGTTTAAATCTTTGGGAGCTAGCCCTAGGATAGGAGCTTTTTAGTTTTATGCTGCTAAACTGGCTTTAACTTCTGGGTAATCAAGAGAATGTACCTGAACTGGTCTCAGAGAGACCTCCAGCTCTTAAAGAGATTTTTGACGTTACCTTCTCATTCCAATGCTTCCCCTCAAATTAAGAGCATTAAATAAATTAAATAAAAAAAATAATTAAAGACATTAAAATCCTTAATTCAATTCAGGCTGCCAGCACGTCCTAAACTTAAAGGAAGGGTGTTGGTCTGATAATTATCTTGAATCGAATGTGATGAGCCACTCAAATCAGCTTACTAAACGCAGTCTTTAACAACACCAAGGTCCACTTCTGAATTCTGCAGAACTGGAAGTGAAGCTGACCCACCTAGCAACAGCACACATTAAACAACAGAGAGCACAGGAACACCCCACGCAAACTTGACATCTGGAAAAAGCTGATCTAGGCATGGCAGTTCGGAGAGGAGACAGTCCCCACAGATTTACCTCAAATTGCAGAGAAAATTTATAATCTGAATCTTTGGCCATATCTTTGATGTAGCCGTCAAAATCATCCAACTGGACAGGGCTTTAAAAGAAAAACACACAGAAATTAAGAAAAAAAAAAAAAAAGGAAGGAACTTTTTTAGTATGTTTTATTTCTATTTTCCCCCAGAATACTGTCAAGTCATACTATTTCCCCAGGATACTATCAAGTCATGAACATGTACATTTTCCCCCAGAATACTATCAAGTCATGAATACGTACATTTGCAACTGCTAATGTTAGAAAGCAACCATAAAGAGGAAAAGAGAGGGCTGCCGACCCCTCTGGGTGAGCTCAGTGCTGTGGCTGCTGGTGCTGACGGCAGAAAGCACCCTGGTTTGTGGGGGCTGGAGTCGTCCTACCTGAGGGAAACCGCTCACCTGAGGCGAGGGGAATGGCCCATGCACCCTTCCTACGATTCCCTGGCCCCTGAACTGCTTTTGCTGGTGGCTATGTCCCCAAGGCACAGATGGCACCGTGACAAGCAGCGATCCAGCAGCCCATCATAGACCCACGCTCAGTACCACCCCAGCAGCCTGCTTCAGGCACCAGGGCAGCTGCTGTTTCATTGAAGTTGCCTCTTCTGCCACGTACAACGTTGCTTTCAGATATTTTCACATCTAGCAGAGACACTTTTAAAACTCATCTGAGTTTTGCTCATACAGAAAAATGGATTTCATATTCCAGTTTTGATTTTTTTAGAAGGTCCAGAAAAAAAAAATGCCCTAAAATAGCATTTTGTACGCCACTGCCATGACTGCTTTCCCTGCTGTCAAATTTTCCTGCCAGAGAGATGGTGGCTAAAAAAAGTGGCATATAACTACACAAAACGATGCAGCGCTTCGGCAGGTATAAATTAGCCTTAATTTAGTGACTCCCACCATTCTACACGCTTTTTCACCAGGTGAGGGTCTATCTGTTAGTACAGGCACAGCCTCTGAACATAACGAAGAAGTAATTAGGCTAACACTTTGAATAAAGAAACACAGGTAAACAGCTTCCCTCACCTAATTACTATGCGCTAATTTACAAGCTACTGAAGCATGTACACAGTAATCTTTTCATTTACATTGAGGCAATATGCCCAAAGGAACCTGTCTTATCACCACTTAATTACTCCTGTTTACCCGTTAGCATTAATGATCTAGTGTTCTAGCAACAACCATAATGAGAGCCTCATGTCAAGAGGGAAATATCACTAGAAACAAATGCATCCCAGTTTTTCACCATTTGTCATTTGTAAGCAAGGATAAACTCTGCTGGAATCATTAAGTTGGATAATTGATCTTTTCCCCGATGATTAATTTTCTATCAGTACGGAGCTGTTTTGCCACAACCTATCTATTGAGAAGAATTGCTTTTTTTCCAATTATTGTTTGTCTTCTGCCTTCAGACACCTCTCTCAGGATGTGTTTACCAAGAAGTTTCCTGTATCTGTAACTGTCGTATCACTACACCATGTACTCCATAACGCATGTTTAGTCTAAGGCAATGTATTTTTTTTATTTCTTCAAATATCAGAGAAGTTACATACTTGGTCAGCTTTCTCTTCTTTAATCCATTTTTACTCCTGTAAAAAAAAAAGGGGGAAGGGGTGTTCATTCAATAAGATACTGTGCATTCTTTATTCAAAGTTAGTACTGATTTAAGAACGTATGTTTTCTGGTCACCATAATAGTCAGGATGAGATTGGTGATATCTTGGGCATTTTTAAGCAGAGAGCAAAGTCTCCACTTATGTCAATGGGATGCATTTTCCTTTCTGTGGCTCTGAGAACCACCTGCTTGTGACAGGGAAAACCTGTGCCCAACACAAGCAACAGGTCCTCTACAGACCCCCACCCACCGGCACCTGGCTGGCTTCAGGCGGGCCGGGGCCAAGCCCCCGGGGTCCGAGCCTGGCAGGGGGCTCTGGGATCGCAGGGGGATGCGGAGTGGCAGGGGGCTGTGGGATCACAGGTGAATGTAGGGTGGCAGGCGACGGGGCACCACGGTGCTGCTGCCCCAGGCTGCCCTGCTCCGGCTCCAGCGCACTGGGAACCCAGATGCCAGCACGAGAGAACAACTGGGAATGAGACGCATCTGTTGGGTACAGGGAGAAGACCCACTATCTGCAAATTCAAGGAAGGGTGAAGGAAAAAGGACAGGGCCTGAAGACTATTATTCACCCATTTTGCAGCCCGCTTAGGATGATCAATGATGACAACGGCAAATATCCTACTGACTTCAGTGGGACTCAAGCTTAAAACTTTGATAATTTTAATTGACTTTTACACCTTGCGATAATTATGCCACTCATGTAATACAGTCTCTTCGCATGATTTATAACCGACATAATTCACCAGCAACAGTTGCGAGCAAGTTTATGAGTGTGTTAAGCAGTATAACCAGTAAGAAATGGAGTTAAGAACTGCGCTACACTAACTACCACCATGGGGGTTTTTTGGAGGGCTGTCTGTGCCCATTTTGTTGTTGCCACAGAAAAGTTAAGCAACGAATCAGATTAAATGCACAAAGCAAGAACCCTGGAATAGTTTGGCTAGAGGTTTGAAAACACTGATCCCCTCTGTTAAACCAGCCACAGAGCACAAACAGATTCTTGCTTACTCAAAAGGGATCCTAGCAGTGCTGTTTTTTCTCCCCCCCGGGCTTTAAATCAGATTTGTTCGTCAATCACATTATAATGATGCTATTTTCACTTTCATTATGATATTAAAATGATTTCTAGATAAGTTGAGAACTTCAGTTAGTAAATTAAAGCTGAAGACTTTTAATTTCAAAACAATGAAAACATACAGAAAATAATATTAAAAAGTGGAGTATTGTTATTTTTCTACCCGGCTAAGTCTAGAACTGGAATTAAAAAGAAATAAATTCATTTCCAAAATTAAGTTCTACAAAATGCTCAGTTTTTGGAGCAGCCACGACCTGTAGTAAATTTTTTATCTTGTCAAGGTACATTTCCATTTAGATGCGGAGCTTTGCCTACAGAGTTAACAAGAGCTATAGCAATACTAGCTTTACACCAATGTCACGATTTACTTTGCAAAGCTTTACTTTGCGAATATTATAAACCTCTTCAGCCTACCATGCTATCTATACAGATACTATCTATATAGTATCTGTACATTCCTGTGTACTATACATGTACCCTAGTAGTATTTATTCTACATCTTCAAAGATTTTTTCCAAAGAAATCTTAAAATTTATCTAAACCATTCAATGCATTTCTTTTTTATCCCCTGTGACTGTGGTAAACCTTTTAATGTTGGGCATGTTAGAATTCATTTCAAAAGAAAAAATATCTAAGTACTGTCTATGATGGGAATGCTTCTAAGAATGCTTCTCCAAGGAACGCTTCAAGAGGCGATAAAACAAATGATTGACATCCATTTCTCAGCAACAATTTCTTGTGCTTTGATAGCCTCAAGGGCCCTTTTTTTCTTAGCATGGCAATTGTTTCCTGAATGTTCATAAATGTTTTAAACCAACTTGTATGCAAAACAAAGACATTTGAAACATTAGCTGGTGTTTCATCTGTTCTTCCATTTACCCTACAGATTAGAATACAAAGAGAGGCAGTAATCTCATCTCATTCAACTTCGACTCCTTTAAACTTGGTATTCTAAACTAAACTAGGTAGCTTGATTGAAGAGGAAACCTCTGAAGCAAGCTACATATCTAGCAAGGTGAGTTGATGCATATTAATGCACATCAAACAATAGGAGGCAAAGGGGCAAAAGATGATGGTGACTCTTTTTGCAGCGGTGCCATTGACAGTGGCCACCTTGGGCTTCTTGACCATTAGAGAGTCAAGTGTGACCTCCACAATACTAAACTGCTTGCCAGATCCTCCATCACCACACAGCTCTGATAATTAGTTGAGTTTATGCCAGGCAAGTTACAAGTTAATATAATACTAGACTTGGAGAGATGTTGGAGACTTCCATCTGCTGTTCAGCTGGATGTGTGTGAACATGCTTTTATTATCATAGGAGAAGAAATGGACCTTTCTTTAGTTACAAAAAAACACTTGTATTTCTGGGCCCACTGTCCACGTAGATGGGTTTTTCTACAGCGCCAGTGTGACCCAAGGAAAACCAGTCTCAGAAATTCCTGTGCTGATGATTTTGGTGACTGCCTACCCGGGCTTTGGTGCTGTATGGTAACACCAGGGAAAACATTTGGCCAAAAGTAAATGTTAACTTTGGTACCAAACACATTTTTGTACATCACTACATCCCGGACTCAAGACCATCAGGAACTTAAGTTTCTTTTATATAAGTTAAGCATTTTTGGATCATAGTCAATTACAACTAGTTTTGTTAAACGGTTCATAAAACTGTTCTGCTCGAAATAGACCCTGACGCTTTGTTGGTTAGATATTTTCAAAAAAACAATCAATTATTTACTAAGCATTTATAAACTATTTACCAACTAAACCACTAAACACCCACACATGCAGACACAAACGGGCACACAGTGACCCAATTTTCAGATTTTGGGACTGCTAGTTTGTACGGATTCTCACTGAACTGTTGTTTCCAAAAGCAAAACTTCTACTGATGTCAGGAGAGCAAAACTGCGCCTTTAAAAAGGAAGGTATTTGACATCACACACCAAACAGGTGGGGCACAATCAAGCAATTTTAGTAATAGAAAAGCAGCAGCAGCAGCAGGCAATGCCAGGCAATGAACAGATGAATAACTGGGACAGAAAAAGCCAGGACTTATAATGAAGTGGCAAAAATTGCAAAGAAAGCAATGAGGTGACTATGATGACCACCTTAAGATTAGCTATTTAATATCAAAATGGGTTGGAGCATAAACAGACAAACTAGATGAAGCAGGGTAGCAAATACTTTGATACCCACATCCTCTCCAATCCATGTTCTAGTACAACAAAATTATATCTTCAAGAGCTTTGACCCATTTGAAAACAAAGGTATCACACATTTTTCATGTAATAGAAATTAACATTGTTTACACATTGCATATGGAAAAACAAGTAAATCACTTACCAAGGATTAATATAAAATGCCAAAAGATAATCAGTCCAAAGGCATGAGGGTAGCAGAGTTAGGAAAGCAAATACACTTCTACGCCTGTGAGCATTAATAAATAACATACATAAAGATGAAAAAGTGAGGAGAGTTAGTAAGACAAACAGAAATCAGGAGATCAGCAAATTCTATTTTAAAAATCAGCTAAACCCATAAAGCCTTCCTCTTACTTACTTCATAAGAATATTATTAGTATCCATAGCATTTTTAGTCCTCAACCTGACACCCTATATAGGATTTTCAGCTACCCAACATAAAATTCTACATGATCAAAATACATGACTTTTATGGTATTGATTCAGGCCTGTTCTTCTACATCAACGTTAATTGATAAACTGGCAGATTTTCAGAGTGGTGCTAAGTCTATTTTCTGATGTTTTGAGCTATTTCAGTACAGACATAGGGCTTTTTTTTCCATGCACAACTATGATAATCTCCTATGTTTGCTCCTGCAAGTGATCCTGTGGATATCAGTAGAAAGATCTGTATCAGAGTTAAATTCAGACCATTCCAGTATCTCTTACTACCCTCTATTGAGTGAGATGTCTGAAAATATCCATTTTGCAGTGTCCCATTTTTAAGTGCTTTAAATTCTCTCCTAGGTTTTCAACAAAACATTATTTGAACTTCTTCTAACTATAGCTTCTATGAATAACTATTCACAGCAGGTTTCACAGTGGCTAAAGGGAATCCGACTACAAAATCATTCTAAACTGCTGTATTTGCAACCTGTTTACCAGATTCAGCTACACTTTAATTCTGGAAACCCACTCAGGCCTGATCTACCTATTGGTGGAGTGGGCTATAGGTGCTTTGCAAATGCGAAAAACTCATGAAACTTCAACAAAAATTGCCCCAGTAGTAGGACTTTTGGCCAAATACCCACTCTGTGGTTTTTTCGCATCAGAAAATCTGTTGTCCTAAAGGCAATGACATCCTTGTACAACTGTTCCATGGAGGAGCTACAAAGTGAAATTTCCTTTTCCACTACTTTTGGCTATTATGAAGTCAGTAGATACTGTTTTTTCCCTGATAAGCAAGTCAAATCAACTCTAATAATCTCTAATTCTAACCTTCCAACCAGTAGTGGAAAACTTCTGCCCACACAAGCGAAAACTCCAAGTTATGCTTTGCTGAAAAGAAAATGGGCAGTGTGGTTTCGTAGGGCATCTTCCCCAGTCATTGGCAACGATTGTGTGGGTCAGCCAGCAGCGAGAGCCCTAAGGGAAGCCTGCAAAGGCTGCTCTTCCAAACTCTCCCACTCTGCCAGCCCCTCTGCTGGAAAGCCAGCCGGCATCTCCCTCTCAAAAAGGGCAACAAAACCAGCCAGGTTACTGCTGGTGTGGGTTATTCTTCTGTGCTGTGGGGATAGCACCAGTGAAGCCAGCATAACATTCTAGTTAATCGCATGCCAGAGTGGTTACAGCACCAGGGCCTTAGGGCTTATCTGTTGCTAGGGTTTCTATGGGAATGGACTGAGGATAAAATTTGGTTTTCCATAAGCAGATCTCTGGTGGCACAGAGAGGTTTTCCTTAGGCTTAGAAAAGAGAAGTGATGATGTTGCCAGAATACTCCTCTTTCCCTTGGGAAATTCGAAGTGAGATTTTTACTTCCTCTTACCTACAAAGGCAGAAGGAATTATTCAAGCCTGGGTCTTCTTTCATAGAGTCATAGAATGCTTTGGGTTGGAAGGGACCTTTACAGGTCATCTAGCCCAACCCCCCTGCAGTGAGCAGGGATATTTTCATCCAGACCAGGTTGCTCAGAGCGCTGTTCAACCTGGCCTTGAATGTTTCCAGGGATGGGGCCTCCACTACCTCTCTGGGAAACCCGTTCCAGTGTTTCACCACCCTTATCATAAAAAATTTCTTCACTATATCTAGTCTACATCTACCCTCCCTTAGTTTAAAGCCATTACTCCTTGTTCTGTCGCAACAAGCACTGTTGAAAATATTTTCCCCATCTTTCCTACAGGACCCCTTCAGGTACTGGAAGGCTGCTATAAGGTCTCCCTGCAGCCTGCTATTCTCCAGGCTGAACAGCCCCAACTCTCTCAGCCTGTCCTCATAGGAGAGGTGCTCCAGCCCTCGGATCATTTTTGTAGCCCTCCTCTGGACCTGCTCCAACAGCTCCATATCCTTCTTGTGCTGAGGGCTCCAGAGCTGGATGCAGGTCTCCAGGCAGGGTCTCACCAGAGCAGAGTAGAGGGGCAGAATCACCTCTCTTGACCTGCTGGCCATGCTTGATGCAGCCCAGGATATGGTTGGCCACCTGGGCTGCGAGCACACATTGGTGGCTCATGTCCAGCTTTTCATCCACCAGTACCCCCAAGTTCTTCTCATCAGGGCTGCTCTTAATCCCTTCATCCCCCAGCCTGTATTGATACCGGGGGTTGCCCAACCCAGATGCAGGACCCTGCACTTGGCCTTGTTGAACCTCATGAGGTTCGCACAGGCTCACTTCTCCAGCTTGTCCAGGTCCCTCTGGATGGCATCTTGTCCTCCTGGTGTGTCAACTGCACCACACAGCTTGGTGTTGTCTGCAAACTTGCTGAGGGTGCACTCAATGTCATTGTCTAGATCATCTTCAAGCCACCATGAGAAATTTCCACACTTCATCAAATCATAGGCTAATGTGCTTGTAGACCTACTTATATTATTCACAGGCTAGAAACTGACATCTAGAACAATTTATTTTATTCACAACATATGAAAAATATGTAATTGCCCAATAAATACAGTATTATTTTCCTGCATTTATACAGTTTTTCACCTACTGCTCAGGTGTACTGAATAATTTAATTTAATTAAAAGAAAGAGATTCAGAGATTGCTCAAATCCTGAAAACTCTGCTGAGCTTTCCTTATGAATCAGTGGATGTGCCCATAGCTCCCTTACTAGATCCCTGGAATGACCCCAAGCAAAACAGGTTTCTTAATCTTTCTACCTGTCTCTAGGACCATATTTTCCATTTGGCTGCCTGGATGGACAGTGAATCTGGTTTTGACATTAGACAACAGAGGCACACAAAACAAGGTATCTTTACTAACTCTCAGAGAAATCTGGACTGTAAGATTAGGGCATACTGTCTCCAGTTACTAAAAATTTGTGGAGATATTAAGCAGGAATATCTTCTCCAATTTATATTTTTATAACATAATTTATGTATGTATACATATATGCAAATATACACATTTATATATACACACACTTACATACACATACACTAAATCAAGAAACAAGAACCATCACTTTCACATCCAAACCTATGAATTAATTCCCCTTCCCATAAAAAAGCCTTTTATGTTTTAATAACATCTGTTTCTAGTTTAATCATTTGATTCAAGCTTGGATATTTAATTAACATGAGTGTTTGATCTTCTGCCGCCTTTGCCATTAATATAGTCCAAGTAAGAGAAGCTGAAAGAGAGATTAGATTGTACTGCATACAGCTGGCTGCTATTAAAGCTAAACCAAGCAAGTGAAGCTTGTTTAATATCCAGTTAATTAGCAGCACAGTGAGGTATTGACAAGATTTTCTGGGCTTGTTCGTTCAGTTTGCACGCTTATTAGCAAAAGGCTTGTTGCGGTGCAGTGTCAACCCATTTAATCCCGTCCTTGCTGGCAGGCAGTGTCCCATGAGATCATGGAAGCAGCTCCCTGTGCACCAACTCCTCTTTCCAACTTCTTGGCTGCCAGAAAGCTGACCCTGGGCGTAAAATCCAGGTGCCTATTTTCTTCTCCTTACATACTGGAATGCAGCTGACCGTATGCTTTTAAATTTCTGCGTTTGGACTTGCCTTGAAAGGCAAGAGGTTTTTGCAGACATTGCTAATAACAAAACAGTAAGCCTTGGGTCATTCATTAGCACCCATTTGACTATCAAAATAGGAATGGAAACGACCACACTGGTACCAGTCAGGTAGCTCTCAGAGCCCTTTTACTTCTATACAAGCTAATCGTACACACTTTCTTTGTTCAAATACTTCTTTTCGGCTGATGGTGGCAGTGATGGTTTGGAGTCCATAGTCAGCACCTGCAACTCTTGTAGGTGGTTTTCTAGACTAGCAAGAATATGGGTTTTTTTCCGAGTCTTTTCAACAGCACTGAATATTAAGTTCCAGTAAGTATTTGAGTTGCCTTGTCCATGTCTTGCAATGCAAGGAAAAATTAATTTATGGCACTGCATGAAGACAGCTGCTAATCGGTCATCTGCAGGTAAGCTTACTCCTGGATGTAAATATATCTCTATGGAAATGTTAATGGATTTATAGATCAAGTTTCCACAGCTGTGTTATTTTAGAAAATATGTCTGTAAGAGAAAGGAAAAAAAATCCTCCCAAAACACATCTGTGCAACTTGGTTAATACGTATATACATCACACCCTACTAAAAATAGCAGGTGACAGAATACAGAGTCTTGAGTCATCTTTCAAGACATAAAACACTAAAATAACAGGTACAGCAGTTTTATCTTAAAGAGGGACAGTGACAACATAAAAAATAAACTCTTAAGATTAAAGATTGTATTTCCCAAAAAGCAGAAAGGGGGAAAAAAAATAATTAAAAGCTTTGCTTCAAACACTCACCAATTATAGGGAAGCTTTCCATCTCTCTCTAAAGATGCAAAATTGACAAAGGTTCCAGCCCCGCACTCCCTGTTTCAGGAAGACCATTGGGTACAAAGTTACCATTTTTGGATTCACAACACTTTCAATGAGGCTGATTTAACAGAGAACTCTCGGAGCTGCTGAGAAGTGCTGAACACTCACATCTGTGACCAGGTCCAAGATAATCTGTGATAAATATAACTGAAATCCCTTAACACAGTTGTTCAAAACCAACAAATGTTCAACACCACCTGAGACCAGGATTCCTATTAATGCCTAAAAGGAATGAAAAAAGCCAGAAGTTGCTACTAAAGATCTCGAACGGATCTCCTCTGCTGTCCAGATCTGGGCTTTCTATAGTCAGGTGCTAGCACTACTTGCTGACCTCAGTACATATGCTAAATATTTACCTTTCTATACTAAATATTCACTGTCTCAACTCTAAGGAGAAGATGTATAATTGTCTCCATTTGACAGGATCACGGTATTGAGTTCACAAAATAATTGAGGGAAACCACTGAATTTCCTGAAAAACATTCCATTGAATTTATCACAAGTCCCTTATTTTCAGCTACAAACAATAAACTGACTTGACTATTTTTAATTCCTTGATTCAAGTAAACAATTGCTTGCAGCTTCTTACTGGATTTACTTTTTAAATTTTCTTCTGGGGTTTTTATCTTTCGTGGCTAGAAGCAGTGATGCAGAGAAAAAGAAAAAGCTTTGGACTGCCTGCAGAGTCATTAAATAGGAAAGAGAATTAATTTTGCTAGGATTTTCACAGAGCCTGTACATTTTTATGTTCTTTTTCACAGAGCATGTAAAAGGAACAAACCACATAATATTCACTCTAGGCGATAGCGGGCAAAGTATGTGTGATGTGGTCATCTGCTGCATGTAATACGTAGCCAAGACAAAACATGTAAAATGCAGTGTCTGCTAGGCAGCCAAGTGAAAGATTTTTCGCAGAAGTTTTTTTACATGAAATTATTTCCTTCCTTGACACAGGACAGTAAATTAATATAAAATATATTACATAGGTTATAAAAGGATGAAGACTCCAGGACACGTCCAAAACCAGGAGGTGAACCACGTATTGAGGGTTTGGGGAAACCTGCACAGTTCATTCAGGCCATAACATAACTCACATTAAAGTGAACTGTTACAGGGAAGGCCACCAGGAAAAGGAAACTGAATTTCAATATTCAGGTACAAATGATTGGTGCAGATAGCTGAAGGAACCACAGGTTCCATAAAAAACGGTTACCCCTACAAGATAATTTTTCTCTTCATCTGTATGACACAACAAATTGGGATCATTAACATTGTAGGTGAACAGCAGGATCTGAGATCCTTTCTGGATTTGTGGTTCTCAGTGTATATTTGACTGCACCCTGACTGTATAGAAAGACAAGATCTAGGTGACCTCATATGCTCTTTCTCATGCTGCAAGTGATCCTGTGGAAGGAAGCCCTTACGCATGCAGAATTGGGACAACTGGAAGACCAGGATTTGAGGGCAGACTGGCAAACGCTCTAGAGAGAGACTCTCTGGCCCCTGGGCACATCCTCCCTTGTCCTAAGGGTTTGGCTGCCAGGGCTCAGGTCTTACAAGGCATCCTGGACCTGAAGAACAAACCATCTTCTCCATTGATACGGAAAATCTCCTGTTTCAAACCACATGAAAGACTTGCAAAGCATCTTGACCTGCTGCTCGCACCCAGTTGCCTCAGATCCCAATTATTCTTTAGGTTCCTGACACAACTCTTTTGTAATAAATGACTCACTTCTTACAGACCCAGTCTTGCAAAGCTCAAAATGAGACAAGGGTTGCGGCTTCTAACTCAGGGCAAGTGATAAAGGGAGATGACATGCTACTCCTGAACAGCAGCAAGACAACTATTTTGAAGGCATCCTGTTCACAAGCATCTTGAGCAGCACCCATGCACACAAGCATCCTCAACTGCAACTACTGTCATGATGCGTTTGTTCTTGTCTGAAAGTTTTGGAATTAGCATGAACCTCGATTTACCTGGCCATTTGTAGATGCTTTCTCCTGAGTACAACAAGAGTCACCAGCAGCAGTCCAATCAGAAGGATACTTAGGATGGCTAACACGGAGATTACCACTACATTGGGATTCATCTCGGTGACTGTACATGCAAACAAGGACTCTTGGTTATTCATTTCAGAAATGCTGACAGTTTGGTGTGTGTCCCCCCCAACACCACCACCCCAAACATTGGTAAGTGTTATTTTTCTGAACTGATCTCATTCAGCCTGGAGCGCTACAGAGAGAAAAATCTACCGCTAGAGATAAAGGGAGGTTTTGACTAGTTATTGCTCTTAAAAAAATTACTGCGGGGAAATGACTTCACTCTGGCATTTTGTTAAAACTTTGGCATGTTCTGATTTTTTTTTTTTTCCTTTTTAACTGATATTCATAACACAAGAGAAAAGGGTGAAGGGAATATAAAATACAGATATTTATCACCATCTATGTCTCCAAAACACATTTCAGCTCTGAAGTTCTTCTTCAACAACAGTCCATATCTTTTCTGGCCCAAAAGCAAAATAACAGGCTGAGGCTCTGTAATACACTGAGTTGAAACTGGTTTAATTACTTTGGCAAATAAATTTTAACAAAATATTCTGTTTTAAATAAGAGCTGGAATCAGCTCTCAATAACAACACCTTGATTTATTTTTGTTCCATGTTACATGCTTATTGACCGTACTATGACGAGACCAGATATCCCGTTCTGCTCATTAGATAAGAAACCCTCTCTACTTTACTTACACAGAATAACTGTACATCCGCAGTTGTCTAGAGAAGCATTTTTTAGATAAAAAATCATGAAGATATTTAAGTTAAGTATCCAACATGGAACTCCAACATGGAGTGGTGCATAACGTACAGAACCAGTGACTAAAGCTACACAACTCCCTAACTAAGCAGAGATGACACCGGTCATTCTGCAGGGGAAATTTTAAAGAAAAGCCCAGAAGTCTGGGCAGCTCAACACTGATATTCTTTCTTCAGAGTCAGTATAGAGCCAGGCTTCAAAACATGCCCAGGGAAGCCTCTATCAGGAGCCATCCCTGCGAGGTGTGACTGCTCAAGCTCCTGTGGTGGCCTTTCTCCTTCTCTCTCACCACATCTCTGTTTCCTCCCTGAACACAAAAAGCAATTTCTTGCCTTAGAACCTTATAAATGTCATTTTCCTCTCATTTGGGCTTGCTGACAAGACATTTTTCTCCATAAATATCATCAAGCATTACCCCGATGTTCAGCCTTGACACCACTATCTAGGTCCCTGATCTCTAAAACCCAGTAGACAATTAAGTCTCTAGTTTATATATTTCAAAGTCAACCCCGCAGTAGGGATTTTTCTAAGGACTTTTTAAAGCTGCTTCCCTATCCCATCCATACCTGGCAGCCTTTCCATGATACAAACCACCCCTGGGGCCAGCATTACCAAGAGCAGCTTTGGAAAGCAAGAAGAAACAGATGTTGTAGCTGGGGGAGGAAGAAGAAAGCAGGGAAGTGCTCCTTACCCATGGTGGAAACCGCAATGAAAGTGGGGATGCTGGGGCTATTGTGGCTGAAGGTGGTCACACTGCAGTTGTAGGAAGTGGCAGGGGTTAGGCTGGAAATGGTCACTACGTGTGAAGAGACAGTGACAGGTTCCTGCAGATGTGGGAAAAAGTGCAAAAAATTTTGTCTCTCCTGTAAACACAAGAGCACAAATCACTGCTCCCCTCTCCACCCACATACTAGACCAGCTAAAGTCAGATCTGGTGAAAGAAACCAGCACTTCGAAACTCAGGGAAGGTAACCAGGGTCTGCCCTTGAAAATAAACAGGTAGCCCAGCAGTCTGGCAGAAGAGGGGAGAGGAACGGGGGTGAAAATAGCAGCAGGAACAGCCCAGAGCACACCAAGCAGCCTCACGACCCCTTGGGGAGGGCAGAGGGTGCCTTGAAGGGGGTTGGTCAGGCACTTGCATGGTGGGGGAACGCGCTGTGAACCCCAGGACAGCCCCAGCGGTGGGCAGAGCTCATGAGTTCTGGTTACTAAGCCATACAGGTAGGAGGAAAATAAAGGCATTTTTATTCGCAGTGTGGCCAAGATAGTCACAATCTCCACACCTTCGTATGAGTATGTGTCATCTCTACCTCTGAAGCAGTTCCTCTGCATGTGAAGAGCTAACAGGCTTTCACATAGCCAAGGTGAAAAGCAAAGCTAGAGCAACGCCTTTGGGTAATAACCATGCTCAGACATCCCATACCTCAGTTTTTCTAGGTAGTAGAAACCCTTGACATAACATCTTTTTACAATGTTTTAATTACTATGTCCCTGGTAAACAATTTTGTGTTTCATAAATGTTCATATGGCAAAAGAAAACAAATACACCATATGCATTGACTTAAAGATGTAGCTCCTTAAGATCCTCAGAAGCTTTTCCGTGCTCTCCAGCAGAACCAAGGGTGGGTTGCAGATGAGAAAACAGGGACACTGAGCCAGTGGTTTAGAAAGGGAACAAGCAGAAGTTTTATGAACGAACTTGCTCTGGATGGGGAACGCAAGATCCTGTAGCAAGTCCTGAGCACTGGACTTTTGTAGTGGCCTGTTGTCATCCATGGGATCCTTCTAGACTAGCAAGGGTTCCTGTTGCAGCGCAGTTCTGAGGTATGTCACACAGGTGAAATCACATGTATATGAGTGTAAGGGAGGAGACTTTGATTCCCTGAGCTGAAAGGAGGGGCCACAGTTTGGCAACTGGGCTTGCTTGGATGTTATCCATTTTCCCCTCTGGGAAATCTAAATTAGTCAAGCAAAACTCAAGATGTTCAAACCTGGAAAGCTGTTGCTTTTCATTTTGCTGATTTTAAAATGGAGGAAAGGGACAAAAACATTCATGTAATTATCATGGAATATCACAAGCAGAGAATTTTCACCAGTCTAATGGGAAATCATCCCTGTTCACTGTTCAAAAAGGAGCCCTTCCCCTTTTTTCACAGACGGAAAAGAGTAACGAATCTAATGAGAAGTGAGCTGACAATCTCTGTGCATTTCCCAGTGCCAGATGCTCATGTCAACAAATGAGACACTGACTGAAGCTCCTGCCAAATGGAGCAGTCTTTTCCTGATGTTCTTAAAACACATCTGCTCTGCACTGAAGCTGCAAATCCTGTGGTACCTTCCTTGCCTAATCACATCACTATTTTGAATCTCTGCTAAGTGGATAATGACTTCATGATCATTAGCTATTCATTGTGAAAAAGCAGGAATCTAGATGTCGAATCCAAACTATCCAACAGATTAAAGTTCATTTAAACACATTTTTTTTTCCTTAAGTCAGTGCCTTTCTCAATTTAAAAGGAATATTAAATAATTCAGACTGGTCTTCCATAGGATTAAAAAGTTTATATGTCTCCTTTGGGATAATCAGTTGTCTGAATGGGTTATTTTTTACTTTCTTCTGAATGGTTCCCCATTTTGTGTGACAGTTCACGTGAGAGAATGATGTTGCATGGTATGTAATCACAGTGATTCACTATACCATCAGCTAAACCACAAAGTAAGCCTCATATGTTGCACAGCATTGAATGGCAATGAATTAAACCTACTACTGCTCTACTCTTCACTGAACAATGTTACCAGTCTAAACCCTCAGATATTCAGGTGTCCTCTGCGCACAGGTACTTAGCTGGACAGAGAGAAAAGGAGGTTCATTTGTGAGGCTGAGAAGGTGGACCTCAAAGAAAATACCCTAATAGACAAGATCCATGAGAGGCAGCCACATTTGGAGCATAAAGGTACTCTCTGAAAAGCAATGCAGGTCCTACTGAAGTTCAGTTAATGGTTCTCAAAACCAGGAATAAAGTAAGCCAGAAATAATAAAATGCTACATAAAAGATCTCATGGCACCCAAGTATGTCTATTTTTTTTTTTCCTTATCAAGCTACCTGACCATTTTTCCCTTCCTGCCCACTGACATTCCCTTAATTTTGTGGTCTTTTAGGTTTTGCATGGTATAGTACAGCCTTTTTCTTGAGCAGCCAAAAACTGACACACTGTTGGATGCACATAGCTTCTGTCCAACTAGTTATAATCTCATCAATAAGACAGAAGCCAATTTTAATATCGCAAAATAACAAACTATTTCAGTATCTGAAATGCTTTAGTAGTTTAGCTTTTAAAGGTTTAGTTCTGAACCACCTTACCACATTTGGTTTCATGATCTGACCTGTGCACCGAGCATAAGATGTCATCGGGCTTTACACACAAATGCTAAGCAGCAGACATCAAACTAGAAAGGTGCAAGACCCAGTCTCAGTTTCAGAGATAAAGAGCAGAAACAATGAAGAGACGCTTACATACCTGGACTTTTGTTTCCTGACCAGATCCAGCCTGCTGGCAGTAGACTTCAAAGAAATCGGCCACTCCTTCTTCCACCCACAGCAGAGTCACAGAGGTCTGAGTTTTGTTGACAGCAAACAGTGATTTTGGAGGGGCTGGTTCTGGTTAAGAGAAAATCTCCTTTTATTAAGTTTATTTTTAAGTTTCCAGAAAACTGAGAAGAGGAAGCCTCGAACAAAACTGAAAGCAGTGCCTGATGCCCTTCTGTCTCTCATTTCCTTCAGATCAAGCCTGCCAATGTAAAGCCCTGCCTCTCATGATGGTAAACCACCCCTGTAAAATGGGAAGATGATGAAGCGTCTTGGTTTTTCTTCTCTATTTAAACTGTTCTCTGTTTGGACAGTTGGATAATTAGTTCATTTTCCTTTTCCGCAGAGCCCTTGTTTGAGGATGACCAGTGTATTCTATTAATAGCACGATGTTAACAGAAGCTCTTTTAGGAGAAGATGGCTGCCCACCTGTTAGCAACACTTCTAGCCCGAGAAAGCTTTGCTTCACAAGGCCTGCCCTAGGAGATAACAAAGAAGCAGCTTCCCACAAGCGAAGGCCACCTAGGTTAATTTAATTTGTAGCAGAGGTAATATTTAGTCATCTAGCAGCTTAAAAAAATCTTCTAGTCTTGTTTTTTTTCCTAGGCTAATATTTAAGAGCCATTGGGTCTGCACTCATTTCAGTCAGCTGCAGGAGTTCTCTCTCTTCACTGAATGCAGAGGTCCAGATTTCAGGGGTCTTCAATTTATTGCTTTGATTTTTGTTGCTGTTGTGCTGGATGAACTGGCGATGGGCAAACACATACGAGGGACAGAGGTTTCTGTGTGGCGAGAAGGAGACAACCCTGTGATAAAAGGACTATTGGGGGGTCTCCTGGGAGAGATGGCACCAGAGATACTATGAAACATGGCTGAGGGTCTGCACCCAGCACCCCTGGCTCCACATGGGGTGACCTCGGCTGTCCCCTCCAGGACCACCTCCCCACCCACAGACCCTCGTGGCTGGATGCACAGCAGCCCATGGCAGGCCACAGTGACCTCCAATGGAAGCCATCCCTCACTGCCACCCCACCTGAACCAACCTGGAGCGTGGAAAGCACAGGAGAGCAGGAGAGGAAACCTTGAGGGGCAGGGAGAGAAGCAAACAGCATAGACACGGTATAGATGTACTTTTTTCCCAAGATTATTTAAAAACCAAGGCTCGATCCTGATTTTCATCCTGAAGACCTCACACGGCGGGTACTGGCAATCCCCAGCTTTCAATGCCTCAGGCATCCTGGGCCCCTTTGGTTTGCCTTCAGAGAGTGCGAAGTTCTGGTTCTACATTTCCAAACTGTTCTCCAGAGTTTTCACATTTCCTCATCCATGGATGTTTAATAAAAGCTGTCATTCTCCAACAATGACCCAATTCCAGGATCCTGACACACTACACGCAATGTACTGTGTACAACAACATTTTGCTCTTTTTTTTTTTCCCTTCACAATTTGTTATTCTAATTCTGTGAGATGTTGTCACAGGAACCTGGACGCAATGTGTAAGATCCGCCCCCAAAAAACTTGGCACAAAGGACTCGCCAAGTGGTTATAGACATTCTGGAGATGTATCCGATCCTCAGACAATCAGATCAGTGTTCTAGGGTTGGAGGTTGCCAAGATTATATCGGCATTAGGCAAAGAGCTGGGTAGGGACTGAGGCACATTCATGTGGCTTCTTCTGTGTCACGAGGATTGCAGTGCACATGTTGTTCCAGCACTACACAGGAAAGCGTCCCTCTCCCTTAATTACACCCATATATCCACTCTTGGATTCAAAAACACATTCCATCCCTCAGTCCAGGTAAAAAATGGCCTCCATTAAAATATGAGTTTTGCATTTGGGCATCATCCCAAGCAAATCCTCCTTTTGCCTCCAGCAAATGGCTTTATTTTTCTGCAAGTGGAAAGTTGCCAGGATGAAGCATCCTGGAGGGAAGAACATTTGGCAGGAATGCTTAAGTGACTGCCAAGTGCTGAGTCGTCTATCACTTAGAGTCAGTTCCCACTACTGCTAATTACAATTCCCATAGCTCCCTCAGAAACAGAGACAAGGAAAACCTCTGGTAAAATGTCCTTACCATTGTCTATTCAAAGTACAAACAGCATGAAAAAAAAAAAATCCCAACCAAAAAAACAAACCAACAAAAAACTCATACCCAGAAGCCTGGAAGTGATTTATTGAAATGGAATTCATTCCACCTTCTCTTTGTTGTCAACGAAGGAACAAGAGCAAAATACCTGTCCCAGTTCAGTAAGAGTCTTCCTGTCCATAAGCAAAGAACAGGAAGATATAACTAGGCTGCAGGGTGTACAACATGAATAACTCATGGCACGTGTGGACCTGTCTGAAAGACAAAGCTAGCTGGTATTTTCAAATACCCCCTGAAACACCTGGACAATGGTAGCGGGGGGATATACTCAGCCTCACACATCCACCCACTCAGTCCTGGGAAAAAATGCACACAGCTAACTCTGGGCAAGACATAACGTGTGGGGTGCACAGTGGACAGGACTTGCGTACGGAACGGAAATTCTGTGGAATTTGTCTACATCTTTCAAATATTCCCTTTGGTAAAAAGACCTGGAAGAACTTCAGATTGTTGTGGTTGCACTGCTTGCCCCAGCACTGTTCACGAGATTTGAGTAAGAGCTATTGAGAAAGACAAATGGACAATTGCTTCAAGCCCTCTAATTCAATTAGAAATTATGGAGCGCTTTAAATTTATTTCTTTCACTGTCACTCACAAAAGGTTTCTTACGCACATAGAGAAGATAATCCAGTGTAAAATTACTAACTCTTCTTTACCCACCTTCACAGTGGAGTTAATGCCTGTAAAAGCCATTAGGGACACTTCAAAATTTCACAGCTTTAGTTAACTAGGGCTCAACAATTCTACGTGCGTGCAAAAATGAAGCAAAATCTCTTAAAGTACAGTGGTGTAGTGTTCAGTCTTCCTCACAGGTAAAGGAAGATGTTAGGCATAAAGTTATATTTTAAAGTTTTACCCTAAGGAATAAGTTTTCAAGTCTTTTTGTTTGTGTCTTTGAGTAGATTACATGTATTTCTCTTAGGATGATGCTGGGTTCCACAGCCATAAATCTGATGTTTTTGTAAAGAGCATTGTCATTGATTTGTATTTAAGGGCACATTTTTGCTGTTGGAAGACTATGGAGATGTCCAGGGAGAGAGGAGAGAAGACAGGAAACCCGACCAGGTGGCAGAGTGTAGACCCAGAAATTGGCTTGTCAAAAACAAATAAGGTTCTGTTTCGTGTTGAAAAGTTCAGCTGTGAAGCCTGAGTCACTGTTCCCAAAACCTGCCTGTGTTCAAGACCTTAGGGAAGCAAATACGAAGCAGAGCTGTTCTCCCAGTCAGGCCTTAAGTGGCTTCCACTCTCCCACTTCCACTCACAGTCAGATTCTGCCGCTCTGGCTTCTCTTGAGTCACACTGCTTTAGGGGAGTAGCTTCACATACAGGAACGAGACAATCTTCGCAGCACGGGGTGGTGAAAACTACAGCTTCGCAAAAGAAACGCGGTCGCAGGTACGCGACACTGAAACGAGGAAGACGCTGAATCTGCTGACGGTTACTTTTACAGTCAAATAAGAGGAGGAGTCAGTTTATAATTTACAAACTAGCATTTCTTACCCAATTTCACAAGCTGGGGCAGGGAAGTATTGCTGCCTCTTTCAGTACAAGCAGTCACTGAAAGGTTGTAAATGTCCCCCGGAGGCAAGCTCAACACTGCAGTCATCGCATTACGTGTTACCTACAATAATTACAGACACCAACTGCTAAATATGAGCCAAACCAGATATCCTTCTTCTAAAATTAGTCTGGTCACTTAATATACTACAAAGAAAGTTCTGTGCATCACAGCAGATGTCTTCTGCATAGTCTGGACTTGCTACATGAACCAGTTCCCACTGGCACTGTGGAAAGCCATAACGTGCAACAGAATATCACAATGTAAAAAAAAAAAGCCAGTCTTAGGCTGTATGTTCTATATGGCCAGTGAAAATTTAAGGAAGAAAGAAAAATCTCCCTCACACCAATGAGAGTACTCTTGCATCTAGGTTTTCCAAGTTGTGCAAAATGCTAAACAAGCCATGGATTTGAGTCCATTGCAGTTTTAGAGGAACTTAAAACAGGTCAGATATCTCTAAGAAGAGTACACAAGACACATCTAGGCAAGCCTTTAGATAGTCCAAGAACCTGCAAATTAAATCTGGCTGGGCAAGTCTAACACCCACCTGGAGACCTGTTGACTTGACAATAGACCTCATGGCCTGACTTCAGTCATCTGCAAGTTTGAAACCAGATATGATCAAAAACCAAGCTGAGCTTCAAAAGATTGTGAATGAGTTCTTCCTATTCTTTTATGGGTGAGTAAGCTCCCCACTTCTCCAGGGCCATGGAGAAGGATGCAGAACTCAGATACTGCAACAGACTCTTTTCAGAGTGCTTGTAGACTATCTGCAAAGGGCACATTCAGGAATCTCATACTGATTTTCATAGTCACTTAATTTTCAGGCTGATGTTTTCATTTTCAAGAGAAACAGACAGTTCTGAATAAAGACTAACAGGATTATCCACATTATTTTCATCACTTCTCTAAAAACTGACCAACTTCTACAGAGTCTTGGGAAGCACACACATAGCAGGAAAAAAAAGTCATCACTGCCTGATAGTTTTACCTATTTATTTTTGTAATCCCACAAGAAGAACAACTGTAATAACAATCTTAATAAATCAGATACAGACTATAATATAGCATGATTTCTAAAGGAAACTATATCTGAAAGTGACTAACGGAATTTAGTAGAACAGGTACACCCTGAAGCCTGCTAGCATGTACCCGTATACACAAATATGAGCAGGACCATAAAAGTTAGCTAAAAATATTGCTGCAGGAATTTCCTAAAGAATACTTAATGGGTTCCCTTGTCCTGAACATAATATAAAGACAAACATTTCTAAAGACTTTCCTAAAGCTTCGAAGTTTTATTTGCAGATATATTCTATCATAGGTACCCTCTAGTTTCAAACTTTTAAAAATATAAAATTACATATTCAATACTAATTTTAGTTCAATTTCATATTCAATGCTTATTTGAAATTTACTTGATCTAAGATCTCCATGTTCAATGAAATTTAATGGCACAGAAATCAGATGTGTCCTGTAAAAATAATAACCTTACAAAGAACATGACTTTTGGAAGGAAGAGAGTGGAGCACAAGTTTTTTAGAATTCAACTGCTAGAATATTTTATTTGTAGGAAAAAAAATTAAAATGTAGAGTTTTTCTTCCTCATTTGAAACAAAGATCCACATATTGGAAGTTCCTGCTATTCAGAAACGTCATGTTTTTCACGCTTCTATTAATCATGTAATTAGATTCATGCTGCAGCAAGCTCCAGATTGGTGCACTCTCGCAGCCACGAGGAATCCAATGAAAGCTAGCATGCTCCATAAAAATCCAAACGAAAATTGCGGCTGAATTTGCACTTAAGCTGAAAATCCACTTCCAATTCAGCATTTGCTGAGCCTTCAGCTATAAAAGGGAATCCCTTCCCTTGAAAAAGACCAGACACTTTCTCCCTGTCACCGGTTTAAAGGTCAATAGTGGTGTAGAAGACGGCCACAGGGTGTATGAAGCTACCGTGCTGGCTGTATACACTCCTGCGCTGCAGTGCTCCACCACCACTTCAAACACTTCTCACTGTACGGCCAGGGGCTGCTCTTTTGCTTCGGGTTAAACACGTGTCTCAGTACCCTGCAGCAGCATGACTAAGCCATAACTGGAAACCCCAGATTTCTTTTTCCAAGCGATTTTTAAATGTGCTCAAAGAGTTCAAGAGAATGTGCCAAGAACACAACATCTGGCAAGTTTTCTAAGAAGTGCACACGTTCTGGGTGAAATCCTCATCCCACCAGTCAGTCAAAGTTGTAGTCAAACAGTAAATGAAAACCACATAATTTATAAGGATGTCTGTTTCATAAAGTAAGAAAATGGGAAGTGATAGCACCTGGCCTGAACGAACTAAAAAACCTCAGCCAGCAGCGTAGTCTAGTTATTACTAAATAGAAATTGAAATGACCATATCTATTCACTCAAAAATACTCTTTACGTTTTATTGTCTGCAGCTCAGAAATTTAATAAGCTATTTTAAAATTTTCATGTAAATTATCAACAATTGCGTTGGATCACCACAGAATCATTTTATCCACTGGCTGTTTTGCGAGCTTAAGTATTTGGAAGTGTGTGCTACCACTGTGAAATAACTTTAACTGATCAGGCTTCTACCAATCTTAATCAACTTGCTTAAACTTTGTAATACAAAGTTATCAACTCCGCAAAAAAGATACAGTGAAATGAGCAACACCTTCCCCACTCATACTTACACTCTTCTTGACTTTTTTCTTTCCTTCTGCAACCACCATCCAGTGCAGCATCCTGGAATGAGAAAGGTCAGTACCATCTCCTCCATAGCTCCAGGTGACGTACAAAAGGTGGTTGTAATATTCTACGGAGGTAATCTCGGGTGCCACTGGTGCTGAAGGAAGAAGGAAAACGTATTACACACAGGGTCTAACACAGCTGATTACAAGTCCAGTAATAAACTTCTGCCAAAGGATACTGCTGGGAAGAGAGGATCACAAAGATAGCAGAAACATATTAGTAAAAGCATCTGAGCCCTAGCTGAAAGAAACAAAAAATGGCACTTAACCTCGGGGATATCTGGAACAAAAATATACTTTTCTTTGCAATCTTTCAGTTAAAAACAAACAAACAAACAAATGTGACGCTACTGGCTGAATATAAACCATTTTTTGAGTCAGGTTAAAAGCCTCAGATACCACTTCACTGTGTTGTAACACTGAAAAGAAATGACATTCAGTGACAAATAAATAAGAGTTGTCACACTGAATAACTTGGAAGGCTTTTCCACAGGAAAAAAACATCTTCTCTTCACTAAGCTTGCATCTTCCTAGGAGGAAAAGTCCCAAACCTGAAGTTTTCCAAAGAATATCTTTTTGCATGAAAAGTTATGGCCAGTTTTGTTCCCAGGGTGAAAGTCCCACGATCACAGCAGGCAGCTGTCAGCTGACAAGCCGCCTGAGCAGCAGGCCTCTAGTCTTAGAGGCATATGGCAGCTATGGCATTAGGCAAGGGAGCTGTTGTCCCTCCTCCTCCTCCACACACCCAGCTCCTGCCCAGCCCCGCCAGCCCATCCGAGGGCTGCGCCCGCGCTGGAGCTGCCAGCAAGGCCTCGGCTCCCTGGGCAGCCCAAGAAGAAACATAGCAACCTCCAGAGCAACTCCTCTCCTCCTCAATACATAATTCTTTTATATATAATGTTATAATGATTATAAAATCAATAATACCACCTTAAATAGGTATTTAAGACAAGCAAGAGAACCATCTCCTGGAGGTGCCTCTCTGTTAATTGCAGAGGGAGTACAGCTGATCAGCTCACCCTGATTCCCTAATTTGGAGGTGCGGGTCCGCAGTTAGGATTTAACTTAAAACCGAGCGGAGATCCAAAACTGAAAGCCAGAGATCGGTAACGATCACAAGCCCCCTTCTCCAAGGGCTACCCGTGGGATAACCAGGATAAAGCGGGGAAGCGCATGAATCCCTGCGCTTGGCAGGTTCTTTAGGAGCGCCACGGGGAAAACGACACGGACCGATGGATCTTCCTCTGAGCAAGCCCCGCCGGGTCCGCCCTGTTCGTGCGAGGGGCCCTGGGTGCCGTCGGAGCCCCCCGGGTGCCGGGCAGGGGAGCAGGGACGCCGGACGGCACCGGAGCTCGGGTCTGTTTGCAGGGGCCACGAGATGTCAGTGCTGCTCTGACGAAGGCTCCCACGACTTTTGCATCGAGACGTTCGTGAGAGAACAGATTCGCTGAAGTAATCGCTGAGGAAGGCAGCAGATACAACACACGGGCAATTTAGAGCCATTCAGAAACGTTTAGTAAGACTTCTCTCTCAAATTAATCTTGAAAATGTCCTTCTATGCTGTTGAGAGGAAGCAACATTATTTATCATAAAATATTTAAAGTAACGCTTCTTTTAATTTGTAGAGTTCCCGGTCCATCCCTACACAAGGACTGCGTATTCCTTAGAATTTAAGGTCATGAGTGGCATGAATCTTATACGCCAATAATCATTTCCTCCTATACCTATTGATACTTGCTTTCCTTCTTCATGTTCCCACAGCTGCTTGCTTTAGGCATCTGGCAGCGAACCCCTAGGATGTCTGAAGGGAGACGAAGGGCCAGGGCTTGCACGCTCGGCTCCCCTAGCACCACGTTCCACTGGGAGCCGAGCAGTACAGACAGGCTGTAGGAAGCTACATCCCATCGCTGACCTGGCCCAAAGCAAGAGCTGAAAGCACCCACGGGACCAAAACCCAGCAGCTTCACAACAGAAGTGATACTCACCAACAGTCTGTTTGTCTGACTCTTTTTGCTTCTCCAAAGTTAAAAGCATTCTCATCGTAAAAGGAAATGGTGGTGGTTTAAAGTGCCCTTGCTTATGATTGCTTTAAATCCAGCTGTTCACAGCAGGTGGCATTAAAAACTCACGGCTCACCACAGCCACGCTGGCAGCACCACAGTCTCTCCCTGCGTTAAAACAACAGCGTCCAACTGTAGCTGCAGGAGCCGGAGAGGACAGATGCTGTTTCTGAGAGGTCTTTGGGATCGCCCAAATCTCCCCCATTCTCTTGGGGACATCTGACCAGCTGCCATGGAAGAGAGCTATATATCATCAGGTCTCTTCTAATACCCTTTTCATTCCAGGCGCTGCAGCTCAGTAAAGCCCCAGCCTAGCTACACAGACTCCACAGGAGCAGTGGGATCCTGCGTTAGGGACATGATTTGTCTTCTCTGAGCTTGTTGCCAGGCGTGGTCCCCAACTCCTTTTTTCCTTCTGCCTTTTTTTTTTTTTAAAAAATGTTCCCGGTGCAGAGATTAGCTTTCTAGTTATACACAGAAGACCTGACAGATGGTGTACTGTCAAGAAGACTACAAAACTTTCATTCTAGTATTTTAAAATATAGGGATTTTTGGTATGGGGTTTTCTTTGTTTGAATTGCTGGCAACCCATGCAGGGGAGGTAGCGTTGCTCAGAATGATGTAGAAAGGGACCAAGTGCTTCATAAAACCACCTGTCCTCTCTCTGGGAAGAAAGGGGCTGAGGGTGATAAAGGAGTCTGCAGTCCCCTGGTAACGTGAAAGAGCGACAAGCAACACCTACTGGGGACAAATATTTCAAACCTGCAGACATGAAAAATTGGCATGCCACTTCCTCAGAAGTCAGCCTGACAGCAGCCCCTGGACAAAGCCAAAGAGACCTCCCATAATAAGGCAACCAGAGGACACGAGTGTATTTCATGCTCACATTCAGTGGTGACCATCTATCGATAAGTGCTTGTAATTCGATCAAATCAGAGTTGTTTTTTAGGACTCCTCCCTTAAAATGCTGTGATCTGGCTCACTGCTACGCAACGTTTTCATCAATAGTCTGAAGGTAAAAGCACCGCTGATGAACCATGCAGGTAACATGGCAACCGGCAGAGGAGTGGAGGATTTGGACAGGGCCGTGATTTGAATTATTGGCCCCTACACTGGGCCTGCTCAAACTAAACGTATTTCAAAGCGCCAGGTGCAAAGTGGAGTCTTTAGGAAAAACACATGCAGACAACACTTCCCCAATGACAAATTCTGGAAAGCAGCTACCCTAGGCAGGAGTCAGAAGCCACAGAATAGAAGCAAATCAACACAGACCTCCAGTGTGATGCCACAGCAAATGCAATCATCTAGATGCACAAACAGGAGAGCATTGAATAGCGAGCTGATTTTGCCTCTGTAGGAGTATTCAGCAGGCTGGCATTACACTTTCAGCTTTCACATACTTTGGTAAAGACAGTAAAAATCAGAGAGGCAGAATGGGGAAAAAACGTAACATGACAAACTGCCTCACTGTGAGAGCACCTGAAGAGTTCAATGGAAGCAATTTATCAACAGAACAGAGTGAACTAAATCCTGTATAGAGAGGGAAAAAAAAGCTTTACATCTCTTCAAACAGTAAGAGAAAAGTGTAACAAGAATGATGGACTGGATATTAAAACTAGAAAAATTCAGATCAGAAGCAAAGGATAAACCTTTGATAATAAGAGGACATAAGCAATGGTACTACTTTCCAGTTGGATATTTTCCGGATATTTTCACTTAAGACCAGATGACCTTTTCAAAGAGAGGTTTTGCCAATCACAAGCGGATGACAACATCTAAGAGATTAAACCATTTCTGATTTTGTCTACACCTGCTAGTTAAGGAGTTGATCCATGTTTCATCTACTAGCAGTCACAGTCTTTACTTTCCCCATACAGAGATCCAGACTGATCCTGACGATGGCTTTTATTTTGGAATAACCTTTATCTCCCTAATTCCGGCTGCAGGTTTCTGGAGACACAATATCGACGTGTGAGGGCCCCACTGGAACATTTCCACTCTAAATACTGAACCTGGTACCCAAATCAGTTAGAAAAGACATTTCTTCCCTCATACAGCAACCAACCAGCTGGAAAATTGCTCCCTTACAGTGCTACAGAAAAGCTGACTGATGCCAAAGGACAATGAATATCCCTGGAGACCCTTCACGGGGCCCCGGTGGGTGCTATGAGTTTCTGATACACTGGAAAAGCACCAGAATTTGTCAGCAGTGTAGCTTGGGATCAGCTGTCTCAGGATGGGAGGGTTTCTGCTGACTTCAGTGGAGTTAGGACTCAACCCACTAATAGTTTTTCTGTCATGGCTCTGTTGAGCACAGGCACTATAGTAATCATCATTGCAAATGGGTCTTAATCAGTTCCTTCCTCAGATACACCCTTCTAACCTCTCGCCAAAAAGAAAATCTGGGATCAGGCTAGTATCCGTTTTGGAGGGAGTGGCTGGGACCTTGTAGGCTGACTTTCCTCATAATTTAATTTCTACATCTAGAAAAGAGGAGCAGGTCATACCTTATTTCCTTTCACAGTGCATCTGAATTATTTACTGCTCTCAATCACCTTCTGCAAGGTGAACTAAACAGCGGTGCATAAAAGTAAGATGATTCAATAGGGAAACTTGACTTCACCAGCCTGGATGCCAGGAACACGCGGCAAGGCACTAACAGGACCTCTCACATGCTGTTCCCTCTACGGCTGATCTAGTTGACACACGGAAGATTCAAACCCAAAGTATTTGACAAGAGACCACGGAGTGTGTTAAATGCAAGGCCAGCCCCAGAGGGCGATCCATGTGGTTACATCAATTCACCGCAGCTGAGAATCCGGATTACGACTTACTTGCCAGCACCAGTTTCCCAAGGCCAACCTACCCAGCGCAGCTGCAGTGCCTTGATTACAGGAGCACCTTTCTCTCCTCACAGCAAGCAAGTGAAAAACATCCAGCAGAAAAGGCAAAGCTAGAGGACACGAATAATGTGCTACTGAACATCCTCCTCGCCTCCGTCTGCCTAAACGTGCGGAGCTCTACTCCATGGCAGCTAAGGTGCGGTCACGGCCTGATCTGTGGATTACTGGGAGGGGGTAAAAGCAGCAAAAAGCATCTGGAAACACTGCAAATATATGGAAAAATGTTTCATAATATTACCAAACTGAAGCATGCAGATTACGTCTTTACTCATTAACTTCTCAATGTGTAAAACATACAGTGTCGTAAAAGATAAGCAGGATCACTAGCCTTCACTGGAGCGCTGCATTCAGGTGATGGAGAAGACAGGAACAGACCAAAAACTGTGCTTTGCACAGGAAAATTATACATATTAACTTAAAGCAGGCCTCAGAGCTTTGCCTAAAAAAATAAAACAAACAAAACAACAAAACCCCAAAACCCCCACTTAGCTGTTCAACACCCTGCCTCGCAAGCCCGTGCAGGTGAAACGCAACACCTAAGCCATACTTTCATCAGTTCTGCTCCCAGGAGCATTTCCACAGTCTTTTCAGGCGGCTGCTTACCTGTTATGAAGCTGATGGTGGAGCTGTCACAGCAGCTCAGCTCTGGGTCGCCCCAGGTCACCATGGTGACCCGGAAATTGTAATACCAAGCAGGCAGCAGGTTAGCTATTCTCTGTACAGGGACAAAAGACAAACAGCAGCTCAGGAGAAAAATCACCATCATGAGGTGAGACTTCTAAAATACAACAATATTTATAAATCTAGAGCCCAAAATAAAACAATATTTCTAAATCTAGTGCCCACACTCATCTTACTGAGCTCTCGTTCCTTAGTCCAGTGGAAATCTCTGAAATTTGGCACTTGAATTTATTAAAATATCTGTGCAGCAAGAGCAAACACAGCTGTGACGGCTCCGCTCTCATCCACACGCACATGGTCCCAGGCCCTACGCACCACGGGAACCTCTCACTGATTTCCAGGGCAACGAGAATGATTCCTGCAGAGCAATCTTCCATCGCAAAATTCTGAAGGTAGAATATTTAACTGGAAAATGTCGGCTTTTCTATTTTGATTAAATAGGGTTTGAGGATACATTAGAACCAATGTTTTCGACTCAGCTATTGTCACTTGAAAAGACTTACTTTTTTTCCAATTTTCAAAGTGTATTTCACTTTGTATTATCATTTATTATAAATGAAATATGAATGAAACATAAATGACTTATGAGACTTAAATTATATACATAAATAAAAATAGAAATGAGGATCTAATATAGAATATAAACACAGACATAAATTAAGCATAACATGTATTATATTTTATACTATAATATTGTGTGTAATATTTAAGTTAAAATTCAAATACTTCCATTGACAGAACAAAACACTTCAAACATTGCATTTTATGTTTAAATGAAAAGCCTTGGATATCATTAAAATTCAAAATAAATGCAAGTTGTAAATAATGAACATTTTCAACAAATCTGAAATGGATCTTTTTACAGATCTCTGCTGTTTGCAGTGGCCTTTTTTTCCTAGATACTAAAAAGCAATCCAAAGACAGGGTTTGTAGACTATTCTCTTTATGCTTTTTAGAAAAAGTTGGATCAAATTAACATCAAAACCTTGAAGATGCTTGGACTTCTGACATGCTCCTGGTTTAATACTGAAAATACCAACATTGCTTTGAGAATTTTAAAATAAGACGCAGAGCGTAAAATGAACTAAGCAGCAAAATACAGTGAAAGGCCAAATTCTGTTCCAAAGGTTCTCATCAAGTGATAACCCTTCAGGAAACAATTTTTTTTCTAAGCTGTAAGACACCTTGATTTTTTTATTCCCCTGCCTTCTCATTGGGCTTGACAACCACTCAGAAATGTCAGTATAGACTCATAAAATCATAGAATGATTTGGGTTGGAAGGGACCTTAAAGATCATCTGGTTCCAACCCGCCTGCCATTGACAGGGACACTTCCCACTAGACCAGGTTGCTCAAAGCCCCATCCAACCTGGCCTTGAACACTGCCAGGGAGGGGGCAGCCACAACAGACTATAGATCTGTAGATCATAAGGAAATTTGTGGGACATGGTGGGGTTCTGGAGCATCGCTAGAGAACCCAAACAAAAGATCACCAATACCTACGTGTACAATTAAATGCCGGAAGAGAAGAACAGGCAGACACTCTTTTTCTAATTCCGGCTTACTCTTTAAAATTATTCTGTAAGTAATGCTCACTTTAGCTGATATATGACATTGTCACATTTCAGACTGAAATTAAGAGAAAGGAATTCTAATTTGGCTTCCTTGAACAGGATTTGCAACAGTAAGGGACAATATCAACTCATTTTCTAATGAACCGCATTAAGTCTGGAAGATGACATTACTTCTAAGATGACTCGGATCACTCAGGTATTAATCTAATTGTGCTGACCCATGATTACAAGATATTAATTACTCATTTGGTAAGTTATTTTTGTTTTTAATTTCCTTGGAGATTTATGTGCTAGATTTACAGTCACATACCCAATTACAGTTAAGCTGCTGTAGCCAAAATGACTCCACAAATGGTATTATGCAAATCAATTACAGTAAATCACTGTGGCTCTCACAAGCAGCAAAAGTTATTGCTATCATTTTTGCATACTCATAACTTTCTGTACAACTAATTTCAGCTGAAATTGCTTGCTCTCTTGTGCTACAGTGAAGTCTGAATAAAATCTGTTCACCTTCTATAGGAAATAACGGAAAGGAAGAGGAAAATTTCACTTTATTTCTGCAAAGATGTGTGTGCGTGTACGTGTACGCGTGCTCTTCTAGGGATCAGTCTCCACCTAACTGAAATCCTGGCACAAGCCTTTGTAGCTTCAGAAACACAAAGGCTATTTTCACAAGAGCATCTCTGCAGCTAAGCCTTTCGGATGGCACATTACAAGACTAGCCCGCAAACCCCAAATCCATATTATCAATATTAATTATGTAGATAAGGCTTTGGACTACTCCCCCTGAGGAGATGATGGAATTCTTAAAACCCTGACTGACAAACTGACCCACAAATTGAAGCTGCCTCTGGACTTGCCGAACATGTCCATTTGTCAACAAAAAAAAGGCTCATCTCCTACCTCATCGCTTTGCTTAAAACTTAGCACGTTTCAGCTGGCATTCCCTTACTTTAGAACAGAAAATGCCTCCAGCATCCTGGTCATTTTCTCTGCTTTGCCTGGAAAAATGTGCCAGGCCTAAAGATATATATACACATTCACAGTGGAAAGGCTGGGCAAAGAAATGTTGCAAGGTGCCATGGCCACACAGGCATGGGAAAGCAACATTCAGTAATGGTCACTTTACCACAGAGGCAGTTAAGGAGACGGTTGCTGCTATTTCATAGTAGGTTGTCCACTCTGAGGTCATCGTTGATGGGTTGAAGTAAAACATTTCTACAACATATTTCCTGAATACCCCAAGGAAAGGTCTGTTCCAGCTCAAAACCACAGCAGTGGGTCCCAAAGGGTAAAGCGTCAGATCCTTTATTCCAGTGGGCACTATAAAAGAGAAATTGTGGTTAATAATGTGTGTGTTATCAGTTACACTTTATTTTAAAATTAGACCTTTCCTTAACCAAGTTCTATCTATTTCTGGTTTGCCTGTGACTTTAATTCCCAAGAGCTTCCTTGTCAAAAGCAGTCGAATAACATTTTTTCAGCATTTGTTCTCCAGTTTGTTATGTCTACTTTTTCAGAATCTACTACAGGCTACTTGGCATTGCCCGCTTAGCATGAGATAAAGCACAGGGCTTGCTTCTTCTTAAATGGAGGGTTCCATCACACTTCGGAAATCAGCATGTTTAGGAGACATTTTGAGTTTCTCAAAAACAAAACCATCAAAAGCCATAACACTCTGGAGGATGAAGACCACAAGGAAGCACAGTTTTTATGTCTAGCCCTCCTTCCCTGGGGAACCTAAAAGTGCTGTCAGGTATTGCTATTCTTCCCTCACAGATGATGACACTCAGAAAGAGAAGTCAAGTTATCTGAAGAATGTCACGTAAGGGTCAACTTCTGCAACCTTCACTTGTCTGGAAAGCAATTATTCCTCATGATTAACTGAGGCTACTGAAATCAGTACTTTGCTAACATTTGCAAGCGTTGCAGAGCCGAGGCCAGCACCCAGATTACTTCAGCCCATGTTAGCTCATGATCGCCCTTCCCTTCGTAAGTCATTTACCACATCTTTTCTTTGCTAAAGTGTTAATACTTACCCAGTGAAAGCAAAGCTTAGTATAAATATGAGGATGATTGAATACTTTTAAAAACGTATTTTATCTTACTTCAGTTTCATTCATCATTAATCACCACTGATAATTTCACAGAACAGTTTGTTTTGCAGTTCTATTTTAATATCAAATTCAATATCCTGTTATGAAATGAAAACTCATACAAGTGTTATTTTACTGCATAAAAACATCCCCTTTATAACGAGAAATGGATGAGATGTTTTGTTTAGAAATTAATCACCATTTTGAGTTTAGTAAGAACCTTTTATGGTTGTGAGGCGACACAAAAGTGAGAAAATAAAGGAATTTATTTACTTTGGGAATACATGATTTTATTTTCCCAATTGGAAATGGAATTTTTGAGATTTCTGAAGTAACTACAGTGAGAAAGAAAATCAAAAGCATTTATAAAATTTCTCCAATGATATAGAATTTTATAATAAAGGATGTATATTTTTTTACTTACTATTTTTTCCTTTACTGAAATATACCATACTCCCTTTTCAAATTTTAATTCAGACCCAATTTATGAAAATATATAAGGAGATTGCCTAGAATGAGAAGGCTCTCACCATATTTACTAGTCCACATACTTGCTTTCATTCAAGGATTTGATTCTTAACAGGTTAACTTTGGTTTTTTTCTGTTTCACATTCTTCCTTACATCACAGAGAGGAAGCAGAAAGAAAAATACTGAAGATCTCTAACTGAAGACCTCTAACTTTCAGCCACCTGCTCTCCTACAAAGCAGACTATTTGTCAAAAGGAGAAGCTGGGTGACTCAGGTTAAATATTTCTGTGCAAATGTAACTCTATACACTCTTTCTCTTTGCCCTTTCTCATCTGCATACATTTTGTAAAAGTGGTAAACTTAACAAAATAAATGATACTGAAACTAAAAGGTACTGAATTCTATGTTAAGTGACTCTATTTAGGAGCCTGGTGGAATTCTGAATTACAGGCATGGGACAGCAGCTCTGCCTGTTGGCCATAAAACCATGTTATTCAAAACATTACTTTCACCCTCAGAGGGTTCCTCTTCTCTTCAAATCTCAAACCAGAGAGCATCAAGATCCACCACTAAACTCAAGCAAATCAAGGCATACACAATTGAAGATGGTGATGGTCATGCAGTATTGTAGGAGATACACCAGCTCTCCTGGCTATTAGCACTGTGGCCTTCAGACTGGGCCACATTACATCCTTCATAAATCACATTCGCCACAAATGTCTTAACAGCAGTCCCACACACTTCATGAGACAGTGGGAATGAATCACCTCTAGGACGTGCCCACCTCTCTCCATGCACCAAAGACCACCTGCAGCTCAGGCTGGCTACACGTAGTGAGGCGACTCCCACCCTAAATGACACAGACCACGAGCACTGCTAGAAACAAACGTATATTCAGGTATCCAAGGGTGAAGACGGCTCTTTCCACGGGGCGCTCTGTGTGTGAATCCTGGCCATAACTGCTCTCTAGTTAGGTTTGGTACTAACTTAATATTTAAAGGTGAAATAACTGTCTTCCAGAGAAGGAGTATTTTCCCCGCTTCAGTAGTGGGCTAGACAATACAACAAAAATATTCCCAGTAAGTGTTCGTTACATTTGAAATAACTAACATCACAATTCCGAACTCCCTCATGGGCCCTAGGATTTCATGAGTATATTACACATATTTCAGAACAAAACAAAAGAAACACATTTCAAACAGTAGATGCAGGGGTTACCAATAGAAAATGTAACAGGATCAGAAGGCGGTCCAACCAACGGTCCTTTCCGTAAGTAAACCACAACTTGGTACTGGGCACCAGGAACAAGATTTTCAATGAGGCTGCTGCTTGAATTCACCTAATAGGAGGGGAGCACATCAGATATGAAGTATTTACTTGGTTAATTAAAAGAATGTTGAGACTGTACTTGAACTAGTCCAGTTACAAAAGGCATGATTTTGAACGCAGGGTCATCAGCAGCTGAAACCCCATTCATTAAGCCCAAAACGGCAAAACTATGACAGTGGTCAGGACTGACTTGACAAATGATCCAACTCGGAGAATTACCCTTGCCTTGCTGTGTAAGGTCAGCGGTGACGCTGCAGACCCGCTTCTTCCTACTGTCAAAGTTTATCAAAATATTCCGGCTATATTATTCTTATTCAGGTGATCTTATTTAGGCTGGAGTGCTTAGACCGTGTGTTTTCAATAAAAGCCTGAGGTTTCTCATGGGCCACCTGACTCATCTGCAGCTGTGTGAGCTGAGAGCAGCATTAGAGGAAAGCTGTCTTCAGAATGCAGGTGTTCAGTGATCGCACGGTGAAATCCGAGAGGACTCGCTCTCACCTCCCCTCCACAGCACTACAAAACCTGGCTAAGGGACACTGCGATACTTCTTTTCAGTCTGAAACGTCACCGTTAAAATTTCTGCTGTGGCGCACCAGGTATTGGTCAGAGCTGGAGGCAGAATGCCTGACCAGGTAACTCCTGGTCTGATTCAATGTGAAAAGTCTTCTCTCCGGAAGAGCCAGCTAACAACAAGTGCACAGAGCAGCTTTGAGGAAAGGACTTCGTATACCCCTTCTAGAACTGCAGGCTGATATTTCCTACTAAGATTTTCTTTGCAAGCTTTCCCAAGCCTGTCTCGCAGCCACCTTTACACCGGTGTTGTATCACACTGCACGTGACCACATCAGTGCCAGCAGAGATTTAGTGAGGAAGGGAATTTGTCTTCAACAGCTGCTTTTGAAAACTAAGTCACTTTCAAATCATGCACAGTGGCAGAAACGGATAGAACTCTGCAATGAATTTTGCCCTTTGCAGCTTGTCAAGGAGAATTCACACCAATAGGCATTAATAATTCCAGGTACAATAAGCTGATAAAATTTGATCAGAAGCGGTATCCATATTTCTACTGACAAAAAAATCAAGTAACTATATTTAGACCTTTCTGCCTACATGCAATAAACACACATTTACTTTTACAGATATCTTGTTTATTCATGGATTATCTTTAGGTACTTGTTTTTGAGTTTGTAGATTAATCTTGTATTATTAGCTTTAATCATATATGCACATACTTGCTATCTTTGTTTTAAAATCATGTACTGTATTGGTTTGCTTCCTGATCTAATGGCCGCACTTTTAATAAATCAAAGGAAAATAACACAAGAGGATTACAAGCTGTTTCTGAAAGAAACTCTCAAATTGTCATCTAAAGACACTTCCAAAAGTTTTCAGTTCATGGAAATCTTGGAATAAAATTCAAAATATTTTGTCAAAGGTTCATTTAAAAAGACTTTTTTAAAGGATGCAGACTCCCTGTATTAACTCGCTTGCAGGGCTAATCACATAGTTGAAGGAGATGAAGATTCACAGGGAGTGTTAGCAGCCTCCTTCCATTCCCATGGGTGAGCTGAGGGTGCAGCCAGGCAGCGCTGCAGTCCTTTGCAGACTCCTCCATCACACACATTTAGAGAGTCAGACAGAAGTTGTGGCACTGCTCAGAAAGCAGCCTTATCAGCATCTTGCTAAGGTAACTGAGATGCAGGCTAGAACCTCTTTCTGACTGAGGCCACAGGCCACTGATCCATCACAGCCACAGGATTTGGCGTAGGGTTGCACTCACTAAGGGTTTTCAGGTAACAGAAAACTGCCATACTTTGGGGTTCAGGATTCTTGATCATTATAAACACGCCCCATGCAGCAGCCTTAAAGAATCGTGGTCCATCCAAATCACAGGTAGTCCGAATTGCTACTGACTTCCCAGTGCTGACATCTTTTTTTAATGGATGAAAAGAAAAGCTGACTTCTGATCACCTCTAAACCTCCAGAAAGTTTACACTCTGATTCTGTATTCTTATGCAGGATATCTAAGAAAGAAATTATGCTAGTTTGATGATAATTATGCACGTGAGCACTCTGCTTAATACAAATGATTACACCACATGCCTAAGTGTTATTAGGACATGGCACCATTTTGCCTACTCCCACAAAAATGTCTCGAAGGATACAACATAACTCACAAGCTCAAAGGACTGGCCACAATCAGTCCAACAGAAACACAGTTTTAACACTACTATGGTTTACTGCTCACTTTCATTCCCGAAGGCTGTGCTCTCCCCTCTGCATCAGCCCCGTCCCTTTGGACTTCAGCAGGGAGCAGCCACGGCTGCGCTCGGCAGCCCTGAGCCTGATAGAGCCCTTGGGCACGACGACCCCAAGCAGCAGGATGATTAGCTATTTTTTTCCTCCATTTGAAAAGGCTCCAGCTTCCACCCTTACCTCAGTGCAGTAGTGTTTTTCAAGCCTCTGACTCTCCTTTTGCTTCCGACAGGTCAGGGAGACCACAGAGACGATGGTGCTGTTGCCGCCGCTCTCCGGAGATGCCGTCCAGGCTGTCAGGGCAGTAGTGGAGCTCAGCACCGTCACGGTCACGTGCTGGGGCTTTTCAGTGAGCTCCTCTATCCATTCACCTGTGGGGCCTGGGACATGTCCCAAAAGCACATGTGAGCAAGCCACTGTACGCGTTTGAGGCACATACGTTAAAAGACCCTTCTTTCACGCACTTGTTTACTACTAGTGAGAGCGGCTGGACTGACAGCTGCCCACCGCCACAGCCCTCAGGCAGCGAAGATGGCAGCCCCCAGGAAACAGCCCGTGGCCGGTGCTATGTCACCTGTAGCGGAGCAGATGACGAGAGAAATGTCACTGTTTGAAAACTCGGACTGCAATATTCTGTATTGCTTATCAGAAACCACCCAGCAGTATCAGATTTGCTCCAAGGGAATGTTTAAAAGCAGTGATATTCAATAACAAAGAGATCATTGGCAAATTCTAAAGAATAAGCGCACAAAATATTTTGCCTTTCCTCATACTAACATACCCTCCAAGCGTACTACAGCCTTCAAGCATGAAAATCAAGTTTATAGAGATCACCAGCGTGAAGAATATAATTCTCCATCAGACATTTTGAAGCACTTGGTAAGAACACAGGTTTAAATGGTGATAAAATAATAATCTGAAAATAACTTCAGCTAGACTTGGTCAAAATTTCAGATTTCATGAAAACCATCAGCATTTGTTGTCACTTTTAAGGGATGCTTGTGACAGCTCTCTCCTTGACATTCCTTCCTCCACGTAATTCTAATGGTACTTTATGTTTCTTGAGAAAGTAAAACAAATGCTAGAGCAAGAATATGGTGTAAGATCAGCCTGTAAGATTTGACAACCCATACTACTATCTGGGTGCAACAAAAATGTTGTGTAATGCAAGCCAGTAATGTGACAGGATGATTCACTGACCAAGTGATACAACAATAAGATAAGGCTGAAGCTATGAGCAAAAATTATTCACGACAGCAGACCCACACCTACTCCGGTACAAAGAGGAACTCGATCATTAGATTAGTCTCTAGAGCCAATGGACGTATGTGTAGCTCTTACTATTCAGAAATTGTTTCAGCATTGGCATTAAGGGAACTGAGCTTCCTCATGACATGACCCAAAGCTGTAGTCCCCACACAAAAAGCCATCTTGATCAGACTCATGAAGAGAAATGGAAAAGCAATTTCACCTTAAGAGTACTTGTGCTCATGTCAGATTTGGCACACTACCAGAAATATGTACGAAATCCATCTAAAGTACTAAGGATCTTGCATTTGACAGAACACATAAGACAACTGCCAAGAATCCTCATCTGGTTCTAAAAGCCTGCAAAAATAACAGACAAAATCCAAAACCCCAAACATTCTCATGTACTACATGGAAAACGAAAATATTCATTACATTCAAGTTCATCCCTAATCTAGCAATCTACACACCCATACTTTGGATTAAGATCTTCTCATTTCTCTCACGTCTCTGTCCCCAGTTCATAGACTTCATGGAGGACACTGTATTGCATATTGTTTAATGGAAATAAGTCACACCTTGTAAAATGGAATGACATTTGGTACTAATAGCAATGCTGCATCGTATATATACTTGTATACTTATATATACTTTAACACTTTCCATATAATGAAGCTGTCTAATAAATATCCCTAAAGAAAACCAGAAGAGAGTGAAATTACAAGAGCAAAGACCCTTTCTCTCATGTTCTGTTTCCTCTTTCTCTTTGTTTTCAAGTACTGTTTCTTTCAACTATAAAGTTTTTAAAAACATATGAGCACTAGTAGAATTCAGTTACATGCAGTCAAGCGTTATGATGAATTTTAGCCTAAATAATTAGTATGTGTAAATGTTATGAGCTACTAAAGACACAATTTTTGTTAGTAGTGTATTTATGTACTAGAGTACATTTTTTTAATGAGTATTTCTGCCAGCCTTAGCTACCATGTCTTGTTACAGCATTCATGATTCAGGGGAGACACCATCCTTACCTTGCACAGGTAAAATAGTGCTGCAAGTATTCCCCTGTTCTCATTGTATGGGCATTTTTTAGGATATATCTATTTCCTTTTGTAGAAAAAGGTACAAGGGTGACCACAGTCATCAGAAGGATAACAATCTGAATTCACCAACACCTGTCTCACTTGCTGATCTAATTGTCAGTCATGATATTCGTTTACGCAGTAGTGTATTATTACTTTGTCTTTTACTAAATCTTCAGTTAAGAAAGCCTGGGATTCTACAGGGAAATAATAAATTACTTTTTCTCCTCTGAATTTAGCAGGCTGAACTATTTCATCTACTGTAATTTGCCCTGTGTTCTCTCAGAGACCATGTAATTTCAGAGCTCAGCGTTTAATTGTGCAATTCCCACACTCTCAGCCCGATGCCCTTCATCCCTAACCTGGTGCACACAGCCTCCAGGAGGAAGGAAGCTAAGTATTTTCAAGAATCTCTATAACCACCGACTTAACCCTCAGAATTGAATCCTCTCTTTGAAAGATGCAAGAGGGGAAACCTGTTTCAGTGAGCCACTTCTGAACACTGGGCAATGGCTCTAACCAAATACCTCACCTGCTTTCAGTGCTTAGCTCTGCCAAGACAGCATGATGAAGGCCCATCCAGGCAGGACATAATACATAACATCTCTGCACTATATTTCCTTCTCTGGCACAGGGAATTCCAGACGACCAGACTCCTCTGATCCTGCAGCAGATGCCATAGCTGCCACAGTGGTCAAACTCTGTGCATTAAAGTTATATCAGTCTGGGAGAAAAAGACAGATTTGTTGAGATACTTACTGATGTAAAAGCTAAGTGTTTTTGCCGATTGACTTCCCCGCACTTCACAAGAGCCAGAGGAGCTAAATGTTGTTACAGACAACTTATATTTTCCTGGTTCTTTCAGTTCAGCAACAAATTTGTGAGTGTCCTCACTTACTGTCAAAAATTCCGTGGAGTTCTCTAAGTCAGGGGGAAAAAAAAGTGTGGATTAATTGAAATTTGAAAGGCTCCAGCCACTGAGAAAATGATTTATATCAGAAATGCTAATACTCTTTCTGCTGTGGGATTAAAAGGCATCCAAAAGGACTCAATTTATGTAGGTAGGTTTATTTCTTGCCATCAGCACAAGAGTAATTAATGACCAAAGTTGCAGTATAGGTATAGAGGAACAATAAACCCAGGCCAAATTTTCATTCCGTAGAAGGAATGATAAAATAGGGCTGCCATGAGTGTGCAAGTGAAAAACAGCACAGCACAGAAGAAAAGCAGCTTCCAATTTTATATCTATTGCATTCTTATTCTGCAAAAAAAAGCACTTGCCCTCAGAGCCGGAAGGCTTACAAAAACTACTTGTCAGGAAAATAAACTCAATTGGATAAAAATAGATTTTAAATCAGAAAATCTTTAAGCAACGTGGTTATTATCTTGCAGCTTCATCACTTGAAAAACCTCCCCATTCTCCACCACAGCCTCCTTATGGCCTAAAGAATACATTTAGTAGCTGTCCTCCGAGACAACTGTTAACCTGAATGTAGACTACCTTTTCTGTATGCCCCTTCCAGTCGAGGTCCCCCTGTGAACCTCTCTCGGTGGCAGACAAAATCACACGGTGTAATGTACCTTCTTCATCTCAAATTTCTGTCAGCTGATTTCTCCTTTCTCCGATACCAGAATGGATTTACAATCACTGCAGTGTAAACAGTGCGGCAATACACACAACAGTATCAATCTTGTTTAATAAAAGAGAATTGCAAACTGCAATTTACCCCTCCCTTACTTTTCTGACGCCCAGCCAGAACTAGATGCTACTCAACACCAAGAAACTTCTCCAGAAATACAGGTGATCTAACAATGCCCTCTGAAGCACAGTAGTGGGTAATTAGTAATTCGCAGAGAGGACAACCACCAATGGAATTACAGAAAAGAGGTATGAAAAGGGTGTAAAGGCTCTGTTTTACCTTCCCTTTCAATATTGATATGGAAGCCATCAAACGCCGTAGGCGGCTTTGGTGGTAACCAGGTCAGCACCATTTGCACAGGAAGGAAGGAGGGGGGCTCTGGCGTGAGTCTTACAGACGTGTTGACATCATTGGCCTCGTAATCATTGGAAACTGCATTGACAAACTCCTCTTCACCCTCTGACGACTCAGCTTCGTTAGACCACCAGTATGGCTGCGACGTGGTTTCATACTCAGTGCTGTTATAGCGAAAGTCTGGCCAGGCTGCAGATCTGTTTGCCGCTGGAGTTTCAGGTGGGTTGTCAGAAAAATGGCCAAGTTTTTCTTTCCTTATGATTTCTTGTGGTCCCATGAATGATTCTTCCGCAAAATTCCCGCTGTGCTCTTCCCAGTTGTTTCTGTTGATCGGTACAATCTGAACAGAAATGTTTCGAGGTGGGTAAGGAACTAAAAAAGAAGCAAGGGTTAGTCTTTTAACAGGTATGTTCTGTGCACCTTACGATGTTTTACGCCACCAGAGAAATACTTTTTGCAGCAAAACAATGCATCTAGGGATATTTTGAGATAACTTGTTCTTATTAAGATTCTCCCTTCTCTTACACATACTTCTAGCAGAAGCAATTCTAGTGGGATCAAGATGAGTGTAAACTCACAGAAGAATCACGACTTAAGAATAGCAGGAAGAAAAGCAGATTTGAAGTCACAGTAAATCAGACTTCAGAGCTATTATAGCAGCAAGGCTACTCAAGTGTGAATTTGTAAGAGTAGATCTTCATTTACTTTACTGTGTCTTCCAGAATGATCTTGGTCATGGGAAAAAACACTTCTGTAGAAATGAACTGAAAAGCATATGCAAAACTAATATACGGCATAGGTCATATTTAAAAAGTACAGCCTTCACGTTGCTGTAAGGCTTTTTGCATGCTTTTAGCAGTCACCTTTTCACAAGCATTAAATATCAGTTTAGATTTTAATATTTGTGAAAGCTTGATCGTAAGATTTGGGTCTCCAGAAGACAAGATTCTGGCACGCAAAGAAGTCACTTCGACTTATGCCAGGAGGTGAACACACAGCATTTTGTCTGACTTACTGTAACTGCCTGTCTGTCTGTACTTACACATGGTAAGTGCAAGAAGCCTCTGCAAATAATTTTGATCAGCAGCTTTTAAGCTGGCACTTTACAATGCAGGAACTTATTCACCTCCCCTGTCCCAGCCACAGCCACTAATACAAAACCAGACACTACAATCTCATTGTAGTTAATGCAAAAAATGAGGGATGGGAAGGAAGCAGGAAAGAAAACTGTGATCCTGTTGGTTGCATTCATGTGGTTCAATATCTCAGCAACTATATTTAGGATCCTTAGGACAGAACTCAGCTGGCTTGAGTTGGCTTTGCTCTGTCCAAGGCAATGAACCAAGATAAGCATATTCATCTGAATGTTTAGCTTTTTGATTTTACTACTGGTTCATTTCAGTTTGGACCCTGGAAAATGTCTGTGGTCCAACAGATTAATGGAAAAGTTTTGGGCACTGTCCCAGGACCAAATTAAATTAGTTCTGGACCCTGAACAAAAGCAATTTTGAACCTTTGCAACATTGCTGTCTTGGAAATTAAAAGTTCATGCTTCAGGGCATAAACTGGCCGCCAAGTGGGGCAACTGACATTCTTCTCTGTGACAGAAGACCGCACAATGAGGAAGGCCTTCTCCAACAGTTTAGCTATGATTCACTGCGCAAGGAGACAGACCAGTATAGATAGATCAATAGTATGCTCAGTGCGGCTATTCCTGTGGCTTAAAAACTAATTCCTAGCACAAGGCCTAGGATATCTCACGTGAAGCAGAATGTATTTTCTAAGCAGCAAGCTGTATGACAGAAACACTCCTGCAAATTTCCCTTTGCTCTGTATCGTACACATAACCCTACATACCAGCTGCAGCATCCTCCTCCCATGCTCCCAGCCAGGAGCAGCTCCCTGGACTGCTCCCACACGGACCCCTCCTCTCTGTGGGATCAATCCCCTCCCCACAGCAGAAAGGAAAGCAGCCATACATACTTGGAGCAAATGGTACGTAACAATTTTCTTCACCTGTTCTGTGCTGTTTGGGCTCATGCTGGACCCCGCTGTATTCCACTAGCGTGCTTTTGTTGAAGGTTGCTTCTGAAACCAGCTGAAACGTGATGTTACTGTAGCATATACCCGGTAGCCAGTGATTGAAAACTGTTTTGCCTTTAAAGAAATCTGCAGAAGGTTTAAAAAGAAAGAAAGAAAGGAAAAAAGAGGAAAATGCATTATATGTTCACTTTCTGATAATGCACCTGCACATGCTGCACTGGCAGTGTTTCAGATGTTTAAACCTTGCTCAGCCTGGTCTGAGACACGAAATTCTAATAATTCAGTTTGCCAACATTTTTCCTGGCTGTCAAAGCCACTTTGCTACAAAAAAAAACCCACCAAAAAACAAAAAAAACCCACCAAAAAACAGCACAAGAAACACAAACTACTTTTCACAGGAAAGGGAACTGCATCTGGCAACCTGTTCCACCTGACACTGAATATCTCAAAGAGCATCTGACAGTTTCTGCAGACCTTTAACCACTGCACGCAAAAGCCTCTTTGGTCTTTTGCTGACTGAGGCATAACGCTCTGGGTAGATGCTCAAAGGGCCATCCACCGTGCAACCAAGTGCACGCCACGGCACTGAGAGCTGAGCTCACATCCACCATCAGTACACGTGCGGGCTGAAGAGAAGTTGCTTCAGGCTATTTGGCTGCGGGAAGGAGTGTGCGAGTTGATTAGTGAATCTCTTAACTCAGGTTGACTTTCTTCTTTATTTCAAGCTGCAGCATTACAGCCCCTGGAACCATGTATTCGCTGCAGAAGAGAAAAACTACTGCCGGTACCCCTTTTGCTCTCTGGAAGGAGGTCACCTACTCTTTTGTGCTATGATCCAGAATCACCCTTCCTCACTGGCACTTCACAGCGTTGAAAATGGGATTTCTAGCCCCACTTTGTATTGAAGCAAAGGGACTCCAAAATTTTCTGATCTCCTTCTGGAGATTCCTGTCTCCCTCTGCTGACTTTAGAGAAAGCTTACAGTGACCAGACTTCTACTTTGGGAGCCTCAGTTTAGTGCTTCAAACTCAAGCCAGCGCCTACGGGATTGCTCAAAGGCATTTTACTGCCAGTATGGAATGCTAAACCGTTGGGGTTTCAGGGCCCACTGCGTATGCAGGTGCCTTTCTCACCTCTCAGGATGCTTTCCATGAGACAGTCCCATTTGCATCTCTGAGACAGATGCTATGCTTAAGTTCTACTGCAGGGCAAGAGGGAGTTCAGTTATAAACACATAAACAAGAAAGCAGAATTTGCTCTAGTTAGATTGCTCAGATGGCTAGATTGGTTGTTTAAATTGTTTAGCCTGACTGTCTAGATTGTTAAATTGATTTCCCTTGATTAGATTCTTTTAAGAAAATTGAAATTTATAATATGCAGCAGGGTTTATTAGCTCAGGGACAATACTGAATGCTACAGTAAGATACAGGATAGTATTATTAGCACTGTGTCACCGTATGGTGGTACAGAAATACCAGGTTTAAATCCTGTGCCAGGAATCGGGTATACTGAATGGGTTTCCCAGCTCTGGGGCATCCCACAGCTCTCCTATCAGCTATTCACCAAAGAGGAAACCTTGCCCAGAGGGAAGAGGAGGGGAACTTTTTTTAATGCTTTCAGCTGGCACAGAATGTCATCCAGCGATTCCACCAAGCATATCTACAAAGCAAGAACATCTGAGTTTTGGGTTCCTTTCCTTCTTCCTTTTATTTTGTTTTGGATTGTACAGCAGCATGAAGGGTTAAAAAAAGGTGGAGATTTTTTTTTATTTTAGTGTACGTGTTTATTTAGAAGCACCAGAAATTGAGGATCCCTTCCCAGGAGTATTTCAGAACAGATTAAAAAAAAATCCAGACCAGCCAGTCTTTCTCTACAATCCCAGTGAAAGGAAGCATCATTAGAAGTAGGATGGGAAGCAGGTTTAAATCCAAAGTGAACCGCCAGCTCAATTCAAAGAACCATCCCTTACTTTGTGGTATAAAAGTTTATATATAAACAGACACATTACCTGAAACACAAATCATTACAATCAATACATGTCAAAACCACACCTAAGACCACTGTTTAAGATGTTTCCAGCAGAGTTAGCATTAAGTTTTAGTGGAATAGTTTCCTCCTACCTTTGTACAGCATTGTTCGGTAGTCTTTTCCTTCCCAATAGCTTATATTTACCCTGGTAAAAACATTGTACTTCTCTGGGTACTGAATTTCAAACAACACTCCTGTTTCTGGAGATGGTTTGTAATCATAGATAGAAACACTGCTCACAGGAAGGGGTTCTAAAGGATATACAAATAAAAGGAAAAAAGCAAGAAAGGAGCAGATTAATAGGCAAACTGAGCTCTTCACACATACACACCACCGATGAAACAAATGGTTTTGCTAGGTATGGCACAGGCACTCTTCAATCTACCAGGTGATCTGGGGCTTCACAGAGGTCTGGGGCAAAGCTACTCGGGACATTGTCAAAGCCAACACTTGTGTGTTCCCCCACAAAACAATTTATGCTCTTGATGCTTACACTTTAACAGAAAAACATGCTTATTTGCCATAAAAAATAGGGTAGAAATAGCAGTTATTACTTAAGCACTCGCTTACCCCAGTCATCACCCCAGAAGTATTTTTTTCTTTAATGCTTGCCAATCATGCAAAAGTGCCCAGACAAAACCAACAAAACACTCGAAATTGCTCATTGGAATAACTGTGAACTTACAAGATTAGCTGAGAAACTTATCAATGTAATGGCCAAAGGAAGCTACCTGAGTGAAGATTTTCTATTTTGATACATATTCATTTCTTTATTTCATGGCTAATTACACAGTCCCCGTTCCTACCATATCCGAGAGGGCCACCATCTTCAACATATTATCCATACCAAACTTCTACAAAATACAGCAGTACCACTACCATTATTTTACAGATGAAGGACAAATGTACAAAGAAGTAAAGTGGTTTACTGGAGGGCACAGGGGAAGCCTGTGTACAGAAGGGAGGTAAGTGAGGAACTGCCGACCCAGTGCTCTGAACTCTGAGCCAGGTGGGTTATAAAAAGTAAGAAAAATAGCCCGTGTCCTATGATGCCACATCTATATTAGTGTAGCTCCATCAGCTAAGGGAAGTTGCATCCATTCACTGCAGCTGGAAGTCCGTATTGTCACTAACGATAATAGAGTCATAGTTTTATTCAGCCTCCTTTATGAAAAAAAGATTAAGAAAAACTTAGCCTTTTGCTCAATGCTTTCCTCAGTAAGAAAAAAAATGATAGCAACCCAACTATACATTGGTTAAGATGGTCAAGCAGACATTCAAAAGGAGATTATAGTGTTAGCTGAAATTTGTCATACTAACATATATTAATAGAGCTAGTTAATGCACAACACCCTCAGTAAATACGCCTACAACCTTATAAGTATTATCATGCTGATTTAGTTCCTGCACACTGTAGGGAAGAGACTGAAAAATTCAGGCTGTTGATTATCACAGCCTTAGAGGACACATCTGAGTTGCAAGTTCTGCTGTGATATGCCTTGGAGAAAAATAAATAAAATATTTTTCCCCATAGAGTCACAATGAGCAAGAGAAAGGGTAGATGAAAGGGAAGAGCAGTATCAGTTTCAAAAGTGGAATTATCCCACAGAAGGTGGAATAGGTTAATCAAAGATGGAAGAGCAAGACTCTAGTGGAAGCAAAAATTTAATCCCAATTAACAGCACAGTATTTTCACCATAGTACTGTTTCCGGATGTAATGAGAAGTGGAGAAGAAAAAGCAACTAAGAACAAAAGCCACAGATGTAAACAGAATTTCTACCTCAGTCGTAAGAAGAAGTTGCGTGGTCATTTTCAACTTTGTCACAGTGAAGGAATGCAATTTCGTGGGATTACTAAACTGTTTCTCATGTCAAAGACGCTTCATTAGATTCAGGTAAATATCAGTATATTTGTACATTAACCCCTTACAAATAGAAACCCCCAATCTCACAGATACCAACAGGCACTTTAGTGATGGCATCTGTGAAAATTTTGCTGACAATTTGTGATAGCCTAGAAATAAACAGAAGTAAAGCAGATCACGGGAAACAAAGCCTATCCTCTTTCCGCTGAGGCTTTTCCCATCACTTATTCTGAAATAAATAGTTGATCTGACCATCCAAATGACCAGAGGGTTTATATCACAGCTCACACAGCACATGATAGTAGTTTAAATGTCAATAAAAATCTCTAAATAGCACAACTCTCAGAAGCACTCATCTTTCATGTTAGCGGATGCGCCCTGGGCTTTCTTCTATCTCATTCACATCTGAGGTCTCCTTATTTCTGAAAGAATTACTGAAACTTTCTTCTGTCAGTGATTAAATTACCCCATTTATTCCTTCCTACAACAAATCAAACAAAGGATGGAAGTTATATTCATTTTTAATCCAAATGATTTTTCCTCCTGATGCTTTGATTTAATTAACCAATAATTGAATTAAGCAGTAATCACCACAGACTCTCTTTCTTGTTATCTTCCGCATACTATCCTCTCCTTGCTCATGGCTCATGTTAGCAGAGCAGCATGAGTGATCTAATGCAATTTAAAGAATCTGCCATTATCTTACTTCCTTCAGCACCAAATCTTCACATCAAACGCGATTTGCACACTGTGAAATTAAAAGGACACTCTGCAGATAAAAATAATTTTCTGTTTTCACTTACTAACAACTCCTAGGTTTATTAAACTTAAAGAATATGTAAAATGTCACTCTTCACTATCTATATTTATAATTCAGGGCATAAACAGTCGGATCTTTTTAATTTTACAATTTTCAGTGTTTAGGATCCAGCTTTTCGCAGAATTCAGTGGTTCTCAAGAAACAGCCTAAATAAAGTGTAATACAATACTTCAGCAACCTTAGAGCTTTATAAACGCTCTGCACTATATTGATATCTGAAGTCGTACTACAGAAGGGACTTAGAGGATCTCAGTGTCCCTTTAGCAGCATGTTTAAGGCACTTCTTCATATACAATATCTTTATTTTTAGACTTGCAAATTACATTAAACACACATAGACAAGCTTGCGGGATCAAGACCTAAATCTATCTTTTTTCTTAGTGTCTCAGAATCTGCTGCTCCTATAGCAACTGCTTTCCCATTGTATCTGTTTATGGGAAAATTTACTTCTGTATTTCTCGGGGACTCTACAGCATTTTGTATTTAGCACATAGCTTGCATTATAGAAACATCAAGCTAGCATAATAAATGCTGCTAACCTCTTCCTCAAATTCTCTGGAAAACTCTGGATACTAACTCCTCCCTTAATGCATTCATTCTATGACAGACACAGTAATGTTTGCCATCTGGGGTGGGGTGGGGGAAGTATTTCCATATCTATTCAGTCAGTGGGAGGAAGTCATAGCCACGGTAAAGCTTCCATTATGCTATAAACTTTAGGGATCATTTTATCTCTTGCTAAAAAGCAACGATTTTATAGATTAAACATCTGTTGTTTAATACTTTAGGAACATGATGTTCAATTTATGATATGTAACAGTGGATACTATGTGCAACTGCTTATGAAAGGGGAATGTAAGCGATGGCGATGGTAGTATCAGAGCAATGATGGTATATACTGTTATCTCTAGATTTCCACAGAAGACGACAAATAAAAAGACAATAAAAACTGAAAAATAATGTTGTCACAAGAACAAAAAGATGTATCTGTTGTTCCTGAACAGATCTAGCCCAATAGGTTACATCAGCCTTCCTATGGAAATTATGGCAGGAAAAAATACTCATATGCTTGCAGTTCTTTTTGTTTCTTTGATTCTGATGGAGAGGGTTTTTCACCTTAAAAAGGGGATAACACGGTTTGTTTGCTGGGGAAAGCTGAGCGCTAAAGGACCTAGATATCCTTCGGAGTCACTTTTCAAAATTAGGACTGCTGCAGATAGCCAGCCTTTTTAAAGAAGCGCCATGTCATCCTTCAAGAAAGAAAAGCACAAGGGGCTTAAGTTTTACATTTCATTGAAAAAAAAAAAAACTTCTGAAGCTCCTACTTCAGCAGCTCTGATCCATTAACGAGCCAGAGGAAAAGATTTGACCTGCTGAATCACTTCCTGCAGCATCTGGCACAACGACAACTGAGCTTTAACTAGGTCTAATGCCAACCGCTTTCTGAGTGCTGCAGAGAGCAGAGTCCCAGGCAGCAGGCCCGCTGGCCTCTTGAGGAGAATATTTTTTGCAGAAGGCACAGAGGAATTACACTCCCTAAAGGGAATATATTTTACAGTGATTTATGTAAGGAACCATCAACTTTTGAAACAATGAGACATTTACCACTCAAAACTCCTAATCACAGGCTAAAATAAAAAGTCAGGCAAAGCTGCACTTAAATACCCTCAGATATACCGAGATCCCGATTTCTCCAGTTCCCATCAGAGATACATTTTTCCTACAGCACACAACAGCTTTGCAACGTACTGCTTTCCCCATTCCTTCAAATGTACAAACATTTTTTCCCTCACAACAAAAACTGACAGTGAATTTGAGGGGAGCAAAAGAAAAGGCTATGTGGGTATGAGTTACCCTAGGAAGAACAAAACAAGGCTTCAATGCTGGGAAAATGGAAAATGAGTGAGAATTTCAGTCACTGATTTTACATCTGTGCTCTTCTCTCCTAAACTACTTTAAGACCAATTAGTAACAAGGCGGAACTTTATTTCAAATATTGCAAAACTATTAATTATCTAAATAATAATTAATTATACATAAACATTTTATATAAAAACAAGTAATTATATAAATTCTGGAGTTCCTTCCCTCCTGCTGAAAAGCCCAAACTCCAAGAGCAGAACAAAGCAGGGTTTCAATTATTGTACTTGATACCAGAACTACTTCTAACCGTGTCCAGGCCGAAGACTGGAAGGAAGATCATTTTGATAGGCACAACACAATTGCACACACAGGAATCTGGCCAGGATGGCGAGAGTCACACACTTATTCTTGTGAAAAACATCACAGGGATCCTTATTATTAAGTGCTCAGGGTTTCGGTTTTCTGCTTCAAGGAAGTACTGAGCCCAATTTGCTGAACACAGTTTTGCTACAGAATCAGAAGAAAAAGTGTTATTTTGTGCTCAAATTCCATTTTACAGGTTTCCTATCCAAGAGTTGAATGCGTCCTGTTCATCTGTTTTGATTAACATGAGAAAACCCTGAAATTATTCTAATAAGAGACAAGCAGAAAATAAACTGTTCAGTCTTGTAAAGAAGACCCAAATTAACAATACAAGCCTCAAATGGTAGCATACATACATGCATTTATATAATGTCATTTTTATGTGTACATATTTCTGTACATATATATTTATGTGTATTTATATTTGCATATATATAATCATACATGTGTATGTATGATGCATAAAATACATATTTTGTTAGCTTTTAAATTGTCTTTCTCTTGAGGAAACTTTTTTTTCTGGACAGAAACCTTGGAGGGGTAAAACAAAAGTATTCCTTGACTTCAGTGGGATGAAGTTTCAACCTGTGAAGAGACATACCTTTTTCTTGCCAATATGCTGAGAAGCAGCACATCGCTGAGGGATGTGAACAGGAAAAAGGAAATGTCACCAAGATATACCATCGGAAAGCAGAGGTCTTTCATGACTCTCACTGAATATCTTAGCAGGCAATCTCTTTGAAGGACCTTGCTCTCATTTTGACATGCACAGTTTGGATACACACCGCTCAGTGTGAAACTCGGATCACCAGCATACGGCCAAGCTAAAAGACCACATCTCCCTGCACAGACTCCTTTGCAGACATCAGGAGGTCCCAGAAAACTATTGTGAAATATCAAAGTACAGCCTTGGGAATAACCACATTGGCATCACTGGCAATCTTGCTTGATTTATTTTGTGGCAGCCTAATGAATGAGGCCAATCTGCCACCGGTAAAGCTCTCCTGATACCAATGAAATTAGAAAAGGAATTAATTTGGTCCTGGAAGCCAGTTGCAATGTGCCATTTTTTCACGTGTAGGTTATAGATGGAATAAATTAGATAATTATATGTCTTTGCATGGTTAAAATAAACTGAAACTGTTAAACAGGCAGAGAGAGCATATGGCATGAAGAAAAATATGAATCTATCCTAATTATTGTCTGCCAAAAAAATCAAGTTAATTAATAGTCAGAAAATTATGTAAAACAGGCAGTGGACAAAACCAATAAAAGGAAAAATACAGAAAGAAAAGAAAAATCAACTATCACCTCTCGCAGTTTTGTAGGAGAAGCCAGTGGCCACTACCTGAGCTTTAAGATCTCTCCTCAAAAGCACTGAAATACAGCTTAAAAGGCCCAGCCTGCCACACTATCTTTCCATTCCAAATTTACTTCCATTCCTTCAGCCCTGTGCTCCAAAGACGAGCTATGTCAGTAGCTGCGGCCGCTGCCCGACAGCCAGCCCCTGTCACTCTTCCCGACAGAAAGCAGGAGGCAGGCGACAGGGCCCCTTCTCTTGCGAAGCTCACACGCTGGCAACAAGCTCTCTGTGCCCAGCACGGCATCCTCCAGCGCTGCCGGCAGGAATGCCCTTCACGGGAAACGTGAACCGGGCTGCCTTTCTGTTGAGGTAAACCCAGTGATATTCGCTGCTCCCTTTTCATTACACGAGTTCCCCAAGCAGCGCTGGCCGACTGCCAAAACCACCGGTTCCAAGGTCTGGGCCAGCAGCAGGAAACCCCGAGATGCTGCCAGCACAACAGCCTAAGACAGGTGGTGAAGAGGGGTGGGCTCCTCTCCAGCAGAGAGGACACCGTCGAGCCTTGGGGAAGGCAGCGCGACGTGGTATATGTCCCTTGGACCCACCAGCCTCACGCTCTTTCGGGAACACCCCCCGAGCCAGGAATGGGAAGTCTGGAGCTGGCTTCGATGGGCTGAGTGACACCGGCTGCCTTCTTCCTTCAGAGCTTCCCCGCACAGGAGCGTGTGTTCCATCTGCCATCCCGGATCACACCTTCCCCTGCTACCAGTGACCCTCGCGGGCTCTGGAAATCAAACAGCAATGAGCCCTGCTGCACAGCTGCAAGTACAGCGTTCAAACCCCACTGGAAATGTGCAGTGAGGCTGTTTTTTCCATTGTATATGACACCTGATGCATCCATTATTTTCTTTTAAGAAAACAAACAAATCATAAAATAGGAAACTGGATTAGAATTACTACTTTGCAAGGTTAAAGCAGACAAAGAAAAGGAAATTCAGGCTGCCTATGAACCCTTAAATTGCTCACTACACATATATGTTCTTGCTCATATGCCTTATGAAAAACTTGCATTACCCAACAACACGATATTTTTCCCACAGGACCCTTCATGGTTGTCCTCATCAGGGCACAACTTGAGCATACAAGGGAAGGCTGAAGAATGTAAAGATGATGCAAAATCTGGTTATTCCTAAGTTTCAAGCACCTCACTCGGTAACATATGAGGGTACTGTAACATGCTTTGACTGTTCTTGCAGTGGATGGCATTCCTCACTGACAGAATAATAGAAGTACCCAAAATCATAACCATGCCTCATCTGCAAGACAGCTAAAACTGTCCACAGATCCTAAGGTGCCCTTTAGAGAAAAAAAAAACAATCTTGAATCTTCTTTGATTCAAGAAAAATCTTAAATCTTTGCAGCACCCAAATTAGTTTTATCTGTCTTTTTTCGAATCTGACTTCTTTATATTCTACAAATTGTTTTGAGGCTGGCACATGGAAACAGTTATGGAGCAACAGCAGAGCCAGAAATACATCAGGAATTACAGAGAAATCTGTGGTGCTTCGCATAACGACACAGCAAACAAAATCACACCTCTTCCCCATAGTCAATGCACCTGGAGGTAGTAAGAGACACTACTACAAACGTGGTCTCCATCACAAAAACCTCCAGCTGTACTGGCAGAAACACACAGTGACTACCACCTGCTCTCCAGGTTTAGTACTGCTTCCATATATTAGCAATCAAAGAACATTGTTATAGCAATTGAAACAATATACCTCACCACGTAACAGGAGTGCTTACACTGAAAAGTCAGTTAACACTTTTTATGCCTTTTACTACATTTTTGGAACTCCTAGTTCAAAGGGTTTAGGAAGAACATCTGGAAAGGAGGTTCATCCATCGCTTAGTTCAGTATATTAAACCTCCCCAGTCAGTGTTCAGGAAGGGTCACTGCGGGGAAACCCACAGCTGTCCCTTTCTTCATGCCCAGACCTTGTGAATTTTCACTCATGAGCCTTCTCCACACATATTCCCTACCCACAGGGATTCATCCTACACACAAGCAGGACCTATTGAAAACAAAATAACCCCACCCAACCTTCTCCACAAGAAGAACTTCTAGGGAAAACAACCACACAAAGCGAAGAAACAGAAGAAAAAAGAATAAGGTGTTACTTACTGGTTAACACAGTGATTGATCTTGCTGACTTGGAAACCATATTTGAGTTCACTACCAACAGAGTTACTATGTAATATAGGCCATGGTATTTGGCATTAAAAACCACAGGGGCAGGTAAAGTGCTATTGAATTCTTCGAACTGGAAAAAGTAGTTCTTGGATTCTCCAGCTATCTTCACAACATATACAGAGGATGAGCTCACCACATCAGATGCTTCCAGGGAGACAACGATACAATTGTCTTCTCGGACAGCAACCTGGAAAGGTTCTGCATTCTGCAAGACAAGAATAAAGACTTTGCTTAAGTAAAATTTATTATTTCACTTTTACGCATTTCCCTTGGTATTCATAGGCTATTCCTGTTATATTTGCGATAAAGTTATGTTTCATATTCTGCAAGACAGTTAGCATCAAATCCTAACAATTTTTTCAGAATACAATTCACAGTCAGCCAAAGCCCACAGGAATCTATCAGGCCAGTCTCTCTGCAGTGGGGGCTGGTTCCTCCCGTGTGCTTTCTGATGCTCTGGCTACTCCATCCCTTACATCCCGAGGAACAAAGCCTCCACCATTCTTTCCTGACAGAAGGTGGAGCAGAGCAGAAGCAGGATGAGATTTTAAAAAGGGTACCAGGGGCAAGAGGACTTCCAATGAAGTCACAAAATGCAAGTCACTTAAATCCCCAAAAAAGAGATGATTAAATCAAGACTCTTTTATCTTGCAGAAACAGGAACATATATTCATCAGTGCAATATATTCTGAAACCCTGCAACTGAAGAGAAATTTTGGGCACTGACTAAGCTTTTCCAAATATGCTCGTTCCAGCAAGTACCAGGTGATAAGCAGCTCTCAGCACTACGTCCATGGCTTTGGTTCGCACTTTTCATTTGCTAAGATACACCATTTCATTTTCAATATTTCTTTTCTTAGTAGTAGAGAGAAAGGAGCAATTTAACCTTGTTTTCATATATCATGAGCATGTTAAGTCATTGCCAGCTGAAAACACTTTCCTTTTTATTAATTGCAAACCAGCTGCCAGCAAGAAGCATTTGTTCTCTACAGGAATTTCAAGAGTTTCATGGTAATTAATGAGAAGGAAAAGTTCAAGCTTTAATCAAGAGTTGCCTTTTTGTTTATTAGGCCATGCTGCTTCTGCTTAGAATTTTTTTACTACAGAGAAAACTGTAATATCTGCTGTGTTCAATTCCCAGCTCCATGGTATCTCTTTCTCCTTCATATTTCACAGGCTGAGAGCTCTAGTTAGTGGGCAGGGTGGGAAACCATGGCTAGTTTGCAACTTACTTATTCAGTCAAGTTGTTCCTGCACCAAAGAGCTAGACACCTTCTTCAGAGAGTAATTCTAGCAGCTTGGCTACCTCCTGTCTTCTACTAGTTTTGTTTAGTAGGGATTCTTCCATGAGAATAATCTTTTTTTGGATTTACACTGCTGGAGCCAGGCTCCCTATTTGGAATCCACACATATGGTGTTGCCACAGCCTGGCTTTGAAAAAACTCCCAAAAATCCCCAAGAACAAAGAATTGGTTCTAGGACTGTAAAATTTTAAACAACTGTAGTTTGCCTTTACATATATTTATGCTTATATCATTGGGCTTTGAGACTTCACAGTGTCCCTAAGGTCATATCTGACTATATAGGCAAAACTACAGGCTTGAGAAGAAAGGACCCCAGCAAACCCACTCATCTGACCCAGCGCAGAGAACAAGGTACCAAGTGTAGAGTAAGCCCAGCTCAAACAGGATAACCAGCCTGGACAGCTTGAAGCCTGAGATTAAAAATCCAGGCAATGCAATTTCAGATGCTGATTTTGAGGTTTGCTTTGATTAGTCTTTTACAAAATGGCTTTCAAGTTGCTAAAATGACACAAGTCAATGTTATCAATGGATGAATACTTTAGTGTGGAATTCTGGGTAATTTTTCACAGATGGCAGAGCAACTGCTCCAAAAAGTTTACAATGCAAGACTACAATTATGCAAAAGCTTCCATGTGTTTTCCTTAGCCTCCGCTGAATTCAACAGGCTTACCCTTGAGCAGACCAAAATATCACATTTCAAGTGTTTGTATTTTGCCTTAAATCCTGATCCAGCATTTGGATCCACACGGATTCAAACTTTTAACTGGGGATTATGTGTAGATCTGGTCAAAACCAAGTAGAGATTCTTTTATCCTTCTTCCTCCCCATTCTCCCTGAACTAAAAACATGTGTAATGATTCCTTCTTCAGCTCTCCCAGCACGGGAAGACAGGAGGAGAAAGGCACCCACAGACCGGCTTTCCAGCAGCATGGACACTATTGTATCACAGAAGGCATGGTTACCTTCCAAGGCCAGGCAAGGAAAGACAGACCTCATTCAGCAAGGTTATTTCTACATATTGAGCTTGAAGTGCATGTATAATCCAACAGAAGTCAGTGGGTTTTGACCTTCCAAAGCCTTGCATATGAATGCTTCACTGGAGGAAAGAGATCGGTGTTATCTCTAAAACTCCTCTAGCCTTCCCTCGGCTTTGCCGCTGAACTGCGTGGTACTAACTTGAAGTGCCTACCTTGCTATGAAGAGACAGACAAGAGAGACCAACAAATTTATATGTGCCAACAAACAGTTCAAAGCAAGCTCCTTGTGTATGGTGGTATTATAAATCATTTGTGATGTTAATCAAGTACAGCTGGAAATTAAGCATATAATTGCAGAGTTATAGTCACTCCTAGGATATAATTAGGTGCTTTCAGACTGCTCATACGGGGTGTGATTTTATTCTTTGATTCTTCTATGGGTATTGTATTAACCATGTTGAAGACCGTACTTTCATTTTTGCCCTCGCAATGTTTTCTTGAATTCACAGCAAGTACCATTCAGTAAAAGATCCACTAACCTTCTTCAACAGTTCTCACATAATTAGCAGAACATGCTAGCTAAATACATAGAAATCTCACAGACATATGCTATTGTTACCTATGACAACACCTAACTGGGGAAAATAACTTCTTCTGAGTGCTTTACGTCCTAAGCATGTGGGGATTGTGAAATGATAGCCTCCTTCCTTCCAGTGCCTGTGGCCAGGTGCTTTTGAACCACTGGCTGTCATGATGCACGGGCGTTTTTTGAGTGACATCTCCTCAGCAGCGGTGTGGCTCATCCATCCCACGCCTGCGCCCACCTGCACAATGCTTCCCTCCCTTGAGGGGTACCAATTCTTTTCCTTGACTATGTGGCCCTCTTCCACACACCTGGAGGTGCCCAGGCTTTTAAACTGCTGCATGCACCGGACACATAGCTTGTGGGAGGCATCTGTTTATTATCCATTGGCTCCTGAAATAATTTTTATCCCTTCATTTCAGCTTCCAGGTTTGGTTTACAGAATGAAGTGGCAGATAAAGGATGAACAAAAAGGCTTGGCAATTAACATGTCATAAGATGAGATCAGTTCCCTCCTTCGGGATATGGATTTCACTTTGGCAGTGTTTTGAAAGAACAGACCATTCTGAGCATCCCATTCTTCACGTTGGATGAGATGAGGGTTACCAGCCACGACCAGGCTTGTGATTTTGGGAAGAAGGCTAGGAACAAACCTGGGTATTTTTAATTAACACTGATGGAAGTGACAAACATATCCCACTTAACTAGACTGTAAAGCCAGTGTGTCTTAGGACTGACAGCATCAGTATGGTAAATACACATTTCATTACTTCTGGTCAGCTACCTCCAGGATTTAATTTGCTGGTGTCACAGTCTGAGCGGCTGTTTCATGCCTGTGGGGAAATTTGGCAGGGCTTGTGCATTCAGAATCAAATTATTAGCTCCAGCTTCCTTCCTAGTTTATTATTACAAGCTCGTGCCACGATAAAGCACTTAGGGGAAAAAAAAAAAGGGGGGGGGAGGGAGTAAATCCCACAACGTGATGCCTGTTCATAGTCATTTCCACTGCAGGGATGAGTCATGCTAGTGGAATTTCCAGCCAATAACAAGGTCCCAATTAAAATAAAAAGGAGGGGGGGGCAAGGAGATACAGGACATGTCAAATAAATAATATTCAAAGAGTAGTAAGAAAATAAACGATGTTCAGCAGAGCTCAGAGTTCTCTTTTTAGAAGCCTATATCCTCGGTTTATTCCCTTACAAAAGTATGAGTTTTACATGCAAAGAAGAGATCAAAGTTGCAAACCAGCTACTAATTTTATGTACTTTAGCTTTTGAATATCTCACTCTGAAACACATTGGGCCAGGACCCAATTATCCAAAGTGCAAGCAGCTGCATGTTCTGCTGACTTTAGGAGGAGCTGTGGACGCTCATCAGCTCTGTAAAATTGAAGTACTAGTAACTGCATCACATTATCTAATGCTAGACAAGTGGAATTAAGACCCTGAACAAATCTGACTTCTGCCAGCTCTTATAGAGTAAATCCTGAAGTATCACAGAGTTTTCAAAGTGGGCATCTGAAATCTCAAAGCAGGAATAGATTTTAAAGCTATGAGGATCTACTTCTTAGGGTAAAAGTACCATTATGATACCCTACTGTATAATGGCGGGCGGTCAAAAATAACATCAACGTAAGTATTACAAAACAATACTGAACACTGTATCCAGACCTCTTGGATGCAATACTGGCTGTTTTTGTGAGTGATTCTACTATACTCAGATCTATTTTGTTCCAGTGGCCAATAATGCTAAATTCATTCTAAATCACACAATGACTCACTCTCATCAAGATTCATCTTATTTAATTTCAGGTACTTAAACGGAGTGACTGAGAGCCCGGATGACCTTTTCAGACAGAGTACCTGTGGATTCATCTGAGATCTGAATTATTTTTGAAAGTGCACTCAATAGCCAAAGGGTTCATGCTCTCGGCTCGGCAAAATTCCTGCGGTTCTCTGGTACCGGGCACAGTGAATCCAAACCTTATAGCAAAGATAGGACTGGGATCCAGACTTCCGTATCTCGGCCTCTGCTATAGTCTTGCAGTGGTACCTCCACAGAAAGCACATAGAAAATTCCATAAAATAAACAGTATTGCAAAACATACATAAAAGCCATGCCACAGTATTTTTGCACCAGCTTCCTAAATGTATTTGTTTCTTCTGATGGTGACAAACAATACTGAAGAACAATTACAATAAAAATGTAACAAAAATTTTATCCAGAAATTGAAATCTTATCTCCACTAAATATACTATGCACTTGCTGGAAATTTATGGTTTCGTGTAAGTCACTGTGCAGGGAACAGAGTCAAATTCTGGCCTTTTTAAACTGTTTTACTAATTTACTCTATTTTATAAAATTCTCTCTCTGTGCCAGCAAGAGACTTCACAGATTTGGGATGATCCCAGCCACCTTCCAATCCTTTATAGCTAGAAAAATGAGAGGTCCCTAAAACTCCCTTCTGTTGCAATGTGAAGTCACCATTCGGAACAGGCAACAGACTCTGGTTTCAGTCAATGTAGCTGTGTTCTGAAGTACTTCAAGTCTTTACTGTAGATGAGCCTTCAGGTTCCCACGTTGCTTCCATTACCGCTGCACCACCTGGCTCAGCCCAATACCTTATCTTTCTTATTTTCACAGCTCCCTGCTCATCATCACCACGGAATATTTTCTGCTAAATGCTGCAACACCAAACCCTACACTGTTTATGTTCCACACCCAGCCTCTTTACTCTTGTTTCAAAGGCTCTCAATGAAAAAAACATTTCATATGACTGAAACTGATAAGGTTTCACAAAGACACTGGCAGTCTCAGAAAAAGCAGTTCTCATAGCCACGGCCCAAGAAAGACCATCTCTGAGCACAGATAAGCTCTGGGTGGAAACTGCCCCACACTGAGGCTTCTTTGGCACGGTTAGCTATCATTATTAGACCCTATAATTTTAATTAAAAAGGCAAAGTCATCCTTCTAGAATTTAGGGAAGAAAGTACATCCTGCGCTTTCCACACGTTCCAGTGAATTCTGGAGCAGGCACAGATTTGGCGAGTGTTGACTCCAAGAGGAAAGGATTGTTTGAAATGGTCTTCAAGAGCGTGAACAAAAATGGTACGGATTTGTAACAAAAATGTAAAGACTTGTCACAAAAACATAAAGACTTCTCAAAAATAAGGATATTTATAGCTCGGGCTTTTGTTTTTACCTATAATTCTGCACAGGTTGTGCAGAGAACTTCCCTTAATAAATACTCTTTGGAAGAAATACTCCATGGGACAAATGGAAACCCTTATCTTCAAGATTTTCCATGTAAAAAGGAATATTTTAAGAAGAGAAAAGATACCAAAAGCAGGAGTTCTCAATAATTTATGATGTTTGATTCAGGGTAACACACCACCATTTCTGGCATGCTGCTCTATGAATAGCGTCCTCAGCACTGTTGCCATTCTCAGTCTTAAAAAGCCAGTAATAACAATCTGCTAGTCATATTTTATAAACGAACGTCAATATTTCTTTGTTCTGGGAGACAGTTTTAAAGGGACAGGTATGTTTTTCCCTTCCTGTGCACTGATCCAGAATATCAGGGAGTTTTTTAAGTGAGCGTCAATACTCTATGTACAGTCCATCACATTTTGCTACCATTCTGAAGTTAATAACCTACTTTAGAGGTACTGGAAGGAAATCTTTCCTGACACTATGAACTGCTATTATGATAGCATTAAGTAAATGCCAGAATGCTAAATGTGTGAAAAAGAAATGTTTGCATTCAGCAAGGCTAATACCCTTCATGTATTGCCTTCTCAGCATATCCAATATCTAATAAGTTGTTGCTAAATAAATATTTCCATCCCATTTTTCTAGTGCAAACTGGAGAGGGCAAAACCCAAGCACCGTGATGCAGAGACCTCAATGCTGACAAAGTTTAAACCTATGTGAGAGCATCATGGATGGCATGTCTCCCTATTATGGACCCTACCTAACTGCACATATACACCCCAAATATGACCAGAATTCACTCTCCCATGTGGATGTACCCGAACACATACACATGCCAAATGAACCATGTGCTTTAATTAAAACCCATCTTCTCTCTTGAGCCTGTATATGAATAACAGAAAACAAAAAAGGGCACAGGAAACATATTACACTGACTCATCAGCTCCCTTAACTGTGTCAAACTGGTCCTTGTAGTGATCAATCTTGTCCTCTGTCTTTGGGAGAATATTTAAAGCAAATTTCTACCTGAACAAGTATAATCTGATCAGAGTTGTACATAGGCCAAGTTCATGTTAGGTGGCTCCTCTGTTAAATTCCAAAAGGGAGAAGTTAGGGGGAAAGGAGAAGAAAGATTACTTTCTAGGAACAGGCGTTAACTGAACAGTATGCTCCACATCTACATTACCCTAAGAATATAGATACTGTCCATCAATTAAGTGTTTTCACAGCACAGCAACTACAGGTCAAAACACATCCAAATATGCTTCAGTTCCCTCTCCATCAGAGAGGAAAGAAGATGGAACAGATCACTCCAGGAAAATGCTGAAGAAGGCAGAGTGAGTGAGAAATTCATGTGAATTTTGAAGAACTGGATTACTAGAAAGAAATCTCCTTTTCCATGGTGTCAAACGATCCTTGAGGTGTCTCACATTTCAAAGTGTCCTATGGGAGATGAGAAGGAACACTGGAGGAGACGTGTCTTCTGGATGAAGAAGGACAAATTCATTCATGCTGTTTAGTGTATCAGCTCCAAAACTGTGGATTCTCCTGTGCAAAGGACGGACATCTGTAATACAAGCTTCTGATGTTGTAACAGCTTCTGAACAGCTACTGATGCTGAAAGGTGACATTAGAAAGTTACTGAAAACTCCTGATGTTCAATAGAATGCAAAGACTGATGCTGCACCATGAGAAAACTACGACCATGACGTGATCCATCACTGCTGTGCAGCTGAGAGGACCTGGACTATGCTGGTGTCAGCTGAACTTCATCTTACAAGCTCTGCAGAGAGTAATTGAGTGGGAAATGGTGGAAGAGAACAAGACCTTCTGTCCTCCTCGTGTTAATCTATAACAAGAGAACAGACTAGATGCCAATGACTAAACTTATAGACAGGGACTACTCCAGGAGCCTAACTCCTGTTCCATAACTCCAAGTGATTTTAATGGGAATTAGGCACCAAAGTGCTCTTAAGTATGTTCTGAGACTACTAGGGAGGTTTGCAAATTTGAAATATGAGGCTGTTAACAGAAAAAAAATAATAATTTTCTGTTTCAAATCATTTTTTCTGACACAAAGAATCCAGAAGCAGATGAGGGGTCCATTTTGTCCCCATCTAAGCTGCTGACTTCAGTTTGGTCTGGAGTTAACCTCAAACAAGTCATCTGCCTTATTTGTCACTTTTTTCTACCACTCCCTGCTCATCCAGCCCCCTCCCTGCCCCCTGAACAAAAAGGTCCAAACACCCACCACACCTTCTTCAAAGGTCACAGGAGCCACGGCAGAGTCAGGGAAAAAAAGTCTAAAACGAGATCACCAGTCTTCCTGTTCCATGCTCTAAAACACTATCTTTCTGCCCAAAGCCATAACCATAATATGGCTATGGCCACCCCCTGAAAGATTGCTTACTCAGGTACAAGCACAGGTTTATTTTGTTTTCCGATCCAAGTGGAACCTGATATTCTGCGCTTTGATCACCCTGTTGTGTTCACTTGTTCTCTAAACTGGTAAAAGCTGGCAAGATGAACAGCTGAGATTTTTCTCATGTTATTTATACATAGTTCCTGTGGTTGAATGTTTTTTTCTTGCTAAAGTATTTGCCGTGCAAGTTTTCTGGGGGTGACTGTTTCACTTGGCAGTGTTTTTTTTTCTCTTCCCTACCTGTGCTCAGCGAGAGGCAAGCAGCCAGTGCCATTTCCCTGATTACTACCAAGAGATGAGCTCTGTAAGTCTCTGTACGGCACAGGGTCAATTGCAAATCGACACAGAACATTTCAGTTGTTGCTACAGCCTGATTTTCAATTCATTCCTAGCGTGGCTTTAGGCTCAGCTCAGCCATTCGTACTGATTTGATAAATTCCTACCCGCAGAAAAGTTCTCCATTTCACTTACTGCTGGCAACGTGCTGCTCGGTAGTCACGAACACTGCCAAGCTCCCTAATGCTGCAAAAACTCACAGCTTGTCACTGCCACCTTCCCCTGCGGGGTAACTCCAGCAGGATTGATTTGGCCGGAGTGTATCAAGTGGTTAGTTTTTAGTGCAGCTGCCGCAGGCTGACTTGAAGGAAGCGAATGAGAGGAGCGAATACAAAGAGCTTAGGAAATGGAGTCAGGACCCTCAGCTGTGGGGCGAAGTCCTTTCAGGTGTAAGACATGCCACCCCACCTGCCCAGAGGAAGAGCCTGACCAGGGGAGAATGGCTTCTGTTAGCTACCAGAGTCCAGGTTACCAAGTGTTATATGGCTTCCATGAAAGAGATAATTTGGCTACAACATCCTCTCCTAGCAGTTTGATGGCTTCAACTTGGAAGGCAGAATATTCTGCAACAGTGTCTAGCAGATCAGGAAAATAATAATTCCTTCTACTTTGATATACAGCCACCAGATTTATGCTTCACTGGGATCCACTCATGTGCTAGCACAACAACTTGCTTAAATATTCTGCATATCTCTGCATGTACAACTAAAATACAGATATCCTACTACCTTAATGACATATCGGTCAGAACTTCTATGCTGAGACTTCTGTACTTTGTGTGGGATTCACCTGGCTTTGTTTAATCAAACTAAAAATTTGGCATACAGTCAAACCTCATCATCTAGGCACCCTCTGTACTCTGTAAGGAGAGACAGATCTGAAGAATTTAATTTACCCAGTTAGGATTAAACAACCTGCATTGTGCAGATGTTTTTCTCTCTCTGGGCACCTTACTCTTAAATATCAAGAGTCAGATGAGACCAGAAACATTAGTTGTGTATGATGGCAGCTGCAACTCCGATTTGTATTGCCATTTTTATATATTATGACTCCTAATCTTTTCTGTCTAAATCAATATTAAAAAGTTTAAATTTTGTTTAGCTAGTCTCTTTTGCAGCAGTATAAAAGTATGTGATGGCCATGGCTGAGCAAGGGATATAACTTCAAGCATACAAAAGGTCCTACTCAGCAAAAGATGTAAGCACGTTCATAAATCCTCTGCCGACGTGACAAAGGCTGGCCCTGTGTACAAGAATCAATCAGGAGATCAAGGTCTCTCTTCCTGAGTTGCCAAAGAGCAATAAACCTCTGAATCTTCCTTCTTATTTGTTTTGTGCCTTTTATGAAGTGAGGTTGCTAAGAAGTCATTCAAACGACAATAGAAGTCTTGGTTCGTTAAGTGATGCTGAGCACCCTGTTCTGCAGGTTTGGTACTCTCATCCTACAAATTATTATTCCTTGCTGCTGTCGTGTGGTTTTACACTTGGCAGTTCTTCAGTGGCCAACAGGGATGCAGATAAACCTTTATAAATACATTCATCAGCCTAGTATCTAAGGCTGAGGTAGCTCAGCAATAACAGTATGGAGAGCATACAGATTAAATTTCTAGCTAGTTTGGCAGTTACAAACCCTTTGAATGCAGAATTTCTACAATTAAACTTCAGCTATTAGCTTTCTTTTATGTATCTCTTTTTTAATACCCGACAGAGCTTTTCCCCAGGCATGACAATGGCTAGCCAGGCAAGAGAAGGTTTCACACACTGAGAGATGAAACTCAGCTGAGACAAGGGTGTGTGGAAATCATCAATGGGAAGTCTGTTCCCTAAAGTAGAATTGACTGCAAAATAAAAATATGTAATTTTAGAGCATTGTTTCCTCATTTTAACTCAAGATGCTAATCCTTTTTTGTCTTTTCTGAAAGAGAGGTTTTTAAAAACAGCATGACCTTAAATGAGGCAATATGACCTTTCCCAGACCTACCCCACAGTAAATATTTACTGAGTTTTATTTCATAGGCATTAACGCATTGGTAATATCAAAAGCTTTCAGGTCATTAGACAATGCAATATATAACATTATCATTGTGACATATAAAAATATGTGCAGTTTAAAAGTGATAATGATTTTCTTTCCTACTTAACTTCTAGATATGAGTTCACCACATATCAGTTTATGCTGCTGTTTGATTCTTCCATTTTATGAAGTATTTCTGCCACCAGTGAAAGGGAAGGATGCAGATAACGACACGGATTTTTTAGCCTTTTCTTCACAGCAAATGGTGTTTCTGTACATAAGCACTGGTCATTTTGCATTACACTAAACCAGGCAAAAAATATTTCAGTCTAGTTGGCTGGCTGCCATTTGCCAGTCTCTTTATGGTCATTTCTCAATAACTGTAATGCAAATATACAAATCTTGCTTATCTCATCAACTCCTGCACTGAAAATTCAAGCAATAAATATACTGCCTAAGCGCCTGCCCTGCTCTTTGACTGAACCAAAACATTCTTCATGATCCTCCTGTGAGCACACTTGCCTGTACTTCAGAAGTATCAAAATTCAAGTTGTTCTTTTTCCACATATGTGACCATGAAAAGCCACTAAGATCAGCTTTGTAAACATATATAGGTGTCTTACGCAAATAAGTATCTACAAGATATTTTAAAAAATCAGAGCGGGGCACCAAGATTTTTTTTTTTCTTTAAAGTCAAGTGTACACCTTTAAATCTCTCCACTTGCAAAGCACAGTCCTGGATGTGCACAGACACACACAACCTACCCATCAGAAAGATGCAAGAACATGCACACTGGCAGCACTGAGCCCCCATGGCAATGCCAAGCCAAATGAGTGGCTTCTGTTAGTTATTTATAGCTTTTTTAAATTTTAAATAATTCTTGGCTTACTCTCCACCAGGTCCTTACTGGTATCCTTCAGCTTTTCCTCCACTTCCACTCCAGCATGCCAATGCAGCAATGAAACCCCTTTACTATCAACATCAGACTGCATTTTTGTTTCTCAGGTCAGGTTTATTCTTCATGTAATTTTTGCCACCGAATTCAGGTGCCAGGAGAGTCAATGGACAGAGGTATGCTCCTGACCAAGCTGTTTCCCATCAGCTTTTAGAAATTTAAAGCAGCAGAGAAGAGAAAAGGTTTGGTGTTTGGCTGGGGTATTTTTTGTGGCTGACTGACAACGCCTTATATTAAGTACTGCAACGCCAGGCATGTCCTTGTGATGATTTCTCCAGTGATACCTAGAGCGCTCAGTATATACAGAAGAAAGTTATGGCTCAATATCATCACTGTGTTTTCTTCAGGGGAGAAGCTTGTCACCCCACTGCGCTGTGAGCTCCCTGCATCTCACAGCACCAAAAGTCATTTCCAAGCAACGGCTTCTCTGGAGACAGCGCAGCGAAACACCAGCAGTAACAGACTGGGTCCACATTCTGAGTTCGCTTCAAGCACCACCATTGGTTTAAATTAGCCCAAAGATTTGGATCACAAACACAATCAGTTACCGCAACTCAGGCTATAAGCAAAAATGTATTTATCTGTGGTAACCAAAGTGGTCATGCTCTGCTTACCCCTGCTGTTGCAAACACATCTCTTAGTATGTGTGTGAAAGAGTGAACATTCATACTTGCATTAAATATTTGCATGTTTAAGAATAAACTATTATCATTTGATGGCATTCTTCTTTCTCATCTTATTCACGCTATAAGCTCTTCATTCAGTTCTTACACTTTGAATACTAAAAAGACCACACCAGAAAAACATCAATGTCCTTATAAAGATGCACAGAAGGGCAGAAAGTCTGCATAAATAGCAAAGACTAGACCCAAACACTAGAGACCATTCTCCAAAGAGCAGGAATATTTTAGTATCGGCCACAGTAAAACAGAAGCTGGAGAAATGTTGGGGTTTTTTTTTCCTGTTTGTCTCTACTTGAAAGGGGAAAAAAAAGACATGCATGAGTGATGGTAATGGAAGACCTATTTGTGTCCAATTCACTGGAGAAACAGTACAAGGACATATCATCCTTGTGAAATGATTTGCCCTGTATTCCTTGAGCCAGATGAAAGTCCCATTATGTACAAAGTAACATGTGCAGATGAATACAGATTTGGGAGATCTATTATTCTCTCAATACACACTCCCTCGGTGTAACTCGTCTTCACCTCTGTCATAAAAAAAAAGGCTTCTGTCCGGGCGCTTCCTACTGTCATAATGTGTGACTTTTTCTACTAACCTAGAATAGATCTGAAAGCACACAGCAGTGATGGGGAGTCATTCACGATTAGGGCTCTTGCTGTGAAACAAAACTGACACGTGCTCCTGAAACATCTAGCAATTAGCAAGTGCGAAATCAAAAATCACACCACGCCAATCGTTAGCAAGGCACACAGAACCAAAAGCGAAATGAAAGAGCTACATATTTATAGTCCTGGACAGCTTTGCAATTCAGAATTATTTTTCTGAGCACATAACAATTCCATACCATAAGATGAGGCTCTGTGCCTCATACTGGCTCATCTGAGCTCCTCAAAATTTTCCTCTTCGCACCGCTACAAGATACAAGGTACTATTATCCCTGACTCTCTCCCCACTGCTAGTCCCCCAACCTGACAAGAGGTTTGTGGAGGAACAGAAGATTTTTGAGACCTAAAGAAAGATTCAAGATCATACCTGTTTCACTTCATAACCAAAGTTTTCTCCTTTGGAGCTCTGAGAACTAAAACTAGGTCCAGTATTGCACCTGGTGCAGAACAGCACATTGGAGCCTGTTCAGCCCACGAGCCATTGTGTTACCTGTAAGTTTTAAGTGCAACTCCTTCTACCATATCAAATTAAATAATAAAATAAAAAATTGTACTTCCTACGAGGCCTCATTCTTAGTTGAAACCTCCTGCTACAATCACGTTACAAATAATTCCGAATGACACAAGAACATGTCTCTGCCAGCAAAAAGCACTCTGCATATACACATGGTAAGACAGAAGTTGGAAAGTAAAGACCATGCTGTTTTATTAAGCTATCCTAGAAAATCCAGTAGCTATCTTTTGGATGCAGGTCAGAAAAAACAGCCGTCCAACCTAGCGTTAATGCAGCTCAAAATCAAATGCATACACTTCTCACCATCACCTGCTACAGCACAGCTTGATAGCTCTAAATGTGAGGATGCAAACAAAGCTCTTCCATTCAAATGTGAACCCAGTCTGCTACCCTTGGGTCCCAGTCTGCCAGCTTAGTGGCAAAATATCCTTCCTTACTCCATCCCAGGGAAGCTGTGATTTTGACATGCGGTCTCAGCAGCGTGCCATCCCTCGCTGTGGCTAACCCCAGCACCACCCTGACTTCGCCTCATGGCTAGGCAAAGTACTGGCAGAGGTTTTTGCAGCAGGTGAAAAGCACTCTGAGATTTTTAAAGGTATTTATAGATCCAGTATATAAATTTTTGCTTTTGAAAATCCCACTGGCACCAATTTGCACCTTTACAGACCTAAAAATCTGGCCTTTATGACTTCCATACCATAGGTCAAAGCATGACTCCTGCAGTACTAGGATAACTCAGTGGTGTTAGCCGTTGATTTATATTTAAGACAACAAGTATTTTACCTGAAGCTGAAAAACTTGCACATTATTTTAATGAAACTTCTGTTTTTAAAAAAAATATTAAGAATATATTTGATATCCACATCTTACATGGCAGGTTTTGTTTCATTTATGTTTTTCATGTTAGCTATTCCAAGAAATTCCAGCATGCTTTTAGAAAAGCAGCTCACAATGAGGATCTAGGGAGAAAGACCAAGAGCACAGATAGAATAATGATTATAATTCAAACAAAACTCCTCAAAGGGCAGAAGAAGTTACAACTGTGATAACTAATTGATTCTACACACACAAAAAATGGGAAGAAGGATTTTGCCCTTGTAAGATAGATTTTTTTTTTTTAAGAGGCATTTAATTAAATACCTCTCAGATCTTTTTTTTTTTCTTCAAGATTTTAGCTGTCAGGCAGCATATCCAAAAGAAAAATGACACCAACCAGGAAGTAATTATCTGCCTTAAGTGTGCTGTTTGACTTCTTTCCTGCTACAGTGATCTCTGGCAGAAGGAGAAAGCAAGGAAGTTGGGGGAGGAGGGGACAAAAAAAAATTGATTCAGTAATTTGAGAAGTTAAAGACATTTCTCTGTGTCTCAATTAACAGAAGGAGGGCTTGTTCTGCTGTGGGAGCACCACAAGGTTCATAGAACTTAGTGACTGTGTGTCATGTTAGAAACTGGAGAAACATACGGGGCTTGACACAGCATTATTTGCTCCAAATAATAACCCCCTAGAGCCACTGCTAGCCGGCACTGTTATTACACACTTGGTGATCAAATTCGGGGGCTCCATCCCCACAGCGCAGCCAGCTCTGGGCATTGGCAGACGTCGAAGCTCTCATTGTCTCAGCTTGGCTCTTCCCGGGCTGGGCTGGCTGCCCTGGGCAGCCGCACACGGGCAGAGGCACAGCACCAAGTCAGTCGGGCTCTCCCCTTCTCCGCTGGCTCCAGTTCCAGACTACACCCATTCACGACAGAAATTTGTTTGTAAGTTTTCAAGGTGGATGTATTGCTCGTATCCTTAAGAGCTCTGTTTATAAATGTTTTATTACCCCTGACTTTGGTTTAACCCAGCTCCTGTTATCCTAGATAATTGAGAGTTGAATTGAAGACTTAATATTTAAAATGTGTTTCCTGTGTGCTTTGATGATGTCAGCTTACTTACCAAATCCCTTCACTAGTTACCCTGCACAGACTAATCTTTTGTCCTTTTTCCCAAAGACTTTTGCAAACATTACTTGATGCTAATCTTTCCATATGGTCATCTACCTTCTATTCTGCCAGTAACAGGAGACACCAATACCTATTTTCGGACATGCCTCCTTTTACAGAGGTTTGTAATAAATCACAACAGCTTCTGTAAATTTGCTTCATGTATATATTTAGAAAATATACACATAGGAAACAAATTTCATATAAAACGTGCATGTAGCTTGCTCCCACGTTCCTCACCTTTAAAATACATTTTAAAAAACAGTTGATTAGAAACATAAGTGTTTTGTATCTCTGAGTGATTTATCTTCATGTTGCATTCTGCAGCCTCTCTCTCTCTCCTGTATCCTTTTTCTTGCCCCTGACTGTGGGGCAATCCACTGATGTGGATTGATGCTGCTCCTTTGGAGACCAAGCTGGTTAGCTCATTCAGTGGTGCCAGCAGCCAGCCCCATAGGTTTCCAGTCCCACCCTGAGCTCTCACTGCTCCTTCAGTCTGCATTGTAGCCACTGAGCACAGCTATGGGATGATGAATCTGTTCTAATTTTCATTTCTTTGCTCCCCAAGAGGATAAGGGTTTGCATTTCCTCTGTTCTGTGTAGAAGGACATCATCCTTAACACACAAGACCCTGACCTGAAGGAACATGACAATCCCACAAATCATTTTGTTTTAAAAGCTTTCAGTTGTGAACTATTTTCTAATGTTAGCCATGGCAGCCAAGAAAATCCTTCCAAGTCTTCACTTACTCTGTGCACAGAAACTGTTTTTTGTCAAGAGACCAAGAAAAGTCAGCCTGAAACAATCATATATTCCTGTATGCATGATTGCTGCAGTGACTAATCCCAGTTTGCTCCCGTATCTCCCTGCTTCTCCCTCCCTCCCTTTCAGCAGGCAGCAAGCCCGCCCAGTACTGAAAACAAATGAGAGTGGAGGACAAAAGGCAATTTGTACTCATGTTCTCTCCCCCTCCACGCTTCCTCCCACTCCAAATTCAGTAGCAAAGGAATACGTTTTGTTTGACTATCTGAGCCTAAATTCCCAGCTATTACGTTAACGAATGTAAGAATATTTTTGGCTAATTATGTGGCTCTACTGTTGATATTGCAGCTGAGTGCAGAAGACTGGAGACAATCTCTGTGGTTTATAGTACAAATGTAATGGGGGAAGTGCCCAAGCCACAAACTTCTTGGATCGTCACTCCATTTTCCAAGAAGTTTGGGAGCACTTGAGTCTTGCAACCTTCTTGCCACCTTGAGGGAGGGGATCCCAAACCGAAGTTCAGATCTAGACAATTTAAACTGAAGAGCTGATTAAAGCTGATGTCAAGATTGGAAAATGCTCTGTATTTCTGTGATATGATATCTTTCACTGGAGAATTTCAAAGCCCTTTTCTAATACATGTTAATGAGACCTCACAAGAATGCTATAAATACAGTATCATGTGTATATGACTCATGCGGCTTATTAATTTTACATCACCTATACCGTTGTTTGAACAAGAGCGACAGAGCAGCATTCAGGCAAGTTCCTCTGTGACAACTTAGCCAAAATAGCAATACCTGTGTCTTCAGGGGTCAATTTGCCTCAAGGCTGACTCTAGTTAGAGAGGTTCAGGCTGAGAGAGAGATGTCCCCTGCTTACCACAACCCTCCCACTGTATGACTGCCTTGCAAAGCAACAACAGCACAATTCTCTTATCAAAAACATAAAGCATTCTTCTAACAAGAAAACAAACTATAAAGCAGTGTATAGCAGCTCCTATGCTAACTGTCTATACCATGTTAATGGTCTACAGCAGGGTGTAAGGGAGAGAAGGAACTTTGCTGAGGGATGGATATGGATCTAAAAGGTAGAGCTCCTCTGTGGGACTTGATTTTAATTATAAAGCAGGAGAAAAAGCAATATACATATCTCTTAAACTTACCCATGTCCTTAACTAAAAGGCACTTTTACTTAGCTTAATTAACTCTGAATACTGAGTCCCTGAAAAGCCCTTCGTAATTTCAAAGTGTTCACTTTACTCCTGTAGCAATTACCTGTTTAAGAGGTTTAGCAGACAGAGCAGTAACAGACACATGAAGGATTTGTTTGCATGGTACTTCACAGGAACTCTGAGCCAGACAGACGCTATTTAAGTGAGATAAATAAGATGCTACAGTCATACATGTTGATGAGAGGTTAAGTATATTAGCATGGGGTTAGCACTGGCTAGTGCAGCTTCCTGCTTGCTTAGAGGATGGGTAGGCAAGCTAATGTCCGTCTGTAAACTATCATAAGCTAAATGAATGGTCAAAGGCCCCACAGACAGTAAATAATAGAGCTGAAACAGCAGTAACTAAATTTCTTTAGCCCAGTCTCAGTGGAATCAAGAAAGCTGGATCAAGCCACACATTTCACAGCAATTTCTCTCTTTCCTACATACAGCATGATTGACGTGGTGGAATTCAGACAAAACAAGGAAGGTAAGTTTTGCTGTAACATTCACAGAGGTGAGAGCACCAAGACAGGGTGGAAGGAAAGGAGAAATCCCTGGTAACTGCACTGCTCTCCTGAAGCAAAGAAAGGAGGAGGAGGAGGGGAAGATGTTTCCCATCCTCCAAATGGGAGGAAGGACAGAGAGAGCAGCTTTCTAGGCTTCAGCTGAACCCCAGAAGTTTCAGGTCTGTCCTGGGTTTGGCCAGGACAGGGTTAATTGTCACCGGACTCCAGGAAGGGGCACAGCCGGGGGGTGGGGGCTGACCCCACCTGGCCAAACAGAGCCCGGTATTCCATACCATGTGACGTCACGCTGGGTTCTGGTGGGGGGG
>Ga0065711_1026290_pt1 | contig 80696 bp, 39 predicted proteins | sample Hoacrofraction12_FD_59098 | JGI IMG/M metagenome (GOLD analysis project Ga0065711, IMG submission 59098) | Hoatzin crop microbial communities from Cojedes, Venezuela - Epithelial fraction 12 v2 (version 2) | ecosystem: Host-associated > Birds > Digestive system > Esophagus > Crop | place...
AAAAAAAAAAAAAAAAAAAAAAAAAAAGGTGAGATAATGGAAAAGCACCCTGGCACATTTTCATGAGAACCTGGAGGGAAAATTCCCTTTCCCACCCTTGTTTTTAGGAACACTTGCCATCTCCAACTTTGGCTCTTCTCAAAGGGAATAACAAATCATTGGTGCATAAATGTTTAGCTTACAAGCATGGTCCTGTTGCTGAGAAAAGAGTTCACTTCGTCTTACAAAGTAGCTGGGGGAATGTTGTGCTGTTGTCCCTGTTGGAGTTGTGTGGGACAGTATGTAGAAGTAAAGTCTCAGAAATGTGTAGGTATATTACGATAAAGTGAGTTACAGAAAAATGTCTTCATATGAGCTTCCTTATTTTCGAGAGCTTGTTTGTGGGTATGCTTCTTGAGCAACATTAACTGCTCTTAGAAACTTTTTCTTCCAGGAGTTTGTGTGGGTTTTTTGTATGTAGTAATTAAACGTAATAAAATCGGAATGTAAGGCAGTGCTGATAACTGAAGTAGACCCCTTTTGCGTGCCCTGCTCACAAACATATTAATAGCTGGCAGCACTCTGTTAAACGTAACATGTTGTTGCCCACATTAAGTACATCATCTTCTTTAAATCACACTTAAACACAGGGTTATTTCTTTGTGTGGATGTCACCCAGCAGTAACGTACTGCACATTTAAATATGATTCTGTGGTTTTGCTGATATCTTGCCTGGTAGGTTTTGTAGACTTGCTGCTGAGTTAGCGATTCCTGTTTATCTGCCATTATATGAAGTGATATAAACTTTTTTTTTTCCTCCGCAGGAGGTAACGGCTAGTAGCCGCCACTACGTTGACAGATTGTTTGACCTCGATCCTCAGAAAGTCCTGCAAGGTGTCATGTAAGTCATCTGAAACACGCTTGGGCTGTTGGTTGTGCATAGGCTAGGTTTACTTGACTTCCACGGCAGTTGTATGTCAAGGGCGAGAAGCTCTTCCTATCTTTTTTTGAGAAATCTTGTTGGAAAATTTAAATGCAAACTCAATAGTATTTTTTAGCAGATTATCACTCTTTAGCACTTATGGTTCATAACGCAGCCTCTCAGTTGCCAGAAATGAGGTTAAACATTCTGTGAGCGTTCAAGAATTTTTTTGATGAGTTTCTTCCTTTTGGCCACCTTTTGCTCCTCTTCCAGGTCTATTGAGACTGTTTCCTCTTATTCCAGTGCCAAGTCAGTGTACTTGCCTCTTGATTTTTCCCTGCTGCCGTGCCTGAGTTTTGGCTTTTATTTTTAATCATGGCTTCTGTCTCACCAGTGGGAACTGCAAGCTGAAAGAAAATGCTTCCACAGATATTAATTTGGATGCAAATTATATTTCAGTACTTCTGTTACATGCCAGTGATAAGGGGTAATGACTGAAAGAGCGAGTAGATGATTTGCCCTGCTAAACAGGTAGCAAAACTGGTGCAAAGATCTAGTTGTTTTCTCACTGTCCTTGGGCTATAAGCTTTCAACTATAACCACAGAGAAACATGGCAAACAAGTCCTTGCCCAGGACTGGCTTTTGATGGTGAAACCAGACTTTTTCAGGCTTACCATAAACTTGCTGGCTGTGGCTATCTAGCAAAGCACCAGAAGACATCAAAGGACTGAGTGGATCAAAAAGCCAAGAATGTTGGTTGTGTTGCTTAGGACAGTCTGACGTGTTTTCCGGTAGCAGATGAAAAAAATTGTTCCACAAGGTGTCCCAGGGGCATTGTATCAGAATTAGTGTCCCTTTGAAATATGTGGAAAATGCAATATATGTAAAACTGTCTTGGAAACTTTACTGGTTAAAAGACTGCCTTACCTGTATAAAAACTTCTGGTAGACCACCCGTAACTATGTCCAGGTTCTTAACTCTTCCCTGTAGTAGAGTCTGGCCTTCTTCGTCCGCTGCTCATAAGGGCTGGTGTGATGGTCCCAGGGGCAAGGATGGGTCTCGTTCCGTGTCCAAGTGGGCTGACTGAGCCCCTCTTTTCTCCTTGGCCAATGCTTTGAGTGCTGGGTGGTGATCCATCCCTGCTCTCCTTTCTTTTCAAAGGACTGGAACTCACAACCCTTGATAATGCCTTCCCTAACTTTTGAGGTGTTATTCATAGCTTTTGAAGTATAAGTGATTTCCCAGAAATGTTAAGTTCTAGGCAGTATCTCTGTCTCAGCTAACATCCGAAATTCTTCATCTTGGCCATGGAAGTCCGTCGATTCTACACTGAGATGCTTTTCTTGCAAGACAAGAAAATACCAATTTATTTCACAATAGCTTTCAAAGGGCACATTTGGATGGTAATCCATATTTGTGATACTCCAGTTAAAATCCTAATTCTGAGAGTTTATCTTTCCTGACTTTGAGCAAATCCTGTGTGGTTTGGTGGATGAGTGTGAAACAGTCCGATTTAGAATAGTCTATGTATATAAAAATAGAATTTAGAATAGTGTATCTATAAAAAATTTCTGCCAATCCAAGATTCTCTTTGGGCAGAAAAATACAGCTTTGCCATTCTTCAGTGTATCAGAATAGGTGTTGAAGTTGGAATGAACTGATATTTGGGGTGGAACAGAAGAGGTTTAAAGTTTTACCAGAAGTGTCTGTCAGAAGCTTTACCAGATATTCTGCATACTTTGCTGAAAATCTTTGGTTCCGAAGACATGCTGATTTTTTTCCTTGCATCCTGGCTGAAAATACTGGTGACCTAGATTTTTGATTGATGGAACTGTACGAATATCAAGGATCAGAAAATAGGCTGTCTCCAGAGACTTTGTTTCTGCAGATGGTCTGCAGTTACAATAGTCCTGTTCTTCATATGCTGTTAAAGACACTTGAATGAATAACTTGGATTTGGGCCTTTTATTAATTGCATTCTTGTAATTTTAATGAAAACCAACTTCTGAATGAGGTTTGATAAAGGTAAGATATAGCTAAATGCTTCTTGAACTTGAAAATCGTGCCGGTCCAGTTGTCAGCTTGTAACTTGAGAAAGCTTTTAATTACATATTCTGAAAGTATTTAAATGGTCAAATATCTTCTTTTCCTTTTTTTCCCCGTGAATTGATAGAGAGGTGGTGTTCAGAGACTTCTTTTGTCCAAACAGTGAAGTCTTACCTGGCTAGGAGCTTTTTCCTTTTCCTCCTCAGGGGAAACCAGAGAAACCATTTCCCTTTTGTCTGCTGCTGCTCTATGTGGTTCTGTTGATCTTGTTTCAAAATGTTAAGTTTCCTGCAGAACTTTTGTTCACATAATTTCTGTCATATTCATCTGGGTATTGAGAGTAGGAAGGAAGGAAGGGGTGAATTACCTGTACCTGCCAGTAAATGATGAATTTCAGGATTTGAGATGTTGAGATTCTACAAGGATGACTACTGCCTTTTACTGTACTCGATGGCAAACTGAAGTGTGCAAGGCCCTTTTCTGCATACCCACATCTGTATGGCAGTGTGTGTATTTACCTTTCTATTTACTGTCTTTATAAATGAACAAACTTAATATAGTAGTTTCCTTCTGTAGACACGAACTCTACATTGTGGCCTTGCTTATGCGTGAGAGGTCTTACAGGTTTGCTTTGTGTCTGCTTAAGTGCCCTTCTAAACCTTTTTCATCTTCTACATACTGTTGCACAGTTCAAATATTCTCAAATACGCTTTGACTGCATTCTGCAAGGTCAGCATTAAGGTCGGGTATGCAGCTATCGAATATATTTAGTGTCGACAGTGCATAGGCTACCTCAACCAGATACTGTAGGGGATTAAATACTGTATTCTCTCAGAAGTTCTCTTAAATGTTTTGCTGTTATTCGCAGAGGGGCAGAACATATATAACTCTGTAAATTTCTGCATTGTTGTAATAGCTTCATTTGTCCCAAGATGGTTGCTGCAACATCATCTTATGCTTTGAAGTGTGGCAGTATTTTTTTTTTTTTAAACAATTCTGGGTGGTGATCCTTAGACTATCATTTGCTTTTCACCTGCTCTTAAGCTGAGGACCACATTGTTCAGATGCCAGACTGAGACCTATTTTTGTCGTCTCATTTATTTGCTGGTCAGGGGCTGCTTTGACAGACATTTTGTCATGCTTACATTTAGCCTGATATCTTCAAAGAGGCAGTCTATAATTTTACAGAGAGCTATGTAATTCCATCTCAAGGGCTGGTTTTGAAAGGAGCATTGTTTCTGACAAATCTGGCTTACTCAAGGTTCCAACTGTTTCTCATCAGACTGTTCCTCAGCAGTCGGAGGGTGCCACCTTTTAAGGATTGTAAGTAACCATCTTTTTGGAGCACTGAGAATTCCTATGCTGCTGGTGTTTCTGTCCTTTATGGATATGCTTATCCTGTCAGCTGGAGTTACTAGACAAGCACTTTCCAAACTTGCGTGAGCATTTTATTTCTGAGGAGAATGAAAGACGCGTCCTATAGAAATGGCACTTGATACCGAAGAACCAATTTCAAAGTGTATGTCTACAATATCTTCCTTTTTCCCAGGGAGCGTGTCCAGTGCTATGGTGGGAATACTGGTACAGATCTATGCAGTATATTTAATTTGAGTTACATATGGTTTCTACACTGTATGATTTTGAGTGTTTGAGAACTGATGTTGTTGGTATGGAGCGTATAATAGTTGGCATATGGGTAAGAACTTGTGGAGCACTGTGAATCTGACAGTTATGTTTTTAGGGTCCCTGAGGCTTAGACTGACAGCACTGCAGTGGTTAGTGGTTATGCTCAGTGTTTTGAAGACTCTGAAACTGACATTTTAGTACAACCAAGATGTAATTGGGCTTACCTTTGTGGTAGGGTCTTGGATCCAAAGTTAGGTAGGTTGTAAAAGCTCCTCTGAGGAACAATCGACTTGTACTGGCATTTGACTGAAGATGTTTTAAGATGCTTGTTGATTTCTGCCTTCTTCGAACAAAAGATACTAGAAGGTAGTCACAAACCAGAAAAAAAAAAAGCGCTTATATTTGAAGTAGTAGCACTGCTTTCGTGGAACCTCTCATATCTCTTTTGTGGTCAGTTGCTTTGAAATTGATTTGGAACACCTCCAGCAGTGTGCGTTTTTCACATCCAACTTTTTGCATTTGTGTATCCTTGGGTTTGAAAAAAAATGTTCCAGGCACATGCTTAGATGACTGTATAATAGCATCTTGTATTTCTCAGCTGTGGCAATTGGAGTGAGAACATCAGTGCAGTGTTCCACACATACCTGCAGGGAAAGCTGTGTGAAATATAAGAGGCAGCTTCGTGGAGTGGGAAGAGAAGAAATTCCTATCTCCGTTCTAATGGAGCAGCAGGTACCCCCTTCAGACAGTTATGAAGAGTCCACTTCTGCCTCTTGTTGTTCATGTCGTGTTAAACAAACCTTCTTCAAGACTAAATAAATGAATAGCACTTGTTTTCACGTTGTGCATCCTGAACACACGCGATCACATTTTCAGTCTCTCAGTGGGCACTTCCATACCTAAATTTTCTGTAGGAACCATGTTTTGTTCTTTGCAGAATGGCCCTGTGGAAACAAAGCAGTCCTTAAAGGATTGTTCCTGTTGTACTTTGCCTCTGGACATTTTTGATCAATTCTATTACCTGCTAGACAGTACTTTGTAGTAAGTGCATATTCTTTCAGATGCAGTGGGTAACTTTGAGGTCTAATTGGGTAGGAACTAGTAATCTAATTTTCTGAAGTGCTGTTCTTGTGCAGTGTCATTCATGTGTTGAGGGAAGAGGCTCCTGAGTCTTTTCTGTTGATACTCGTGAACTGCAGGATAGAATCTTTGCTGCTTGGAAATGGAAAGCATGTTCTTTAGGTTGCAGAATCTGACAGAAATTTGAGCAGGTTTAGGTGGTGCTGAGAGCACTACTCCATTTGTTCATGTCTCCCATTCAAGAGGTAAGCTGGGGAATCTGATGGCTAGACAAGCTTTTCACAGTGATAGATGAAAGTGAAAGACCTCAAACATAATTTGAAAATTAAGTACTGCTCTGTGAAGAGTGGTTTTCAATGTAATAGGTTTTGTGGAGTCAAATGGAAGAATAGTGTAGACACAGAGAGGAGAGAGGAAGATGCGATAGGAAGAAATTATGTTCCTGTTGTAGAATAGGACATTCTCTTGCTTGTGTGCTTTTTTTTGTAGTGCTGCAAAAGGTACAAATGCATAATAGGATTTTTTGTAAGGAAATTGTTATGTATTGTAACTCCTGGTCTAATATTTAGAGGTGGGCTGCATTTTGGGAAATTAGGTATACCTATTACATTTAGCTAGCAGTCTTCAGCCTGATAGGGTTGTTTAATATTTCAAGCCTTGCAGTTGCAACTCTGAGTCTGTGAGAGAGGGTTGATGATTAATGAATCTGTTTCAGTGCTTCCTTTCAGCAGGGCACGAAGCCACTTTTCTCCAAAATCCCTCTCTTGATGCCATGCCAACCTCAGAGTAGTGATACTGTTGCTGTGATGATTTCAGGCTGTAAGTAGGATGAGAGAGGAGAAACAACTTCTGTCAGACTAGCTGATGTAGCTGGAGAAAATCAAGTGAGTGTTGGTCGCAAAAGTCTTGAGGTCTGAGTTAGAAGTGGCAAACTTCAAGCTGAGCGCAGTTGAGTACTCTGAGGTCATTCAGAGTTTAACTTAACTTTATTAATCTGTTAGACAAATGCAGAGGAGAGGTGGTTGCCTGTAAGGGAGGGCAAAATGTAGCAGGCAGCTGAGGCAGAAATAGTCGTGACACCCTTTGGGGGGTGTGCGTGGGGTGTTATTAAGACTGAAGTAAAAGTTAGGCCTGAGTGATGCATGCCACAAAATCGGCTGTGCTACCGAGTTTGAGATTCTTAATATTTGGAGTTTGATTTGTTTTGTTCTAAGCTGCCAGTTCAAATTGATCAGAATCAGCATTAAAAAAAATTGAATTTCCAAAATAAGCTCATTTTCAGTTTGCAGTATGGAACTATGTTCTATTAGGCTAGCTCCCTGTAAATGTGTGTTACTACATTTCTAGTAACATTCAAAGGACAGAACTCTGTTTACCAGTTAACTTGTCTGCCAGATAATTAAAATGGTTTCAGTAAGTATGCTGTATTGCAGGTGCTGAACTTGTAATTTAAATGTGTTGAGACTTTTTTAATTTTTTTTTTTTCTTTGGGAATGGGAAAGTAGCAGGAAGGCTAGCTGTTAAAATTATTTGCTAAAACAAGCTTCAAACGTGCATTGTCTGAAATGCCTAGTAATTCCCACATATGTAGACTGAGTTTGTTTGGATATAGATGAATTACGGAGTTTCTGTCCTAGTGAGCACTTACTAACACCTGTTTGAAAGAGGAAATGTAGACATGACTAAAGCATATGGAGGCCATTACATAATCTTAGCTGGTAGCTATTTGGAGCTAAAAATCTGAGGCTATACTTTCATGTCGGAAAGACTTTATTATAATCTAATGTGTAATATGTATGTCAAATCAACAGATTTTGGTGATCCTTCAGTGGTTGCTGCCCTAAGCTGAAGTGGACATTGTGTCATACAATATTATGAGCTCACACCCAAGAACAGCTGAGCAGGTGCTGGAAGGCCCTTGCTAGTTATTTTCCTGTACTGAATGAAACTTAAGAGTTCTCCATGTGAATGACTTGTGGACAACATTCTTTTGATAATGAGTGGTGGTCTTAAAATGGGGGAATGGACAAAAATAACTCTAAATCAAGAGACAGTGGATGAAAAATAGTCCTAGAACAATGTAGTGTTACAGGATGCCTATTTGCTTAATGAAATTTCATTTGATTTTTGCTTCAACTGTGGGATATACTGCTAAATGCTGAAGGCACTGCTTTGTGCTGGGAAGGGAAAATATCTAGAGATAGAGATATTAAAAAAAAATTGACACAGTGACTTATATTTGATGGTTTGGGTCATTCATCTGAAGCAACAATGGTGGAGGCTGTTCTTTTGATGTGGTTTGGCAGTTTCAGGACTGCTGTGAAAAAAGTATTGTGCTGATCTGGTGTCACTGAGCAGGAGATCTCTTGGTTTCCGAGAGTTCTGTTGAACTGCAGCTGTTTTCACCAAACTGCTCTATGGGTAATTCTCTCCTGTTATGGCCTTGTTTATTTAAATAGCAGAGATTGATGCTGGAATTGAAATGCTGAAAATACAGAACTTTAGTTGTGTTTTGTGTGGTTTTGGGGTTTTTTTTTAGTTCAAAAAATTTACAGAATAAAAGCTAGCTAAACTCCCATGCTTCACTGACTTCAAGCATTTTAAATTTGAGCTACGTCTTGTTAAGGTTGAATAGGCAATTTTTCTATGGATTAGTGGTCTCATGCAACTTGTAGCACAATTTCCAGACTTGGTGCAAAGGATGAGGCAATAAAACATGCTTGAGAGAGAGGTGGGAAAAGCAGCATCTCTGGTTCTGTCGGTCATCCTAGAGATTTGAAAGGAACTTGAGTTGGAACTACAGTCAAAGACATGGAGAGCTTCAGCTGTAGAGCTTCATACAGAAGGCTGGCATGTGAGTTGACTGTCGTAAACTCTTGTATGGAAGTGAAGATTTGATACGAGAGGTTTCTTCAGTCTGTCACACACACGTAGCAAGCCAAGTACTGGAAACTGGAGTAGTTTCAGGGTAGGAATAAATATTTCTAACTACAGATACAGATCATTGAAACAACTTACCTTTCTATAGGGTAGACTTCCCTTGGCAAGAAAACTTATGACAAGGTAAGTTGCCTCTCCAAAGAGGATACTTCAGATAGGAGTTCAAGCGGTTTCTGTGGCATTGTGCTATGGAGAAGTTGGATTAAATGATAACTTTCAGCATTCTGTATGTTAAATTCTACTGTTCTGTATTGCTGTTACTATAGCCATATGCTATTTTTCTACAGCACTTTGATATTATGCAGTGGCTTGAGAGTACAGGATTAAGACTGGGAACAACCATGGATTTAGGGTTTCCTTGTTTAAATGTTGAGTTTGGCTGGTTGGCACTGTATGTTAATTGTTACAGTTCCTTAGTATTAAAACTCAAACAAGTTTAGCAACAGTGTCTCTGTGCTACTTTGTTTTTTCCTGCAAAATCATCTTCTTCTTTGCATCAACTGATATTTTTTGAATGGGATTAGAAATCTTGAAACTTTTCTTCCTGACCTGATGACTAACATTAAAAGTAAGCTGATTTATGATTTCTGTGGTTTGCTTGAGTTAGCGGGAGTTTTTAACATCTTATTCACTTTGTTGGGCTAGTAGTCATGTTAGTACAAACATGCTCCCTGCTAAAGGGGTAGAAAACAGCTCACTTGTTGGATAATTAACAGATATTCAAGCCGTAGTGGTGTCCGTCTTGGAAATAATTTCTGTCAAAGTAATGATGGACGTGTTTTAACGTGCAAAATTTGTTCTTAATTCCTGTTGTTGATTGTTTTGCATGTGTCCATAAAAATGAGAGGGTGGGAGGAAGGGAGAAGGAAGAGGAGGCAAAAGCAGTGGAAAGCATGATTGTGAAAACTTTAACTCCACAGTTAGTTTCTGACTGGAGTCCAGCCAGTCCAGGTACCATTTGCTTATATGATACTGAAACTTGGCAATTCTCCTGCAGCTGGTGCAGACAGTTTTCATTTGGGCTATGTCCTTGCATCAGCTGCCAGTACCTCAGATTTTTATATATTTGCATTTTGAGTTTTTGAAAACCTTTTCAGAATGATGCTTTGTGTCATTCTATTGTTCGTAATTGGATCAGCCTCTGGGATATAAATCTTCTGGTCTGACAAAGTATTGTTCTGGATGCTTCCTCTGTGTGCGGAATTGTCTCGGAATCTCTTGGAACTATTTCATACTAAAAGTGAAAGCATTGGCTGGAAGTGTCTAGGACTACTTTTCCTTCTGTGATTGTTCATCTCATGTTTGACATCCTTCTCTGTATAGGAACCTTGTAAATATGGCCGTTTTCAAAAGACATGAGATGATGTCATGCAGGCTATTTACTTCCTCCTCTTCCGTGTAGTTCCGATTGCTGCTTCCTTATCAAGTCACTCTAGCTTGTTTCAAGATCTTTTGTGTTGCTTTGCTAGAAGGTGACATAGGAAAGCTCTGGGGCTTGCTATAGAATTTTATAATTTCTTATGTATATGCTTGATTTACTGTATTGAAAAATCTAGGCGAAACCAAATTCTCACTAAGGAGTCCATGTATGCGTGTTGCTGTGTCATGATCCATTTTGCAGAAGAGGTGCCAGTATCGGGGCTTGCCAGGAACGCTTTAGAGGTCTGGTCTTTCTCAGCTGGGAAGTTAGCTCACACCAGTTCAGAGAACTGCACAGTAACTACTGGACATTTCTGGTGTTTTTGTGGGAGGACTACCAAAGTTAGAGTCAATTTCATGAAGATGTTGAACTTCAATAATTTCTGCTTAGGACAAAGTTCAGCACCTAAAGTTGCTTCTGCAATAATAATGTACACTGACAGACTAGAATTTTCTCAGGACTTAGAGATTTCATAGTATTATTTTTTATTGGCTAGGAATCATTAAAACTTAAAGGCCGTATTTTACTTGCAGATTATTATATTTAATGTTGCTTCTTGCTTATCTGAAGAGGGCTATATCTGGTGCCTTTAAACAATTACACATGAAGCATCAGAATAAAAACATATTAACTTCATACACAAATGGCAAATTAGTTCCTCTTCTAACTCTTGTCGAGCTGCACTTAGATGGAAATTAGATTTTTTTGTGTGAGTTTAATGCGCTCCTAAAATATTTTAAACACTCATACTATGCTAATACACTTATGAAACTAGCATGCACTGCATTTTATTTGTAGCTGATTAATTGAACTGATTGCTTCTGGTTTGCTATGTTCCAAAAGATGGTTAGAGCTGATAAACGTCACCTGATAAATTTTTTCCCCTTTTTCTAGAGTTTGTAGGAAGAAAATAATTCTTTCTGCTTTTTTCTCTCTAGTTAGTTTCATAACTTAAAACTGAGTGATCACGGAGTTGAACTAGTGAAACTATACTCTTATTTCTTTAAGAAGCAATAAGAGATGGAAAAAAGTTGATTTAGCACTTCAGGAAGCAAAATTTCCAAGCACTTAGCTAGGATCTCTGGCGTAATTTATTGTTGGCAGCCTACATTACCCTGCTTGAAAGTTTTTTTTCCTATAAATTACTTTATTGTGTTGTAGTAAATATAGGCATACATAACAGCTGTCAGATTTTAAATCTATGCATTGAAATTACTATAATTCAGGTTATTTTGTTAAATTACTTTGAATTGAGTTTGAACCTAAACTGTAAGATTTAATACATAGGATGAAAAAATAAATACAAAAACCCAACCAACCTCAAATGCATCTTCAGACCTCTGTCATATAAAAGCTTCATGGTGTGTCTTTTGGCTCCACAGAAAGCTACCTTTATGAGGCTGAGCATCTAAGTAGTGCTGGAATGTACTAGGTAGATGGGTAAGATCTGAATTTTTCTTCTGAAGCTGCTCCGGCTGTGCTGTTGCCTGGCAGTAGGGTTGAAAACTTGCCTGAGAGCTTGGAGCTGATTGTTGGAAAGCCTGTGTGTCTCCCTCTTCTGGAGCATGGTCTTCTCACAGATTGGGCCTAGAATCACCATAGACAAGAGGTTTTGAATTTCTAATGTCTTTGTAATTGTGGTTTTGCTGCTGTTTCTTGCTTCCTCATTGCAAAGACTCTCTTCCACAGTAGGAAAGGGGAGCAGTGTGCATGATATTTGGAAATAAAGTGGATATCAGGTTTTGGGGTACAAATTTCTGAAGTTTATTTGTTACTTCTTGTAGAAGATAGTGATCTCTACCGGTTTTTTTCTTTGATGAATCTCATATCATCTTGGATCTGAAGTCAGTCAAGCTCAAACTTGTTGGAGATAAGGTTTTCAAATAATGGAGTTGCCCTCAGGTTTTCCAAGGTTCATGATTCACCAAAGAACAAAAAGTAATTATTTTTCATAGTAAACAAAAAGAAGTCTACTATTATTCAACATTGAGTTATGGCATTTTAAGGATATTCTTGGTTTCCGTATTTGCCTGCTTCCTGTGTATTGAATAGGTTCAATTCTGTAAGTGGTAAATTTGAAGAGATGAGCATGACGTGGAACTTGGGAGTGCGGAGGCATAATGCACACAAACATGGTGAACCTGAGTCCGATCTATGACAGTTTTTGGTCATCTTACCAATTTGAAGGTATTTTACTTGCTTGCAGTTGAAATGGTGGAATGTACGTATGTTGGATTTGTCAGAAATCTCAAGCTTATGGTATTTCTTGTCTCTCTGCTGTGACCTTTCTGAGGATTTTTATGAACTAGGATGGAGAAACTCATCCGAATCATTTACAGATCAGGACTGTGACATCACTAAACCTCTCAATTTGAGTATTATGGAACTTGGCCATGTTCCTGCCACTTCTGAAAGGGTCTCTAAATCAGATTCTAATAGGCAGTACTGATTACATATCAAATGGTTATAAGGTTAGCAAGCCATTCTATTGTGGAGTTGGTGCAGGAGTCACAAAACTTTGTTGCTGGTGTTTTGTTTTGTTCTCTTAGCACAAAATAATGTGTAAAATCACTTGAGCAGAGCATTAGAATGTCACCAAAATCTGTTTGTTAATGCTTCAGAGTGCTTGGCAAGTGCCTTCTCTTTAGCTTCTCAAGATGGCTTTGCGAATACGTGATGCTGTGCAGCCTGATGACTTTGAGAGCTGGTGCCTAAGGGTGACAGGGAGAGGTAGCCTTTTTAGTGGCTTGAGCACTTCAGTACCTGAACCTAGCACACCTGTTGGTACAGTTTCCATTCCTTTGAGACTTCTAGATCATTGCTTCTGCCACTGTTTTGGACTGACTCTTGTATTTTACAAACCTTTAAAAATGACCGGGATACTTTCATATCAAGTGTTCAGCATAGAAACCACTGAAGTACTGTTTCTGAGTTTAGTGAAACCTTCAAGTCCGTTCCTTAAATTTTCTTGGGCTTCCACCTTAGCCTGTCTTCTGATCTTGCTTTCTCCTCTGCCTTCTGTCTTGTGGTGTAAAGTTACCAAACTTAGGGGAGATACGACAGAAAGGTCCAGGACTTTCTGCTGATACTCAGCTGTGTAAAGCTGTGTGCTGGGTAGGCAGATTCCTGTTAACTAATGGCTCACTTGACAAGCCAAGTGGTTTCCTGACTCTTGCTGTGTTAAGAGATACGCAGATCTGCAGTTCAGCTTCAGCTGCTTTTAATGCTGCTCCCTTGTTGGAGCTCCAAGATTGCTAGCCAGACCTGAGATGTTAGGCAGCCTCCATTTGCTTAAAATTCCTAGAGCGTTCTTCTGTGGCTGGGTAACTGTCTGCAGCGGGAGAGTGAGTTACATGAAGAAATACTTCAGGAAGAACGGGCAATTACCCTTAACTGATTGAGGTTTGCAAAGGTTCTGTTTATGCCAGTCCAGATATTGCCTGCCTTGGCTAAGAAGTTTTTTCTAACTCTGATGAAGTGAGTTTAACACTTGGGAGGACTGCTTATTGCAGTGGAATTTACACATTCAGTGGATACATAAGGATTGCGTAGTTTTGGTTTTTGTTGATAAAGAATTGTCTGAATTTGGACTGCTTTTGTTCTCTGCTCTTAGAAAGGTCCCTACAATTAGGAAGTTTCCTAGAAATGTGTCATCTTGGTTTTCTCATACCGGTCATAAGTTGCTACCTTTCTTTCAGATTCTCTGGATGTTCATATGAAGAAGAAGAAAAAAAAATCTTTAAAAGGTGGTGGTGGTTTTTAGGATACAGTAGCAATTTCCTCAACAACAGTGTTGCAAACCATGCATTTTCATGGGACTTCTTAGTGTGTGCAACCAGTGTCCTCTTTCCAAAATGCTTCCCTTGTTCCTTTACTGTAGTATGAATGCCTTTAATGTATTTAACCTTGCAGTAACTCTCTGACAGGAAAATGCTTTTGTTTCCACTTTATTCCTGGGATTTGGACATACAGATGTTTAGGTGTCCTACTGAAATTCACAAAAGGAAGCCTGTGGTGAAGAGGAGAGTGAAAGCCTAGTCTCTGGAGACTGGTGATAGTTCCTTGTTACTTTTTTATTTTTTTCCCCCAGCTTGTCTTTTCCTGCACCCAGTAGAATATTCAGTTAATACTTTAAATTGCTGACATTTGATTTTGCAACCAGTAGAGTTTTTTTTTTTTCTTTTAGAACTCCAGTGAATATATGGGCACAAAGAATCAGTTTATCTATTTTTCTTCAATAATGAAACTTCATGTCTGGTGTGCATGTGAGATAGCTTGGGCTTTTGCTTACTTGCATAAGCTGGGACGTAATGGAATCCCAGAGCTCTGGGATATTTATCAGTGGGCTGTGGACACTGTGCCCTGAAGCACTACTCAGTCCTGTAGGTGCAGCATGGACATGTGGAAGACTGCTTGATAAGCCTCTGTGGAAACAGTAAATTCTATAGATTAAGCCCTCAGTACCTCAGCATAATTTACCAGGGTTTGTTTTTCTTTCTGGATTTACAGAGATATGAAAAATGCTGTAATTGGAAACAACAAACAAAAAGCCAACTTGATTGTTTTGGGAGCAGTTCCAAGGTATGTCCTTTGCTACTCTCCTTTTCACTGATTCACAACAGGTCTGGAATAATGATCCTTAGATCACAGGCACTTTTTTGTTTTAACTTTGATTGTAGTTGACTGCATACTTTCTTTAATGTATCTGAGAGAGAACTGAAATATCTGTTAAACTCCTGTATTGCAGAACAGGCTGTTGAGTAATGCTTTTAATTTAGAATGTCATAGAATTCTCTGAAGTAGTCTTGGTGATTTTTATTAAACCTTATCAGCTCAGGAATGAAATCTTATTTCTGACATTGATTATATTAATGATGGATGAAAGTGGTTGTATCTTAATCCTGTTCTTCAGCCAATTGCCTGGTGAATTCACAAGTGAAAATGTGTAAGATTATGTTAAAAATATAATTTAAAAATAGTAAAAAACATCTGAGATAATTTGCTTGTCTTTTCCACCTGCTTCAGAGGATTAAAAACCATTGCTCATACTTTATTGCTGAATTACTGTTTCAGCTGATGTTAATATTTTCTGGATCCCGATTCCACTAGTACAGATTTAACAGGTAACTGCAGCTACTGGATTGCTCACTACAGCTTTCATTTCACCCTCTTCTCCAGCTTTCTTTCAGCCACAATTTGCGGCAATGGAGAAGGAAAACATTGAGCACTGCATTACTTATGCTAGCAGTACGGGACCCACCTACGATCCTTTGGCTTAAATGGCAACTAGATCCCAAGCTGTCCTGATTGAGAAAGCTTCTTCTGGCTTCTGAAAAAATGTGTTTTATTTGCAGGGAATATCTTCTTATTTACAGATTGAGTTTGTGTCAAGGTTAGTCCTTTAAATTCTCTAGGAATGAGCTGTGGGAAACCCTCCTCTACAAAACCTGCTGAACTGTCTTCCGTTTTGACTAAATAGAAACAGGTGAAGAGAAGACTTCACACGAGACAAAAAGACCGAAGTGGACATATTTGTTGAAAATTGTACAAAGTTGAAGGATTTATTTTTTTTCTGCAACAGGCCCTTAAGGGATTCTTGCGATTGCTGTTGATTCTTGTGGTTCCCATTTTAAAAGTGACAGAAGATCTCCAACTTCCAAACCTAGAATCTGCGTGTTCTTAAATTTTGTAGGACTTCATGTTCCTTCAGTCATCCTGCTTTCTGCTGTTACTTGTTCTGTGCCAAGTAATGAAAATCCAGAAGTTGGTTTTTTTTCAGTTGTTAATGCCTTCTGGCTGTCCAAGTAAATTATATGGTTAACCTATAACTGCAAATAAATGACTGGGTTTGGAGAATCTTAAAAGGTAACCTATCATGCTTGTCCTCACTTTAGTATGAGTTATTCTCAAAGGACAGGAAATCTAGTGTCAAGGCTTTTCAGGCTAGAGGTAAAGATGATGGTAAATGGGCTGGGTTATTGTGAGAAAAGATGGTTCTTACTGGCTAAAATTTAAGTGGCATCATCTACCCCCAGGTGTCTTTCTGAAGGCTTAGAATTTACTCAAGGTGTTGCAGACAGACTTAAATAGATTATAGACAATTTGGATTAGGTCGTAGGAATTCACTGGCTTTTTTGACATGCCTTCTAAGTGGTGAAATGGCTGCTGAAGCTGTTAAGAGTACTGGAACCTTTGGAATTCCAGTCTACAAAGTCAAACCTTTCTCTCAATGAGAATAGGAGTAAGCTAGCTGGCATTCTTTCTTATAAGTCTCCTCTGCAAAGTTAACGAGAACAGTTTTCTTTTCACAGAGTTAGATTGCAGTCTCCCAAGGGAAGCTGATTCTTTTCTGTAACGGCATGGGGATTGTTAGAATTCTTCTGCTGCGCTTTGTCCTGTGGTTCAACTTCTTGTTTAGTCATTTCTTGCTTCTCTTTTCTTCACCAAACGTTCCTCCAGCAAGCTTTCAGAAGAGACACTTTAGACCCAAAGAACCTCTTCAGATTTCTGTCACTTAGTGGAAAACAAAACAGTATGTTCAAATATTAGAACAGACTCATATGAGGTTTGGAAACAAGTCTAGGAAGTATCTTTTATTTGAAATTGGGCCAGATACTACTGGTATGTATGAAGTAACCCTATTATTTTAACATATTAGACTGCTGTTTGCTTGGAAAGAAATGTAAAGTCCTTTGAAGATCTCCATACAGGAAGAAAACGCTGGGGAAGAATGGGTGAATCACAGTCATTTCTAGGCCAGTGGCCTCCTGAGTCCATGAGCTGACTGCTTAGTGGCGTCGTCTTTAGAAAGGGAGATATATCTATACTTTAAATGAAATTTTATTATCCCTTTGAAGTTCAGTCTGACCCACAGTCATTTCTTGACCACTTGTTCTGAAGAGGGTACTGAGAAAAACAAAGTTGAATGAAGTAAGCTTGCAGAATTGCTATGTCTAGACTTAAGAACTAAAAATCATTAAGAACTGTACAAATGTGTACACAGACATGGTCCTAGATGTTAAGAATAGAAATGTAGCCTGCCTGTATGTGGATTTTGTTTCTTAAGAAACGATTTTCTATATCTCTTCCTCTCTACAGAATGAGAGTTATTCCTTTACATTCTCATGAAAGGCTGGCCTCGGGCACCTCTGTCAGGACTGCAGAAATTTTGCTTTTTGAAACTGTTGCTTTTTAGTAGCAGTCCCAGAAAATAAAATTTCTGAAGCCTGGGGAGGGGGAGGAGAAAGGTATTTTAATGCTGTAATACCAATTTCTTTCAGTGGCAGGCCAACTTAAAACAAAAAGTCAGCTTTGCCTAAAAATGGCTTCTTACTTGTACTATCCTTCAATTTTCTACTTTTTTTCCTTCTACCCCACATAACGGCTAGCAGAGAATGAGGAAATCCATACTAATTGTTGGTGTGCTGCTTCACTTGACAGTTTTGTAAGAACAAATACCGTAGCTCTTGTGCCTATCAGCATGTCAGATGCCTCTTCAGAGTCCAAGTTCAGTATGTAAAGCTTTTTATCAGTTGGTCTTATCTCCTGAATCTCAGGAAAATGATTGAATCCTCAGTTCAAATGTAAATTGTTCATTTCTAAGTCATCTTGATAGGACTTCTGACTTAATGAAACAATATTCATTTGGTAGCAGTGAGTCTGTAGTGCTGCTGGCTCCCAGTCCTCTGAGTTGTAAGCGAAGCCTCTTTCTGGTGGAGTTTACAATAGAGGCTAGAAAAACGCTTGTTTACTGTGGAGTCCAGGCTGACAATCACATTGTCATGATATTCATTACTACTTAATAACACGTAAGGCATAGGGGAACTGAAGACTCTCATGTAAGTGGTTACCAGTACCACCCAGATATCTTGCCATTCTTTGACATAACTTGAGAAGCTAAGTAAGCTGTCCCTCCCTGCTCGGTGGTACCTTGAACCCTCCTTTATGCACTTTCCCGCAAACTGCACATCAGCTATGTTGTAAGGCCACTGAATTAGTGAGTAGGTTGGGTTCTGTTGTAGGCAAAAGTTATTGCTCTTAAACTCTTTCTGAATTCTGCAGTAAACAGTATAAAGCCTTTGGCTTATGGAGACGTAATTATAAAAGAAAAACATGCAATGAAATGAACACATGAGTAAGTTCGTGATAACTCTGTTTTGCAAGTCTGTGGACCACTTTTTGGTACCCTGAAAGTTGCAGTGTTCAGTGGTTTGTAATCCAGTCAACAACTGGGCCTTTCAAGCCTGTGATGTATTTCCTCTCTTCCTTCATCTGGTGAGTGACAGAGCGTAGAGAAGGCAATGTTAAATTCCAGTCGTCAGAGCATAGCTTTGTCTTCCTGTACATTCTGGTTACCTGTTAAAGATCTGACCTGTGCTATTTTGTCAAAAATGTTAGCTGAATCAAGTTATTGCTTATTTAACCATTACTGAGAGTTAAATATTTAAAGTCTAATCCACTTCATTAAGAGCTTTAGTTATTCCTTTGCTCCAAAATGAATAGAGTTTTTTAAATCAAATCTTAAATCCAGCTATCCAAGACCTTTAACAAAACCAGTAAATCATTCTTATCATTTACCTAAAAACAATTTTCTAACTTCCAGCTGATTGTTCTCCAGAGTCTTAAGGCTTAAAGTCAGCTGTTTGGAGCTGTAACGTGGTAGTGTGTTTCTTCCCAAAGCTAAAGGCCTATGTCTAGGTAGGTGCACCTCAAAGAACTTTATATAGTTAATTTTGACTTTTCCCTAAGTCATTTATTAGGGATTCTTTTTCACTGTTGGGTTTTTTTTTAAATTTTTTAAATTTCTTTGGAGCACATTTTAAATGATATGTAGAACAGCTGATGAACTCGTATCCATTCCATCTTTTGAAATTTGAGTTCTGTTAGGCATACTGATAGGTTGTCTGTGGAAGTGAAAGCTAGTAAGTATTTGTTAGGGTTTTAACTTGTTTCTAGGGCTGTGAACACACCAGCAGGGACACCCATGAAATCGAATGTTTCAATTTACTGTTAAACATAATCAAATTCCTTCTGGTAATGTTCTTAGAGTTTACAAAAAGTAAGACTGCTGCTTTGGTAACTCCGTAGCCTACTAAGAAGATGAGAAGATATCTCTGTTAACTGGAAGGTTCTGTTACATCCCAACATCTGTCAGCTAAGGAAAAGGATTTTATGTAGGTTAGTGTCTACATTAAACACGAGAAAAGTATCTGTAAAGAAGACTTTGCATGCAGTGTTGGCTGGCAACTGATGTACTGATAAGTAACTAGAGGATGGTTTTGCATAGCTCACAAGTACCCTGATCAATTCTTTGTTTAAATGCATGGTACTACAAAATCGTAATGACCACGATGTTGATACTTGATCCTGCATGGAGCTTAGCAGAAGATCACCCTTACACATTGAATACTTTCGTACTGGGATGCAGACTGTTGTGAGAGCAGTTGTAGGACTGCAGCATGAAAAACCACCCTGTTGCTTTCTGCTTTTCTTGGAGCTACTCAGATAAATGTTGGATAATGTTCTTAGTTAAACAATTCATTTACTGTATAAGTAGAAAATAAGCAATAAACTCCCTGTGTTTGGGTATTTAGGAATAGAGACACATGCATATAGCAAGTATGACTTCAGTTTAACATCAAGAAAGTATGTCTGTTAGTTTGTGTCCTGAAATTTTGGCCTCATGGCTGGAATATTGAGCAACCTGCTGTAGCTGATCCTTCTTTGAGCAGAGGGTCAGACTAGATGACCTCCGGAGGTCCGTTCCAACATCATCTATGCTGTGACTCTGTGATCCGATTTAATGAAGAACTGCCTTTATATCTGTTTTTTTCCTTGGGATTATCCTTGAATTCAGGCACTCACTCTAGAAGTTCAGTTAGGTAGTGTATTTTATAATGCTACTCCTAAAGGACTGGCCATCCTTTAACTGTAGGAATGCAAGTATCTGCTTGACAGAACCATCTTGTTTACACACAGGATGTATTGGCACCTGCCTGAGTATTCAGCTCTAAATCCATCGTTAGCTAGTGTAAGGAAATGCTCTCTTATGAGGGAGGGTATGGTTCCAATAAAAGTCTTAATTTCTTAATTTGTAACTTTATAGGTTGAAATTACACATGAAAAATGTTTTTGTGCAAATATATGTTGTGCTTGGTGCATGTGGTCATGCAAATCACTTTAATTACTGGCTGATTAGTATTAGCCATAGCAGAATCGAACCCAGTGCTAGCCCTTATCTTAGGATCCTTAAAAAAAAATCCTTAGTAACTGATGATTATTTTTGTTAATGAAGAATATTGCAGGGTTGCTGGTTCTGATGAATTATACAAAGCCAGGATTCAATACAGTAATAGAACTGTGAATAACTGCACTTTTGGGGGAATTCTAGATTCACCACACACTTTCTTGTGAGGAAAAGGGAGCTACCAGTTGCTTTCATGACATGGAAGAGGGAGAAGAAACCTCATCATGGAGGATTTACCCCTTTTGTGGAAAGGAGATGGCAACTCCTTCCTGTCTAATTTGCCCACACAACGATACGATCTTTGTTTCTAACAGGAATGAACAGTGTTTAGAAATCAAGCTGGGAGGAACACAAAGAAGGCATAAGTAATGCCAAATGTGAGTATCAGGTTTGTGTGTTCTAACTTGTTTTTCTAGACTTTGAATGCTTACCAATAGAGGGATTAAACTCTCTTTTAGGATAGCAAAGTTGTATTTTACAGAAGGCTAGGAATCTGTTAAGTTTCCCTTTGTCAGTTGATGTTCTGGCGTACAAAAACATTTTAAAACTGGAGACTAATATTTCTGAAGAAGAGGTGGTTTGATGGTTGTAACAAAAGCCGTAGATCTATCAGTAATCATTACATGAATTGTTTTGGCACAAGATGTCTCTTAACTGCGGAAGAAAGTGTGGTGTGCATTTCTATTCCAGAAGAGAGACCTGGTGTGCTTAGTGATGCACAAAGTAATTATGATCATCTTAGCTTGTTACATCTTTTTCAAAGTAGTTTTTGGCAAGATTGTGTCCAAAGCCAGAAAATGCTAGGATCTACTCAAATTCCGATCTCCAGTTTGCCTTCCAGTCTTGGTACCTTTTCAACTTGGTCTGTTTCAATGGGAAACGATTTGGATACACAGCACAAGCATGAGATGGAGTTGGGTTTGTTTGCAGGTGGGATTTATTTCTTAGAGAAGGGTTGCTGAATATGCAACATGCTAGCACCATGTCCTCATGATACCTTCCATTTTAAACATACCGTGATGAGGTGATGACTTAGGTTCGAATGGTCCTTCAAGCTTCATGCTTATGTTTTGAGGTTTTTTAAATTTTTGCTTGGCGTCTTTCTTCTCTGAAATTAGTATTTCTGGAGTAATCTTGTCTCTAATACATCAGTGCTTAGTAGCAACTCCTTTCTTGCCATCGTTTGTATGAAAACTTTTGCAAAAGTGCAGCTTTTGTGGCCTACATCTCCTCTTTCTGCTGCCTTGGGATTAGGACTTTGTTACCCTACTGAAAATGCCTTTGGTGGCCCTGGCCCAGGCCGTTTGTGTAAAGGAGCAGGTGAAAAGCCAAGCTGATTTAACAGGCCTCTTCTTCTGACAGAGGATTATCTTACAGAAGCACCCCTCTATGCTCCTGATCATATCCTACCACCTCTGGTGCTGATGACTGTATGACTGCATGACTGCACAGAAAAATGTGAAGCAGCTCAACAATCACAGAAAAACTAACTTTTGTAAAAGTATTGTTCTATTGATTTAAAAAAAAAATTGGACAGATGAGCACAGACATAGGAGAGAGCAAGACTGCTCCATAGTAGCAGAGAACTGTATGTACATCTGCACCTCACGGTGCTGAAAGGCTCCTGTTGGTGACAATGTGATGAATCTCCACCAGTGGAAGTACTGAAACACAAGCAAGACAGTCACTTCAAATAATGTAATGATTGATGATCCTGCCTTGGAGCAAGGTCAGTGACTGGAGGATCTGTCAAGATTCCTTATAGCTCTGGTTCTGTGATCCTCAGTTCCCACCTAATTGACCTGCTGACCGCAGAAGTTGTCAAGGTCGGCTTGTACGCCACTGCTGCTGGTGTTAATAAGTGTACTGGTTATGAATTATGTATATCTTTTGAAACATTTAGGATCTCTGGCAAGTTACCAGCTTTCTTTCAAGAACTTGGACAGTACATTTGGACATAGTATTAGTAGGTCTGTCATGCACGTGAATGAAGTGTTTTGTCCAAACTTCTCGGACTTCCTTACGAGTGCAAGGCACAGTTGTTTCCTGATGCCTTGCTCTGTTCATGGCTGCACTTGGCATCCGTATTTTCTGTGTCATGTACTCCATAGGGTAGGGATCTGTGCCCAAACCTAGTGCTTTTTGTGCTCAGGTGAAGGGCCTTCATCTGCGTTGCTGGTATTTTTAAGGGCTGCTTTGCTCTAGAGTGGTGAAAGAGGTGGAGAGCAGAGCCCCTAATAGGCCTCCTATGGTTGTCCTTGCTTTTTTCTTCAGAGCAAGTCAGGAGTCAGGGCCTGTTTACATAATTATATGTCTCTCTATGAGGAATAACCCTCACCATGAGGGTTATGTTTAACTGGAACGAGGTATTCTTCTAACCCAGCTGTGAAGTTTGTGTGAGTCGAAGCAAAGATTTGCAGTCAGCAGAGTTGTATTAGAGCTGGTTTTGTTTAAGAGCTGTGCAGCCCTCTGTCTCTGAAGTGCCTTTTCTGTTAGCAAAAAGGAAGTTTTTAATATAAGCTGTACTGCTAATGTTACTTTTTCAATTGCGTATTTTTATTAGAATTTAAAGTTTCAGGTTTAAAAACATCATGTAAAAGGTAGCTTTGTGATATCTCATGGTATCAGTTCCTGAGGACCTGTAAGAGTCGAATCTGTAAAAAAAGTATTCAAAAATGTGTTCTTGACACCCTCTTTCATGTGCAGATACTGAATGTCACGCAGTGATGTCAAACTGAGTGGGAATACAGCGTAGCCATTTTGTATACAATGGAGAATTTCAGAATGCAAGTGAATTGGAAGTAAAAATGTAGCTTCATTTTTGTTTTAAGGTTGCTTAGCATCCTCAGACAAAAACCTTTTAAAATTGGTTTGTCTAGGTGAACAGTAGTTTTTCAGATGGTGGTCATAGGCCGTCTGATTCACTGATGTTTTAACACGATAAAATATTTCCACAGAGGAATTTCTGGAAGACTTAGACTGAAGTTTGCGTGTTGGTGGTTTAGAGAGGTAAACGGAGTGAGCGGTTCAAACTTATTTGACAGCGGTCTTCAGCAAAGTAGTAAGGTGATTGAAGCAGGAGTGAATGAAGATGTTGCTTTATGTAATGCCTATTAACACATTTCTTGTAAAACAAAAAGGTTGTGTCATCTCAAAATGAGTCTTACTTTGATGAAGGCAACTGACCTAGTCCTATAAAATATTTGAGTCTGTGTCACACTTTAAAATAATACTAAACTGAATCAGTGTAATTCACTGTGTAAGTTAAAAAGCTTTGAGTGTTGTTAGTGTAAATTTGTCTCTGTTGGGCTTCAGAGGCTGTGTGTTGATCCCATATATTCTCGTACAAATGGTTGCAAACAAAGGATGTATTTGGTTTTTTGGTAAATGGCTTGTGGAGTGGTCTTGGGGTGGGGAACAGAATAAATTTAGCTCATACAGACCACAGATTTGACAGTGCTAATGCACTTGGATGTGAGCTTTTTTAGTCTAGTCACACAAAGGAGAGGCCATACTGTAGCAACTTCCAATATCCTTCAAGTTACTCTAAAAGTGCTTGCATGTGAACAACTTCAGAGAGCTGGCAGCACCTTGGAGTAAAACTAGGAAGGCGATTAGTGGAGTGTTATATGCTGAATGCAAGTATTCCTTCATAATCAGATGAATCAGACTGCACTGGCTCAATGTAGAGTAGCAAGAGTTATTTTCAAATGAAACTGATGATTAAAGAGAAAGGTGAGGAAAAACTTGGTAGTAGTCCTTATTTACTCCTACGTCAATAATGTTTTGTTTTGTTTTTTAAATTCAGACCTCTTACTCTTAGCTGTAAATACTGCAGTGCTCCAACATTAGATTTCATTGAGTGAACAAAAACCAGATTAGATGCAAGTTATGTGATGTATATAGAACAAATCATAGATTATTAACGTAAGTGAAGATGTCTAAGCGTTAGAATAAATTCCTAGAGCTGTAAGCTGAGACTTGTTTTGTTCATAAAGGAAAAGCTTGTTTTACAGCTCGCTTCCGCATGGCTTTCAGCACTATGATACTGTAGAAGTAAAAGGGTGTTTTTCTCTGTAATCCACGTGTCAGTGGACTGTTTGTGTCACTGTTTCCTTTACAGACATAGAAGTAGTCAGAACATTTTCAATAGTATAGTTCAAAGCTGAGTGCTACCATCACACTTCCTGACCTGGCTTTTTAAAAAAACTGACAGGTACTATTTACTTTGTACGAAATGTTTCAGTAGCACTTATCTTTGCTTTGTATGTTATTTTAGCTTGGCAATAGAGTTAGTCCAGGCCCCTTGGATCCAGCTTTTGGAGGTTTTGAATTAACTTGTCGCTTCCAGAAGTGAGACTGTGACATCTCAGTTTAGGATACATTTCTTTGACCAACAGTCATAAGAATTGCTCATATTTTTGAGTCTTTGTGTGTAAGAAACCATAGCTATTTGATATGTCACTTCAGATGTTTCACAGAAATTATTCTGTGTACTTTTAAAATGGTACGTAGTTCTTGCTTTGTAAAATTCTGTGGCCAGTGATTGTTTCCTGTTAACACTGTTTGAAAAGTAGTGCTTAATATGCATTAAAAGGAGCAGTGTTTAAAAAATTTGTATGTTGCCCTACTTTGATCTATTCTCATACTTTAATTCAGTTCACAGCTTGGGATAGATGCTCACTGGGACTCCCCAAGTGTTCAGAGGTCAACCTCTACACAGGCATTAACTTTTTAGTCAATATTCTATAAGCCAGCAGTAAAAAATAAGCCGCAGTAGTACCTTCATCTGTATACTCATCACATATGTTTCCATGGTATAGTTTTCAGGCCTCCTTGCAATGGACTAGAAGACAAGCATCTTCGAAGTAAATAGTGTATTACTCTGTTTTCCCAGAGGACTAATAAAAAGATTCAGGTAATCATGATTGAGTTAAAGCTTTTATGCATATACTTTGATGGAAGGTATCTTCAGATTCACAGTACTATAACTCAGACTGTTACCCTGAGCTCTTTTTCCACATGCCTGCTTGTGGGGCTTGATGAAGTGCTGAAAATGTTCTGTTTCTAACATCTGAGTTTCATCCCCTTCCCAGGTATTTTAAGAACTCTAGACTTTTTTGTGACAACTTGTAAGTGGGATGGATGTCAAAGAGTAAACTTCTGTTATTTTTAGCTAACTGTGAGGTCTGTGTTCAGACTGGATTGATGAGGTCTGAATCGTGCAAGTCTGTCTTACAATGCACAAGTCTGGACCACACCCATCTCAATAATCTTCAAAAGAAAGCAAAATCTGAACTGTTTATCTTCCTTGCTAAGCCACTGTAGTTAACATTTGTTCAGCAGCTACTCTCCTTGAAAGTTTTCTACTTTATCTAGAATATTGCATGGTTTTCCTAGGTGAATCCCTATCAGTTGTTCAAAATACATCATGCCTCCAGCTGACCTTTATTTTTGGTTTCTAGGCATAGTTGTTCGTGGAGTTCATTGAAGTATCTCTCTGGGTGGATTTACTGTCCTACCTCACTTAGATATTATTGCCTGGATACCATTACTGACATCTGAGAAGGAGGCTTTAATCGGTTAATTGCTCTTAGAAGTGCAGGAACAAATGGAAGAAATTGTTTTCTGTATAAACATTAGAGGAAAATATCTTGCAGAAGCTTTCTGGAAGTTTGAAAAGGTCCAAATACTATGTTTTAAACTACTTAGCATCAAACCTTGGATTAGTGTTCACGAAGATGCTGCAAGATCTTTCAGTTAGCTTTATTTGATTTCCTCTCTCATTGTAATGAGCTTTACTGCAGGATCACAGGCTGAAGAGGGAGTCAAAAAGAACATTAGCACCTTTTTGGTGTTTTGGCATTTATGTTCTGTGCTTTTTGTATCGCCTGAAGTTCTCAGGCTCTATCAAAGTGAGTTATGGTGGTTCCAGCAGAGCCTTGTTCCAGTATTTCTCCAGGTTTGGTAGAAGTTGAATGGCTGGCTCATAAGGGGTAAGGCTGGAGATAAGGGATCCAGGTTAAACAAGGATGTCATGTTCTTAAAAAAAGTGGACTAAGAACAAGTACCTTATTACTTTTTTGTCTAAATTTCCCAAATCCAAATTATGACCTTCCCTTTTGTCCCCTGCACGCACATGCTATTTTTCTACTTTTTATCCTTTTAATATTATTACATGGGAGGAATGTATTGCAAACATCTTTGCTGAATTTGTCAGTGTTAGACCCTGGAAACAACAAACGAGTCTACGATGTACATTAGCGTGCTATCCCTGTGTTTCTTTTGACGACAGAAAGTAGTGGTCTTTGTCCTTAATGTTTAACAGTAGCTTATTAATGCACAGTTTCATCTTTGGCAGTTACATGGGTTCTTTTCACTTGAAACTTTTTCTAAATTTATAGTTTGGCTTTTAGCTACTTAATTTTCGATGTTACTTGGTGTCCATTCTGTCTTTTAAAGAAAGAAACAGAAAATGGTATAAAAGGATATCTAGCTCTGTGGAAAACCTAAAATATGGAACACGAGTATTTTAAAGACTGGAAAAGGATATTATAATTTCAAAAACTTATTGTATGTAAAATCTGAACTTAAATTTTCGTCTTTACTAATTATAAAGCTTAGTTAAGGATTTCTATTGTAAACACATAGAAAGACTATAGATTAGTGTCAGTGTGTTTCATTTTCACTCTCTAGCATTATCATGGCTGTAACAGCTGTTCCAAGTGCAGAGTAGTTAGAGCTGTACTTACCAATGCTTACATCAGAGAAGCCTCCTAGTATTCCCCAGGCAACTCCTTGTCTGAAAAGCTTGTTGAATGTCTTGCTAAGCTTGTTAGAAAATAATCAGTGGAAGGATTGGTTTAGTCTTGATTCTTGGTTTGGAATTGTTGTTGGTTTTTTTTTTTTTCTTGGTTGGGGGTGGGGAATTGCTGGTCTTAAATCATCTAATCTAAGAATAGGTATTTTTCTGTAACGGTACTCCTTCAGATAATTCTGAAAGGAAGCTTAGCATATCTCCAAGTTAGTAGTGGTCAGTAATGTGAGGGAGGCCTTTCTCACAGGAGGAGGACAGATGCTAATGGCCAATTGTCCTTGCCCCAGCACTCTGAAATACATTTCACAGGTTAGTCCACAAAAACCAACCCAACTTAAAGCATGCTGCAGAAACACTTGTCTTGACATACAGTTGTGGACTGAGGGAAAACGGAGCCTTTTATTCCCACTTTGGAAGTTGTTTTAGGTTGCTTGATGGCATGTTTGTTCTGTACATGCTGATTTAAACTATACAAGTCAGTTTTATGTTCCTGCATCTTAAATAAATCTACTTACTGCAGTGTAAGCTGTGAGTGAGCCTGGGTATGTCCTTGTGAATGTGATCACTGAAGGGTTCTAACACTTGCGCGTTTGCAGGAGCAGGTTGAGAAAGCATAGTGAAAACAGTAGGAATCAAGTGTGTGAAGTCTTTTATCTAAAATTACTATATCATATACTGTATCATTTAAAATAATTGTAAGAAGTAGCTTTTAATAAACTACTTCTACCTGAAGCTCAATCATTTTGGTAACAGACTTAAAACTTTTTATTCTTTACTCCTTGTGCAGAGGTGAAAGTTGTATGCGTGTTGTTCCGGATATCTGTTCTTGACTGATCTGGGTTGTTGTCAGTATGTTTTCTAAATTGCCAGCTGTTTCAAGTCAAATCTTTCAGCCTGCTTTTTAAATACCAGGAGGGGGGAAAAAAAAAACTTAAATTTTGCTGTGAAATAAAGTAATACAGATTATAAAAGATACATAACTGTTTCTAGCAGTGGAGTTATAAATAGAATATGTTGAAAACTGTTCTGCAATGTTAGCTTATAAAATGTATGTGTGTAAGAAAGGTTAGAGAAAAGTCAAGTCTTTAGTGTTAAAATAAAGCAGCTGTACAGGTTGCTGCAGTGAATTAATTTGTCTTCTGATCTGCTCACAGAAATTCGTATCAAATTATTTTCTACAGTAAGGGATTTTCCTTGGCAATTAATGGATGTCAATCAGAGTTAGAACACTAGATGAGATTGCACTTTCCATACAGTAGCTCAGTGTCCAGAAAAAATTTAAAACCTTTTCAAGGACGAATTTTAGCCAGGATCACTCAGTGAAGCTTCTGCTTCCTGTCTGTCCTTACCTGATCTAGAAGGCAGAGAACAAAACCAGCTGTCTGTAAAGAAGTAGTAGTTGTGCAAGGTTATTCTGTCCCATTTGGATTGGAAGTGGGATGCTTTTTTTCCTTTGTGATGATTTTGCATAACATTGATTATGTATTTTGCTTCTTTTGTAGTCGTTCAGAAACAGCACTAATCTTTACCTTGAGCATAGCACAGCTGGTACTTCAAACAATACAGTACCAGAATTCGTAGCTTTAGAAACATGTAATTTAATTGCCTTAAGTATAATTTTTGTTCCTTTTCCAGAAGCCGATAATATAGGTACGGTTAATTTGGAGTTTGCAGAAATTATGTGTGAAATGCGCTTTTGTGGAACAACTGATAATCTGAGCCTTTCCTACATACCTTGCTCTGTCAATATTAAAGGGGCCTACAGTAAAATGAAGAAAAAACAGCAGGCCAGCTCCGCCGAGCCATGTGGGCAGTCTGGGCCAAAGTGCCTCAGGACCGTTAGCTGGTCACTGTAAGAAATGAGAAGAATTACACAAATTAAAGGATAATATGCATACAATACCAAACTGATGTAAATGTGTCAGGAATAGGTTTATACAAGAAATTGGAAGAGGTTTCTAAACATCGGGAATAAATCGCCTTTCAGATGAAACAGGTAAGCAGGGACAAAGAACCTGGATGCCTTTGATGTTTGTGGAAGGAGTGGATTCAAGAAAACAGCAATGATTCTGGAAATCTCTGCCATTCTGACTTCATGCCAGTCTGATCCTTTGAATCTGAAGGAAGTTGAAAGGAGAAAAGACATCTGTGCTTTTGGGGTAGCTTGCATCTCACATGTTAATTTTGTGCCACATTTCAACTGTTTTGTTTGTGTTCAGAAAGAAATTATATTATTTAATCTCCTTTGTATGCGTTCATGTTTTGGCTTTTTTTTCCACCATGAGATTAGCTACATCTCAAAAAGGGTACATGTGTGCTTGGAGGGGTACTAGCATACCTCTGCTTTCTGGCTGCTGTCAAACCTGTGTTTAGAGCAAAGCAGATTCCTAGCAGATGTGCAATCAGAAAATTTTTCATCCAAATAAATTGTTAGAGCATACTGGGGGATTATTTTGCTGTTCGCCAAGAGTTTGGTAAATTATCTGTTGCCTGGGATAGTTTGAATTTCATGTAATGAATGTTCTGCTTGTAGGTATTGAAGAGACCTTTGGCCTCATAGCTTTCTTCCAGTGACATGCCATAGTTCTGTCTGTTGGCCTTTTACTTTACGTTTCAAATGTAGGGGATTCTAAGAAGCAATTTCTGCCTTATGTAAGTGGGAAACGTTTGGAGTGTGTCTCAAAGGTTCTCTGCTGTGTTACTGTCTGTTGTGGGGCTGCTTGCACTTCCCTTGGTGGCCTGTTCCAGTTCCGTGTACCTAAATTGCATTTAGCTACTGCGTTTCTGGTTTTTTTTTTTTCCCTTTGCCTTTGATTTAGGAAGTCAGCTTTTGGGGCGTTTTGTTCAGGGATCTGTTTATCAGAGTAACTACTTCTGTCCCCTTCAGCAGTGGGGTATCAGACAGTTTATTTTTGCTCCTAGAGAAGGCTTCAGTATATTGCCTGGCTTTAGGGAGAGACCTTTTCGAACTAGACAGAGTAGTGTGTTACTAAATTGAAAATATTTCTATCTTAGCTCAGTGAATCTAGAAAAGTGACTAAGTTGCATATACAGAGAGAATTGCATCTCAGTGTCCAAGTCATCTTACCTGTTACGGTTTTGCTCAGACTTATATGTAATGTGGTTAAATGGTTTTCATCTGAGGCTAATAAACCATGTGAATCTTAAAGTGCTTGTCTTCTGTGCTGATGTGAGATAGGAATGTGGTTGCTGTCAAGGCTCTCTGTATGACTCAAATTTAGACTGGAAGTGTTCGGTGAGCTCATCTGTGATTCAGGTGCTACTGATGTAATCTAAAATGTGTTCAAAGGGGCTCTGAGGTATCTTGATACTGTATAAAGAATTCAGCTTGATTGAGACCCAAGGTATGCATTTGGCAAGAAGTGTTTTAGGCTCAAAGTGATCCTTTCTAGCTACAGTTCAGCTGCCTGTCTACACATAAAACTTTTCTGGGCTTTATGTCCATATGTGATCATTTCTCGGTGTTCTAAATTCAGATTACTCTCAGGCCCCATGCTTGTGCTTGATGATGGAAGTATTTTGCAACTGTGACCCAGAAGAAATCACTGCCAAAGATAACAACTGTTACGACAGCGGTAATCGTGTCCCCTAGGTGTTAGGGGAGATGCATGAGGTTCCCTTTCCCATTGACATCAAACTGCAGACTCGTTTCCTTTAATTGAAATTTGGGATCTTCCTGGTATCCTGAAAGACCTCATCCCAGATATCACTACTGTGACGCTACATTTTTAGAAAAAACAGTGTGGTATCTTTCTACCATAACAGCAAGTAAAACCTGTGTAGGAACACACAGTGTAAAAAGGTTCTTATGAATAAAGTGTTCACCTTACACTTTTGTTCAATCTTCATTTTCTATTAAGAACTTGATCTTTACATAGCAAGATTCAGGTTGGTGTTTTTTTTTTTTTTATTAGATTTATCTCTTCCACCTGAACTTTCCTCTAAAAATAATTCTATTTCCAGGTTGCTGTATTTACTTCAGCAAGAAAGCTCCAGCACAGAACTGAGAACAGAATGCGCAGTCGTCCTCGGAAGCCTTGCGATGGGGACGGAGAATAATGTCAAATCCCTACTAGACTGCCATATTATCCCAGCCTTATTGCAAGGTATTTTTCCCTTAATGGATCTATGTTAGTAGATATTAGTAAAGTACTCAAATAAGCAATGATAATGAAACTGAATAGTAGTTTTTATCTATATAGGATTACTGTCACCAGATTTGAAGTTTATTGAAGCATGCCTGCGATGTCTCCGTACCATTTTCATCAGTCCTGTAACTCCAGAGGATCTACTATACACAGTAAGTTGTAAGCAGATTATTATGTCCTTTTAAGAGTTAGTGGGAGTGAAAGGTCTTGTCTGCAGTAGTAATGAGGACTTGTTTGACCAACAATGTTAGCATTTCTCACCTGTGTTCAAGGCATCTGGCTCACCTAACACTTATAGCAATATTCGATATGACATGGTCAACAAGGTAGCACACTAAGAAAGAAAAAAACCCGAAAATTTTCAGGTTTGTATGCAATTTTAAGGAGTAAAAACTGTCTCTAAATGGTATTTACAAGTACAATTATCACAGCTGTAATGGCAAAAATTAGTTTCTGAAACTTAAAATTTTACCCAACACTGTCCTCCCACACCAGCTGTAAGGATGCTTGCTTTGTTTTTGCAATTCGTGTGGTAGAGTGTCACCTCCAAAATTTCTCTACTTTTTGTGAATATACTTGTGGTTTACATGTAGCTGACAGGAAGGCAGAAAATGTCCTCCACAATTGGTGTAATCTGGAGTTGAGCTTGGAGCATGTGAGCAAGAAGGCCGTTGGTGCTGACCTGGTTAAGGTGACTGGGCAAAGCCATTGATGTGGAGCCGTGTCTGAAGGTGGTGCTGCCTCTTGGCAGCACAGACATAAATGCCTTGCCCGAAATAAGTCACTGTCTCTTGGAAGGAAAGCAGGATATGCACGCTTCCCTTTTCCTTTGTCGCAGTGTAAGCAATGAAGCAGGCTGTGGCCTGAAACCACACTGTACAAGCAGTCGCTTTCTGCTAGGAGTAGGGTAGCATTGCACTGGTCTGTTGACTGGAGGTCACCGAGCAGATCCAACTTCTGCGCTTAACTGGGAGTCCACAGTGCTAACCACTCTGGTCCCACCACTCAAAGGGATGACTGTCGCTTGCTGAGGAAGACTCGATGTTTGTAGAGAAGGGCACAGCTGGCCTTTGATTTCATACTTTCTCCGCAGTTCAGGGGTCCGTGTCATCGCCAGAGACAATTTCTGTGTGTTACTAGTCCTCAACAGATTTTCTTCACAATTTGTTTGTGTGATTGTTACGCAGTGCTGTAATGTCTGTTTTGTTCTCTATTCCTTTTCTAAAGATTCCTTATGTTTTCATACCAGAGTGGCAACAGGTATGTAAACCTGTTGTTTTCCATGGTCTCATTTTTACCGTACACTTACTCTGAATTTCGTCTTCTAATTAGTCCATCTCATGAAGTCTTTCTGCAGCTCTTCACTTCTTACCCTTGTGTTTAGTATGCGTAGATAATCAGCCAGCTTTGTCCTCCACTGTTCACTTCCTTTTTTGTCCAGTTGTTTTTTGATGGTTCAGCAAGGAAACCCTCAATGCAGATTGTACGTGTGACCACTGAAGGCACATCTCCTGAGTGATGTGAGAGTTTCCTCGTTGTGTCTCTGTTCCTTCCTTTGACTCCACTTCATGCTCCCAGATTCTCCCAAGTTGGCCTCTGAGAGTTCGTAATTGCAGGGGAATCTACTTACTGCTCTCAGCATCCAAAGTCAGGGCTTAAGACGATCATCTCCCTTAACAATCCATACTTCTTGCTGGGGATCAGTGCTCAATAAAGACATTAATTGTTCCCTATTTGGGGGAGAGATTTGGTATCTTGAAAGGAGAGGAACTGGATAAGTATGTACAGAAATGTGAAAGAACCAGTGTTAGCATATAAATTACCACTAGCATTGTGGGAACGATATGCTTAAGGTACTGATGTTCTGTTTCATCCTTTGCTTTCTCTGCTGCACAACAGTGACATTAGAACTCTGCCACCCCGTTCCTTATTCAGGCAAATATGGTTGTAATTAATCATAGCTACAGGAAACGATCATCTGCTGAGGATGCCCTTTTTCTTTAGTTTCAACTGTATAATACCCATTTTCTAATCTCCCATTCCGGTTGGGAATACCCAAACCCGTGCTTTGAAAAGTAGTGAATGCAGATCCTTTGAAAAGAGAAGACTTTTTTTCTCTCTTGGAACGTATAGCCACAACCCCCACTGCTGCAAGCTGTGTTTCACTATGCAGCAGTTGAGCAGTTGTCTTTGCAATTCAAGAAGTAATCATGGGCCTCATCAACACTTTATGGCAGAGACTCTGCTTTTCCAACATTGAGAATAACAGGACGAACTTAAACTTATTTTTTAGCCACCCTGCTCCCTCTTTGATTCTGATCACAACAGCTCCAGGGAGACAGTCAGCATTTCCAGATAGCTTCAAATCTGGAATGAATGAAAGGGCTTGTTCAGCAGCCTCTCGAGTTCTGCCTGTAACAGGTCCCATTTTGAAAAGTAAGAGATTAAGTTTGTCAGTGGCTTTTCATTCTTGTCCAGCAGTTCTGGAGAAGACTTCTAAAAAGTTGGATCCTGAGTGGTATCTAAGATAGCAGTTTTTCCCAGAATTTCTTTGCAGTTTGACTGTGTGGAGGATGCTGTCTCTCAAGCCTTGGCCAGGACTATTTCCAAGACAACATATTACGACTTAGCTCAATGTCTCCAAGGATGTTACAGTCGCTCTAGAGGTTTCAGAGAACCTCTCACTTATGATCTGGAAGACACAAGTGCTTTAAAGGGAGCTGCTGAATGGCCCTTGCACACATTTCTATCTGCTTGTAATAGGTTTGGGAGAGAATAAACGTAAAATCTCATTTAAAAAAGAAAACCATGTCGTCTGTAGTAACCTGAATATTTCTCCCAGCAGAAGTGATAGGTGTCAGAAACTACACCTTTCCTCTTGAACCTTTCCTTATAGACAGGAGCTTGAAGGATAAATTACTGGCAGTTTTGAGCAGTTATGTTCAGTTCCAAAGATAAAACAGTTCATCAAAGGTGGAAACATTTGGATTGTTTACTGTAGGAACTTAGGACCTATTCTGAGAAAATGTGAAGACCCATCCGTATGTGTGTTGAGTTGAACGAACACTGAGCTCTCAAAAAGGCCAGGCTTTTAGTGCCTGATACTGAGCTCTTACAGCAAGTTTGCCGCAGAACAGTAAGCTGTATCCAGACTTGCTGTGCCAGGTAAATGCATCTTGTGGAGACTTCCTGCACTGGAAGGTGCAGGCTTTGGTACTGCGTCCAATTTAGTGACCATCCTGCAGATGGAAATGAGGAGTGACATGGAGTCCCGGGGTGAGAGATCTGTTGAGATGCAGATATAGGTGCAGACTTTTTTTTTTTTAATTGTAAGATGATGTTTGGAGGTGTTTTGTACATCTGACCTAGCCAGCTCAGGTTAGCTAGGTGTGTTTTGGCTTGCTGAGTAGATTCAAGCACTAGATCAAATCCAGTTTGACTCATAGCCTGTTGCTTCAGCTCTTGCTATTCTATTCAAACCAAAAAGAATGGATTCAGTGGCAGAAACACTTCCCAGGCTTGTTTCCGTACGGATTTCCTCAGTTGTGATCCCATTCTTCTGTCTTGGTAGGAGACCCAGGTACAATTTTATTCAGAAATTGCTAGCTGTGGCTGCTGTGTTGACCTTGAAGGAAGGGGCAGGTGGCAGGTACGTTGTCTGCTGTGAACGAGTCTGTCCTTATGGGAAGCTTGGAGAATGGAGGCCCTGCAGCAGGATGAGTTTCTCCCCGCCACTGAGGCAATGAGGAATGAAGTTTCAGAGATCTCACTTTTTCCAGCTTATGTGAGCTAGTGATGTTAAGTGAAAGGCATTCCTCCTTACTGTTCCAGTAGGAGATGGAAAACCTAGCGTCACCTGGTGATCGACCAGGCTTGATGAAGGGGAGGAGGAGCGATTGAGAGGACAAGGCTAGCGGATGTGTTATGCTTATTTATAACCAGGTGTTTAACAAGCAATGAAACCACACTGCAAAGTGTACACATGTTCCACCATGGCTCAGTGATACGCAGTTGCTAAAGGAGGAATCTAGGTCATCTTCTGATGCCTTTTGTTCCTCATGTTTGTGATGGCTGAGCCCATGCAGCACGGCTACGTGTTGTCTAATCTGAACCGTTTCCTAGAAGTGATAATTGTAAAATGATGAATTCTAGCTTAAAGAGCTTGAATTTAAGTTACTTGGATGAATATAAGAATTTAAATTCTCTGACTTGGAAAAAAGAATAATAATCTTCTGTTACAAAGAAATGTTTTAAGACTAGATCTTGCAAATTTTCTTTTAGTGTTAGAAAGGAATATGAAGAAAGTAGCTATTGGTATCCAAGCAGGTAAATGCAACTCTGTTAATTTTCTCTTTCAGAATTCTGTTTGGATGGGCAGTAATTTTGTTACAATACATGTGACGTATAGATTTTTATCTTAAGTTCCCTGGAACTAGTCTTCCTTAGCAGGCAACATTTTAATGAATTTGTGAATCTCATTGTTTTAACTGCAAATTGTGAGTGTAGACTCAATGTCTCTTGCTGGAGTTGCTAGGAGGGTCCTTGTTACTTAGATATTAGCAGGAGAAAAGTGGAATTATGTAGCCTCATACTGACACATAATTACTATTTGCATTTAGTTGAAGTTGGTAATGTCCACACGTCTTTTTTATTCTTTCTAGATTCTTTTCTGATAAACATACCAAAATTATTATAGAAGTTGGATATCTTTTAGCAGAATCAAGGGACAAAACAAAATTTTCTCACAAGTGCTAAGGAAGCACTTTTGCAAATTTCCAGGAGTTTTTAACCTTTTCATACCCGCAACATTTCGGATTTGATGGAACAGAATGAGAAAGCGTATATAAGATATCCCCAAAGAATCGCTTCGCAGATGTGTCCTTTTATAGTCCAGAATATCTAATAATACAGTTCTTTATGTATTGGTAGACTTTCAGGGAAAGATAGCAGCAGAAATCTTCTTCATTTCTCTAGTTTCAAGGTGATTTCCAGTGGCTCCTGAGACAAAGCTTGCCTTCTTGCACTTTTTATAGATTTCAAGTGCTTACTTAGTTAATGAAGAATAATCTAAATGTTATTCTTGTGTACTTTCACTGAAATACGATTTTCATAAGCAATTCCCCAAGTTCAAGTTTAAAAATAAAGCAAGACACAAAACCTTTCAACCAGCTTGAGGGAAGGGGCAAAGTCCTATAGCCTTTTATAGGACCACTTCAGAGCTGGTAGCATTATTCAGTATCCAGATTTGCATTGGTCATGCAGTAAAGGTGATGGATCATGTGAGTGAATTGCATTCACTGCCTGACAGAAATGCAGATCTGTACCTACCAGTCTCTCTCTGTAGACAAGACAGCTCTACAGAGCAGTCTGTAAGAACTACCCGATTGATGCGAGGGTGAAATCTGTTTGCAAGCTAGTCACCTATGATCTAACAAATAAATTAGTTGCTACTCTTCTGGCTTGCTTTTTCTCCATAAGAGCCTGGATGGATACTGACATCTGTAAATTCTTATCTAGAATTTCCTGGTTAGCTGAGAGAAAACCAGTTTTAAGGTAAGGACAACATACAGCTATACAGCAGTGTACAATAGTGAGTGCTTATAAATTAGAACCCTGCCTATTTGGGGAAGAGACCAAAACAGGATAAATGTGTTTTCTTCTCCTTCCTGCACCCCATTTTCTACTTGCTGACATCGCCAAAGTTTGCAGTGTTCTATGGTTTTCTAGATCATGTAGATAGAAAAACCTATGTCACTAACGTTAGGGAGCACCCTTGCCTGTGCTTCTTTAATAGTGGCAGTTTGAATCCTTTTTAGCTCATGGGGATCTCCTCTGTCTAAGGATTACTGAGCTGGTGAGGATGTTTTCACTCTGCGTATATTTCTTTGTTGTGAATTCTTGTACTTCTTCCACAAGAGCAGTATCTCTATCAATTTAATTGGAGTTTAACGTTTAGACCAACATTTGCATTCTTCTAGTTGCAGTTTTTTAAATAAACCAGATTACATGGTCAGTGATTTCCCTGCAGATTTCAGGTCTTGCATCTTACATTTTAAAGGTCCTTTTTTTAAGCTTTACTGCCTCTGAGTACCGAGGTGTCTCTTTTCTCTGCCCCCTACCCTCCTGACTTCTTGATTGTTTTGTCTAAGGTACGCTTTACCACTGATAAGCCTCTTAGCAGGTATATATGTATGTTGTGTTGAACACTAGTGTGGCTTGATATCTTCAGCTGCCTAGGATTTACAGAAAATGACAAGAATCTGTTTTAATGGGTCAAATGTGTCAAGCCACAGATGAATCCTGGGTATATTGTCACTTTGTTTTGCTTTAACTCAAAGAAGGAGACACTTAGAAGGGACCTGCGTAACTTTGTAAGATTGTAACATGTTTTTCTTGAGAACAAAGTTGCCATGTTAGCTGCTTCTGTTTGATTTCTCCTGGAAATTTGCTGCTTTGCTTGGCATATGCCCAAAACCCAGTACCCACTTAGTGTACGCATCGCTGCAGGCTTCCCTCTGTCAGGGAGGGTGAAGAGACATCGCGTTACGGTTATGAACATCAGTGCCATTACAACATACTTGTGGATTTAGTGTCTACTATTGCTCTGCATCCAAACCAGTTCCTTGCAGGCCTTTGAGTTCCGAGGTTGCAAAGAAATAGATGTGTTTGTGTATATGCCATGTGTAAAGGCAGAAGATCAGATGAAGCTACTGTTGACCAGACCTTAAGAATACTGCTTTGAATAGTTTGTCTCTTGCTTTTCCTATGCACAAAAGCCTGCGATGAGCATGGATATATGGCTGGTGTGCCTGGAAGAACACCAGTCTCTAGTAAGTAACTTTCTCTCGGTAGGATGCTGAAATGGCAAATGAGGCTGTTGCACCTTGATGCTTTCCAGTTATTGAGAAACAAGCAGTAGCAACAACTTGGTTTTATTCTCAGTGTGTTTCTTGGCTCTGTTGTCCTGTTGTTTGCTGGCTCGATTGTTGGCAGCAAAGCTTTCTAAAGTCAGTCTGGTAAATTATATATAGAAATATATAAATATTTATAAATATATAAGTATATAAATATTAAAAAAATAAACATTGCAGAGCTTTGCCTGATCTCAAATATATATACAAATAGGAGAGACACGCATGTTTATTTTGCTAGTTTAAAAAAGTGTGATTGAAATTTCCCAAGTAATTGGGAAATAAAACTTTTTGTAAACAACTGTGTATATCTGAAGCTGTAGTCATTCAAACAATCAGACTAGTGCTACTTTCATTACTGTAAAAGTAGCTGAGGAGCATGAAGATTTTGCTCTAATTTGAATCCACCTCTCCCTAGGCAGAGGGTTGCAATTCATCATTCTCCTGCAGGTAAAACAAAGACTCTGGCTTACTGGTATAGGGTCAATATAGCATAAGTCCTTTGGAAAGGAAGACTCATTCAGTCTTCCATCTCCTCTGTTCAGCACCCTTTATCTCATTGAAGCAATTTATTTTACCACCTTTCCAAACTGAAATGACTAGTGTTTCTTTTAATATAACTGCAGTGACTAAAATGTACTGGTAAAAGTAACTGAAAGCTCTAAAATGTTGCAATTTTTTAACTTACCACAGTGCTTAAGTAACTGGATGTGTTTTCAGAAGGGAACTTCAGTATAATGATTTTCTTTTGCTGATTTCTTTGGAATTCTCTGTCATTAGTGTCATGCATACTAGCAGTGTCTGTAGTGTGTGTTTGACTTAGACAAAAGAAATTATTACCCTACATTAATCAGTTAGAAAGTGAGTGCCACAGAATTCCGGGTGGACTGTACATTGTTCAGTCTAGCACCTTGTTCCCCTCCCTGCTCCTTTCTACTGAGAGCTGAAATGAAGAGGTAAGTAAATCACACTTCTAGTAAGAAAATACAAAGACAGCTCCTGGAGTAATTGCTTTCAGTGGCCATGTTTGCAGTTGGTATGGGTTTTTTTTACCCATTCTTTTATTGTTTTCTCAAGAAGTAAAGGTTCTGCAGACAAATCTCAGGAGTTTTATACCTAACTTGCATTGATGTTTTATTTTTTGTTGTGAGGGTTTGGCTCAGAACTGTCACTCATGCCTTGAAGTCTCTCCTGCACTACTTTAATTGCCGTGTCTTGTGTCTGTAGAAGTTTCAGTGGAAGGAAGAACACTGAATGCAGAATCAGGAGTACTCTTTTAAGTAACAAACTGTGAAGAAACTATGCTGAAATACGGTGTTAATAATTTTTTTATTTTCTGACTTGTTTCCAGGATGCTACAGTTATCTCCCACCTCATGGCACTGCTCAGTAGGTCTCGATATACACAAGAATACATATGTCAGATCTTCTCACATTGCTGCAAAGTAAGAAAGAAAATGTACATTCTTTACGCAACTTGTTGTGTTTCTGGCATATAAGAAACCGTGTAAGATGATACTGCCTTTTGTGGCAGGAACATTAGGACAGTAATGACTGAACTGTTATTGCTTTGGATTTGCTGACAGATTTATTGGGGTTGATATATGTTTCTCTACAGTAAAACAAAATATGCAAAGAAGTGCTTTTTTATAGGGTGTGTATCGATATTTATACCTTTGGCTACTAAACAAAGTCACCAGTCTAGACAAATATCAATCCTCACTATTATCAGTATCAATTTGGAAGCGTTATTTATTTTTTCTCTGGAAGTCTCGAGACTGTGTGAGCATCTCTTTGCAGAGAGGTCTTGCGTCTGCTTTCAAAACAGCTGTTTTAAACCCGAAGAATATTTTCTAAGCAGTACTGTAGGTTGAGAGGAAGAAAAATGCTCTTCTCAGTGGAGCTCTACCAGTTACAGGTTTATCCAGAATACATGTTCATTCCTGCTGTATAATGCAATTCTCTTGATATGGGAAAACTAATTGAAAAACAGCAGCAACCCCACCCCACACCCTACACACACACACCCCGTTTTGTTTTCCTTCCCTCCCCTCTAAGTTTCCACTCACCACTGTTTTTTTGTGTTACTGTTGCATTTTTTTTGGTAGTTAGTGTACCCATGGGTTATATAGTAACTGTATCAAAATAATTCAGTGCAGGAAATCAGATTTGTAAGTATCTTTCCCTCTTAGAAAGAGTTTAAAACTTAAAGATCATAGATGGTGTTTATTTCCCAGACTGACAAATGAAAAAGTCTGAGAATTTATGAGTTTGTAAGTATTCACGTCAAAAAATATCTTTCTACCTTATCACTTACAAGGAGTCTTCTGGAACTCAGAATTATTCTTTTGTTAAAAATATATTTTTCTCTACCTTGACTGTTTATGTGCATAAGTGAAACGGAGGACTGAAAACTGTAGAGTTGGTGTGATACAAAAGCATAACTCAGCTGCCAATATTTGTAGAATTGTTTAAAGAGAACATTAAGATAAAATCCTACACTGGACTGTGGAAGCTGAGATCTGTAGTTAATATTGGGAAAAGAATTTGGTATTTTAAGAATGCAAATGCACCAGTGAGACATCTTGTGCTTAACTGGTCTTTAAAAGTCTTCTTAGCAGGCTGAGTAGCTTCAACAGGTGAAAAATCGGGCCATGCTGATTTACAAGAAAAATAACACAGGACTGATGGCAGGGTGGTATAGAAGTAAGTTCATACAATCAGGGGTTAGCTCTGTAGCAATATCAACCCTGTTGGCTGTGTGAGAACTGCTGAGTAACTTCAGGTAATTAATCCAACTTGAAAACAGTTATTGTCATCTTTTTCCAAAGGAGTTACTTTGTTGTAGCTCCATTAACGCCCGGTGACTTTCATATCAAATACATTGTTAACAAAGGAAATGCCCAGTCACTTAACAAGAGTAAGGAACTTGCTATACTGTTTGGAATGCCTCCTCCACCCCCAGAATCTCTCTTGAACACATTTTACAGTGAATGTTTTGAAAAATCCAATATTTTGGAAAGAAAGAGTTGATTGTATGAACAGATAGAAACATGAATGCACAAGAAAAGCAGGGTGATGGGTATGAGTATTAGGAAGTAGTTGCATTTGCAGAAGAAACATTAGCTGTGCAACAAAGGAAAATGTTTGAGGTTGAGTAAACGGATCATCGCATATTTTAAATTAATCAAGAACTCATTTTTCTCTTGCCCAGGCAAATGCAGAAACCTAAAATGTGCCCTTCTTTTTTTTGTTTGGTTCTTGGGTTTCAGGTCTGATTATCAAGGTCAATTACTGTATTTTCAGACATAACAAAATACATCTAATACAGTGAGGCAGAATTTGCAGGGGATTTTCTGATTTATGTGGATAGGCAAAGTACGTTCTTATAATTTAAAAAAAAACAAACTTAAATACTGAAAGTTTCAATATTCTCTACAGTTTTAATGAAGAGTCCATCTTCCCCCAAAAGGCCACGAGTGAGAGAATCTTTCTAATTTTTTCCTGAAGAAATAAGTTACTATAAGCTTTAGTATTTAGGTAAAGCTTAGCATATATTATAAGAGGTATTGATGCTTTTCTTCCTTTTTTGCCCCCTCATCTTAGCAGATTTATTCATTAAACTAATAGCAACATATCACTGCTCCTGCTCTCCTTGTTCCTGCATACTCTTCTCTGCTTAATCTTGTGCATCCATTTTCTCTCTGCCTGGCCAGTCTTGTTTGGTTGGGCTTCTCAGGTTTCTTTCCTTCTTGTCTGCTCAAACTGCCCTGGAAAAGCTCAGACCTGTTCTCTTCAGCTAGGAAATCCTTAAGTCAGGTTCCTAGCATTTTGCTGCTGTTTTCTGCTTTTACTGTTTACTTTTACTACTTCTCACTGCATTTTTAGAGTTAAAATTGACTGATGGAAAACACTGACCCTGGAGAAGAGCCGTCCTAAGGAAGGGAAAGTGTTGATTTACATGGGGGAGCAGATACAGTTCTTAACACACGGAGCCAGGATTCTATCGACATATAAGCAAATTAATCTGAAATCACATACTTACTGAATGCGTGAGGCATGATAAATCTCAAAATCTGCTTTTTAAGATTCTCTCTATCACAGTTGATTTATTTCCAGAGAAAGTGACGTGAGTAGGTAAGCTTTGCTATTATAATGGTCAAATTAAACAGATAAGATGTGCATTTGGAAACACAAGGTTGTAATGGATAATTTGAAAAGGTAGTTCTGGAACTTATATTTGAATGTGGTGACAACTCTGCATAAGTAATGACTTAACCATCGGTTGAAAATTAAAATCTTGTGTCTGGGAAAGATCCAGCATAAGGCCTGTAATCAAGGCAGCTTCCTCCCAAGCCCGTTCTGAGAATGTTTTCTTACGTGAGCTTAGGCCCGAGCCAAGGTACATTTGCATTTAGATACCTGCTGTTAAATTTTCATTATGGAATGTATTGTTACATTGTTCTATCCTACTGCTTTCTTGATAATTTCAATTTTTTGATGGAAAATCATGCAAGAAGTGTGATTTCTGTTCCTAAAATATTACGTTGTTTAGCATATTTGGAGAAAAAGATGACTGTAATAGGACCGGCTCCTGGAATGCTGTCGGTATACCCAACGAAAAACAAAAGCGAAAGACCTTGCTATTGAATTTGGTGCCTGAGCTGCTTGGCATTAGGAAGGAGGGATACATTGTATTCTTGAGTTTTCACATTTGTATTCAAAGCTGTTGGTATTTATGGGGTAGTGTTTAACCTGATTGTGCATTAAACAAGCTGGATTGGTGTGTGCAAACGTAATGTGTACAGATTAGATATTTTCATGTACATCTAGTTATGCAACTAAGAATACACCCACGTGTCACCTCTGTACATGCTTGTCCTGTTTGCACAGAATTTGCTGTCTGAATCTGATTGAAAAAATCACTAATACTTGTGAATTAGTAAAACTATCTAGGTCAAGATGATTTCTTTTACTTTAATTTCATTCATTTTTTTCACATATTTTAATATCTGTTCTTCAGCTTCAACACTGGCATAGCTGCGGCTTTAAATCATTGCCTCAGCCACTTCTGTGTGCCAATGTAAGTTGTTTTCCTACTTAAACCATGCTGTTTTAATTGCATTTTTTGGTAGAAAGCTGTTGGTGGCAGTAGCAGCTGAAGCATCTCTTAAAGCACCAGATATGTTACATCTAAAAGTAATTTTATGCTTTTTTTTCTTAGAGGTGAGGGAAGTTTTAAAATGTTCTTTTGAGCATAAGAAGGATCTGATTTCAGCTGTATCTCAAATGTGAAAATAAAGCATCGCTCATGTGTGCTAGGGTACGTAGATGTGCCCATAAACTCAGATGGATTTGAACAAAAGATTAAGGAGTGAAGATACTTTCTTCACCTGCAGATTAGTCAAGAAAATGCATCGAGGTATGATTAAAGCTGTGACATTCTAAAAGATGAATTTTAATTGTGCTTGGCCCGTGCTTAATGCAAAGGCGACTAGAGTCATGAATCTCCTTCTAAAGAGATGTTCATAAGTCACAGATCAGATTTGACAAGAGATCTGTTGTGGGTTGCAGGCCCCATTGAGATTTCATGTTGTTTTTTCCAGCCTCAGCGAGCCTTGTCGTACTACGGAAGTTCTGAGACCTTTCTACTCCAAAATTCAGTATTTGTGTTTAATTCCAAATGCGTTTTAAATCATAGAAAAATATTGACGTATCAGCCATTGTCAGCTTAGATCCTGAAGTCAATAAATGAGTGATGGCTGATTAGATCTATGGCTAAATATGTTTGAAATTAAAATAATCTGTAGGAGGAAAAAGTGAATTTGTTCTCATAGTACTGTCACATTCTGTCTGGAAACGGTTTCAGAATTAATTCCCTCTCTTCTGAAGTTAGAATTGTTGGAAATGCTTAATATTACCAGTAGTACCTGGGAATCTTTTATATGATTTGTTGAGAAAATCAGGAGCTTTCGGTTGTTTCCAGTATGAAGAATAGTAATATAAGTACTCTATCCATGTTTCTGCATTTGTGAAGACTTAATTTCATTGCTGCTGAAGAAAAGAGTAGATATGATTACTGGAAAAGGACAAATGCTATAAAAATAAGAGTTGGACTACTTTATTTAAAAAAAAAAAAAAGGTATGGCAGCTGATTACAAAATAAATGTTAGGAAATCTACCTGTAATACTTAACAATAAGTTGCAGAGAGTGGAAACATCTTACGGGTTCTTTAAAAGAGAGAAATCATGTTTTATGTTTTCCTTTGAAGGGTCCAGATCACCAGACAATCTTATTTAACCATGGAGCCGTTCAGAATATTGCACATCTGTTAGTCTCCACCTCCTACAAAGTAAGATATGAAAATTATTTGGTGTATTTCATGTGTTTATGAAAGGGATCCAAATGGAGATTATAAAAACTATGTCTATGCATATGAACTAAAACTATAAACAGTTATAATGGGTAGTTCTAGAATAACAGTTGTTTTTACTTGCCATATGGATTTCTGTCAAAACAAGACAATGGCTTTGAGTGCTCTGTAAAGTTAAAACACCATTACTTAAAATGGAGCTGGCTTTCGTTGATCCAAAGAAGAACAGTCACTTGGCAACCAAATAAAAGTTTGGTGAACAATAAATGTGAAAAAGGAATTAAGCAGAAGAGAAGCAGAGGTGAACTGTCCTAAACAGAAGTCATACCTGTGCAAACATGGACAGGATATGTGTGGAGGCCACCAGGTACCTGTATGTTGTGCTTGCTGAGTCTCCCGAGTCTCAGCTCCATCCTCTGTTATGTTTTGGAAGTCTATCCTGGGCTATCGGAAAGTGCTGCCTCTGGGGAAAAGCATCGTCCTCTAGCTGTAACTTGGTGACAAGGAGGGTCAGCTAGCTCTGTTCTGTCTAAGGCCAAAATTTCAAATCCTGAGCGCAGCCTTAGGAGTCTACTGTATGGATGTAATAATTCTGAAAATGAGAAATACTCCAAAGTATGCAAATTTATCTTTTTATTACAATATCTAATACAAAATATCTAATAGGTTACCATGCCATTTTTATTTCATTGAAAGTAGGCTGTTCAGTGGTTGGTTGAGACTAGATGAGATAATTGTGCTTGTCTATTTTGATCTCCTGCCTAATGCAGAGCATTCTTGATAATTAAAGTATCTTTGAGTAGGAAAACCAGTCTTTAAATGAGCATTTATGAATTAATGTTTCTATGAGTATCATTATAAGTGTGCATCTTCACCACTGGTGGAAGGGTCTACAGCTTTTACAGTGGCATTACAGATAATGATTTAAAGACCAAATATATGTATTTTTCCAAATGCTTGCATTCCCTGTTTCTCATGCAACTACCTCACCAAGTGCCCTTAAGTAGACATTACTAGCAAAGAAAGTAGCCACTGTAGTAATTTTAATATCTTTAATTAATAGAACAATATTATATAAAATAGTTAACTTCCAGCTAGACTTCAGTTGTGCTCATTAGAACCTTTACCCCTCTGCCGCTGCCTGCCTTCTGGCTGGAACACAGCTTTTGAGCTGTGGGTTTGACATTTTTCAGTGTTTTTTCGATAAATAATCTCTGCTTCCTGCTGCTTTGAAGCATACACTGTATTCATTAGATTGTCTAAGTAGTAAATGGAAGTGTTCAAACAAGGTTTGTGTTCTGAAGCCAAGTAGCCTGCTATCCGTTCTTCTTGACTAAGACTTGGCTACTGCTGGTGGGATCTTACCATGGCTGTGATTAGATGTTATAAAACTAATGCACAAAAGTGTGATTGTCTTTGCTGTTGTTTGTCTGTCCTTGGACTTCCATGTTTCTAAGACTTTTTGTTGTGGAGGGTAGGATGGGCCTAAACCTAACTTGCAGTAAGTGCTTTCTGCAGTGACAGGATTCTTTAGGTCAAAATCATGTTCCTTTTGCTCTGCTTTCACACTAAAAATGTGGTAACAGAAACCTGGAAAGACATGGACACAGTTTAAATATGTGGAACTGTAGAAGGTGAAGTTGAAGACTAATATCTGAACTAAATTAGGTTCTTCATCTGGGAAGATGATAATCTGTCTTCCCTCTATCAAAAAGGAGGTTATAAAGACTTCGTAGCCTAGCATGACTAGGCAACCATGAAATATTGTTTGATTAAACCAAGACACGATTTTCGACAGGAGGAGGAAGATCCAGTAAATCTGTGAATCCTCTTTGTGCAGGTGATACCTGAGGCTGTGTAATGGCGGTAAAAGTTATGATATGTATTTGTTTCAAGATGAGTTTAGAATCACTTCAACTGGATGCTTCTCATTAGGCATTTTATTAGACTCACCTTTAAAGGCTTCTGAAGTATAAATCTCAACTATATGTGTTTCTGATTGTTATACGTACTTATGAGTCCTGGCAAGAAAAAGTACTTCCGTTCTTTTGTTGTTGTTGGCACGTTTGTGAAGCATCGCAAATAAGACCAGTATTTCTGACTGTCTGGTTCCCAAATTTTATCCTTCCTTGTCTTTTTCACAAATAGTTCACAACATACCTTGTAGAAGGCTAATTCCAACAGGGAGATGGCAGGAGTCGAGGTGTGAGATGTTTTCATCTGCATTTTATGTGTCATCTACATTTCTCATTGATTACACAGAATTATTTTCTACAAGCCTATACAGTAGTATAGACCAATTTTGCTTTTAAGTTAATGTTTATATTTCTACTTCATATATGTTTGATTTTTACACAGGTTCGAATGCAAGCATTGAAATGCTTCTCCGTTCTAGCCTTTGAAAACCCACAGGTATCAATGACTCTTGTAAATGGTGAGTATCGTGCTGCTGTTGCCTATTTGACACTCATTTTATCGACTGGCTGAGTTAGAATTACTTAGAGCTCTCTTTCATTGCTTGCAGTGTCGGTTGATGGAGAGTTGTTACCACAAATTTTTGTGAAGATGTTGCAAAGGGACAAGCCTATTGAAATGCAGCTCACATCAGCCAAATGGTAATTTTCATCAGGAATTAGAATGAAATAGTATGCGATTTAATACTTACTTTTTAACTGTTCCCTTTTTGCATGTTGCAAGGTAATAGCGATCTAAAATCTTAGGAATAATTATAGATATTATTTGCATTATATAAATCCTTGAAGAAGTGATTCTTGCCTAATAATCTTTATAGCATAACTTTCACTCTTTGCTTTACATAAACAGGAAAAAATGTTGCTGGGCAGCAGTTATGGCAGGAACGTGTATTTAGACATCTGGATTTTCATAAGCTGAACTGCAGTTTTCACAAATAGCTGGGATTTTATGAGAAGTTTTACTTTGAATAGGCTGTGGTCAATCACATGTCCTCACAGAGTATAATACTGAAAGATCATCATGTAATACACGTTAGTGTCTTTGTTGCACCGCTGTTTGGAGGACTCACTTGGGTGACTGGGGCTGTGGGGTGTTCAGAACCGCATGCACTAAGATGATGAAAGAGCAGAGCTAGTTCCTCTTCCCAGCTGTTTTAATTATAACAGATTATTCTTTAAGTTCCACGCACTCATACAGCAGATTTAATGTTATTAATTTTGTAGTCCAAGTGAAACTTTCCCTTCTGGTGCGGGCACATTTCTGTGTGCTCATATTCATAATGACTTTCTACCCTGTGACAAAATGTGCCTGTGTTCTGTAGCAGCAACTCTAGGGTTATACTCACTTCGTAAGCTGACCTTTTTCCTTTTGTTGTGTTGATAATGATGATGATAATGGAGTAAATGACTTCAGGGGGTTAAAGAGATAAAATTACCCATCACTATAAATGACTATAATCAAACGTAACTGAAGAGTTTGGTCACTGGTGTATTGTTTGATGATTGTTTTAGGTTATGATGGCTTGGTTTTGACCTGGATCAGTGAGTTCTCTGATTCAGTTCACCAAACAATTTCATTGACACTTGTCTTAGTGCAAAGTGTCAAGATTTTGGGTGAGGAACAAATTGGGTAGGTAGGGTGGCTTCTTTTGTAATGTTGCCAGGTTATGATGACTTAACCCATTCGTGAAAGCAGTTATAAAGGCATGTATATGTGGGGAGATTGTTTTAGGAAGGTAATTGTAATCCCACTCCGTGTGGGAGGTCTGTCTGGGGACCTCCCACGTTCCTTTCCAGCCACAATTGGTCTATGCAATCTGGTTTTACTGGTTTGTTAGGTAGCTCTTAGTGAAGAAGGCAAATTAAATTAACTGCATTGTAGCAGTCTTAATTCTAATTGATTTATGTGTTTCTGTGAGAATTCAGAGAATATAGAGAATTAACTATTAGAATTTTTTTTTTTTTTTTTTTTTTAAACTGATCTCAGGATGTAAGGCTGTTGGTAAGTCATGAAGGCAGACGGGAGTTAAAATAATTGTTCTGGCCCTGGACGGGCTCCTTGTTCTGGGATGAATGCTCCCAGGTCTGTGGATGTTGGTGTTTTTTACTGATCTGCTTCACATTGGAAGGAGTTGGGTAGACAGTCCCATCTTTTGCAGTTGCTTTGCAGTGCTTTGGCTCAAGTGGTTCTTTGGAAGTGTGGAAGACAAAGATGTGATGAAAAGCAAAGAAGAAAATTGCAGGGAGGTGGAAGACAAACCAGTATCTTGAGTTTCAGACTGGATTTCTAACTGGTCCACAGGCAGTCATCCTTCTTAGTAGGGCACTTGAGGCCTCAGTTTCACGACAGTCCTGGGGCCTAGCAGAGACCTACTGGCTTTTCTTCTATACGCCCATTCCCTACTTGATTCCCTCCAAGTCAGACTATCTCTCCTTTCTTTTTCTCTAATGAGAGTAGTAGCTGAAATTGTCACGGGTCCTCTTTTTTTCCAGCTTCTTAATTAGACTTCACTCCTGTCTTGCCAGCAGTGGTCAATTAATCTGCAGTTCCTCTCTGGTTTGTTAGTAGAGACCTTTGCGGATGTAGAAGGATTTTTATGCATTTGTGAAATCTTTTGTGAAATTTCTGTTTGAATCCTGACTGGTATTCGAGGCTATCTTAAGAAGTTTCCTGTGTTTTTCAACAATTGAAGTAGACCTGGAAGACCCAAGTTTATACCTCTTGATTGAAATGGGGTGAGGATCCTTCACTTGAGCAGCAGTGTTGGCACAGAGGGAAGAGCAGTAAGCCTCATGGGAGAGAGTTTTGCAGCTACAAATGGAGCAGTAACCTTTTCTACTAAAATTACTGGAATTGCTTCCAGCTAAGCCAAGCCTATTTTACCTGAAGTAAAAATACTTTAACTTATTTTTGAAATAGAGCTACTTGTGTGGCAAATAGGGTCTAACTGGATTAAATGACAACTGCAAGGTGGGTGCTTTGCTTCTGATTGTTCAGGTGTGAAAATGAGTATTTCCTGCTGTCAGCTGCAAGGCTTGGGCAGTAAAGTTTATAAAATGATCTCTATGCTAACAGTCAAGTCTTATCTTTTCACTTCAAGAAATAATATATAAGACGACTGCTGATAATGGGATTTTAGCAATGTCTGTCACTGGTAGGTGTTTGAAATGGGGTCGGTGATGTTACCTTCTAAGAGGTGAAAGAACTCTCTTGAGGCACTGAGAAGGAGCTGAGGAATGCAGTGAAACATAATATGGTTGCAGTGTGTTAGCATGTTACTGCTCCTTAGCTGAGCAGCTATCATTGACCCTGTGTATACTTCTAGTCTGTGCAATTGAGAGTTGAAACATGTTAAAGTTACCTTCACTGAAAATCAGTCATTCTTTTAACATCAACTGTGGCATGATAAAAGCCAGTTACAAGGGCTTAGTTCAAAAGCTAAAACAAAAAACACTTGACTATTCCTGCACTGAATGCAGAGCAGTTATCCTCCAGCTTCATTCCACTTCCTAGTAGCAAAGCAGGTAAAAAGTATAAACCACTTAAATGTAACAACTTCTGTTGGTGGGTGAACTACTTTGCATTTCTGAGCACGTGAACAGGTAGATTAACAAAGCAGCTTATGCATTTGTCTGATGATGTGTGTCAACAGTGTAGTTTGAGGCCCTTGGAGTTGTCATATCCTCCTCTAAGCAGATATCCAATAAAGAGCAAACGCTGGTTTGGTTCAGTGTCAGAGACTTAATTGGGCAAGGATGTGCTTTCCCAGCAGAGTATTAAGACATGCCTGTGGACAAGCATCACGATACTGCATCTCCTAGGCTAATGCAAACCTTGAACAGTTTCTGACTGAGCTGTCAGGCTACCAACCATAGGTAGTTTTAAGTGCTTGCCCATGCTCTTTGCAGCACAGGACAGGCCTGTGTATACTGCTCGTTTATCTTAATGGAAGTTGTTCATTTGGGGGTTTTGTGCTTGTAAAAGAGGTTTGTGAATCAATCAAGTTTTGTAGTTAGACCCTTTTTGACCAGTGTATATATTGATGGGTGCTCCAGCAAGATGTCCTGTACTAGAAATCTGCTTAAAATTGTGTCTGTAGTAGTTTGTTCCTGTGCCCAAGTCTAGTAAGCACAAATGTATTGAAATCAATGGTAGATCAAAGGGGAGTACGTTTTATTAGTACAGTTGGTTGTTCTGCAAAGTCTTACTTAAGTGCATAAAAATCAATGATAGGTGAATGGATGTTTTATTATGTTGTTACAGCCTTACTTCCATGTGCAGAGCTGGAGCAATACGGACAGACGATTCTTGCATCGTTCTTAAGGTGAGCCAGTTAAACAGCGTTCTGTTTAAAATGTTCTTCTCACGTAAGGCTATTCTTCATTAAATACCATAGGAACGTAATCTTTTTCTTAACAGTCATATTTTTATAGCTAGTCAAAAGAAAAGAAAAAAAAAAGCAAGCTGTTGATGAGCAAGCATATCAGCCAAAGATCAGATAATACTAACACTGCTTGTTTCTTCAGGAGATACTGAAGTATTGCTGTTAATGCTGCAACAAGAAAACATGTTTGCTTTCTTTAATAATTACTGTAGCAATATGGCAGACTCCAAAGCTTTTAGTATGCTTTTAGCATCCTTCATTCCAGAGAATAACACATAATTCAGACTTAAGGAAATGCAGTTTAAATGCCTGAAAATAATAATTTTTTTCCCCATGTGTGGCCCTGTACTGAGATTGAGAAGACAACAAGTGTTCTTGGAATGAGTCTAGCATGTGTGTACTGCTTAAAGCAACAACTATTTCTCACCACCAAAGGCTACTGATTAGCATCTCCTGGCTGTAGTCTGTTGCAAACCACTGATGGCTCCTGCAAACTTACATTCTGAACTGGACAACTGTCACTGGAGCGTCAAGAACTGTCCCAAAGTCCTACTTTTTGATAATGCTGGGGAAAGGGTAGTTTGTAAGTAAGATATGGCAGTAAGAAAGCATATTCATTCCTTTTGATTTCCATGGCAGTAGAGTCTTTCTTCTACAGCTTTTGTTAGTAGGATTTTGGTATCCATCATCTCAGGTAATGACAGAGGAAAAATCCATGTGTTGGCTTAGACAAAGGCCCATCCCTCCTGTCTTTTTACACAAGAAAGTCCAAAATGCAATTCATTCCAGTGATGCTGGTGTTGATAGTGGCATCTGTTCTGCACAGGCATCTGGTCTTACAGCAATTAAGGAAGCCAAGCTGCATCTCTCTCCCTTATTCTCCTACTTAGCTTTTTTCCAAATTGACACTCCAATTCTGTGATCTCTCTTCTTTCTCCTTACAACACCTGCAAACTGAGGACTACAGTTCCATGCTCCCAACCTGTCTCACTCCTGCAAAACTCGTTCTGCTTTTGAAAGTTTCTTCCCTGCAGAAATTCCCCACTGTCTGCTTAACCCTGGGCTGTCTCCTGGGCACGATGTGTGGGTTCCAGACTGCTCTGCTCTGGGGAGGAGAAATCAGGGGAGACCACTGCTATAGGCAAAGGCAGGTTGTTGCTGACAGCTGGCTGCTGATTGTGTGGAGCTATGCATGCTCTGCCATGTGGGCCGAATGGATAACTACAGTCCTTTCAAACCATGGTGAACTGATTTGCTTGCCAGCCTACAGCAATAGGAGCACTTTCTTTCTCATGGAAGCTGCTTCTGTGCAAGTAAATGTTTTAAAATTTGGACTAAAATTTGTTGTAGTACTTCAGAGTAGATGAAAGAGTGAGGTCAGAAGGCAGGCACGGAACCTTGCCCTCTTGTTAAAAACAGCTCATGTAATTTCTTCTTTTCTTCTGGGGTCGCTCCAGGATCTCATAGTTTTAAGATATCACACTGTCTCTGTCTGTGGGAAATACAGTCACAAATCGTTTGACCTCTGGTAAACTAAACCGAAGTAATGCCCTCTTCAGTTTTCAGAAATCATCAAAGAGAACTTCGACCCTTTGCTACCAAACTTTCTTCAGTTGGAAGACAGTCAGGGATGTGTGTTTCCCAGATGGTTTTGATTTATTTTCATTGTTCAGTTTGAGTAGTGGGTTGGCTTGTAACATGCGAAAAAGTAAGATCAGTTGGGGTGGGGAGAAGGCGGAGGAGGCTGATAAATAATGGATTTGATTGGAAGGGAAGTGATTTTTCTGGAATCCTAATAACAACAGTGACCGTTTGTCCAGATAACCCTGATGCATCCCAGCGATACCATGCCAACTAAGTATTCCATCTTTGCAGTCTATTTTTGACTTTTGTCTGCTGTCTAGAAAAGGTCAGGTGTGCTTTGTGGCACTTCAGCTTACACCTCTAATAACAGACCCCTACTCCTCTGCGTTCATGACATTGTACTGACCTGAAGGCCCAATGGAACACTTAAAATGTGTCCTTCGGAATTCTTGATTTTGTTTAATTTTAAACAGATGGAATTGCTAATATTGAAAGGTATGAGATTTGTGTTTCTTGGGTGCTTGCAGCCAATGACTTAACAGTATCCAGCCCTTGAGTTCCAAGAAATAGCTCATTTGACCTTGGAAAGAATTGGGAAGTACAATATCTTCGTGGTTTAGGCATGGAATTCCACTTCTGTTCTTTCTTAGTCGACCTGAACATTGTTGTTTGAGAGCTTATGTTCAGCTTTTATGATTTTATTTATGCCACTCTCAGTTTTTAAATATACCTTATGCCAGCTTGGTAGTTGAAACTGGTGACATTCAATCATTATGGTGTAGTTCTGAACTCTACAGATTAAAAATATTATAACAATTAAATGCCTGAAGGCTTTAAAGCAAACTTTGAACAAACTTGCAGAGGTCCTAGGAATCTTGCTTTTGCAAAGAGGTGATTTCTGAGGGCTGCTTAAATTTACCAACCCACAGCAGCTATCTCCTCTTTTAAAGAGTTTTGCGTAACTTCCTAAGGAAGCAGAAGGTCCTTAGGTGTGCCTGTGCTATTAGAACCAGTTTTCAACTATTCAGGCTGAAAGTCTTCTCTGATGTCTTAGATGACAGATATGCATAGAGGAGGTGCTTTGGCTCCCTGGGTGAGGTGCAGGATTAGATGATAATCCTTGTGGTAGCATCTACTTTTTTTAAATAAATGTGGGCAAATCCTGTAACTCTGCATCCTGACCTGTGGAATGGAGATATTTTTCTATTTAATCATTTGAACAGTCAATGATTAAATGTTATTTCAGGTCCCCAAAAACATAACTCTGAGGAACAGTTTCTACAAGCATAATGCTGTTGAAGTTGGTGGAGTAATGCAAGGAAAAACCTTGATATTATTCCTCGTCTCTTTTCATACTTCTGTTTGAGGCTTGGGTGAACAGAGTCCCAACCATTGGAAAACTGGTCTTTGCAGAGTTAAGTGCCTTTCACTGAGCTTTGGGTAAAGAAAGGTTTGATTGTTTTTAATATTTGAAGTAGAAAGGTACGACAGACGTGTTGCCACGTGACTGTAACCAAGGTAGGGGGCTATGACAGGGTGAGGCGTAATGGACCTGGATTCCAAATGGACTTCATTACTCGTTGCCCAGACATGCTACTTACGAGTAGTCTTCCTTTCCCTACTACTCCTAGCAGCCAGCATGGGTCAAGGAAGCCCTGAGATTTTTTTTGACTGCATTATCTTTAGTCAATCTGTGATCGCAAAGGGCAGGAGGGTCAAGTACTTATTGAGGGCAGCTTGGGTACTTTTCGTTCTTGTGTGTAGTAAGAATAAACCTGAGCAAATACGAACTTTTGAGAGGATTTTTATTTATTTTAGCTTTTGTGAAACTTTGAGCATGGTCACTTCTAAACTTTGCATTCACGCAGACTAATTTTGACTGCATGAGAACTTGGTTGAAAGTAGCTTACTGTGTACTTAGTAATGCCTGCACAATTTCTCTGTGTATGTAGTCTTTAAAACCACAAAAATCTTTTTGTCTAAAGGTAGTGATCTAGAGAACATTGTTGAGAATTGCTGTGGGATAGCGGTTTGATTTTTTTTTTTTTTCTTTTGTGAGTTGCTTTATGAACATAGCTGCACTAAACAATGATGGGGTTTTTTTGTTTTTGTGATTTGGTTTTTTTTTTTACTTTTCAGACTCTGCCATGCTTGGTTCGAATGTGTAGTAAGGAAAGACTGCTGGAGGAGCGAGTAGAAGGAGCAGAAACATTGGCCTATTTGATTGAAACAGATGTGGAGCTCCAGAGAATTGCCAGCATTACTGACCACCTCATTGTCATGCTTGCTGACTACTTCAAGTATCCCAGCTCAGTGAGCGCAATCACTGATATCAAGAGGGTATGTTTCCTTACGCAGTTCTGAAGCTTTGAAAATGTGCAAAACCAAGAATAAATGGGCTTAGGATGTTTTTTTATTCTATTTAAACCTTATGTCTGAGTTCCTGAATAGAAAGGTGGACAGAGGTCCAGCAGGACTTGATTCCTGTTGGATATAGTCCCCAGGTGTTTGCTTGCTCACTGCTTATTCTGAAGCCTGTACTATGCAAACTAAAATCATTTTGTATATCTGGACCCCTTCAAGAAGGATGCTGCCATTCTTCTATGTCATGGATAGAAAGATGGGCTATGAGTAGTTTAATATAGCTTTGCTATGTGAATTTCATTACATTTTCCAGAGATAGCAACGAAGTACCAGACTGCGACACCTGTCACGTTTCTCCTTTGCAGACTTTAAAAGACTTACCTTCAGGAACCAGTACATTTCAGCTTCATAAGAAATAATAGTCCATGTGATGAGAGATTGATTTCAATTCTTAGGTCCTGCTGGTGAAAAATGTTAACTTCAGAGATGGTTCAGTTCTGTTAAAGCAGAAAAACATGTGGATGTCATGTAGCATTTCGTATTATGAGTTATCTGCACTTGCAAGAGGTTGGGTAAACAGAGACCCGATACACCTTGGAGACATAGTTGCATAGGTCTCGTACTAAGAGTTCTCATCCGGGAACTTTTTTACAGCTTTGCATACACTTTCCAAAGCACTGGTGGATCATTCAACCTCAGGAGCAAGATTATTTTTGATATTCTGCGTAGGGAAATATCCATTGCCTCTTTCATTCCCCTCTTACTGTGTCTGATTTTTAGAAAGTACACAAAATAACGGGTTACAGAGCCTTTGTTTTTCTCTAAAACTAGCCCAAGGGGTAGGCTTACTTCTCAGACTTACACAGAGAATGGGATTGATTCTGCATGTAAAGCTGCCTTGATTTCTGTGTAAAAATATATTTAAATATAAAAAAAAATTAGTTGCAGTATAAAATTAAATAAGCAGAAGGAAGTTTAACAGCTGACTGGGGAGTAATGGACATTGGCTGTATCATCAAAAATATGATTAGGTTCCAGATGTGAGTGGGGCAACTATAAATATTATGGCATTCCTTTGAGTGTTCAGAAAGTCTGTAAAAACAGTCAGCTGGGAAGCCAGGGTGCTTACTTTCTAAAGAATGCTTTGAATTACACCCTGTAAGGTAAAAACTACATGAATGAGGACTCTGCCAAACAGATTGCTTGTCTATTTTAAATACTTTTAACAATGATGTAATACATTCTGCTCTAATGTAGTTGCACCAGAGAGAATTACTCATACAGCTTAATTTTTGACAGGTCTTTTATTTCAGTGCTTTGCTGCTTAATACTAACATTTTTTTCTGGCATTCTGTGTAGCTTTTAAATACTTCAAACTGCATCGTTTTGTGGAACTTTTAGGTATAGAGTTTTGAGGGCAGTCAGAACCATAGAATCATTCTGCTTGGGAAGAACGTGAGGTCTGAAAGTCTTAATTTTCTGTTCAAAGCAGGGTCAGTGCTGAGCTCAGATGAGGTTGCTCAAGGCTTTGTCCAGTTGGCTCTTGAAAACTGCTAAGAATGGAGTTTAAACAACCTCTCCGAGCAATCTGTTCCAAAGTTTTGACTGTTCTAATGGTGAATTTTTTTTCTTTCTTATATCCAGTAAGAACCTCTCCTGTTTCAGTTTGACTCTTGTCTATCCTTTTCTTGCTGTGCACCTCCAGAAGGAGTCTGGCTCCATGTTCTCCTTGTAGGTATTGGAGCTCTTAGGTCTGTGCTCAGCCTTCTCTTCTCCTGGCTGAACAAGCCAGGGTACACCCCATCTGCTCCTCCGGGTCTGCTCTACTGAGCCAAGGCTCTGTACTCTGCGCCGTGTCTTTCTCACACCTCTCAGGAACTTGACCACCACTATTTTAAGATCCCTATAGCTCGTGCTCCCATGAAATATCATACCCCCAAGCAGTTTTCCCTGATTTGTGAGCGGCCTGTCCTGTGGTGCGTCACCCTAATTCACCCCTCTAGCACGTGTGTTAAGAAGTTACCTTCCAGAAACCTCCTAGACAGCTTGCACCCTGTGGTGTTACCTTTACAGCAGAAGTCGGAAGTTAACATCCACCGTAAGACAGGTCCTGCAATTCAGAGACTGGCTTTGATTCCTGCTTTTGCTTCAGTTCTCCTGATAAAACTTCCCTTGATTATCTCCCAATTTTTTGACTTCTGGTTTGTTCCTGTAAGTTTCTGTTGGGTAAATAAGAATAGTTTCTACCTGGGTATGGTCTGGATAGAGTTGTAGGTTTATAGAAGTGTTTTGGCCTCAAATTGTTTAAGTTGACTTATCTGTAACTCAGCAGAGAAATTAACCGTATTCTTAACTTCTGTTACTGTATTGGGTTGATAACTGTGGAGATCAGCTAGTAGAACATCAGTTCATGTATGTTTCTGGCTGCCCTTGGTGTGGTAGACAAAATCCCAGTAGATAAGCAGTTGTTTAAAACAAATAAGAAAATAACACCTGTAAATTTTTAGTGTCTAAATTTGATATCTGTGCTTTATTTAAATAGCTTGACCATGATTTGAAGCATGCCCATGAACTGCGCCAGGCTGCGTTCAAGCTCTATGCGTCCCTGGGAGCAAATGATGAAGATATCCGAAAAAAGGTGAGCCTGTGAAAAATGGTAGCAGTCAGGCTAAGACAGCTGGAAGTTGGCCTGAAGGGCAGTGCAAGAATTTCCACTCTTCCTTCCCCGTTTTTCATTGTGGTATAAGTAAATTGAAACAAGAAGACTCTCTATTACGTTCATATAAATTTTTACATTGCACTTTCTTTGCATGGGATTTGAACAAAAAGTAATGTCTTGCCATAAGAAAATATAAGTAAAGTTTATTTATATAAACATCTTCGTGTGATGGAACTAGATTCTCACAGTAAGTTGTCTTTCAACACATTGTGGTCCTTGCTACTCATAAGCTGTGCAGGGATATTGTGGCATATGAGTAATTTGTGAAACCTATGTTCTGAGGGACAGAATATACCTCTTGTCACATCCTATGTGACACACAAACGTGTGTTTTTCAAAAAATAAACCCTAGAAAGTCTAACCATAGTGGGAAACAAAGTTGAAATTTGTTCCATGATTCTGAAGTGACCAAAGGGGCTTGCGCTGTTTTAATAGTGCAATTGATATGAAGGAGGAAAAACTCTACTTGGACATCACAGGAAAGAGATTGGATGGTTGGAGCACTTGTATAGTTAAAAAATTTGTGTGGAAAGTGCAGGGCAATTAAACAGTGACTAAGTAAAAGCAGCATTTTTTTTTGAATTAAGCACAGAATTGCTGTGTCAAACAAAAATGTCAGGTACAGGAAGCAGGAGAATTTCCTGAGTTTATTTGCTGGTTAAAGGGGAAGAACAGAAGGAAGAAATATACAGACAGGAAGGAGGCAGGAAAACACAGCACTGGAAGGATAACTAGCAGCGAGATTTGTATGTGGGGAACCATTCAGGATCTCTAGAATTCAAGCCCATAAATTTCTCTTTTGTTGAAGGATGAACTTCTTTAGTAGTAAGAATCCTTCTTTTACATATCAAAGCATAAATTTTAGTAAAAGGATGGTGTGTACATGACAAAGTTGATTTATTATACAAAAGCCCTCTTTCATCTTGGTTTTAATTCCGTTTTGTCCTAGCCTTAAGTGCTTGTACTGGCAATGTCTAAATATGGCAGATGAACTACTGTGTATTTTTTTCCAGATAGCTCCACGCTGTGTCTCTGATCTGTAATTGTATGTATTGTGTGCACTCACACATGCTGTCTTTTGTTTTGACATTGAGTTATTCATATGCATATAACCCTCTTCTTTCTTGATGATTAATAAAATCATTTTGAAAGCAGTAGTGGAGCTGAGAATGTAGGGGGTTTTTTTCCTAAATTATATGCAGATACACACTGCTTTCCACTTAAGCTGTTTTTAGCTGCAGTTTTTATATGCGATATTTAAAATGTTGCAGACAAAAAAACCAGCAACCCGTAAGTGCTCATACTATTTTATTCATGTAACGTGAATTCCTTTTTGCTCCAGATCATTGAGACCGAAAATATGATGGACCGTATTGTTAATGGCTTGTCTGAATCTAGTATCAAGGTGCGATTAGCTGCAGTCAGGTAGGAGGTTTTTCTGATTCATACAAATAACTTTGTCCTGTCAGGGTCCAATGTTGCACTTGTTAGAATTTCTGCTAATTTTTCAAAAACTAATCTGAAGAAATTTCTACTGTTAGAAAATTTATTGAGTGAGGGGAGTTATCCTGGACTAGTACAATATTTTCTTTTTGCTATTTACAGTCTACTACTTACCGAATTCTGAGCTGCATCTTTGTGTGGAAGCACTGTATACATTACAGTAGTGTACATGTGAGTGCGTATGTTTCACAAGGAGTTTCTTTTCCATTATAGATGTTTGCACAGCTTGTCCCGTTCTGTACAGCAGCTCAGGACAAGTTTTCAGGATCATGCAGTATGGAAGCCTTTAATGAAGGTAAATAAAGAGAAATCTCATCTACTGAGGTGTTATGTCCCATTAAGGAGGATGTGACGTCTGTATGTCTTTCTGTAGAATCATAGTAGAAATTACCTAGAAATCACAATTCCATGACCTTCTCCTAAGAGAGTTGTAAATCAATAAAACCCAAGCAGCAGCGGAGGACTGAGGTCCGTGCTTGAATTTTTGGTTGGATTCCTGATATAGTCCTCCTAGTGTCCTATGTAAATATCTCCTTTAATTTCAGGCTCAGTCTAGATGGTTCAGACTTGGTCTATAAGCCCTGCAAGAGAATTCAAATCTGCGTTTTCTCCTGTAATTCCCTACCTTCTAGATCTCACTGCAGATTCTAAAGCTGAAGGCAAAGAGCTCAGCAAGACCTTTAAAAAGAGACATTTTAATATAATGCAATTATCCACATGATTGAATGTGGTCAAAGTGTGCAATGTATATATCATCTCTCATTCCGTAATGTGACCACCGTTAAGTGCAGATAAATAAACCATCTTTTAGACCCTGAAAATGGGGAACAGACAGAGTCTGCTAGCAAGAAGCCTGGAAGCTTGAGCAGCAGAGACATCTATGAGAATCACCAAGAGAATCACTTCAAGTGAGCTTGACTCTCCATTCAGAAGTAAAATAGCCAGACCAGAGAAAATATTGTTGGTAAAAGTGAACTGATGAGCCTGGTAGCGAGGCAGTTACGCAAGCTGACTGTCCAAAGCTCCCCTCAAGAGCCTGGAAGGAAGTAAAGCATCAGGAGATCCTTCAGTTATTTCTAGTGATATTTCAATACAAGAAAGATGCTTGTTGGGCGTACTACTCAGTAACATTTTGTTCAGGCCTGCCTTTCTCTGTTCTACTTATGTTCTAATTGGGACAAGTTATGGACTTTAGAAAACTTGACTCATCTTATGCTCTCTGGCCTTCTTGTTGGCTGCAGGCCGAGAAACTTTCTCGCTCTTTTATGTTGCTTGCGTGAATTAGAGGCCCTAAAGTATAGGCCTACTTTTTTTCTGCAGTTTCATGATAGAAATGATGGGAAGTAATTTTCTGACAATATACGCAATCACTTACTGCAAGTTAAGCATTCAGCCTTGGATTGGGGGTGTGAGTTGTGATACTAATCCGTGGATGTCTAATTCATTAGTCTTATTGGGAGGTCAAGGGAGATTTGATCGTGCAAGTTTTGTGCTATCACTATAGCGTAATAATCCTGTGATGCAGGACTCATGATCATCTCCTGAAGGGGCTTAGAGGGAAAGGTTTGAATATTTTAGGAGTTTGTGAAAGGCCAAACATGAAAACATCAAACCCTTACAAATGTAGAACGCACAAACATCAGGATTGCTTGAAGAAGCACAAGGAGAAATAGAAAAGGAGGGCCATGTGAGAAAAACAAATGTGGATGTCAGACTTCAGTGTAAACGCGGCTGGTGGCAGTTGTTTTGATTTGTATTAAATAAGCTGAAGTCAGACACTTGTATGTTCATTCCAAAACGCCAAGAATTATTCTTAATAGAAAAATGAAAGTAATATTAAATAAAGATAAATTAATTTTCAGTCAAAGTTAATAACAACTGCGTAAAGTCCTTTCTCTCCCCCCTAGTGTGTATAGCTGTATAAGCCATGGAAGAATAAAGTCTGAAGCTGTAGGACTTGCACATACATACTTTAGTGCAAGCCACTGTAAATGCAGTAATTGTTAATGTTTGCAGTTTGCTCACTGCTCCAAAACAAAGGGTGGCACAGAACAACCCCTCCATTCCCCCTTCCTTTGCTGAAGGAGCAGCTGTATCCTCCGTGCCTATTTCCTCACGGAGTTTTCTCAGAACATACAAGGGAGATGCTGTGTTTGAGAATGGCGTGTATTGGTCCTGCTGGAGACCTAGGCACAGATCAGAGAGAGTGTAACTGGTTCCAGTCTGCTTGCTTTTCTGAAAGGATGGTCAGGAGGAAATTTGCTGTGGTGTGCTTTGCATGAGGTACGGAAGTGCTGAGGAGGCTCCTCCTGGAGCTTCCTCCACTTTTCTGTAAACTATGACACAGAGGTGCACTGCAGGACACAGCCTGCTCCCTGTTGAGAGAATGGCTGCAGAGCTAAATGACAACTGCCAGCACATGTGTGCTTTGCAGAGCAGGGATCTGCTCCCACTGATTTCTTTCAAATTGGACCTGAAAGCTCTCAAATCTGGCTTCTGTGAAATAATCTTGCATTGCTCCAGCTTGTCATGTAATGTGTATCATCACACTGAGTTGAATGAGCACTGTCTGGACCTGCACTGCGAGCATCAAAGCATCTCCTAAAGTATGGAATATTGAAGTGCAGCGTAATTACAGGTATTCCATTTCAAAACGATCCCTTCCTTATCCTACTAGTTAATGGAGGTTCCTCACTCTCCTCTTTGTGACTACAGGTTTTACAGAATGCTCCAAATGAAATTCTCGTAGTAGCATCTTCCACGCTATGCAATCTTCTTCTGGAATTCTCTCCAAGCAAGGAGGTTAGTATTTATCCAGAAACAAGTAGTAATAGACAAAATTACATTATACGATATTTCAGTAAGCATAAAGGTATCTTAATTGGTAGCCACTGCTTGTGAAGCATTATAGAATTGTAATGTTAAGCAGACTGTAGCACTGGTAGCTTGTGAATAAAAAAACCCAAAACAGCAACAACAAAAAAAACCCCAAAAAACAACCACCTGTTGCATTTTAACATGCTTAAATATGGTTGAATAGTTAAATGTAGACTCTAAAGAAAAGAAGTAGACATGATATTTTGGCATTTTTTACTTGTAAAACCCTATTATCTAAAAAATTCATAAGCAAAAAGGCAAAAAACTGAGAATTGGCAACATGGTCCATTGTCTTAGAGAATTACTGCTGTGATCTTGAAAATGCTGGCATAGCTAACTCTTGTGGTTTTTGTTGTTCTGGAATGAAGGATCCAGGATATCTGTTCTTGGGTTCTGCAATGTCTGTATTTCATACAGATAATACATACATATCAATACTTAATAGCAATGGAACTGTTCCCCAGATCTTAAATATTTCTTAATTACAGAAAACATTTGCAAGATTGTGGTATTCTTGGGGCTCCATGCCCCTACAGGGCACTTTGGATGACCTTGGTTTGATCAATTGATCTTGGTGGTTTTAGTCATGTCTGCGAGACAGGAGATTAACTGAAATAACGCCAAGCACAGTTCACTGGCCCGCGGGCTTTCTTGTTCATACTGCAGGTCACAGGCAGCGTAGTGTTACCACTTCAGATTGGATTGTAATACTGAATTTTCTGTCAGGACACATGGTTCATGTGAAAAACGTAATTGCCAGAAGAAGATACTGCTTATGCAAAATGAAGGAATAGTTAGAAGTGTTAGATTTGAAAGTGTCTATAAGCTATCTCATCTTTATTTGATATGTTGCCTTTTTTTTCTCCATAGTATTTTGAGAATTGTATGTAAACTACCAGTGACTGAAGTAAATAAACAAAGCTGAAGTGGATCTGTATTTTAGCTTGTAAAAGAGCTGAGTCAAAACCAGTTTTGGAATGTCTCCCACCTGCAGTGGCTGTGGAGAAGTCCCTAGGAGCCAGCCAGCTACCGGGCCTGTGGTGAAATCCCTGGCAGCTTATTGCAGTTCCCAAGTGCCTGGGACTGGGTGACCTTCGACACAAACTGCTGCTGCCTGGTTCTGTTATGGTCTTGCTGCTACTCAGTGAGATGAGCTTGTTCCTGCAAAGGGCAGCCTTTTCCACACATTCCTGTTTTCTGATTAATTCAGCTCTTACGCAAGTTAAAAACCACACAACCCCCAAAACTCAAATATGTTTAATTATTCATTGCTTCTGAAGCAGCAACTTCTGGCAGAAAGGAAAACCTTACAAACGAGAGCAGCAGAAGTCATTGGATGAATCCTCTTAGCGCATGGGCTCTGCAGGTCTTAGATAAAACCACTACTTCAAATTCGGTTCAGGTTGAAAGTGGTTGTTCCAGAGTTACCTTTTATTACGTTAATGATTTTCAAAGAAAAGGTGCATGTATTGGTATTTTTCCTGTCATTTAACGATGTGATATTGCAAGATTTTGCACTTCAGTCTGATCATTAAGAACAGTCTCTGGTTTCTTTATTATGCTAAAGTTTTTCTGTTGGATTTTAGTTTAGTCTGATTGCTAAACATAAGGATTAAATGTCAAGAAAGTTATCAAGTAGCTTTCATTGTCCTTAAGCTCTTGTAAACGGTCACATATGTCCCACTTGATACCCCAAAGGATGTCATTGCTCAAGGACGACTGTTTGTGGTGAGCAGTCCCAAGCTGAAAGTTGTAGGGGGAAACCTGTTTGCTTGGGTGAGTGTGGCAGGCGTGTATGTAGTATCACAGCAGTATGTGTGTGTGTGTATGCATGTATATACACACACGTGTATATGGCTGTGCATATAGATGTGTACACATACATGGGTACACACAAGAATAAAACAGTCTTGAGCTGAGGTTTTTTGTAAAACCCTACCTTTTAATACTCATGAATATAGGGTATGGCTTGGCCAGTTCATGTGGGTGGAGCGGACATGTTGTAAACTCAAGAATAAGGTATAAGCAAGACTTTTCAAATTATGTTTACATTTATATATATGTCTAATTAGTCTAAGTAGTGTGTTAAAGATTTTCCCCCCCCCTCCCCCCCTCTTCATTTTAGCCTATTTTAGAATCAGGAGCCATAGAACTTCTATGTAGTTTAACACAGAGTGAAAATCTTGCCTTGCGAGTGAACGGCATTTGGGCTTTAATGGTAAGTAGAACACACTGATGAAATACCACGTGTGATTTCGCTTCTTAAAAAGTTTGTGAATGTAACTTAAAGAACTTGTTAGTTGTTATTAAAAACAACAGCTGAAGTCTAACTTGTCTTTCCACCTAACTAGAGAAAGAAACCAGTATCAGCCTGGAACAGTTCATCAATTAGTCCGTAAAATAAAATAATCTCTTTTTGGTTGCCAAGATCATTCAGGGAAACAGTTAAATAGCGTCAATAGTAGCATGCCAGGGGACAAATAAAAGCAGGTAATAACCAAGTCAGCCATAAGACTGTGTGGAAACTTAATTCACTGTGTAGCAATTCCTCATAAATGATAATCTTTGCAAGATTAATTTTAGCAAGGGTATAGCTTGCAGGTAATAGTCTGCTAAAGTGTGAAAGCTGAAGTTTAAGGTAAAAAAAACAAGCAAAAATTTTATGTCTTTTTCAGAACATGGCTTTTCAAGCGGAACAGAAGATCAAATCAGACATCTTGCGAGGTCTGAGTACAGAGCAGTTATTCCAGTTGCTTTCTGATTCCGATGTAAATGTTTTAATGAAAACTTTGGGACTCCTCAGGAATCTTCTATCTACTCGCCCAGTAAGTAGAGCTGTCAAGGTCAAACAGACCTTCTTCTGAAAGCTGATCAAACATGCAGACAATACCAATCAATTCTTAATCTTTTTTGTAAGACAAGTTATTTTTCTGTTTAATATTAATGTTCGATACATTGCTAAAACTGAGGCCTTTGGAGTTATCCAAATATCTGTAACCAAACATACAAATCGGTATAAGAAAACATTTGAAAGAATTCTCTACATCCAGTGAAACCTTGTATTTATTAGCAAATACAGAGCTAGACAGTTACGTGTAATGTTCGATTTCATTGCATTTAGCTTTCAGCAAAATTATCTTCCTAGCAGTCTTTCTGTGAAAGTTGTCCATAAGAGGGTTGCACTGTTGAGTCAATATGTGGAGAGGTATGTTATCTTAAGGAAACCTGTGTTTCTTCTTTCTTGGCACCTGAAATATTTCTGTTCTTATCCAACTATATAGATAGTACTGGCTTTTTGAATTTGACTGTGGGACTGTGCACTTGCAAAATGCATACAATCATTTTACGCACTGAAATAAAATGGTTTGAAAATGTAAGCCCATGAATTGTTTTTGACAGGGAGAAAGAGATATTGGTGGAGGAAAAGAAAGGGGTAATCCCCTGTGAAGAACAGAGGGAAAACATGCAGCAAACATTTGGCAAGCCAACATTTTTGTGGGGGAAAAAAACCACGAAGCATCTACTGTGCATTTATCACGTATTGTGTTTCTACCATAAAAAGGTCACTGCAAAACATCTTCTAATATTTGTACTCGTTGAGTCTCAATAAGCTTCATAGAAAATTAGCTCTGTCTTAATGTGGAAAGATATTTAATAACCAGTCATTCATTAAATTCACCCTGAGCTCTTGACAGCAGAGTCTCATTATCACTTAAGCTGTTCTTCATCTGAAACTATGTCCCAGCTTCACCTACTTTCTCTAGTGTGTTTTAGAGCCAGAACCAATCATTCTCATTCTCTACCCAAAACTCACTCCAGAATAACTCATCCAGCAGCTTTTGAATGAAGTCTCGTAATTAGCAGTTTTAAGAAGTCCTACAAGAATCCCTAACATCTTAAAAAATTGTAGTGTGCCATGTGCTGGTAATCTCTGGTGGCTGTTTGTTGTCACTCTTGAGTTTTGGTATCAGTTAATCCAGTAGATCTAGTTTTGTCTTTTTTTCTGTTACTCCTAATGATCAATTTTATTCTAGTATAGGGGTTTATAGTCTGTGATCAAATGACCTTTTACCTATAAGTCTCAACTTGAAACAGTTTTCCTAGATGATAAGTAATGTGTATGGCTTATTTCTCTGAACCTTCTCAGACTTTGGAAATGTGGGTATCGGACCTGGTCACAGTGTTCCAGTAGGAGTAGCAAATACCAGATAAGAAACCTCAATTTTCTTACCCTTCTCTGATATTCCCCCATTATCAGAAGCGAAGTGTTTTTTTCTAACTGCAGCATCATACTTAGGGCTTGGGTCTAGTAGGATTCAGTCTTCAGACTGGCGTCTATGCAACTGGGAAGCCAGTGTCTTTTCTACAGGTTACAGTGAAATCAGAACCAAGGCCCATATCATGCTCTGTCAAACAAGACCAGGCTTCAAATGAAGAGGAGTGTTATGAAGCATTTCTGCTGTGATAAGTTCTTGTTTTTGGGAGACCTCACTAGGAGCTAGGGTCTTTGTGCAATGTTGCTACTACTTAGAGCAATTCAAGTAGTAATGCCCCTTCTTTGTCTGGAAGGTTACGCTGATTGTATTTCATCCTTGCTTTGGCAGCACATAGACCATATAATGAGCACTCATGGGAAGCAAATCATGCAAGCAGTGACCCTCATTCTGGAAGGGGAGCACAACATAGAAGTCAAAGAGCAGGTACCCTTTTTTGTTTCATGTTGTCTTGGCAGAATAAAATTTAAGAAACAGCTAAGAATGCTTACTCTTCTCAACATACCATTTTTGTTTGGGATTATGATGTGCTGTGAATATTTTACAGAGATCTCTCAGATTAATAACTTTAGTACCTACGAGAATGCTGCTCTTTCTCATGGATTATTACAAATGTGTTTGAATTTAATTCAGAATTTTTTTTTAAATGTAGGTTTGGTAGAGAGGAGGGCACTGTATGTGAGAACAGAAGAATTAAATCTAAGACAATTGCATGGCAGAAAGGGGACAGTAGGAACACAGGAAGAGAAAGAAGCCAGTATTTCACCCTGGGGAAAGGGTCATAGTTATTTGCTCCTATAGCAGCCATGGGAGCAGTCAGTAATGAAGAATACCATCATCGCCTGCCTTGCAGGCAGTAATACATGTTCTGCTGGGAGATGTGATAACTCAGCTGTTCTTGGGTGCCTGCAGGAGCCAGCAGTGATTAGAGGAGGAGAGGCAACTAGCAGGGAAAAGAGCATGCTGATGTAGCCCAGGAAAAAGTGGGGAGGGATGTGCCCTGACAAATTGAAACTTAAGAAAAGCAATATGCAAGAGGAAAGGGAGAAGGAAAGAGGAGATGACCAGTAGGGAAAAACGTCCCTGGTTTGGTGGTAGCATAAGGGGGCCAGTGTACAGGGATATCTGCTGCGGGGATCCTAAAGCAAAAGTAAGAGGATAGGTGGGCAGAACGTGGCTGATTGACTCTTGTGACAGACAAGACAGTCAATGGGAGAACCCTGTTTCTTCCTCATACAGGGCATGTGGTGATGAAGAATGGGGACAGCGAGAAGCTGAGGGAAATTCCAGAGGATTGCTTTGGTTTAGGATGTATATTGGTGGCAAACAGCATGGCAAAAGAGTGTAAGAATACAGCTAAATCCAGACTGGACTAAATACCTGCTCAGTGAAGGCAAACAGGTGTTTTATGGCTGCTTAAGTGGAAAATTAGCAAAAAATCCCCCAAAGGCTCTTAGTAGATAGCAAGTTTAGTGATACCATGGTTCTGAAACACCTGAGGGGTTAGCCAGTTGTGTCTTTCTAAACAGTTATTCCTGACAACGCTCTAGTGACAGGAATGGCCTTCATTGCAATAGAAGGTGATTTATCTTGCCAAGCCTCTCGGAATTATTTTGCGCAGAATCGGTGTGCCTGAGAAATACTCTTGGAAAGGGCTAGTAGGCTAGGGTTGATTGTGGCTTTTATACATAGAGCATTTGCTTTGTCCCTGTGGTGTGATCAGCAGCTTGCTTTCATTTCAGAATCAAGCCATACATCCAGTACTGCCTATCTGCATACAAGAGCCCATGCTTCTAGCAGGACAGTACTTGTCTCTGTCACTGACTAACTCATCCGTACGTAATTAGCAGCTTCAAAGTAATAAATCTCTGCAGCTGCTGACATGAGTGCAGTGCAGCTTAGACACAGGCATCATACAAGTGATGATCATTCTCCGGTGTCCTCCTGTAGTTATCCCTGCATGTCCAGAAAACATGGTTAAGCTCTTCTACAGCTCTTTTGGAAAGAATGTGTAGACCATCTCCTGGTGCCTCCTGAGAACCGGGAAAGCTGCCAGTGCGAGTCTTAATGCCGTGTCCATGTAGTGCCAACATGGGTCTGGATGCTTCAAGGTTATTCTGTAGGATGGCTTCTCTGATTTGCAAGAAATAACCAGATGCATTAGTAGTTTGACTTATCTCTGCAAGTAAGATGAGTGGTTACACTTGGTGAAAACAAATTATGACTCTTCGAGATCAGCAGAGGCCTCTGTCTTTCCTTTTTCTGGCCTGAAGAACTAGATGGCTATGTTTGGGGTTTTGGGTTTTTTTTCCTTTCCTAGCCACTGATGCAGAATAGGCTGCTTTATTCTCCCATGTATTTAATCCTTGCTATATGCTGCATATTTCTGTGAGAGGCTTAAAATTTTACTCATTGAAATGAATTAAGGAATGTTGCTTTTCATTTTAAAATTGCAGTGACTGGCTTTTGCCAGGGCTGTTCATCTATAGCTGTTAACTCTTTGGCATTGGGCCCAGATGTAAGCAAGCTGGAAATTCCAGATTAAAGATATTAAAACTAATTAAAGAAATTGTTTGTCACAAGTTCAAAGCTGTCAGGGAAACTGTATAAAACATGGGATGTGGTCTGTAGCCAAATAACAGTTTTTCTCTCTTTCAGACTTTATGTATACTTGCCAATATAGCAGATGGAACGACAGCAAAAGAACTCATTATGACCAATGATGACATCCTGCAGAAAATCAAATACTACATGGTATGGGTAATTTCTCTTAAAGGTTTTATGTTGGTCTTTTGCAGGAATGAAAAAAGGGTACTTAAGTGTTTTGTTGTGTAGATTTTTCAGTATCATGCACTTAACTTTCGTATACCCTGTTGTGTTTAAGAAATCCTGTAGTGCAGTTCTATATGGCAGAGGTGTACTGAGGATCTGATTAAAAGGAAAATCCAGTGACTGATTCCCATAAGAATGTTACAGTGACTTAAGCAATACGATTTTATGATTTTGGAAAAGGCATATCTTGTAGACCTCAATAAATAGTTGGAAGGAAGTGATTGAATGCTATTCAAGTGCCGTATGTTGTGGCACTATCTTTGACAGAAGTTGTAGATAAGAACTAGTCCAAACTTTGGTAGCTTATTTATTACAAGATGAATGCCAAAATGTAAGTGAGAATTTCTGAATTTCTTCTAAACTTGCGTACTATTTTTCTGTATTTAGAGTCATTCAAATGCGAAACTTCAGCTTGCTGCCATGTTCTGTATATCTAATCTCATATGGAATGAAGAAGAAGGTAAGAAAGCCTCAGTATTAATGCATATACAAGTTACTATCCTATTCAAAAGACTAATGTTCCATAATAATCAATATTTGCAATGCTCAGCACAGTGGGATCCAAAGCATGAAAGGAGACATCATTACAGGTATAACATGGAATAGTGAGAGTGGTCAGGAGGACACTGAGGAAAGTGTAGAGCTGTTCGAAGGCAGGGAGACACAAGAAGAGGGTGTCAATAAATGGAAGTTGATGAGAGTCACACAGTGTGAGGTTTCCACCTGTGGCATTTCTGTAAAATTTGAAAACAATTGGAGTGAAAGAGAGTCCTAGTAAGAGGACTTCTGAGTCTTAAGGAGGCTGTGGAAACTCATTGCTGGAGGGAACAGGTTCATTGGAGGGGATAAATGGATTAGAAGGGGGATTTGTCGCAAAGAAGTTTTCCCTGGCGTGGATGGCTTGAATGGGTTGGGCTCTGAGACTCTGAAACCAGTCAAAGGCCTTGTGAGTGGAACTGGAAGGAATGGGGAAGGCATTTGGTAAGAAGAGTCATGGCCTGGAACAATGGAAGGTAACAAGGAAGGAGCTGAAGGATGCTACTGCAAAGAGAAAATATATGTGTTTGTGTTGAGGGCTGGAAAGGGCAGATGGAGGCAGCAGTGCAGAGCTGGAGGAAATGGCAAGGGAAGGAGTGGTGGAAGGTGCTGTGCTTTGAGGAATGGTGGGGCTGGGAGGAGAGCTCGCTTAGACGGAGGATTTACAGACCCTCAAGTTGACCATGCTGCTCTTCCGCAAAGAAATCGGTGTCTTTACTTGTTTTGGGGATTTATTTTTTTCCCTACTGCGTAACTACTTTCACATCTCTCACATCACAGAACTTCATTCACTGTGTGACACGTGGCTACGCTCCTGGTGGCTTTCTGCTCATTATACTGGCATCATACAGTGCTACAAGTCAGACTCAAAAACACACCTGCAGTTAAATGTTCTCTGTGTCCAAATCAGAGAGATGAGAATAAACCAACTGAAGTCAAGCTTCTTACTTTAGGATAAAATGTGTTCAGGTTTTTTGCCTTCAGAATTTTCTTTTCTTTAAACGTATGTACATGGAGTACAAAAGAAGAAATTAGAGCTCTCTTGGGAAGTAGCCACAGCTGAAGGAGTCTTTCGATTGCTGTGTTCTGACTGAACTGTGTTCCATACCCCTCCTGAAAGCTGGCTTCTGCTACCACTCCTTTCTTCTGTTCTACAGATGTTTATTTTTGGTGGTTTTCCCAGCAATGTGATTTATTGTTTTAGGTTCACAAGAACGCCAAGATAAACTACGAGACATGGGAATAGTAGATATTCTACATAAATTGAGTCAGTCATCGGATCCAAATTTGTGTGACAAGTGAGTATAAAGAAAAATGCAAGAAGATTATCAGAGGGAAATCTTTGCTTTTTATTTTATAAGTATCTTTTTCTGAAATCTTTTGATTATAGAAAAATTCCCCAGAAAAACTGTCTTTCATTGCACTGAGTTTTATGGTGTATAAAAAAAATTGTGATGAACGCTTATTTAAAGAGCGGGTTTTGTATTGCTCAGAAGTAACAAATTTTGCTGAGGTTCTCAATAGTATTAAATATGTACACTTAAGATCTTCTAAACCAGTGGAGGGTCCTCTCTGAAATCTCGCTGATACACAAATATTTGTGTAAACCTTGGACTAATAACAAAGTTCCAGAGGACTGGAACAATGGTGAACAATGGTAAAGCATCACATAACACTATGAATTAAAAAAATAGTACAAGATCACCACTGTTGGTAATCGCAGTTAAATTCTTTTAAACTAACTAAACTCAGCAGTAACTTTTCCTACATCTGTTCTGTTACTCGTCTACACAGATCATCTAGCTTCTTTACAAACATCTGTAACCAAAACAGCTAATGACATTTTCTGGTGGGTTTTTTTTTGTGTTAACCTTTTGCAGTTGTCCCATCTACAGTTAGTAACAACCCATATAATTTTTGTGAACTGAAGGATATGGTCTGCTTTTTTGACGAGGTCATACACAGACAATACAACTCAAAACAGTGCAGTGTTTTAAAATGCATTAAATTTGTGTTTCTTGCTTTTATGAAAGATATTCTAGTGTTCTTAGAGATCTTTGTAGTAAAGTTAGGACTTCTCTGTTTGATATCTTTGCCAAAGTGTCAGTATTGAATGTGATAATTAGGAAAATGTAGATATAAGCAGGCTCACAGAAAATCATGGAAAAACTAAAGAAGTTTTTCAGACAGTGAGAAACAGCAATTAATGTTACACCAGTAAAAATACTTACTGGTTAATGGGCCTCGCTTGTCAACACACCTTGGTTTTAAGAGACGGAGCTGACTGTGCTTAGCACTGCTTTAAGTCACTGTCCCTCCCATTTCTTCTGGTCACCTGCTGCCACTGTTTACCCTATCCCAACTCTGCCTCATCAGCCCCCTCGATGACTTGTGAACGTAGCAGGAAACTTGGAAGAAAAAAAATGTAATCTTCCTCTGGGTTGCTGGGTTGTATCAGATCTTGGAAAAGTCTGTCAAGGTCACGATAGCATGGTTGGGAGGTGTGGGGGACAAAGGAAGAGCAAAGCTGCTCACTTCAGATGGTAGGAAACACTGAATTAGCTGAAGTGGTGATGAGACTGTAACCCTAGACTTTTGGGAGGGTTTTTTTTCTTAACAAATATGTTAGACAATGTTAGATTACATTAATTCCAGTATTACGCTGGCTGTTGCTTCTTCTTTCCCTCTCAACTTAGTGTATGTTTTTGGTTAGGCCAGTATTCCTGACAGAACTAATGTGCTTCTAGTATGTTCTGAGTTACGACACCTCTTTTATTTCTCAGCTCAGACACCTGCTTGTCATGGTACATCTGTATTACAGAAAAGTAATTGCTCTTCACAGTTACTGCTTGTAAGGGGGCTTTATAAGGCATGTTGGTAATGAGCTTCACTATACATCTTAAGCCCCACGGTATTTGAAAGTTGCTCAGTTTATGCTGAGCACCTAATATCATCCTATTCTTAGATATAAGGTGAATTCATAAATTGTTGTAGCATGTGCAGAGCACTCCTGCGCCATGGGCTAGATTCTTCCAAACTGAAGGAGCCAGCCACCTGGCTTCCTTTTACCTCAGTCGTTCATCCTTCCTCTCTTGCTGTCTTGTACATAAAGCTGTTGGTGGTGTTGGGTTGATAGCTGTGCTTGATGATCTTTTCCAACCTTAATGATTCTATGATTCGGTTGATGATAAAGCTGAACCCCAATAATTAACAGGTTGTTCCTTTATTGCAGGGCGAAGACAGCACTCCAGCAGTATCTTGCATGATCAAAGACTAAATGAATCTATGGACACCCCTCATGTCTACTTAAGGAAGAGCAGGAGATATTCCTGACTCCTTATATTTGCACAAGTCACCTTGGGCTGCATTTTTCTCAGGTGCAGGGAGCTGCTTTGCAGAAACAGTTTAAATGATCAGGTCTGCAGTGCACTTGAGAATTTTCTTGAGGTAGTTTCTTTACTCAGAGGACTCTTGGGGGGTTGTTTTGGTTTTTTTGGGTTTTTTTTCCCTGAGCTACCTGGACTTTCGGATAGAACAATCAAGTCATCATTTTCCTTTTGGGCCTACAATTTTCTGCTTTTGCTGCAGCCTGCGTGTGTGGATGTGTGTAGGTGTGCTCGAGTGTGTGCGTGTGCTTGGGTGAACGTGTGTGGGTGTGATACCTCAATTTTGTTTTTTCTTTTTTTTGGTGAAAATCTTTTTCTACAGGTTTTCAAGGGTTAACCATTGTTTGCTGTACGAATACTTCAATGAATTATATACAGTTTGAATGAAATGTTATTTAAAAAAAAACCAAACTGTTGTATCCCATAAAGTTTATTTTGAATTTTGAACAGATGAATGTTTTTAAGTAAAATATATGCATTTTCTGAACTTCAGCTTAACTTACATTATACTTCTTTTTAAAGACAAAAATAGAGGGAGACAGTACTCCCCAAATTCTAAGAGGCGCATTCTGTACTGATAAGGTCCAAGAGGTTTTTTTACCACCATACAAGGTCACCTGGTACTGATGACATGCTCAAATCCATGGGATGGGTCAGCTGAGTTGTTCTGGGTTCCTTTACGTGTTTAGAAGAAAAAACTCATACTTCAGAGTTAGCATGACTGTTGGCTTTTCTGGAAAGGAATAGGTGGCTGCACTGTCAGCAGGCATAAGCTATTGCTTTAGTAGCCAAAACTTGCTCAGATAATTGCTGAAGGGTTAGCTTATTTCACTGGTGATAAATATTTGCTGATCACTAATATCGATAGAGCAAACAGTATGTTATGGAAGGTAGACTTTCAAGAGACCAGAAGGAGCTGGCAGATTAAGGGATTGCTTTCATTTGCATCCTTTACCTCCGGATATAGTTAAGAGACTTACAACAAATTATTTCTGTGAAAGATCAGCTGGGTGCATTAAGTTCGGGAAGGGATGGAAAAATTGGGGGTTTGTTGGTTTGTTTTTGTTTTGGATTTTTTCTTTTTATTTTAGCTCAGTAACGTTGCTACAGATTTTGTGTATATATGCAGATATACACACTTGCATGGATTTGGATACCTGGATAATAAGCAATGGGATTTTACTGCGTTCAGAAGCCTAGATTGTCCATAAGTTCCTGCAATTGTGCCTGTAAGAGTAGAGAAAAAAATACCAGTACAAATGAAGAGGACGGTAAGGTTAGACTGGAATACGAGGCCCCAGTGGCTTCACAGTCAGATATGCATAGAAACAAATGAGGGCAGCAAGGAGCTCTCCTTCATGCAGTTCAGGATTCTTGCTTTCTTCCTGTATCTACTTTCTGACTTCAGTTTAGACCATAGTTTTAGTAGTCAAAATCTCCAAACACTATATTTACATAGCACTAACAGGCACGCTAAAGATTGCAGCCAATGTCTTAAACCAAATCTTTCTTTTGTTACATTGAACTTCAGGAAGGCTGCAGCAAGAAGAGAGGTCTGTAATTTTGCTAACCATTTTTGATAGGTATCTTAATATTTGCTTTCTAATCAGAAGGTCAAATTGTGATAGCCTTACTTTTTTCCAAGGTAGCTACTTGTGTCAGAAAATGTGACCACACTTTGGCCTGGAATTTGAATGTGCTATGTATCAGATAACTGTTATCACTTGGTTGCAAAGGAGAATATATACATTTCATGTAACTTCTTCCACTCTTGAAAGACAAATAAAAGTGAGCACCTGACACTTTTTCCCCAGGCATTGCAGTAAGTGACTGGCAGTTTTTTAATGTCCTTCTGCAAATTTTTCATTATGGGCTTTGGGGGCTGAACAAAAGGGAAAGTAAAAGTATGTGAGAACTTGATAAATATCAGTACCTCAGAAGTAAAGTCTTATTTATACAATTCAATCAAATATATTTTTGCTTGAACTGAGAAAAAAATTCTGAGGCAGGTATTGTAAATGCAAAACTACAGCGTACATCTGACTCCAAAATTTGCACTCCTGCTATGTACGTTTAGGAGCTCAGGTTCTTACATATCTCTTCTCGTCCTCCCCGAGTTCATGTTTCTAAAAGCAAATATGAGTTTGATTCTATAAAACTTCGGTGCCTAAAGGTGTTCATAAAAAAAGGTGAGTAAGTATCTGTGTACATGTTTTGAGGTGGTTTCGTAAAATTCTACCAGAAAAACTACAAAACAATGCGCAGACAATCTCATTGCTGCATGGGAACAGTTGACGTTTTCCACAGATACTGGTAGGACAAACTGGTGGATGAGAACATTTTTACATTCGGTTAAGCTTTGTGAATAATTTTTGATGTTGCTATAGGTATGTACAAAAAGAAGAATACTGTAAATAAAAAGAACTTTACCAGAACATCTAGATTTTTCTCATCTTCCTGGAGAAATCTCATCTTTCTGTGCCAGCTTCTCTACAGACTGACAGTTGCTAGCCTGAGATTCGCAGTGGGAACAAACTGGTTTGCTGCCCAGCCAGATTTTTACCAACTTTATTTAGGTATCAGCGTCTTGTGGATTACAGGGTTGCTTGCAGAACCAAAGCGAGTGTTGAGTTTAGTTTGTCTGGACATAATTCAAATCACCAGGATTTCTGCTGTTCTTGTGCCATTTCTCTGCTGAAAACCAGTCCTAATGAATTTTGAGAAGTATGTCCACTCTTTCTGCCTGGGCCCAGTGACAGTAGTCCTTCTCTCAAAGGTTACATGTGTCAAAAAGGGAATAGTTCTGCCTGGAGTTTGGCATGCTGGTTGTCAGGCAAGTGGTACACTTGGTTGCTCCCCACCACCTCCAGTCCATGTTTGGAGTAGTGTCTCCCACAGAGGAAGTCAAACAAGACTTATAATTTGGCTGTTGTTCCAATCACAGATTTGCATCGTAACAGTGAAAGAAGCTAAGCAAAAGCATCTTGTGCCAGGATATTCTTAAGGCAAACATCTCATATTTTTTTAAAATTTATTTTTACAGAGTTTAGCTATCGCAGTAGATGCTGCACCTCCATGAAACTGCTGAAGCAGTGGCACAGCAGGCAGAAGAATAATTGAGGTGCATGAGATTAGGTTCTTGAAGACTAGAAAATGGATTTAACAGGACTGTCTTTGGTAATCCTAAAATGTAAGTGCATGATAGGTGTAAACACGCAAAATTTCAGTGGTGGTGAAAATCAAGACTGTACTTGGAGACTTATTTCTACAAAAAGAAACAGTTGCTGGGGGCATCCAGGGGTGCAAGGTTGTTCTGCTGAGCTGGTGCTGGAGTCAGGGGAGCCCCTGCCAAGACTCAGCCCTGCCGTGTCCCGTGGAGGCACTGGACAGTGTCCCCACGGGTTGCCAGGGACACTGCGGGAGTTGGCATGCCAAAAGCCACATCCTCAACCAGGAGGGACCTTGACCAGCCAGAGGGCCAGGCCACCAGACATTGTGTGCTTTGTGACAAGAAGCAGCACCTCCAATATCTGCACCAGGAGCCCAGGGACCCCAGGCACAGGAATGGGCAGGGTGAGCAGCAGCCCTGCCCCAGTGGGCATCACCCTGGGCCATGCTGGGCACAGGCACTGTGCGCTTGCTGCAAGTAAGAAAAAAAACCCAACCAACTTTCAAAAATTGAGCTGCGTTTGGAGTGTGGCCAGGACCTTATTCCCTCTGCTCGGGGCTGGGGATGTCACGTCTGGATCCTGCGCTTTGTTCTGGGCCCCTGCGTTGGGAGGGATGGGAAAACTGGAGCCAGGGAGCGTGCGGTGGAGCTCCAGCTGCTGCTGCTTGAAGGGGGATAACAGAGGAGACGGAACTGAACTTCCCGGCTGCAGAGGACACTGAGGAGCGAGCGGGGCGGGCTGGGCTGCCACTCTGCCCCGGCGTTGCCAGGGCTGCCATAGCGGTGTTGGGGTGCTGCCATAGCAGCGTTGGGGTGCTGCCAGCTGCAGCACAGGTACCGCCAGGCCTTGGCTGGGGACAGTTTGCTTCTGCCCCCCTCACGGGATGAGGGGGGACAGGCTGCTGTGTCTCTGGAAGCGAGGAGCAATTCAGGCCCTGCAGCAGCACCTCACCTCTGTGGAAAGGGTGCAAGCAGAGCCGTGCCTGGTTTTGGGCACTGCTGAGCTAATCCTGCTCCCTCCAAGAGCTGCTGCGGGTGGTATGTCCTGAGCGGAGGAGCAAAGACGGGTAAAAAGCTTTCTCTGTGGTGCAGGTTGGCCAGCAATTGGATTTGTGTAATTGGAGGACGTCTGCAGGGCTCTGCGCTTGGGACTGCTGCTCTAAGGACCCTCGTTCCTGCAGAAGAATGACTGCAAAGAAAAAAGAGGTAGTACTGCAGGTCAGTAGGAGCCAGGCTTTTAAAGCATCTTTTAAACTTGTAGCAAGTGCAAAGGGTGAAATTTTGGGGCACCTCAGATTCTGCAAGTCAAATCTGTCCCCTGAAGTCAGTGCCATGGGCTGCAGGTTGCATTTCAGAGCCGTTACGTGCTGGTGCTGGGGTTTGGGGTTTGGCTGCTTCCATAGATCAAAATCTGTGTTTCACAGGAGTATTGTTCAGAGAGCATTCGGAAGAAGGGAAGTGGGGAGAGGGGAGTTCTGCGGAACGTTTGGCACATTCAGTTGTCACTGAGTTTTTCTGATCAGTTCACGTGTTTAGAAAGATCACTGTAAAGGTGGCAAAAGTTATGAGGTACAAGAAAAACTGAAAGACTGAAAAACCTGTTTCGCAGTGATGCATAGAGGAATTTTCCCCTGCTTGCAGTCTGCAAGTGACCTAATGACACTCTGTAACTTCCTGCATAGGGGAGAGAGGGTTTCTGAGAACAGTTTAGTATGCAAAAACATCAAAAAAGCTGAAGTCAATCATGAAAGTCTCCTTCAAATTTTAAAACAAGTTCAGTCTTCACAACAGAGGAATACTGAAGGAGGTTGGACCTGTTGGAGCGGGTCCAGAGGAGGCCACAAAAAATGATCCGAGGGCTGGAACACCTCTGCAGTGAGGAAAGGCTGAGAGAGCTGGGGCTGTTCAGCCTGGAGAAGAGAAGGCTGCGGGGAGACCTTATTGCGGCCTTCCACTACTTAAAGGGGGCTTGTAAGAAAGATGGGGACAGAGTTTTCAGCAGGGCCTGTTGCGATAGGACAGGGGGTAATGGTTTTAAACTAAAGGTGGGTGGATTTAGACTGGATATAAGGAAGAAAGTTTTTACAGTGAGGGTGGTGAAACCCTGGCACAGGTTGCCCAGAGGGGTGGTCGATGCCCCATCCCTGGAAGCATTCAAGGCCAGGTTGGACGGGGCTCTGAGCAACCTGATCCAGCTGAAGGTGTCCCTGCTCATTGCGGGGGGTGATGGTTGGACTAGATGGCCTTTAAAGATCCGTTCCAACCCAAACCATTCTATGATTATGGACTCTATAACCTTGTAAAACTGTAAAAACTGTAAAGCATGGGGTGAAAATGTGAACATTTGTATAAGAAGAGAAAGATGATCACTTTATTAAGGTTAAAAATGGTTTCTATTACTGTTTATCCTGCTGTGTTCCTGTGTGATGGGAAAAATTTCATCAACTGGACTTTGCACCTTTGGCAACTAAGGGAAAGCTGGGTCTTGATCTGCAAAAGTAGGATTGTTCACATATGCAGATGAAAGCTGAACCTCATGTAGGACATGATGTGATGTCCTAGAAAGGCTCTGGTTATATTAGAGAAAAGCCAAGTCCTAGCGACCTCAGGGCATCCAAATTAGCAAAGCGCTTGGAAGGGTGCTGGCATTACTTTCTGACTCCAGCAGCTGAACTTGCAGCTGAGCTCATTATTGCAAATTATTATCGTAAATCAGTTGAACTCATTAACATTCTGTGAAACACTCTGAGGGTGGTCCTAGCACTAGGGATACCTGGAATAATTACATTGCTTAATTCTGCAGGTGTTCTCTGAACAAATTAGGCTTGGGGTCATGTGCTAAACAGGAGAACAGACGGAGGTGTTTGAACAACTCCCCATTCTCTGAGTGAGGTGTGGTCCTGGAGAATCTGTACTGCATGACCTCCAGTGACATCTCTGAAAATCTGTAAGAGGCTGTTTAATGTGCACTGGAGTTTCCACTCTTGGAATTCTTGACTTTGCAATGTTAGCAGTCCTTTAATGCACATTGGTGTTACTTATTGTAAAATAGCTGGCCTTATTGTAGCTTAGTGTCTTCTAGCATAGACTAAATGTAGTTAGGATTAGTGATATCAACTGAGAAAATGATGAATTTTCATAGATTATTCAGATATTAGAAGGATATCTGACTTCATCTGTTTTTTCTCAGAGGTCTTCCACCCATGTTCTAGCACGGCTTGGGCCTGCCCAGCTGGTCAGAGGTGAGAGGATCGGAGTCAAAAGAGTTTGCTGAGTGCTGGGGTAACACCTCTTCAGGCAGATGTGTCCATCTTCAGTGCAAGCATAAAGTGATTTGTCAGTATGTTTGCAGTACCAGGTAGTACCTGATGGCTTACTGTTGCTTTTACTGTGTTTTTAAATATTCACACAGCTTAACATCAATAGCCAGGAGCTTTGGGAAGAAATGCTGTGTCTCAAAGGACTCATTGGTAAGGGTTTGGTCAACACATAGATTGTTTTTGTTCTGTGTTAAAAGGACACCAGTATTTACTGCTGATACAGTTGTTCAGTCAGTCCTTCCCTTCCTCTTGCCCTGAATGGAAGAAAGATATATGCTAACAGAGGTGAGACTAGCTGGAGGTTGTAGTTGTCTTCATTTATGTGGGACCATTATCATGCAATCCAAGCAGTGCTGGTGCAGGAGATTCTGGACTCTCCAGTCCAGCCACCCTCTTCAAGCAGTACTGTCCCCTGTGCAAGGAACAGCCCAGGTTCCCAAGGGTGGAGGTTGGAGGGTTCTTAGGAAAGCCTCATGCATTGTGGAGCAGTTTTCCCTGGAAAATCTGGTACCTCCAAGGTCACAGCCATGTCAATGTTTCTTCTAAAGACTCCTCCATAACATCGTTATTATCTTGTTATTTTATAACGGGATTTCATCCTCTGATCTAGCATTTGAAACATTGAACAAGTATGATAGTTTCTACTTCAGAATTGAATCTGTAGCCCTTCCAGTGCTCAGCAGGAGTCCTACCACACTCCAGACAGATCTATGGGAGCAATAGCCATAAGTTGCAGCTTGAGAAGTTCTGGTGTGACATGAGGCAAATCTCCTTCCCCAGGGTGGAGCTGCAGAGGTGACCAGAGGAGACGACCTCAGTCCTCAGAGGTTTTCAGGATTGTTCTTATTGCACTAGCACCCTTTTGCAGTCCCCTTCCAAATCATTATGCTGCCAAGTGGGAAAGTGCACAAACCAACCTATTGGTCTATGTCTAAACTGACCCATTTTGACCTCATTCTTACTAATTTTCCCGCTTGCAGTTGTTGATGTGTTTCAAGCCTGGTGTGGTCCATGCAAAACAGTAGTGGATCTTTTCCGAAAAATAAGGAATGAAGTTGGCAGTGACCTTCTGCATTTTGCTGTGGTAAGATCTAATTTGGTGTCGCGTTAAAGGGGGGGGGGGAAGGGGAGTCTGATATTCAACTAGCCTGCCAGAGCCCTTCCAAGGACTTTCACTGAAACAGTTTCGCAAAGTTGAAACAATAGGTAATTTATTCAAGCGACAGTTATCACAGATTCGGAA
>Ga0065711_1026291_pt1 | contig 80667 bp, 35 predicted proteins | sample Hoacrofraction12_FD_59098 | JGI IMG/M metagenome (GOLD analysis project Ga0065711, IMG submission 59098) | Hoatzin crop microbial communities from Cojedes, Venezuela - Epithelial fraction 12 v2 (version 2) | ecosystem: Host-associated > Birds > Digestive system > Esophagus > Crop | place...
CATTGGCCTTCTTGGCAGCCAGAGCACACTGCTGGCTCATGGTTAACCTGTCGTCCACCAGGACACCCAGGTCCCTCTCCACAGAGCTGCTCTCCAGCAGGTCCGCCCCAGGCCTGAACTGACGCATGGGGTTGTTCCTCCTCAGGTGCAGGATCCTGCATTTGCCCTTGTTGAACTTCATCAGGTTCCTCTCTGCCCAACTTACACAGTTGGGAATCATTGCAAATCATGCAAATTTGTGCAAAACTTGTTCACATTGAAGACTTTTGGCACTTGCTACAGATGAACCAGAAGAAAGACTGTTTATGTGAAGTGCAGGGAAGGAGAATCCTGTTGTTGGACAAGAATCATTGGCAAGCACCAGGCAACTATTCCCTTCGGGTCTTTTATATGAGGTCTCCTGCAACGTAAAGGTGTTGCAATCCTTCATGACACACACTAAAAACAACGCACTGCTCTAATTTTGAAATATTCCAAATTCTCAAAAAGCTTGGGTTACAGGAAAATACTAATCTCATTGGATTTCTGTTAGTCATCCACTGCAAGATGCCTGGATGTTTCAGAACAAAGCCTACAGACAATGTGCAAGGAAGACAAAAAGGGAAAAGTTACAAATCAGAACTGAAATTCAGGATGGGTAATAAAACTTGTCTAGGCTAAATCCCACCAAACCTGTCACTTCTTTCCATAAAACATCAAATCTCTCCATAAAGTATTACATCTCTCCAAACAAATTTCATATGATACGATACTCCACACTGAGAGTAATGGAGAAACTGAATTTCAAAATTCAATTATCTTTCACTTCCACGGAACGAGAAATTATTTTTTTAATCCTTGTTTTGCACATTGTGTCCTTCCCTCTCACTGTTTGAACCCTTTTGCCAGCATGGGAAGTCTGGCTTTATTTAAAGCTTAAAAGCAACAGCCTGTGTGGAGGAGACAGGACAGTACACATCATTGTCTTCCTCACAGCATCTTTGCTCCTAACTTGCAGGACAGAACAATGCACTGTTTGAATGGTGTAATATTGAATCTATAAACAGCCTTGCCTCTCAAGATTTCTACTTTGCCACAGACAACTACATTACTACTTCACTATTATCTGTCAAGTTGCACTTCTTTGCATCATATTAGCTATTAATCTGAATTTAAAAAGGTCATTTAATGACTTCTTAGTAGCCTCAAACTGAACTTTGGTACCAGCACTGTAACATGGGCTGGGGAAGCATATCCTATAAATAGAGTAAGTGATCCTTTCACAGAAGTTCACAAATTACCGGAGGTTTAAGATCCCATCCAAGCTGAGCAGGGACCACATGGGCTGAAACAACACCAGCTACTCCAGGTGGCCCAGGAGAATAGCACTGCTCAGGCCCCTCCTCTCTTGGAGACCCTCACACACTACGTGTGTTTCCCAGTTTTGATAAGATGTGTCTAGATGTACTGTGGTGGGATGGTTTGAAATCAGACTTTCATTCCTTGCAGTGGTCTTGGAATTAACGGTTTGTCATCTACCATCATCTAAGAAGTCTGTAATCACCCACTCTTAGTAAAGCTGAGCTCTGCACCACCTCACATGCATTAATTCATTTTTGATAAGCAATGAAATGCTGTGCCAGGCTGGCACCTCATGTAGGCTGTGCAGGCAGATTTATTAATGATTCTCTGCAGACTTGGTTGGATTCTGGACATGCCTCTTCTTCTTCTCTTCACCTCCTTTCCCCATTCTCACACCTCCCTCAGACAGTTCAGTCTCAAAACCAACAATCATTGCTTTATTTAGGGAAAATGCTTTGATTTTGCCAAGCCTGTGCTTTTCAAATTGGAAGTCAGTATGGCGAGCGATATGAAATACTACTCTTTGGTACAGGAACAATCAGTATGGAAATAGATCTGCTCAGACACAACATATATGTGGTGGAAAAAGAAATGAGAAATGTGTAAGGCACGCTGTCTGATACAAAAGCAATCTATATTTTGACAACTGGCAATGATTATTCTCTCTTCCTTTCTGCCTCGGTGGACATTAAATATAACAGCCGAGTATTAACGGGAAAAGAAACAGAAAGGTCGCACTGAGTCACAGCACAAGCAGGTGCAGCTGCAATACCAGTGTGCCATTTTCCACACCGCGGCCTGTCAGAGTCGTGGCCTGAGCTTCTTACCCTGCAGTTGAGTAGAGTGTAAAGCACGTGGTCAGGAGTGGTCTGAGCTCTCCACTGCAACACTTCTGAGAGGAAGAGGAACTAAAATAAAGCAGAGTGATAGTCACGACACTAAATAATTTTTTGGCTTTAAAAACCAGATAACCATTTTTGCTAATTTAGCTACGTCTTTCTTATTTATATGCTACATTTTACATCGATACCCAGAAGCACTAAACCTGAATTAATTCTCTTATCATCACACATATTTATAGCAAGGTGCTTTTGCACGGTAGCAGCGGCCTCTCTGGAAGTGAAGCCACTGCTGGGATTATGATATATTACTACTTACACTTTCAAAGCAATAAAATAGTTTTTACTGATCCCTGAATTTAAGCACAACTTTAATTCTTTAGCTTCCTCTCTTCTTATTATTATAAATATATAAATATTTATACAGCTTAGAACTTACTAATTTAATTACTCACATAAGCCCCCAAAAGAGCTGAATTTCAGCTTAATTTGACAGGATCAAAATAACAACAGATAAGGTCAGGACTATATATGAAAACAAAACTCCCTGGACTCCACTTAAACTAGTAAAAAAGATGTAACAGAGGGTGATTTCTGGTAGAAGCCCCACTAACACTTTCCACCATGTTTCTTCTGATGTCCCATGTAAATTTACAAAAAAAATCCATACAAATGAAATACAGCGATCCCCCCTCATGTCTATTTTATATTTATCTGTAAAGGGGATCCTGAAATACTTTAGTGTGAACTAAAAAAAGAAGTTAACAAATTCTGCAATAATGATAATACAATCTATATACTGCTAAGGGTCCTGATGTTAAGTAGCTAAATATAAGCCATATCAGAATAGTTTCGCTTACCTTTCTGGCTTGGTCATTATCTTCTATTTGCCCCAAATCTCTACCACTGGCCTGTGCAATTCTTTTTCCAGAGACCAAGTTCCCTACCATCACAGAGGCAGGGCCAATTTCTAGAATAAAGCAGAAATGTGCCAACTGCAGTAAAAATCCTTCACTTGTGGATGAAAATTGTTTTTGTTTCTTTTGCTTTACATGATATTTTCCTCCTTGTTATCCACACCACCAAACCTTGAGCACACCTCCGCCGACACAAAATTTGGCTGATGGACCAGAAGTAGCTGGAAGATAGGCAGGCCTCTGAACATACGTAACTAAGGAGCCCATTTAGCATGTGCTCTCTGCTGTCAGAGACACATCTTGTCTGCCTTGATATGAGAAATTTTTGGAAAATCCAGCTCCTAATTTAGGCATGTCCATTTCAGTGCCTAAAACCAGATAAGATCTATCCAGGCTTCAGGAACAATGTTCCTATTTCTCTCTCCTGTTCCCTGGGCTAAGTTGCATCTGTATTAGCAAATCTGTAATGCTATAGACATGAAGCGACAAGGATTAGGAAGGCAGATGGTGCATATGATAAAACATATGCAAGCCCTTTAGCACAAGGTAGAGACTGAAGAAAAATAACTTCACAACAAAGGAAGATGTCACAGCTGACGCTTCTCCATGAGGTGGATTTCACTGATGCTGTGTTGCTGCCATTAGGGAAAAATACCTGTCCCTCAGATACCATTTACACTCATGTAAACATTTGGATGAATTACTGATACACTGCAGTAGCTATCAGGCTTTACTTCTAGTCTGTGATGGCCAAGCTTTGTCTCAGTGATGGTGTATGGCATAAGGGTCAAAATACAAGATGTGTAACCAACCAGATAATGTACAGTAAACAACACCTACAGACCACCCTGCTTTAAAAACATGAAAGCAGTATCCTCTGGGTATATCACAACTATGAAAAATGGGAGAATATGATGCTATCAGTTTAGTTTCTGTGTTCCTGGCATTGCTTTTACCATAGAGATATATAATGTATACATAATGCATCTGTAAGTATCTCCACTGCACTGATCCTAATTCAGTGATTACTTTGTGAAGCAGCAACAAGGAAATACTGAAGTGAGCATGGCAGTGAAAGGCTTCACTGCTTTCATTAAGCTAGTGGAAGTCATTGTTAACCTCTGACATTGCCAGTATCTGCAAACTCAGATTATGGTTTTGATTTCTGAAACATTTGTCCAAAGGTTTTAAATAAACAAACAAGCTGACGGTTTTCACACACTTGCACTGAAATCATGATGGACAGTCCTTGTATTTGAGATCCAGAGGGTAAAACCATTTCCTATTCCAAGCTGGTTTTTAAAATGGAAAGTAACCAACACTTAGCCTAATTAGCTGAATTCGGGTCTTAAGCCTGAGGCTACAGATTCAGAAATCCTCGAAATTAATATGAGTACTAAAACCTGCAATTGGATTTAAAGTAAAAAATTTTTTACAATTTGCTTGTTCATTAGGCATGAGTAACCAGCCACTGGACTACAGCAGGCTACCAGGGCTTTCTCAGTGTCCTGAGTCAGTGCCTTGCTGCACCACTTCATCCAGTATTCTTCATAAAGTGTGGCAGAACTTCCAAAGAATCATCTTAAAACTAGTCAGGGTTCTCCCTCAAATATGCCTGCTGTAAGAATAACACAGAACCTCCCTACTCAGGTAAAAACATTTATCCTCTTTCTTAGGTTTAATTTATTCATGGCCAGTTTTCAAGTATTTGCTATGCTTCCAACACTGCTATTGTCAACAGTCCTCTTCCTCTCTACTTCTACTTTACAAACTCAGCCTTCAAATAAGCCAAGAGTTTATCTTTCTCTGTTTTGGTTTCAGCCCATCCTCTTTAAACACTACTGACCAGCATTTTACAAAGAACTCCAGGTGTTGTCTCTCCAGTGCCTTGTAGAGTGATAAAAATGTCTTAATTTTCACCAAAGTTAGGGTTTTGGAGCATTTTTGCTTGGGCTCTTTGTGAAGGTACTTCTAGCTTCTGCCAAAACCAATGATGTCCTTAACACACCTGGAATATTTAACAGGAACAACTGATCGAGCCGATTCTCACCTGCATTAGCAGTTACTTGATCTTGCTCCATACAGTACCATCAACATACAGCATTAAGTCACGGTCCCTTTGCCTTCACTCTTCTTACCTGGTTGCTTCTGCCTTGGTTTAGGCAGGTTTGTTACACATGTGTGGGGGCACATTAGCACATTACAAGGATGCAGCGACCCTTCCAAGAAGAGCTGTTTGGTTTCTGACAGGTGTATTCCTCCCAGCGGCGTCTTGGGAAGCGTGTTTGCTGGTACGAGTGCTAAGCAGTAGACTCCCACTTGATGAATACTGTCAATAGCCTTAAAAAAGCAGGAAGTCAACTTTAATGAAACGCTAATTTTTCATCATTCTAATAAGCACATGTTGTTCTGAATTACTGCATAAAACAACCCTAATAATTAACTGGCAATGGAAAGACACTTCAGCAATGTCAGTGATAAGGAGGTTCTTTTCAGTGGGAACAGGTGGAGGGAAATGTAGCACTGATGCTATTACACTCACTCTAGAAGATAAAAAAGCAGACAAAAACCTAGTGATAAATATACAGAAATCTACTAAGAAGTGCTACCTAGGCATCCCTTAGGCACACGTTCGTAGCACTTATCCTGGAGATTTATTACGAAGATGGGCTGGCAGCTCATGTGAAACTGATTTTAACTGGAGCACTTCTCAGAATTAAAGTTCAAAGGATTCCTATCAACTTAACATCCAGTCCAAGTTGCACATATATCACCATATACCTACTGATGTATGTAGCTTACAAATTTTTTAAATTTTTCTAAGATAATCACTGTTTCACTGCCTGATTACTGTGTAAAAGAGCCTCAGGCAGGAATGGGAATTGGTACAACATAAGGGAAAACTATGAAACTATCCACTTGAAAAAAAATCCACTTGAGTGAGAACCTGAAAAATAAGCACCTGCAAATCTTATAATAACCACGTTCATTGTCCGGCAAGTGGAGTAAACTGCAACACTTTCAAAACCTCTGTAATGTACAGTACCTATGCAATTTATTTAGTTAAACATGAATATCCATGCACTTAAGATTTTAATTCCGTACACATTTTAACTGGTTATTTTCCTTACATTGGTAACATCAGTTGCAGCAAGTGAGTTAGAAAACAACTTCAGACACCCAAGCAGACTGAGAAACAACGTACAGACAACATCTCTAATGACTAGTTAAATGTTCAAAAATGTAATTACTTAACTTGCATTTTAATTTTTAACTGTAAGAACAGTGAATGCATACATCTACTGCCTTGAAGATACAACCTATATTTGGAGAATCAAATAATCATTTACACTTATGTACTTAAGTGTAGACCAATAAATTACTGATTACTTCAACAGAGTCTCCAAGAAATGCTTTGCTTTTGGCTTCTGTTTGCTTCATTTTTTATTTATTTGATTGCAAAGTTTCATAAGAAAGAATAACAAAGCAGTTACTCATTTCACAAACATTGCCGTTTTAGTAGTGGTAGATCTTACGGTAGTATTGGAAGATCTCGTTGCTGGTCTACATACACCTTACCTGAAAGATCAGCAATAGTGACATATGTATATGATAGCCAACACACAATGTCTCATGTTTCTGGCGAAAACCATCATAACATCCTAATCTTGATGTTTTTTGTAGGTTCTGAAAAGCAGTGATACATCATGGGATCCTCACTTGATATCAGCCTGAAGGAAAACTGTTACGGGGCAAGTAACCACTCTTACTGAAACATACAACAGTGTGGCTTCTGGAACTGGTGAATGGAAAGCAATAATCAGCTGGGATGGAATCAGGGGTGTTACATATAATGATTCCCCAGTGACTTCTGAACTCTCTCCTTTGATAGCTACCTCTGCAGCACAATGCTTCATAAAATGTCATGGGTCATTCAAAACCATGACCTTTCACACTTTGGAACTTGGCACTGACGAAGGGAATGACTTTGTTTCACAAGGATGAGCCCTAATGAACTAAGCTTTAAAATTTTGTGAGAGAAGATTACCAGTCAGTTTTAATACTGCTGTCATTTATGCCTCTTGATGAGATGGCTTGGTTTTGAAATGACTGTCCAGCCAGAAGTAAACAAGAGCATCTGAAATCTTTATCCCTCTGTTTCATTGAGAAAATTGATTAGAGATACCAGAACTTGCAGAGTCCAAATTGCTACGTCATTCAAACTAAGAAAACATTCCATTCTGACAAAACTCTCCAGACAGACACTCTCCAGTTCTGCAGTAGATCTCTTAGCTTTTCCTTGTCTGCGAAGTCCTGCCAGTGTGCTGGCACTGGTGAAACTAACTCCAGTCTGCCAGGTACCGGAGCTCCAGCTCTGCCTGAAGGGTCCGATCAGCTTGCAGCAGTCTGGGAGATGAATGAGCATCTAGGATCCATCTGACTGATCTGCTGGGTGACCTGGGATCTTCACGCACGTTGTCACTAAAATCCCATACTCCTCCACTACTCTCAAGAGTCTCTCTACGCTGCCTGACCACTCCCTCCCAACCATGTCTCTGCTAAAACCCATAGATGCAGCCCAGCATAGTCCCATACGTATAGCAGCTCCACCATCCCTCAGCCCTCTGCTGAGGAGCAGGAAGGGCCAGGGAGAGTCAGAACAAGGTACAACCCATTGTTAACAAGTCCTGCAAATCGATGCAGCTCAACTCTAGGGAAGAGATGTAGAGATCCCGCAAGGCACAGCAGAAGCAGGCAGTGTTGGGCAGGGCTGGCACAAGGCCGCACACGCAGGGTGTCAGACAAGTCTCACAAATATCGTCAGAAATGAGTAGTAATTTGGTAGTTTGTTATCATGGATGCCATTGACAGTCATGACACAAGTGTGATACTGTTACATTGCTCAGCACTAGCAGATGATTCAGATAGAACTGGTTACTACTTCCCGATGTCTGTCATTAAACATCTCATTGGGAAGGAGGCACAATGCATCCTGCATATTCCTGGCTTCTGTCCTCCATCTCCACTCTCAGCTGAAGTGGAACCAGAAACTTCTTGTTCACATAGTGACGCATGCCAGAGCTGCAGACTTCGCACAAGTGTGATGAAAGCAGCCACACAACACATGTGTACTTTGATATACAGCCTACCACTCCCAGACATTGCTGGGACTTGATCACACTCAGTATACCAGGATTGACTTTTGGCAGGAGCAACTTTACACCAGACTCCCACATTGTTCAGTACTGAATTTTACTGGCTACAATGATGTAGGACACAATTTCTCTGGAAGTCACAAAAATGCTCAGCTGACTAAACTGGAGAAGTGTCAAGTCCAGAATTTCAACCTTTTCTTAGAGGCTTGTTACCTGATCAATATTGTGAAAGCATGGGCAACCCAAAAGCGCCTCCTTCTAAAATAGGTTGCTCTAGGTGCCTTCAAAGGCTTTCTGTGTGACAGACAAGCTAGAAGTTCTAGCTTTTCTTGGTAATAATTTAGATCTACTATGAATATGAGATGTCTCTAGCTGTACGAAAGGTACTTATGTCCTAAATCAAGAGAGCAGACAAACCTGTCTTGAGATGGATGAAAGCTTATATGTTCAGTCCCTTCAAGGATATGGTAGACAGATTCCCTTTCTTACCCAGTATAAAGCAGTAACGAATAAAAACATCTTCTACGACTCGTGTGGGATCTTTTTCTTTGGCTCTTGGGTACAGCAAAAAAGATGTTTGCAATATATTTGCCTGAGAAGAGTCCTTGAGGAAGGACAGAAAGGAAGGTAAGTGGAAGTAACAGGTGACCAGCTGTAGACAGAGCTGAGACCATTTCACAAGGTAGCAACAGACAGACTCTATTTGACTACATCTCCATTAAACCTATTGCTTTTGAGTGAGAATTGACTTTGACTTAACCACGAAGATGAAGGAGATGGAAGATGACTGCTATCTAAAGTATCTAATTTTTTGCGCTCGGACATTCAAGCGGAAAAAACTTTGAGTATGGTAATAATATTGCCTTAACCTGGATTGCTATATGTAAGAAGAAGATCAGAATTTTTTAGTATTCAGTTGCTTCTGTCTTCTGGTCAAAGTGTCCACAACACCATCAAGGCGGGTTTCATCCCAGCAGTATGTGCCTTGCGTGATCCACCTGACAGCTGGAACGGGATTCCTTGCAATAGGTGTCTTATGCAGATAACCTCACTGTAGAGGCTGTGTTTCATTCAGTTTATTTTGGCTATCAACATGGTGCACTAGACACACATAATTCTCTCCCATTGATTAAAAAAAAAAATCTGGAGATCTAGCTCAGATACATACATTTGCTTTTGATGGGGTCAACTCCATACCAGTGCCAACAGCTGTTTAGTAAGAGACTTTGGTAGTCTTTGGTAGAGGCTTTGACAGTACGAGTATACAAAACATTAACTCACTACCGTTTTGAAGTAATGAATGACTATATCCTTATGAACCATAGGCTACTGTCTCCTTGCTATTACTCACTTCAATTCATCCCTGTTTTCTTACAGCACTGTGATTAGGAAAAGGCTCACTCTTTGGATATGTGTGGCCCAAACAGGAATTGTCACTCAGAAGAATCTAATTCTGTGCTCATTAGGTGCAAGTGCAACTGAAGGTGGACTTACAATTACTCAAAGACAAATGCCAGTTACCTCGGGGGCCTGAAAGATCAATAAAAAGAATATAAAGCAGGAAAAAATAGCTTCCAAATGTACATAAAGAGCATTACCTGGAGGACTCTACTCATCCACTGAAAACTGTCTTCCTCTGTGGAATCTGGCCTTTGCTCAGCAACAATAACTATCCTCTCATCATGCAGCACGCTCACTGAAAACACTGCTATTCTATAGAAGAGAAGGAGAGAAGAGTATTTGGTGTCAGAACAGGTGGAAAAGCCTGTCTTCTAAGTTAACCCTCCACAACTACGATTTTGTTACTTATTACTCAGACAACTGGTGTATCAATAGGATTTTATTTACGGGGAAAAAGCAACGAGAACAGTTGTGGGTAGCTTCTGGAGGAGAAATAGGTGGGTTTGTTTTAGAATCATGTAAATACAGGCATAATGTCACAGCAGGGTTGGAGAAGTGAACCTTCCTGGGATAAGAAAAGCACTACATCTGGGTCACAGTGAGGTTGTTAAACTGTTGTGTAACAGCCAGCCACGTCCTTTGGCCCCATCTTAGAAGAAAGTAACTGCAACTTCTTTTTGTGAGAGGTCTGCCATGTGATCATGTGTGAACGCATGTTACTGCATTAGGCTCTTCAGTTTAGATGAAGTTTTAGATGTCTCCTGCTCAGTTCCAACACCTTAGGAAGGTCACACAAGGCACCGCAGTGTGTTAGGCATGTCGGAAATGTTAAACTCAGAGAGCTACGATTCTGTTGAGTCAACATCTTCAGAATTAACCAACTGTTCAACAGGGAATTCTAATCATCACAATTTTGGACCTTGGTATCTGCCTCAACACTGTCTTAGGTTTCCCTCTGCTGTGTCCTGGTTCTATCATTGCCATTTTACTGATACCAGCAACTTTCAGACAGCCCAGTGCAAATTTGGCACTGCCTTCTGAAAGCATTTTGGGTCACTTACACCTGGTCTGAGCAAAATAAGGATTTCTACACAATATAAGAAAAGAAAGGATCAAACCTTCCCCTGTAGACAAATTTCATTGGTTCCACGGCCAGTGCTGTTGCCACAATGTCATCAGCATTATGTCGTCTTCCACTGACAACCATCAAACCATCCATTTTGCCAATAACAAAGACAAGTCCACCTGGTCCTATAAAGCCAAGTAGTCCGGTCCTTATAAAAGGATATTCAGTGATAGGGCCACCAGAACTGGTCATAGGAAACACCTGTAAGACAAAGAAACATAGGTCTTCACTGCTATACACAGAGATCATGCTGTGAAGTATTTCAGGCACGCTCTCTCAGACGGCTCTTCTGGAATGAAGTAAATAGGTTGCTGGTGATGCTTTTCACTCTTCACTGGCCATAAAGGCAGTGTCAGGAAACTCCTAGGCTAGTGTGTGTTATTTTCAATACCTGAGTTCCAGCAAGTTCAATCTCACTCTGTTTACCACATATTTTCCCTAACCATGGCTCTATAAATCATGTATGATCTTAAAAAACCACATAAATCAACATAAACAGTACTGAATAACAAAAAAAACCGGTCATGGAGAATGCAGCTAGCCTGAGGTGCTATGTATAGGTTACCTGAGAGATTAAACTGTAAACATTACAGCAGAGGCTTTTTTCAGTACCTCATGTTCACTGCCAGCACAGTATAGAGAAACAAGCAGGCTAGAAGTGAAGCTGTTTTCAAGTACTGTACATTAATGACTCTTGCAGCTGACCACATTTTTATCTAAGGTCAATTAAGTCCTCATAACACCAGTGACAATGCCTTCTGTAGCATGTCTAAGAGTGAAAATACAGCCCCATACAGAGCCTCTCTAGATGTTTGAACACCAGACGCAAACTTCACTTCCGCAGGACAGATTGCCACCACTTTTCCTATCCTCACTAGCTCAGCGTTATCCTTCTGGTACATGAGTTGCTTTGAGCTGCATTCTGAGCAACCACACTTCGCTACCATCACTTCTTTAAACTGAAATAGTCTAAAGGCAATCTATTTAATACAATGGCAAGTGGAAGACCATGGCTACATAGTGTCCTTCAAGAGTCATCTAAAAAAAAAGGTCAAATCCTGCTGCCAGATGCCCATGGATGACTCTTACTGAACAGATTTAATGCTTATACATCCTCAGGCATAATTCATTTCAGGAACACAAAACTCTTTTGACTCTCTAATACCTGCAGCATGAATTACACACGAAAACAAAAAAGAGGTCCACTTGTAGCGGGCTCCTAAGAACATGGTTAACATTAAAAATGAGTGGTCCTGCTCACTGTATATCAATTTACTTGCTTACCATTAGGAACAAGTCCAAATCATTCTAAACATGCTGCTAAACTGCAGACCCAGTTATGAATTATGAACGATTTAACAATTATATCAAGTACTACAAAACGAAAGTAAGTACCTTTCTCCCCTGAAATATGTTAAATCTGGGATTATCATTCACACTGGGTATTGTAAATTGTACTTGTAGCACAATAATCAGCTACCAACAAATTTCAGATCACAATAGCATAGTAGGATTCCTGTCTTCAACAGCAGGATGGAGAGTCGTATCCACTAGTCTCCATTAATTATTTAATGTATAGTGTTTACAACATTCAGATCTGCACTTTGCAGGAGATATTAGTCATGTTTGGTCTATTAAAAATGGTAATATCAGAGCATTTGTTAAAAGAAATGTAAATGTATTTTTCTTATTTTTTTCCTCAAATATTAAAAGAGAAAAAAATCAGAACTTAATAAAAATGTCAGCTCAAATTTTTTCAGTATTTCTCTGATTTGTTCAGCCTTTCATACTGGCTTCAGTGGAAGTTAATGATAACAAGTGAGCAGGTACAACAGAGCTATCAATGCAGCTGCCTGCACTGGAGCTGAAACCTACTGGAAAACAGATTCCGCAAAGCAAAAAAGGCTTTCACCTAAGGCAATTCAAACAAAAGCAGGTGTGGACTAATTAAGAAAAGGTATCTTTGCTATTCAGATACCTCTTGAAGACTACATCAGTCAGGATTCTGCATAAATGCAAGACTTTAATGCTGGCTGCGTTGCGGAAACTGCTTTTTAAAGATAACCAGCAGCCTTCCTACCCTTTGCAACAGTCAAATTCTGCACGTAGCTAGCTCATAGACTTGTACAGTATTACCTTTTGAACTTTGTTTTTCTTCCTGCTTTCCTTCTGATTGTTTCAGCCCCTGGTATCGTCTTTCAAAATTAAAGTAAAAGCTCTTCAGAGCCGAATCTAAACCCACATAAATATCTGCTATTGCACTTAATGAAATGGGCTTCAGTGCAGATTATCTGGCTAGAGTACTTAAGGCTCCAAGCCACAAGCATTGATTATTACTGCTATTCTGATATCATTAATATCAGTATTTTATGTGAAATATTATCCTGAAAAAGCTAAAAAGGAAGGATTTTATATAGTGTTTTCTGGACAACTTACCTCAAAAGTATTTTTGGTCATGCCCGAGAGTCCATAATATGATGTACCCGTTGCAATAGCACATACACAAAGTTCTCCTATTTCATCTGTTTTACAGAGCTGAGGAACTCCATCTGGCTTCACTGAACACATTATAGCTAGAGGGAGAGCAAAAACATTATAAAATTAACTACAGAATAATATAAATGCTATGAGGAAGACACTGTGGTGGAGATGACAGAAACAAATAAATTATATGTAGGCTCTAATGTCTAACAGTCGGTTTCTCAAACATTAAGGTGTTCAACACTATCGAATGTTATTTGTATTATAAATAACACTTACAGAAAGAATGTAAAAACCTTTATGTAAACTCAGACTTCACACTCCTAACAAAACCTAATTTGCCTTGCTCTCTAAAATTTCAGTTGATCGGTAATGTTGCTGTGAAATGTGATTGTGTTCCCAGTTTTGCATACTGAAGACCAGATTTGCCACAGTCAGTGCAAAATGAAATAAATTAATGGGGTTCTTGATAATAATTACACTGCCAGGGAGGCAGGCAACCAGGAAATCTACCTCTCACAAAGTAGCAAGTAACACCATATGAAAGATCAAGATATTCTAGGAGACTAGTACAGTTGTTTCACTACGAATTTGTCAGAGCTCAGACTCCCTCTCACTGGTCTTACAGGACTGCAGAGACAGCAAGAGCTAAACAGGAGGGATTAGAAAGCACTGGTCTGAGGAAGAAGCACTGTTGTATGTGTGAGCCATGTGAATAAGAATCAAGTATGCTGCTTTGGCTACAGTCCCTGGAGTAGAAGTCCAGCATGTGTAGATTTTGCAGTTGGAAAGCGGATATGATGAACAAGGGAGGCCAGAAATGAATCAGTACATCCTTTAACTACAAGTGTCAAGAATCTTGAATGACCTTTACCTCACTCTGAGGACAAACAGGAGCATGTAGGAGAATGTAGTATGAAGTGCAAGGTGGCATATCTATAATAATACCTTATATGACAACTATTTGACAACAACCAATCTTATCTTCCTTTATTTTAAGTTATTCAACTGAAATATTCTAAGATGCATCATTATGATTTATTCCTTTGGTGCATAACAGACATTCTCTTATGAAAAACTACAGTATTATCCTTTCCTAGTCTCCATAACATCTCATTTAAAATCTAGCTCTCTTACGAAAACTCTTATCTGCATCTTTAGAAGCACTGGTTTCAGTTTGAATTTATCAACATGAACTGTTCAGTCACACCTCCTCTTTCTAATGACTGGGTAATAGCACAAGATCTTTGGAAAAACATTCTGCAAGCCTTCAGATGGCAATTTTGTTGATCCTTATCGCAGGTTATGAAAACTTTCACTGCCGAGTTTCATATGGGTCAACTTTAGGGATATTTATAGCCGCCATACATCAGAATCCAAATTCCTTATTTTCTGTACCAGTATCTCACAGTTAAGGAATGGATGTTCTGATGTGCTGACAGGTTGTTTAAAGCACACCACTAATACAAGTAAAGACAGCCATGGAGGCAAAAACAGACAAGAAATCTTGGGATTTCCAAACCATGACATTTTACAAGGTAATGATTTTGGACTAAAATGTTTTCAATTACACATGCTCTAATCCCAAAGCTTGCTGTCTAATAGCAAAGTATGCCCACCTATGACTTTCTACAGTTAATTACTTCAATTGATGAATCATAATAAGTTTCAAAGAAAGTTCCTTACCTCCTGGCATCACTAAGCCAACATCCTGGACAGTCAGAACAGAAAGTTTTTCTTCAGAGTCCACTCGAATCACTCCGTAAGTGAGACCATGCATGGACAGAACTCCTCTGCCGGGTGGCTGATTGCTGTCATCTGTTGGCCTGCAACCATGGGTTATAACATCAGTGCACCATCAGGCACATGTAAGCATTTACTTACTCTTAATGGACCACTCTTGCAAATACTCCCCTATTTGAGCAAAATTTCACCTTCTTTTTTCCCCTACTAGACCTGACAGAACCCTGGTTTTCAGTCATTTCTGAGTAATTATGTCTGTCAACACTCCCATTCAGCAGCCACCCACATATATGGGGCTGCAGAGATGAAAATAACACCTAACATTTACCCAAAACAGCTTATATTTAATTTTCAGATAGATTTACAGAGATTGCTTGATCATCCACGTAAAGGCCTTTTGCCTTGTTTTAAAAAAACCAAAAGGCAGTGCGGACAATGTGGAGGGAAACTGCACTCTAAGTATTTGGAACTGATCAGTAAATAACTTAATAAACTCTCTATATGTTATCTATTCTGAGCCAACCTAGAACTAGGAAGCCAAATTCACCTGCCAGACCAGAAGCCTAACTCTAGCACACTGATATCAAAGCTAAGATTACAATACAAGTATCCCATGTTTAAATCAGATATGGCTTCCCACTCCCATTACTTCAGCATTTAAAATCACTAAACAGAAGAAATCAGGTTGTAATAGATTCACTGCAAAGTATGTGTGGAAGCTGCCAGGACTTTACCTTCTTTAATTTAGTGCATATAATTGAATTCTTCCTACCCTAATTTACGTCATGAAAATTAAAACAAATTACACCTTCATCAGTCATGGTCAAAATGCTGTGGATGCAGCCTCTTCGGAATGCCTCAGTTTGCTCAGATTCACTGCCGACACACTGTGCAATTCCACAGCATCAGCACAAGCTGTCTGTCAACTTGTTTCAGCATAAAACCGCCCGCTGTATCAGTGGATACAATTCTACCTATGTAGAGTGTGCCTTGACAAGCGAATGTTGATGTGTGCAAGTTATTAAGTTATTAAGTCAAGGGAATACATCAGGGCTCTTCACGTCTGGACAGATTCTTACACTGTCCTGCATTTTAAAATGCAACACCAGAAGCTAATGTGATGCTGATTTGAGTTTGGATAATGCATCCATGTAGAGCAGCCAGACTCCAGCTGATGGAGATGGATAAAACAGCCAATATTTAGTTCAGGATTCTGCACTTTTCCTAAATACTCCACCATAAAACAACGATTTTTTAACAGCTAATGTCCTTTTATACGACATTTCTCCTCTACTGTGCTTGAAATACTAGATGGACCTTAGCCAATCACGCTCACGTAAACCTTGCAGTGATCGGCACTATAAATTTCAATTAATAGGTTTTATGAAGCATATTTCTCAAGTGACATCGTCAACAAAGAAGGATGTGGGCACGCCTGAAAACGCATTAGAGCATAACAAATGGTGCTAGTAAACAAGCAGCTGTGACAAATAGCATTCCCATCATGTAAAAGGAACTTTCAGCGACGTTATTGATCAGGCTCCTCTCACCCTTGCTCCCCACAACACACATTTTACTGCTCATGAGAAGAAAGGTCTCCCGCAGACACACGCAGCTTCTCACAGCCTTCTAGGAGTAGAGGCCATCTAGACTTTCACCACATACATTTTCTTGCATTGTTTATCACATCCAAAGACTGCTGAAAAGAAGAGCGGGTGCAGCTCTGGAAGACACTGGCTGTGCTCAGGCTGAGGGTGCCAGGGTGGGAAGCTGGAGGCCCAAGGTCTGCTAGGATCGGGCTGGGGGCCATGTCAATACAGCCACGCGTGATGTGGCCTGGGTTGAGGAAACAGCTTTGCCTGGGCTAATAAATGGAACGTGCAATGGAAGCAGGTGTGCAGAAGGCAAGAGTCAGCGCTGAGGACCTGGGGTCCACAGGACAGGCCTTTCAGAGCTGCTGTTTCAGAGCACTTCTGTACCCTGGTAGTCTGAGGTGGATCCTTGAATGAGACGCCAGTTAACTGTGCTTGAGTCGCCTCTTGCAGGTAACCAGCTGCCTGACACCAAAAGGGAATACAGTCAGAAGACCAGGACAGAGGAGTGGGGTGGGGAGCCAAGCACCTGACAGCACCTGTACATAATCTTATAATGTCTTTTGTCAGCAACAATCCTGCAATATATGGTATCTTATTTTGTCCTGTCCGTGATATCCACATGGGAACATCCCCAAAACAAGTATCTCTGCCAAGCAGAAAGAGAAAAATCATTTGGAAAGAAGATGAGAGATAAATTCTAGAATCATAGACCAGTTGAGGTTGGAAGGGACCTTTAAAGGTCATCTAGTCCCATCTCCCCTTGCAGTGAGCAGGGATATCTTCAGCCAGACCAGGCTGCACAGAGCCCTGTCCAACCTGGCCTTGAATGTTTCCAGGGACGAGGCATCTACCACCTCTCTGGGCAACCTGTGCCAGTGGTTCACCACCCTCACTGTAAAAAATTTCTTCTTCATATCCAGTCTAAATCTACCCTCTTTTAGTTTAAAACCATTACCCCTTGTCCTATCACAACAGTAAGGTGTCCCTGCAGCCTTCTCTTCTCCAGGCTGAACAGCCCCAACTCTCTCAGCCTTTCCTCACAGCAGAGGTGCTCCAGCCCTCTGATCATCTTTGTGGCCTCCTCTGGCCCTGTTCCAACAGCTCCACATCCTCCTTGTGCTGGGGGCTCCAGAGCTGGACGCAGGACTCCAGGTGGGGGGGTCTCACCAGAGCCGAGCAGAGGGGCAGAATCCCCTCCCTTGCCCAGCTGGCCATGCTGCTACAGATGCAGCCCAGGGCATGGTTGGCCTTCTGGGCTGCGACCACACACTGGTGGTTCATGTCCAGCTTATCATCCACCAGTACCCCCCAAGTCCTTCTCGGCAGGGCTGCTCTCAGTCCCTTCATCCCCCAGCCTGTATTGATAGCGGGGGCTGCCCCGACTCAGATGTAGGACCTTGCACTTGGCCTTGCTTAACTTCATGCGCTTCACACAGGTCCACTTCTCAAGCTTGTCCAGGTCCCTCTGGATGGCATCCCATCTTTCTGGTGTGTCAACTGCACCGCTCAGCTTGGTGTCGTCTGCAAACTTGCTGAGGGTGCACTCGATCCTGCTGTCCATGTCATTGATGAAGATATTAAGTAGTACCGGTCCCAGTACAGACCCCCAAGGGACACCACTTGTCAGCAGCATCCATTTGGACATCGAGCCGCTGACCACTACCTCTAGATGCAACCATCCAACCAATTCCTCATTCATCAAACACTCCACCCATCAAATCCATATTTCTCCAATTTAGACAGAAGGATATTTTGGGGGACCATGTCAAAGGCCTGACAGCAGCCCAGACAGATGACATCGATAGCTCTTTCCTTGCCCACTGATGCAGTCACTCCATTATAGAGGGCCACTGGGTTGGTCAGGCAGGACTTGCCCTTGGTGAAGCCATGCTGGCTGTCTCAAATAAATAACCCCATTCCAATGTATTTATTTTTAAAGTTAACATTTTAAATTTTTTTACACATTCAGTATTTCTAATACTGGATTTGGAACTCTGTAAGACTGCTTGCTAGACAAAGATAAATCCTTTGATTAAATTAGGAGCAACTAAACAAAAGATATAATTCTACCTACTTCATATACTAAGTAAATTTAGCTTACATCACCAGACAAACCTACCCCTTTAGCTTTCTTAACCATGAAAGAGGGACAATGTGCATCTACTTCAAAGTTGATTTGTTCATACCAAGTAGCTGTAGAGCATTTTAAGAACAGTTACCACTACGATTTACAGACATGATCTACTTTACCACTATGTTTTTGCCAGTCGTTTAAACGGGAACAGACCTGTACTTAAACTTTTGCACTCCCTTAAGCAAGTGGGTTCAGACTAATAGTAATAAACCAAAGGGGAATACAATAAAGAATTATTTGCATGATACATTCCCATCAATATTAGGCTTCATGATTCAGCTCTAAGACTAAAGTACCTATTAGTGTATTACTGACTGTCTTTTTCTAAACTAGAAGAGTATTTCAACTGAGAACTGGTTTTGTTACTCTGCCTTGCAGGAGGATCAGTTAAAATACACGACAGATTTTGAAAGAGTCGGAGCATTAACAGGGAGCTCGCTGGATCTGTGCTCTGCAGGGAGTAATTTTAATGCATACTTCAGCTGTAACTCTTTGGAACTTGCATGATAACGACTTTACTGTCAGTGGAGATGGCTTGAATAAAATGAAAAATACTAAAGCTCCCAAGTTCAGCTGGTATTATCCTACCATTAAACAGACTTCAAAAAAAGGAGGTATGTGCTCAGTAACATCCACTGTAGTAAGAACTGCTCTGCAATTACACAGCGAGGCACTGAAGATAAAAATGCCCTTTTTTTTTTAATTATCCACTATTTTATGTGCTAATAAATTTTTTTATGTAAGCTCTCAATGCCAGTTAATTTGAAAATGAATCTGCAGTGCTTCAGGTGACTCTAAGGATAGAGTTTGAGTCTAGAAAGGGCATGCCAGCCATCGTACGTTGAGATGCAGTGAGTTCTCCCACTTCATAATCTGTGATCTGGGGCAGATTTCCCAGGGCTGGCCCAGGAAATGAAAACCCTCTCCCATTAATCAGCGCTCAGCACAGGCGATATGCGCTGCCCTTCCACCTCCTCTCTGCACTCACAAGCAAGAGCTCATTCCAAAGCAGTGAAGGTCTGCACAGCCTATGGCAGGGAAACCCAACACAAGGGAAAAACAATGTACTCCTTGATATAAAGCTGAGAACAGGCTGGTGGAGCTGAATGAAGGGCTCTCTGAGATCCTGTAGTTCACAGAAAGACAACTAACTTGGACAGGGTGAGTAGTGATGGATGCTTTCAGATGTTTTAAGCTAATAATCATAGAATCATAGAATGGTGGGTTGGAAGGGACCTTAAAGATCATCTAGTTCAAACCCCCCTGCCATGAGCAGGGACATCTTCCACTGGACCAGGTTGCTCAGAGCTCCATCCAATGAAGTGGCTGAAAGTCAACCATGGTCTTGGCCTCATGTGTTAGAAAGCTAATTAAAATCTAGTTAAATTTCACTTGGACAGTGTTTTTTAAACTTTGTGGCAGGAAGTATTTTACTTAATGCTGTTACAGAGCTTTAGTTTTACACTGCATGTTTTAACATGTGAAATAATTATAAATGGCTGCAGAAATCTGAACTTAAAACCAAAGCGCCTACCGTTCAAGGTATAACTCTTAGAAAACTCTGCCAAATCAGACAACAATTATGCCATTTACTGTGTGCTACAGCACTCACGAGAGGTGACTGCTGCATACTGACATTCATGTACATAAGGCTTAATAGTTTTATTGGAATTTATCCATTTTATTTCTAGGCACAAATCCCCCAGACTCAAAGGGCATTTCCAGATGATTACTGAAAGTCTATGAATGGTTAAAAAGAGCCAGTCAGCCAAAAAAACCCTGCAGAATGGAATGTCACAATTCTCTTTACGCAGACTATTTCAAAGCATGATTTTCCTCGATAGAAATTCCACTTAAACTCCTATATTTTAATTAATTTTCTGGTTATGGTGGCATTTTTTCACTTCTTTTTACAGAATTAGCTTTTGCATTTTAGTCTATTCCATTCAAAATCGTATAAAATCACAGAAATAAAATCTATATTATAAAGCACTCTGAAATTAAATTATTAGTCCACAAATTCTTCTTGTATGCCTTCTTTGGACATAAACAAAATGAAAATTCAAAATGTCATTCAGAAGTTAAGTATGCAGATTCATACTTGAATATTTTTTTCATTTCTTCTCAAACAACCACTTATATTCTACAGTCGGTCTATTTCTATTGGTGTAACACAGTACCTTCGAATAGCCACAGTGAGAGCTTCTGGTGAACTAGCGCAGGGACAAATGACCTCCTGTCTTAGACCTTTACTTTGGAAGACATTGAGAAATGCATCACAGGAAGAAATAGACCCTGGGGTAAAAAAAAAAAATCAGAAGAGAAAAATAATCTGATTTCTGAAGTGATGCTATTCAAACTGTAAACTTACTATTGAATATACAGGCTGTTCAGGAGAAAAAAATGAAAATGGACCTATGTCCACTGGGAAAGAAGTCATAGCTGCTACAACTACATATATGTAGTTGTGTATGCATACAGAGAATAAAGACTAATTTGTGAGCATAAAGTGCTTTCACTACGCTTACGTAGAAAAGCCATTATTGCTAGGTGATTTACAATATGAATTTCATTACAGTTTTCTTTTTTAAGATGAGATAAATTAAAGATTTAATTCAGAAACTTGAAGTAAACTACCACAAACAAGCAGAACATCTATATGTTTGTATCTTTAATATAAACAGTTCACAATATTAATTGTCATGAAGTGATCCAGCTGTGGTTCTCTAGAGTAGTATAAGTATTCTCCTAAAATTTTCAGTTACATCTGAGTGCCATCATTTGGAAGAAATGTTCTGACCCTTTCCATAGCTTAAGGTTATTTACTTCGCTCGTTATGCATGACTGTCATGTTAAACAAAACTGAATTTACTGCAACTCACGTTATGTGGAATATCAAGTTTGCTTCAGAGTTTGCTAAAGAAAAATATTTAAAAAAAAAACCCCAAAATTAATTACTGTTTCCATCAATATCATATAGTTTGCAGCAGACAAACCCTATGCTCTGTAAGTATTTTAGATAAGATGACTGAAGACTGAAACATTAAATACAAGACAGAGAACACTTCTGTTCTCTGTTGGACCACAGAAGCACCACTTACATGGGTTTGCACCATCAGCCACTATTAGCATACGCAGTGAGGAAAGGTTGATGTCTCTCTGATCTCGATGTGCCACCAATGCCCAGTGCATGTCTCTGGATTTTACACAGGCAACTTTTGCTGCAATAAGGATGGGAAGATTACTAATACACCACACCAAAGCTACACAGCTGTATTATCAATTTGTGCTTTTGATTTTGACTATCAAGCACACTTTTGTATATTCTTGTTCCTTACCTTTGTATTGACAGACTTTTTGTATCCATGACAGTGGATTCACTTTCATTAAAGAGTATGGAATACTTATAACATGCATCATGTTCATGACACTCTGAAATCAAACAAGATAAATGGGTTTTATACAACAATTGTGGCAATTATTTATATTGTGTTACGGGCAGGGACATCAGAGTATGTAGGGCCTGTACATCCTGGGACCCCCAAAGAGTGACCCTTCAAAACTTGGTATCTGTTCTTTAAATGATCAGTGAGCACTAAGTATTCTGTCAGTCACTGACTGCAGCAGCACCTTTAGAAGCAACCCTTAAAAATATTTCAGTTGCCTCTCCTGTCAATCCAAGCAGACATTCAAACAGAAGGTAGACAATTTCTGCAATTTAAAGTATCAGAAATGCTTTAATATTAGAAAACCACCCATTGGTGGGAGTTTTGATAGACAAGCTAGTCAGTGGCGATATAGCTATGCCATTGGATCATATCCTTACAGAGGCAAGTACAAATTTAATTTGTTTCTGCTAGTACAAATTTAATTTGTTTCTGCTATGAAGCCTGATCTCAAAATCACACATCAGTAAGATCAGAATAAGATGGTAAGAATGGGGCCAGAATACTCGACATGATGCATAAAAATATATTGGCATCTTTACCATGCTCATTATGGGTAAGTGTACTAGCAGAAGATCATGGGTTTAAGTCACACATTTTGTGCTTTCAAAGCAGAAAAATCTGTATTAGAAGAAACTGTACAACATCCCAGTTTGTGACAGTAATAAGCATATTAGGTTAGTTTATTTTCTCACATAAAATAAAAAAACATACTTACTGTAAGAATCCCATGCCATAAACCAACATCCTTCTTGAAATCTAATACATTCACAATTGTTTCAGCTGTCCAACAAAAACAAAACAGAGTTCATTTTTTAGAACATGGCATCAACCCAAGGCAAACCCACTCAAAAGATGGAAGTTTCAGTATAAGATGACTGATGACCTCAAAGCTTAACTTTCACAGTAAGTCTCCAGCGCAGGATGTGTATTGGCTAGGACATTATTTGTACCTCTCACAAAGATATTTTCAACATGCCTGTTTTGTAAAACTAGTGAAAAAAAAATCAGGTTTTAAAATCTAGAAGTCTTTGACACAGTTCTATGTAAAACTTAAGAGAAGAGCCTGGTGAGAACCAGATTATAATTGACATTTGATTTTAAGGATGAGGCAAGGGAATTGTACTCCATACCTTCTGTGTATCCACATGCCTGGGTCAGAGCTTGGCAGTGCGTCAGCAGTGCAATCCTTGTCACAGTCACCCCAAGCACGCTTCCATCTTTACATGTTTTGTACTACAAAGAAATAAGCAGGGAAAGTCAATGTGCACTAGTTGCCCTACTTCCATTATTTAGGGGTTATGTTTAAAGTGTTTCCTATGTAGGTGAATGACGGACACATCTAATGACTCAATTTTAAGGCTGCAGCATTACTGAGGAATTTGGGAGACTTTTTTTGTTAAAGACACTTTTTTTCAGATAGGCTTTCTCTTTTGGACTGAAGCTTCCCAGGTTTGATATCAGAAATCCATTTGCTGTTTGAATACAGGCATTATGGAAAAATAATTCTAACAATTCTGATCATGTTAATGACCAAAGGACTGGCTAGATTTAGCACAGAATAACCTTGTTCAGTCTGCTCAAGTGTTCACATGTGAGATTTTATAGGCCAGCCAATAAACCTGAGCTTCTCTCTTCTGTGTCTTGTAAGGCATAGGATAAGAGCCAACTGCAAAGTCCTTGCTGGGTGCTGTTACAATAATCTATACATATACAGTCCGAAAGACATGAGCTCTTTGATCAGAAGAATACGAAAGAGCAGCATAAAAAAGAGGTGGGAGATCATTGCTGATGACTGCAAAAATTTTTGCAACTTTATGCAAGAGTCTGAAGACTATCAGTGGCAATTAAAGTAAGTTAAACTTTTATCTTTCTCCATGATGAAGATAATCAGCAAGATTGAAAATGGAGGCATCTCTGCTTCTCTAGCCCAGTGTTCTGACTGAGTGAAGACAGGAAATGCCTTTGCTCCATTCACTTGAACCTATTCTCTTTGCATAATCATTTAAATTTAATACTAACGTCACTGAATTCAAGGCATTTGAGTCTATGCAGATGTGGGGAAAAAAGAATGGGAAAAAAGTAAACGAGAAAAATTAAACTTAACAGCATCGCTAAATTTCCATTCCTGATGCTGATCTTCAGGGGGGAGTGTGACTCACAAAGCAGTGAGTGACAGGCAAGCATCTGAACAAGCTCTTTCTCTTAAAAGGATCTGAAGGTTGCAATATGAGAGCTGAAGCTGCACTGTGAAACTTGCTGCCTATCCATCTCAAGGCCAGTGGGCAAGCCCAGCTGTGAATGAGACCAAGACTGGTCAAGGCAAGTTTAACATAATACTGCGGCAGCCACATAGATGACGTAAAAACATGGATGTTGGAAACCCCCAAAATGCAATTTAACATTTCATTAACTTCTCTGAAATCAATATCCAGTATAATTTATTAGAAAATATTACTTATTAACAGGCTAAAACAGGACGTTCTTTGCTTCTGTGACTAGCAAATGAATAATGATGTTTACCTAATCCAGAAGCGCCACATGCAATGATGCGAGGAGCAGATGCATCTTCATTAACTCACCTCAATGTAAGCTGTGTCATTGTTTGCATCCTTGATGTGTGGGAACCAGTCACGAGGCGGCTTGGAGAGGTGTTTAGACTCTGTGACAAACCACAGCAGCTTCGGCCAGCCTGAGGTACAAAGAAAAGTCAGCTTTTGTCGAGCTTCTGCTGATTAAGAGAAGACAAAACTCTTCTCTGCCAGTGCCACCATTACCTAAACATTGCTTCTTTTAAACCTCAGGGTAGCACGGGAAAGATTTTCCAGAACTGCTTTCTTAACAGGTCTATTGTGGCCTTCTCAGACAATCCCTGAAGAAATGGCTGGGCCGTTTAAGCTGTTATCGACCCAAAGAGTTTATTACCTCTCTCCTGTCAGAGGTTACTGTCCCTACCATTTAGCCATACGACTGAATCATACGGCTCAGCAGCCATGAGGTGGGAGCAGCCATCGCTACCAGCCAGTGACGCGCAGCCGGGGCACCGCGAACCAGCAGCCACGGCTGCTCCCGGGGCACGCGTTGCATCACGGGCCTGATCCTCACCCACCACAACTAAACAAGTGCAATGACTGCTACGGTAGTAAATGACCTATGATACCCATGATAAGCAAGGGTTATCTCACCTTTAAACTGTGGTATCTCCCCTGTGGGGCTTTTAGGCAGTCCTTTATGGCACGCGTCGCTAGTCAAGGCCACAGTAACTCCACAGCTTCCAAGCAAAAAGCCTATTTGTTGGCTTCCTGCATCCTAATAGACGGCAAAATAAAAGCAATACACAGAATTGATTAGAAGTGACTATAGGCTGAAAATGCTCTTGTCCTTTGGCGCATTATCTTGAGAGGAAAGCAGTCTGCTGTGGAGTCTCCTTCTCTAGAGATATTCAAACCCCGCCTGGACGCGGTCCTGAGCAGCCTGCTCTAGGTGGCTCTGCCTGAGCAAGGGAGCTGGACCAGACGACCTTCAGCGGTCTCTGCCAACCTCAAGCATTCTGTGATTCTGCGACGATTCCAGGAAATAATACAGGTTATAGATGCTTCAACCTGGAGAAAGCTTTCAACCCTTCAGATGTTATGACAGGCATACAGTGGTGACAGTATCACTATTTATGCTGATCTAACCTGATTTGTCAATAATCATTTCATTGAGTAGTTGCAGACACATTTCAGGAGCACTACAGATAGTCAAGTGCCCATTAGAGAAAGCACATTACATTTTACTTTCATCAAGGGGATATAGGCAGTGAGGCTAAAATGTCATGTAATGATTTTCAAGTCCAGGCCATAGCTGTTCTTTAAGAGATGCTGTGCTTCTACAGCATTATGTCTGCTTTATGTATAGTGTCTTGTCATGATTCTTTTATGAACTTTACATCTATCCACTAGGCTCTTCAACAGAGCAAAGCCCTAGGTGTAAATGCACATAGAAGTATTAACCCTTTCTTCACAGAATCATTCTACAGAAAATAGCCTATGGAGTCTCAAAAGATCAAATCAAAATATCTTGCAAATCAACCATAAAGCACGCTTAACCATGGAAGCAACCAGAAACAGAACAGTTGCCTTATCTATTAATTTATTCAAAGCAAAACTGTATGATGGAAAGAAAGCCCCAAAGCCTATCTGACTAGTTTTTAATGCAATTTTTATGTGGTCTAATCAACTAAAATGGGGAAGCAATAAGATCAGAGGAAAAACAAAAGCTTACTTGTTTTCCATACCACCTCAAAATATGTATATGGCATCAACTATCAGAGCTTCAATAGCTGAGCAAACAATGTGGGACATTAAACTGATTTGTCATAATGATGCTATGTAACTCCTTCCATCTAGAATTACTGCATTTGCTTTTGCTTACTATGACCAGAATGCATATAAAACCAGGAAAAATTGACAAGGTACTTTTTCAGGCAGGCTTTTTAAAATTAAGCTTGTGCATCATCTTTTCCAATAAAAAGCAGACAAGGAGAGCACCCTTTGAACAACAGAGAGAATAACACTGGTGTATCCATGAACAACATTTTGGGGACCATATTGTCGACTCCAGTGTACCCGCACCAGTGGGGCTTCCAGGACAAAAAAGGGCTCAGCCAAGCATTACTGTCCTCACTGACTCTCATCTTAGGTGGTCCACATCTGTGTTGCCAAACCCCTAGGACAAGGGCTTAGCCAGATCAGACCCTGGTTCGACATTAGGATGAGATCTGGCGTCTCCACTCTTGGAGGCTGCTCAGCTGAAGCTCATGTGGGTGCCTGGACAGCGCAGGAGTGATGGCTCTCCTTCGAGGCCCCTCAGAAGGAATGGCAGGAAGATGAGGGCTGGGGTGCTCCATGAAGAAGATCACTCCGTGGGCAAGACACAGCCTCTGAGACCTGCTACTCTATCATGTACAAAGGGAGGTCACCAGTTTCTCAAAATATCACACCATACTACCATTACCCAAAACTTCCCACTAAATGTAATCTAAAAAATGGTTACCAATGTATGTATATGTCTGAATTTCTAACTATCAATTAAAAAAGTCTAGCATATAAATTTCGTAACTGAATGTAGCAACTGCATTACTCTCAATTTTAAAGTAAAAATAAAATGTTGTTGGAACTGTATGCCCTATAAAAGACTGCTGGCAAACAGTTTCACCATTGTACCAAGAAAATGCTGATCCTCAAGCGACCAAATCCCGTTTAATGTAGGACTTCACAACCAGAAACTGACTAATAAATTCCATTAAGAAAATTTAGCATACATAAACCAGTAGAAAGTCTGGACCTTAGACCATCAGTATATCACAGCCATGGGGGATGCATTAGTTAAGAAATGATCTGTCAAGTTCTTCTCATTGCAAAACAAAACAACAGAAAAAGGAAACTTGTATTAACAGTTTGAGTTTTTCAGATAACACATGAAAGAATGACTATGCTTCCACTTAGAGTCATCTCAACTGGTTTAGAGCATGTCCACGTAGATATTACTCATTCATTTGTAATAATTCACACAGAACCAGAGAGAATCACATACAGATTACTTAATATAATTTATTCATACATCACAGATTCTAATAACAGACTGTTTTACATCAGGACAACCCCATCTCAGAAAGCATCAGAATCTTCACCCCATTCTTTTCTGTACAGTTAAGTTGTTCATCTGAAAGGACAACATGGCTAAGCAGTTCTGTGATGAAGCACTACCGCAGGAGACTGGAAGAACTTCACCACGCGTGGACAGCACCCAGTGTGTTTTACAGACTTTCACATCCTATGCCATGCCCTTGGTGTCCACACTATAGCCTGCCTTGCAAGAAAAAAGCAAATCAAGACACTCAAGTAAAGGTACTGTGCTAGACACTGTTCTCAACAGCCAGAGGAGCTCCACTTGAGGATCTTACAGCATAAACACAATGAAGCTTTCTGGCAGCTTGCCAGCCTGTGTCCTTCATTCCCACTTTGAGCCTCAGTCTTCTATCTCCTAACTAGTCATCATCACCTTCTGCCTACTTCTGGTGGCTTCACCCTGACTTAGAAGCAAAAAGTACTGCAAAGAACAGAGACACGAAGACGAGGTGGACACCCCCTGCCCCATGCCGGTGCCCCTGCGATACCTGCTGCCCCACAGAAGCCACTGTTTCTACCTGCTCAAGTGGTGTTGAGCTACTGGACTGACAGCCCCGAGGCGCAAGATCTGAAACCATCTCAAGATGAGAGCCTCCTACATCCCACAGACACACTGCAACCTTACCTACACTCTCCAGCATGTGAACACCATAGTCTCTGCTGTTCACCACACCTTAGCATGACAGGCTCAGAGAAGTGAGGCCCTCGGGTAAAACTTGTACATTTGAAAAATGAAGTTTGAGTTGAAAATGCAATTCTTTGCAAGAAGCAGTCAAAGATTCCACGTGGGCCAGGAAAAAGACTACTGACTTTAAAAGCATTGATCATTTCAGATTTCAGAAAAAAGCTATCGGCATCCCTTTTGAGTAATGTAAAATGAATGTCTGCAATGCTGAGCACTGCTCTGTAAGTAGAAAAAAAAAGAAACCAAATTATCTGCTGGCAAAAAAGAAGAAAAATTCTCCTCCCCCCTCAAATAAAATCACTCTCCTGCTCATAAAGGGAATAGATTTGCAGGACACACTGTTTCGTCAGCAGAGTTATTTGCTATTTTGGTAATTTATGTTAATTTGCTACTTTAGTAACCCCCTGCTTGCCTCAAACACTTTATTTTGCTGAATTTTGTGGGGGCAGAAAAAACCTCAGGGAGCCCGTAGAGACCAGGTGAAACAACTCAGCCGACGCAGTCCCAACCGCAGACAGGGAAAGACGTGCCAGCGATGCTCATTGTCAGATCCTCCACAATTCAGAGTTTGAAATGACACGTAACGCAGGTGGAAGGCAAAAGACAGAGCTGGGGTACCGTAGCATGAGGTTTGAGACCAATTGCTGACTTTGGAACTATCATTTTACATTTCTTGAAGTACAGCACTTGCTGAGGTACGAAAAATGAGGTCTGCATAGCTTTAGACTATGTCTGCACACACCTAGAGAGATCAATCTTTCAGATGAAGAGAGCCGGAAAGCCTCTCTGCTGTAGGTAGCCATTCAAGGTTCTCTAAAGACTTTTATTAAAGGCTCCCTAAAGGTTTTCACCAGTATCTGGAGGCAAATTGTCTTCTTCCTGCTGCAGAGAGTGGTAATTCATTGTCAGGAGAAAAAAATCCCACATGTGGCTGCATTTTAGCATGCTGGTAACGTCATTTCTACAATGCTTTGTGAGGGCATTCGTGTGAAGGAAAACAATTATGGTCCTTTCTCCACGACAGAGAGTGCATGTCCTTATCTAATCAGGAAGGAAGGAAGAGATGGCCTGTGCAAAAGCTGGCCTGATAAAGGTTACTCCTGCCCACTTGCAAATCCCAGACTGCTTTCAAAATGAGAATTATGTGGCAAAGCATCAGAGACTGAACTAATCTCGTTATCTGTCATGATGGTTATTTGAGCTCCATTTGCCCTTACCCTAACAAAAATTTGTTGGTAAAGAACAAATTGGGCAACCATTAGATGTAAAGGCCAAGCATCACCACTTCTGAACCAAAAGTGAAAGGGAACCAAGGAAAGCCTCAATTTTTAAAACACAAATATCCTAGACTTTAATAAAAATGAAACACAAAGCAGATGCGACTTTCATAATCAGCTTTAAGATGAAGAAATCAGCTGTCTTATCAGACAGAGCTTTGGTACGTAGTATAATTTGCACGTGAAATCTGCAACTATGAGCAGTCTCAACGTCGAAAAGTCTTAATGAAAGCAAGACAATGGTTAATTTTGGCAGGGGACATCGCATGAAATGAGATGTGCTCTCTAGGAAACTATCATCTCCTAAAGCTGAAAAAATAGAAAGAAAAAGTAGGCTTTGAAGGATCTGAGATTCACTGTGGCCAGCTGAGCAAAGACCTCTGCTCAGGGCCCATCTGCTGAAGCGGATGAAGAGGAAAGGACGGGCACGGGGCTTACAGGGGTCCAGCGGTGTGTCCCAGGGGCTCATGTGGGGCTGAGGGCACTTGCGTTCTTTGGAGGGATGGGAAGACTATGTTACTGAAAAGAAAATATATAACGTTTTATGTGTATTTTAAATCCAGTGAAGAAAGAGCTGCATTGTCAAAAGTATGTACAACTCCAGTGTTTCTGGCACTCTACAGCCCAATGATGACTAAAGCTGAGAGGAACAAAGTTCATTTATCTCAGGCCCTGAAACACTAGGAAAGGCATCAAGGTGAATCTCCTTTGGAATACAATTCTGCCTTCAAATGGAAGGTAAGACTGGGACAATTTCACTATCTTTAAAGAGGTATATCTCACTGGGTACTGTTAAAGCTTCAGTAACCTAACTTCTCAGGATTTAATAAAAAGAGCTCCTGAAAAACAGTTTTTACCCTATATGAAGCATCCTTTAAAAAACCCAAGCGTCATGGAGTGGTTATCTCCAGATTTCCACAGGCACATTCTTCCCATCACACTGTCAGAACAAGAGTCTGGAAGGGCACACAGCATTAAATCTTGCAGGCTAGAAAATAGTGTGCTGACTGAGAAACAGATTTTTACATGCTTCCATGTCATTCCTTGCTACAAATACTCACCGTCTATGACAAAGAGGCCATAAAGATCTACGTGGGATCGCTTTGTTCCTACATTCACAGCGTGTGATTGAGCATAAATATGAATGCGCTTGCAGGACAAAAACGCTATTTTAAGATTAAAACTGATAAGCTCCCCTGACTGTATCACAGCAGAACAACAATAATTTCCATGATGCCCATGAAATGGAAAAAAAACATTAACCTAAAAAAACCTAAAGAAAACGAAATCAAAAACATATTTTTAAAATCTTTTCATAAGGGAAATAATAAATCGCTATTTGAACTAGAACTTGACACGTCGAAAATCCCATACCATCTACTTTTATGGCACATTCTGTGATGCATAGTTTGCAATTCACATCATATCACACATACAATGAAACAACTTCTAATACTCCATCTTCAGACAAGATTAACGGAAGTGGCAGCTCTGAAGCAAGAGATGTTGTATAGAACATACTACCTTCTAATGTTTGGGAGACTTAAAGATATTTGGAGATAGGAATATTATTCTCAAGGAACATAGCTGATAGTCCTAGAGATGAGGATTAGTTATAAAAAAAATTTGGGAGCGTTCATGATATAGCCATTTCAGTGGTACTAACAAAGGGAAAGAAGAAATAAAATCTGCTGTTTGTTCTGTTGCTACAATGACCATGGAACACCTGTCTACTGCTTCTAGAAGGAAGAGTTAGTTTTGATGTCATTAAAAATGCCTGGGATTTCAGGTTTTAATTTTAGATCTGATTTCCCAAGTCTAAAGAGCCAGAATTATGCTGACATGAATGTCAATTCCGAGGTCTTTGCTAAACACCAGGAAGCATTCTGGGAATAAACCTAAACAAGAGAACTCTGTGTGGCTGCTTGGAATTCAGTCAATCCATTCCAGGTGCCCCGACAGACAGGTCTCCTGAAGTCCTTGGGGGAAGTCCAACTAATTCTAGGTATTCTGTCAACACAAAAGTGGGATACAGAACAAAACAGCGAGCAGAGATGGACCCTCAACTAATAATGAACCAGGAAAGAACCTGCCAAAATCTGAAAAAAACCAGTCATGATACAAAGGAAAGGGAATGCACACGAAGTCTACAGGCTGGTAAAACAAAAGCCTTTAATTTCGTATGTGTACAGATGTCTGCAGAGCAATATGTAAGCCAAAAGTCTATCTGGCTGCAAACATTATTGCTCAATTTATAACTGCCAGGCACAAACAATTTGCACAGAGCTGTGAAAAACTCTTCTTTAGGAAAATGCAGAATAGTATTAAAGCTGCTAATGCAAATTTTTAATATTAAAAATGTGCTCATTATAAAAGTCCCTGAAATAGCTCATTCTGTATCAACTTGTTATTCTGTAATTCTGTATTAGCCTATAATAACAGTCAGCCTATGTGTTAGTTCACATCTCTGTCTTCCAAACAGTAAACCAAAAAATCTCCACTGCCAGAATGTACTAAAGCATGTAGAAAAGAGAGTAATAGGACAGCATAAAAGAACAGCCTAGGCCATTGTGTGATGACATGAACGACATCTTCCCACGGATGCCAGAAGCAATCCGCTGCCATTTGACCAAGCAGAGGTATTCCTTCTGGGACTACTCAGAACATGATTTTCATCTCATTGTTTCCACTCCAGCTCCCATTCCATATAAACAGATGCAAAAATATTTGCAACAGTAGATGCTGTGAGATTGCATAGTTTTATTTCTAGATCATAGATCATGTCGCTTTTTTAATTGTACCACTGATAATCTCAGTCATTGTTTAATACTTTGATATTTAACACTATGGGATGATCTTGGCAATAGTTAAACAGTCTCAGTCTGTAGATACTCTTTACATAAATATTTATATGGATGTGTAAGTGTATATTTATATATCCATATATACACACATGTTCTTAAAAAAAATCTACCAAAGACATTCAGCCAAATTAGGGTAAGTTATTAATTTAGCATAGAGCATTTACTTGGACAGCTGAATTTTATAGTTTACTGGATGGATGTGGCATCAGATGGTCCAAAATAAATCCAATTTACACCTATCAAATGTACTTCAAAATGTCATTACACTTCAGAAAATAAGTAACAGGGAAAGACATACTAGATTTTTTAACCCTCAGCACCATGTTGCCTCTTTTTTAGGTAGAATGAAAGCAGACTTACCCATGTGAGCACTCTGTATGATCTTAAAATGTACATAGTTTGCTCACCTTTTTTTGTTGATGCATTTAAAATGTCTGCTTTATATTGAAGTAACGCACCATGTTATGCAACTGCCTCAAATTGTCTTAAAGTACTGCACTCACATGTGCAAGCATGGTGAGAGCCTGATGCATATGCACTGTATTTCTACTGAAATTACTTTTTTATAGTCATGTCCACCTCTCAGTGCTCTCAAATACACCATTTTACAAACAAAATAGCATAAACCTATTCCCCAAAGCAAGCAGACTAGTTGAGGTCCCATCCTCTCTCCTTGCATGCCCTTTCTAGCCCACGTGCACCTCTCCTCCAGTCTCAGCCAGCTATGCTGACACTTCCTGCCTCCTCTTCCCCTTGGTTCCTGCTGTCCTGCCCTCTGCCCAGCTCCTCTCACGTCTGCTCAGCTGGATCATGGCCTCTTGTTGGCTGATCCACTTGCTTTCCCCCACCTCTCCCTACTCCTTCCCCAGTTCAGCAAACCGTCCCTTCCTCCAGCACCACCCCTCCTCTTCCTGCCTGCTTCTGGTGTCACCATGGCAAGGGCTCACCACAGATGTTGGCATGCGTGAACATAATGGAGAAATTATGAGATCAACCCAGCTTCTCAGACACGAGGATGGTTCAAACACGTTCAGTTAGAAAGGAAACTCCAGATATTTTTAGCTGTTAAATTGCTGTGTGAGATGTGCAAACTGCAAAGCCTTTATGAGGGCTTAGAAACTTGTTTTCATGGTTTTTCGTTTGAAAGGCAGGGTACCTGTCCATGAAACAAAGATTTGAGCTTCTGCTGCAGGGTGCTGTGACACCACAGCATTTCAAAGAACAGCCCTTGGCAATCGAAAAATTGAACATGTGAGCAAAGCAATGCATTTCCCCAGCCCTTTCCTTGGAAACACCTCATGGCTTCAGTCAACGTTTTCCAAAAGAAATTAGTTTAAAAAAGAAAGCTTGTAAGGATTAAAGAACACACTTTGTGTGGACAATAGCAGATCAAATAGTTAAAGTAAGGCATTATTAGTGCTAGCTAATAAAAAAGGGATTACATAAGGAGATATTTGGGAGAATCTTACAACAGGCATTGCAGTCAGCCATTGTAAAATTAAGGGGATATGACAAAAATAACTTATAACAAATAAATACATTTTGCTGTATTTACAGCCTTCAAGACATACAACCTCAGAAAAAAATGCAAGTTCAACAGCATCAGTGTAAGCTTCCCAGCTATGGCTCACCTACACCACTGAGCCCCTTCCCCTCATTGCCTCCGGCATTCCTTCTGGCTGGAACTGCTGTATCTGTCTACTAACACTTCCCTAGGAGAAGTGGTTGAATCTCTGAACACTGGACACAAAAGGCTTTTGATTAGCAATGGTCAGTCTTCTCTGTGAATGTATGTTCTGCAGCAAGAATTCCCAGACTACTTCTGCGCACGTGCCACCCTTGGCAGAGATGACTGTGGCGACACAAGCTTCGGGATACACATGCACACACAGACACAGGAGAAGGTATTTCCATAACTGCTCCAAAGTAGCATACACAGCACTAGCAGCATCATAACATAGCTTGGGTTGCAGAGACAGGTGGAAAATCAGCAGTTGTTGCCAATGATTCTTTGTCAGGGGCCAACACCAGAATGCTTTGAGAGGCTACAAAGATAATCCAGCTAGGACTGGCAGAGCTGTTCTCTTGGAAAATTTTCCTCTCCTTTTCCAGACGGGCCTGCATTTGCTGAAATTTCAAGCACGTCTTCAGATTTTCCATCACAGAAAAGAAGGAACTATATATAACTCACCACACAGCACTATCTTTGTATCCGCAGATTCAGAGCTAGTTCACTACAAAAATGTACTCAAAAGCTACATTCACTTGTGATTTGTTCTGACATAAGCTTTAAAATGCAGTATAGACAAGAAATTCAGTTCCCTACCTTTCTTGTAAGTGGCACTTCAATAGGGACGGGGACAACTTCCGCAAGCAGGCAGCCATAAAAGGCTACCATGAAAGCAGCAGGATCATTGTTAGGAAATACGAGTGTTACCTGAAACAAAGAGACGTATGTTAAAAATGTTTTATCCCAGGTTTCAGATAACAATAATTGAAGTTTCCATGCTTCCTTTTGGACAGAGATGATTACAGAAACACTTCTATGAGAACTATTCAAATATCTAATACAAGATGAATGAAAAATCAGAAGGAATTTATTCTGATAGCTATTTCTTTTGTGAAGGCTTCCACTTACAATGGAGTTAAATATTTCCATGTTGCATTGTTTCCTACATTGACAATACCTTCCATCTGCTTCTCAATGTACTGATTGCTTTGTAGAAGTTAAATAACCACGTAAATGGCATTAATAGAATTTTACATTCTAATCTAATAATTTACTAGAAGTTACTGAAAACAAAGTGAATCTGTGACCAGCTCAGATAACCCAGACTTACTATGCCATTATGTCAATCATGAACACATTATGTTTTGCTTCTTCTAACAATTTCTTTTTAGGATTGGACTGTTGCCCAAGTGTAGAAGTTTCTGCGTACTTAGAGAACACAAATAGCTGATATCTAGAGAAGCAAACGTCACATCCAGAGCTGGCCATACAGCATGCCAAGCTAGGCCTGGATTTGTTAACGTCACAGCTTTAGTTCAAAAAAAATGTAGATATGGCACTTCGGGACATGGTTTAGCAGGCATGGTGGTGTTGGGTTGACAGCTGAACTTTACTATCTTAGAGGTCTTTTCCAATCCTTCTGATTCTACGATTCTATGAAAAGAGTGCCAAAAAAAGACAAAATATCATAGCAAATCACCCGTATGCTCACTGGGTGCCCTTCCTCCCGCAATGCGCCGAACTGCACAGCTTACTTCTGCAGGTGCTGCAGCCAAGGTCTCGGATCCTCCAGGGGCAAAGGGGAAGGAGAGGCGAGAGTTCACGCTCGCGCTGAGGACCAGCAACCCAGAGAGCCCACGACTCTTCTGGCAGGGGCAGGTAGGACTACTGCTCTCGCCTACTGGCGAATGACCCCAGTGGCTAGAGCTTGTCTAAGGTTTTGTTCCGGCTCAGATGCACTTTCTCAGCTCGTGTCTCAAACAGCTGTAATGCAGCTGGTAACCACCTTGCACAGTCAGCTGAAGCGGCACGCAAAAGGCATGGCGAATGGCTTTGAACTGAACTCCTTTGGGCCTGCACACAGGATCAGAGTGTATTATTACAGCATCCTAAAATTTACTGAAACTCCTTAATAACTCCTGAGTTTTGACTGCTTTGACATCCACAGGAGTTCTAGGTTTCAGTCTCTTGAAGTAAAATCATCATGTTTTCATATACATTCCAAGGTTCAGTGACTGGAGATTAAAAGTGCTTCCAGTGCTTTCATATGGCTCCAAAGATAGTCGCCTCCCATAGATTAACTTGATTTCTTCAAACTAGAAGAAAACTAATCAACCTTGTCCAAATGGGTCCAAAACATCTCTGTTTTTAAGTTGAAGCCTGCAGCTTCAGAACTGTTTTAGAGAAACTTCAGAGAAAATACACTGCTACTTTATCTGTACACTTGCACACGGAATACTCCAACTGCTGGCGATGGCTGTGCACAGCTTACTGTATGTGTGCTCCACGCACACACCATACATAGCCTCAGGGGAAACGGAAAGGAAGGGATTTTGCTAGGTGCACGGAGGGGATGGTAGATTTTGCTGAGCCTAGAAAACATCTGAAAGATGCTGAAAGATCCCTAAAGATACTCCGAGGATTGCTGGGTTTTGTGTTGGTCTTTGTTTACATACACACAGCAAAGGTTTGGCTGGGAATCTCTGCAAAAGAGCTGACAGAGGTGAAAAAATCTCACTGAAGTCCGGTGGGAATGAGGCAATAACTTCCTCTCCAAAAACATTAATCACTAACAGACCTGTACTGAATAAATAAATAACGTGTGTGAAAGCAAAAAGGGATAAGGCCGACGGAAAACAAACCATAGACCGTATGTTGTCAGATGAGAATCTGGTTATCTACTAGGTATTTTAGAGGGCAAGCTTAATTTCCAGGCAGCTGTCTGGGGTGACACAAGGCTAAATTTCTGAAGTTACTATAGAAGGCAAATGTAGTTCACCGCATACTATAATAATACCAGAAGCAGGGAATCAAATGCAGGCACATTCGCCTATTTTTTGGCTGAGACAAAGAACCTAAGAAGTGATGTAATGGCAGTCATGAAAAATAGAGATTGTATTGATAGAAGGTGCTTATAAACAGAAAAAGGCCTTTCTGAATTTTATATAACATTAACATAAGGAGACAACTATACTCTCATTTAGAAAAGACCAGAAATTTATATCTGTATTTCATTTAGTATTTAAAAACTACCTTTAACTGTTGTCAGACAAAATCCATTACTTCGAATAAAAAGCCATCTTCAAAGAGGTCAGAAAGCTTTTACATTTTTACAACTGGGGGATAAGAGCCAGAATAATAGCCTGGAACATCAGAAGCACAGTAACACCTCATCTTCAACACGAAGTTGCTTCAATGATCATCTTTCTTTTACACAGGGATGCTAGGCAAGATGTTTTTACAACGCAAAGCATATGCTTTCAGCACTCGGCTATAAACATTTGTTTCACTGTAATCTAGGTGGACTTATTTTAGAAGAGCTGCAATTTGTTGTTTATCTGTCCTGCACTAGCTAAACTTCCAGCTTTCAGCCTGAATTATCCACAAATCCTTTCTTAATGTTAGGAGATGCCAGTGGCTGCTGCAGTAAATGAATACAAAGCTGGGCAGTTAGCACACAACAGATAGGGAGAGATGCGCACTGCTCATATGCGAACTTTATTCTTGTTGGAGCTTTCTGGGTGGATTGTTTTGATGGGTGCACTTGAACAAGTTGTTTCTTCTGCTGTTGCTTAGAGACACATTTGTATATCAAGTAAAAAAGATTTTTCAGATCCTGCTCCTGGCTGAATGCCATTGTAGGAAGCAATTTAGATTAAAGTTCTAGAGAATCTTTAGTTAAATTCTTTATGATTTATTTCAAAAAGAAACATAGGAAGGACTGTAAGGTTTCATTTTTTAAATTCTTTTTCTTCTTTTTTTCTTTTGGGAAGCATTATTGTGTGCTCTCATTTTTTTTTTTTTGAAGCCCTAAGAAATGTGTAATGCAGATAGACATGTTTCTCATGTGTGGCACAAGAGCACAAAGTGAACCAACAGTGTGAGAATTGCTGTCAGACCCTGGGGGAGGAAGACTTAATCCCACCCTCTCAACTCTAAGCACTAAGGCAGGACTAAAATTTGCATTTCTGACACCTTTGCTCTGGAATCTCCATTCCATGGCTTAAAGCCAACCTGGAATGGGACCTGTGGAAATTTCTATACACGCTCTGGCTGAGGAATGGGGTAGCAGGCTCGGCCAGCCTTGACAGAGGGAGTGGTAGGTTTGTAAGTACGTCAGGAGCAAAACCATAGGATGTTCTTGTCTTCATTTAACAACTTCAGGTGTTAGCTCTGTAAACCTTGCTCTCTGTGGACCTTATCTACTCACCTAGATTCAGCCTCCAGCAGTAGCTGCATCAGTCAGGAACCAGGAACGGAAACATCCTCCATCTTACCAGTCAGCATAATTTATTTATTTAACTGGCTGCCAAAATGTGCTTACTTTGCTTGTGTTTGTCCTCCACAATGCTTCTCTTCTTTCTACCATCTCAACAACTACAAAGTCATTAGTAAGTAAGTTTTTTCTCCACATGACACCTCCAGGCTCCATGAGCAAGCTTTTTCTCAACAATCTGCTGTTCTATGTCCAAAAATCGCTTTCCATGGGAATGTTTATTGTTGATGTTGCTACAACTTCAAGTTACCATTCAGCGAGTACCAGCTCAGGTTATTTATTATGCGATTCAAAACACCCGTCTGAATGACCAGTCTTTTTCTGAGTAAAAGACAGATTATTTTCACCCCCTGAGTAAAAGAGAGATTACTTTTACGCCCCCCAACATTTCACTTCATTAATTTCCTCAGAGCCCCCCCAAATACCTCATTCTCTCTTTGTCAATGTGGGATCTGCATTATTAGTGATTAAAAATCATTTGAGATACTCACCCTGTCTCCAGGTCGTACCATTGGTTCTTGTTTTGTGCCTAATTTATGTAGTATATTGTAAGCAACCTTCATACTTCTGGTCCAAAGTTTGCCTATTAACACAAAATTTGTGAAATTAGTTTTCAAATTCTTCTTATGCTTTACAAGATTATTAAAGGGAAAGAAAATCTAAGCAGCGAAAAAACTAGCAGGAACATTGTTAGTTATCCAACTAAATATGACAACACTACCAGGACTAGTGGAAATATTTAAATATTCATTAGCTCACCTTTCTTTGAACTTTTTTCCAAGACTAGTATTTCTAAGAACAAAAAGTAAAAAAAGTTTTCTTCATGGCAGAAGTAGTTTTCTTACTTTGTGGCTGCAACATCATCAAGTCTGGACAGACCACTGTTAACAGCCTTAGCTGTAGCAAGCTGGCCAAGCCGCGTTTCAGCCCCGGCTGACCTCCACGGGTATTACGCAGGTTTCACGATGGCACTTCCCCCACCCCAAGCCACCAAGGGAAAAAGGAAAGGAGTCTCAAGAAGCAGACACAAGGGAAAAAGCCAACAAACAGAAAACACCCCGCAGCCAAAGGGGCACACTGAAGCAGCAGGGACCCTCTGATTCTTAGCACGCCCATATGCTGCATTTCACTTCTAATTCTGGGCCTTCTTCCATTTAACTTGGCTTTTTCTTCACACCCTCTCCCATATCCTCCTTTCCCTCAGTTTCATTTCACTTGCCCCAGGTACCCTTCCTTTTAACCATCTCTCTTCTCCCTTGCTTCATCTCTCCATCTCTGCACTTTGCTAATCCTTATCAAGACCTTATCTCAATATTCTTTAAAGAGAAAAGTCTCTCATCAAGACCTCGCTGGCCACATTACATGCCTTTCATTAATCCTCCAAGCGATCGGCATCTCCCAACTACGCAAGCTCTTTCAGCTTGCCTTTGTTTAGAGACTTTGTTACTTCCATTTGAACAATACCAAGCGTAGCAGCCCTTGTTCTTGGCTGGCCCCTAGGTACTGTCTTTAAGCAGTATTCAGTCTGACAGTAACAAATCATTAATTCATGCCCACCAATAACTTAAACTATAATAGGTTCTGACAACAGATTACCTATGGGGTTCAGCAGTTCAGGCTCTCAAACAGGCAATATTGCTATTTATAACTAAGCCAAGCAGCTGTTATAGTAAGTTCCTCCACATCCTGGTTATAAAATGCAATACTGTTGAATCATTTTTAAGTGCAAATCTCGTGTAAATATAACACACGATGAGAAGGCCAGATTTTCTTTTTTTCCTCTTAAGGAAAATTGGAAGGGTCACTGCTGCTTGTTACTGAGAAAGTACTAAAGGTAATTACTTCCTGTTGTATCACCACACTGTGTTTTGCAAAGTTTTTAATTTATTTAAAATTACTCCAATATTTGCATGCTGAATGGCCTCGACGCTCAGAAATACGTATGATTCAATTCTCTTCCACTAGAAACTCAGCATGGATACAGGAGTACATCTGCAGGATTAATCCTTGCAGAACCACATGCACTGGATGGCAAGAAAGTCTTTAAAAGCATCCCTGCTGCTACAGTCAACACTACAACCTCACAAGCGAGTACGATAAAAACAAAGATGCCTTAAGAAAGCAAATACTTTTTTTTTTTAAGTTTTCCAACATTACAGATTCAGTGGCAACAAACTTAAAAGAGCAATTAGTGATGATACAGAGAACTGGAGAATGGAAATGAAAAGCCTAGTGGAAGTTCTGAACTGCAAGAAAGAACTATCTTTACATAGAACACTTCCAAGCCTGAAGTGAACACTGAGTTTTTAATCACTTTTCTGAGAGACATAAGGGGCTGCGGTGAGAAGTTCTCTCTGAGCTATGGAGATTAAATCTGTTACCAGTCTTAAATATGCATTTGTGATGTATTCACACTAATTTCTCATGTATCAAATGTGCCATCTTACAATATTTTCTTCAAAATCTAAGGGCTATTCATATTAAAAGTATTTAGATACCTTCTTTCAGCAGTACCTGGGTATGCAGTACAACCATCTCCACATAGGTGATCCGAGTCAATGCAGAAACTAGGGTGTCTCAAAGACTAAGAAAATTTAAAGGAGTACTTTCTAGTAAAGTTTTAAATAATCAAGTCTTTAAATACATTTTGTCACAATGCTCTTTTATTGCCAAAATTTTATTCCCGCTTCTGAAACACAGAGCACATAAGGCTGCCTACCTAATTCCTCATCTTTCTGTTTAAATACACTTCAAACTGCACAGCACATGCCCACAGTACTTTCTAACGGTCAGAACACGGCCTCTCCTGCGGCCCCGCGCAGCTCCGTAACTGCGCTGTAACCCCCGCAGGCTCTGCCTGCCCCTGGCTGCTGCTGCCTCTGCTCCAGGGCACCCTCGCGAGCAGGCAAAGCCCACGCAGATCTGGAGCTGGGTCGTGTTCAACAGGAAGCCCGTGACCTGCCTTTCAAGGTATATAGCTGCGTTCCAAAAAGTAAATAAAAGCAGGGCTACAAAGGGAGCAGCAATCCAGAAGCTGGAGCCAGGAATGCGTGAATCATCAGGGCCAGGTCTGCGACTGCTGGATGGGGCACAAGCTTCCGAGCAGAGGTGGGCTGAACCATGCGCCCGCTCTGCCATCTTGGCTGTTTGGCCCCTCCAATGTCACTGAGAAGTACAAAGGACTCCACCACCGCAGGATAAAAGCCCTCAGTAACGCAGGATGTTATAAAGAAGGATATCCTTGAAGTATTTCCTTCCTTGGTTCTGCCTAGGTTGCAATTCAGCGTAGTTCTTCCTTGAGAGATCAGACATCGCCGGGAAAAAGCCGATTGCCACAACCTCTCCCACAAACCCCGATGCCGCGACCTTGGCGCGGTGCCACATCTGGGCGGTGGGAGCGGGAGGCCCTGGCGAGGCGGCCAGCTGTGCTCCGGCCACGCTGCACGCTCAGGCCGGGCTCGGTGCCGCCAGGCCCATCCCTGCACGGAGCACATCGGCTCCGGCACGCCGGCTGCTCGGGGCCGCTGCCCCGCTGCCCTCAGCCGGACTGCGACGAGTAGTAAGAACACTCTTCTCATCAGCTGGCTTGAAGACAGGCGGGCAGACGTAGGAAACCCAAGCAATGGTTTCACTTAGCAGCGAGGAGCGGACCAGCCCGTGTTTCAGCTCAGTGCCCAAGCGCCTTTCTTCCAGCCATGCTGCCGCAGCTGAAAGCCGCCCTCGGCCCGGCCCGCAGCCCATCAGTGCAGACGCCTGGGTGCAGGAACCTTGAGCACTGCTGCTGCTTCCCCGCTGCTTCCCCAGGGAAGGACCAGCTCCCGTGAACCTTCCTCTCCCTCACCCTCCTGCTCACGTCCTCACTGCAGTCAGCTCCTTTCAAACCCTGCTCCCACTTGCCTCAGCCAGAGACAGGATTTGGCGCTGCCAGGCTCTGATCTGCTCACCAGCCATACGTGAGCAGCTACGTTCTTGCATTTAAAAATGAAGAACTGGTAAGTGCTCTGCAGAAGTAAGTCATCAGCGAGAGACCTGAGTGTCCAGCAGCACTTCAGGCACGAGGGCACCCTCCAGCAGGGGCCGGGGGCTGCCCACCCTGTGCCGTGTCTCCCAGTCACACACACACGTCGTGGAAACGCAGGCCACTGGATTCATTACCTGAACTATCCCAGTTTTCAGGTCAAAAAACTGTTTCCCAAACGAAGCAGACCATAGAAGAGTTTCCCAAGTTGATTTCAGAAAACAAAACGCCAACAACATGCAGTTAACGCACACCTTGCAGATGCTACAAATTATAATCTTGTTCCTACTTCCCATCAAGCTGCTAATTGTGGTGCTGCTTTCCAAGATCTTCTGTAACTCCACAAGCTGGTAAGAAATTAAGCTTTTCTCTGCATCTATCACTGCCTACCTTATAATTGCTTAAGCATTTACTGAAATAAATCTTCTTCTAATGACGACTGCATCTTCTTTAGCCACTTCTGTCGCCTGCCCAGAGTGCTGCGGCCAGACGTGCACGCCCCAGCAGCCGTCTTTCATGCTCTTCACACGCTCGCCAACTAAGCCGAGTGTTCCCACTGCCCAGGAAGTATCCGCAAGCACCGCTACGCCTCTGCAGCTGAGCCCTGTCCCGCAGTCATCACACACACAGATATTCTTGGCAGGACAGGATGGAAAATGGCATCTCGCTTTCTGGTAGCTGTGACAAACAGTGTTAACACCCATGCAGGGCAAGTCCCTTTTCTCTGGCCGCTGAAATTTTGGTTTAGTTGATTAGTAGCAAATCTACACCTGCAATCACATATTTTACATTTCTCTTGTATTCAGTCTCATTCTTTTTTCAACAGTCTATTCAGAGGGCAGTATCTTCTACCACCTAAAAATTAGCAAGCCGGAGTGAGTTAATAGCCAGTCCCATCTGGTTAAGCAACACGTTATGAGGGTAAAGGAAACCACCAGGTCTTAAAAAACGCACAAAAAGGGATCAGTTAACAAAAACTAGATGCTTTCCACATGACACTGAAGTAAATGAAGTAAATCCCTTTCCTCTTCCTTTGCAAATCTGTAAAAGGACTATACATTTGTGTTGAATGTAAAGAAGGTTATAAGAGAAAAGCTGTATCAGGGAGAAAACCCAGAGAGAAACCAAACCACAAGCAATTTCCTGTCATCTTCAGGATGCTTTTCAGAACCACACAGCACTAACTCAACAAAGCCAAACCAGTGGTTGCTTACCAATCTCCGTGCACAGCAACTGTGAGGCTGCCAAAGATTAACTGCAAATAATTTTGTCAAATATTCATTTTCTCAATATCACAATATGACATTTCTTATATTAAATAGAAAGAAGAATATTGATTAAATCTGGTGTAAATAGCAAACTTCCTAACACTCTGCAGGTAAAGGGGCAGTTTTTCTGCTTTGCAAAATAATAGTCACAGTTCTGCTGCTCTGTTAACCCCTTCTTCATAAACTCTTTAGATCCACCCTGAGCAACAAACGAAGCTGTTGTCTTTTGGGAGAAAAAATTCAAAGAAAAAGAACAAAAATGTCTGTTGCAGAGACTAAAAGACTCCAGACATACTCAGAATAAAGGTAACCTTGCTACTGCAGTACTTGGTACTCCAGTCTTAATCATAGATTGTAACAGAGTTTTAAAAGTAATTTTCTGTCTTTTTATTAAAGAAATAAATGTTTAAAGTATTAAACAACCATAAGATTGATATCTGTCTAGGGAACTGAACAATGACTATCCATCCCTCTGCAAGCACTGAGTTCTTTCAGGGATAAGGACAGACTGATTATGTAGGTACTTGGTTAGAAGAGTCTCAGTTCCCTCTCTCTCCTCCTGATAACTGTCAAATTCCTGGCCTAAGAGATTCGCGCAGCAAGAGGACGTGGGGGGCTGGGTCGCATGCCAGGTGCAGCACAGCTTGGGGTTGGCTATTTACGGTCTGTTTAGTTTCAGCTATCTCATGGTATCACCGCTATATGCTACACCACCTCTGGTAAGGCAGCATGACTTTGGCCTTGAAACGTTTACAGTTGTGTTGAGTATTTTATTTTATGGGCAATTCATTTGAAAAAAATGCCATTTTTCAGGCATTTCTTTCTCCACAGAATTCAAATGGATAAAAAAAAAACACTTCTCTATCCAGAGAGCCCTCTCTGCTCTTTTTTGCTAGCCTTGCAGTCTCCAGTGGGCTTCTGATGTGGGAAACAATACACTGGAGTTACTGAAAATTGTTTTTAAAAAATCTTATTATAGAAAGCGTTAGATAAAGGAAATGAGATTCTTTGAATCAGATGTAGTCAACTGGTACTCGTTTTGTTGTTTTTAACAATGATTACAATAAGAAAGCTCAAAACTTGCTTATTGCCAAATCACTTTCAGCTTTTTACTTTTTCCCCAGCCTTTCTGATTCTTCTTGGAATAATTATTTTAAGTAAGAAAAGTAACTGTGATAGCATAAGTACTATGTAAGGTTTAATTGTCCTTTATTTACATTCCTCCTCTAAGAAATCACTAAGTCCTGCATTATTAATACCAACAATACAAGACCAGATGCCTGATTACTCTGATTAAAACTTTGTCTGAGACAGAAATCATCTTCCTTTTCCTCAAAGCACATATTACGTTTACAGTCAGAGTTCAGACTTACAAAAAAAAACAATAAAGACATCTTTTCTTCCCCTATCTCCGACATCTCAATTTATGCACATCCACTGATTTGATTTATGAAGGGATTGTGAGTAACTTAACTAAGATGTTCTCCACTTAACCAAGTTCCCAGATGAACAAAATATTTCAGAAATAAGTAATATTCATAGTGTATCACTCACTAGAAAGAGTTTAAGAGGTTTGAGTACATTAAATAAAGATTACAACTGGGGCACTGAGAAGAACTTAAAGAACTGAGGCAAATCACTTCAAAAAATTGCTTGGAAAAAAGATCAAGTCTACAAGTGCAGTTATTCATTTCTTCTGTACAGTAATCTGAGACACATGGAGGAAAACAGTCCTGACATTCTATGAAGACAAAAAGCTCAAAAAACATGCCGAAAAAGACACAGGAGATCTAAGGCGTTACAAATTAGATTCATTCCTGCAGAGGAATGGGAAAGCAGAGGTGATTTTAAGCAACAGCTGAAAGAACTATTTCCCCTTCTGGCACCACAGCACATCATGATCTGGAGCACTCACCACTTCACCAGAATATTGTCTATAATGATCCACAAAGGAGGAGATAAATACGCTTGTTGTTAAGGGAATAAGTGCTCCTACTCAGACGGGCTATGAACTAGCTGACAGCTACAGAGACATTCCTGGAATCCAGTTTGGAAAGACGGTAAGAAGTCTGGAATAAGCAGGCAAACCTGCAATTCATCCATGCAGAGACAAGAAACTGAAGATGCTGTGTATGAAAAAAGTAGGGATCAAAAGACACCATGTAGAAGCCTCTTCTTAACCGGAAATTTGGAGGATGAACTTAGAGGAATTCCATGAAGACACAACAGGGTGTGAGAAGAGACTGAGGCAGAAACAGTAAACAGAGGTAAAATAATGAAGAAAAGGCGCATATTGTTGGTAACATGCCAAAGACGGAAAATCTAGAAACTCCTAATTCTTTAAACTCTTGAGTGTTTGTCAAAATAGTGAACTTATGAAAAATCCTGGTAATGGTGTTCCCTTAAACTGGCAAAGAACCTGAAAATAACTGTGAGGTACAAACTCAGAGGCTACTGAAAGTTCTCAGTGTTGATATTTTAAAGTTTTAGTCATCTGACCATAGCATGCACACAAGGAGATGAAGTGTCACATTAATACCATGTGATAGGGTTGCGGGTTAAGCTCATCTTTCAACAAGTTACTACCACCAGGGCCACTGGAACTGCATCCAGGAATAAAAATTCACAAATAAGAGTGTCTTTGCTGAGTTCAAGGCTTAATGTCTATTAATGTTCAACTTTAAAAAATGCCATGCCCACAATTGCAAGAAAATATTACAGATGCAAAAGGTGGAATAGCTACAACAAAATCATTCATAAAGTCACCAGAAAATGGCAGGTGGCTGTAATGTCAATGCTATTTCAAAAGCAGTTGTCATTTAAGAACACTGCTATGGCACAGTGAATGGACATTTCCCACGAAGAATGTCAGCTTGAAATCTAGCTAGCAGAGAAAAAATCACTTAGATTGTAATTTCTTTTATCTATAAAAAGATGGGGGGGAAAAAAAACCATCGATTTTTTCTGACCTCAGGAAACTACTGAAAGGCAACAGCAAAACCCGTATCCTAGAGTGCTGCCAAATTAAAGTAATGAAAACATGAGTTTTAGTCCCATTTTTCCCAGGATTTGGAAAATTTAGAACAGGGGTTTGGAAAGAGTTAGCTTAGGACAGAGAAGCAGGCTAGATGGCCCTATGAGCCATGTGGATGAGCTCCACAGGTCGATCTGCTCAGCCTACAGCCCTCCGGGCGAAGCAGGACATATGCTCAGACTCTCTGGACAGAATCCCATATTCAGAAAAATGGTCTGATTCTCACTAACATCTTAATTTCCTTTCCTGTCCAATTTATTTAGGGCATTCAGTAAGTGATATGAATTGGTCTTCTGAAAACATGTAATTGCAAACCTTAAAATTCTTCTCTAGTTCCAAGTAAATGTCCTTAAGGAAGAAAAACATTGATCAGTGGTGAATCATGTTTGCCCCCTAGTTTAAGCAACTTCTTAACTCTAAGGTACCTGAAGGGAAAAAATTTCACGCATGACCTTCAGTTGCAAAGGTTCTGCTGTGCTTTAAAAGCCTTTCACTATATTTGCAATGCCAAACTTGCAGCAGACGTCTTTTCGGCCAGGGACCATCACTCAGTCTGACTCATGAATGGAAAGGAGCATCCAGCACTGAACAAATCAGACAGACCTCTATACCACAGCACGTGAAAACATTCTCTGCATAGAACTCTAGGTCCCTGAGAAGGCAGAAATAAAAAAGCAAAATAATTTTTTATATCCACATGAATAGCATACGGAATGTCCCAACTTGTTTGCAAAGTCTTGACGGTTATTCGTAATAATTCCTTTGAACATCTCCCAAACGTCCCCTGAACATTTCAAAATTAGAAGCTATATGGGAGTTATTTGTCAGAGATATCCTTATGTTTATTTTTATTTGGCCTTTCTTGGTTGCAATAGATTGTCAGGCAGCACACATTGAATTATATCGACATACCAAAGACCACACTGAAATATATTCTGGCAAATCTATTTCAAGGGGGTACATTCGCTAGCTGTACAGCTACATATCAGGAGGAATAATTCAAATCACATTTACTACAATGTCAGTAGAACATGCTAAAACAACCCATTTTAACTTCTTCAGGAAGCTGGTGAATTTTGTATACCAGATTCTGCTTTTGCAGAACAAAGCCTGGGCAATATCTAAGGGCAATGGACTGAGTCGTTAATCTTTGGGAAATCTGCCCTAGGATGTATTATTATTTAAAAGGTGGTTTTAATCTATAATCTGTGATTCCATGGGTGTATCTCCTCAGCTCTTTTCCTCTTGTGAAATAAATCATACTATAACATCTCAGCAATCCATACTCAGACACCAACAGCTTCAGAACTGTCTTACCCTACTCAGAAATGGAACAGATGCGTCACTGGAGGGCTTTTTTCACTGTATATTTATGCATTTACTGTACACATAGACATTGTATACGATATATAAAAGCACAAGGATTTTGAAGAGCGCTCACCGTAAGTGAGAATATACAGTGGTTTTCCATTAGTATCCATAGTGGTTAGGCAAGGAGCTTTCGGTGAGATGGTCCCCCATCGCTGCAAAGCTGCTTCCAGAGAAGGCGGCCAATTTGTAACCACACCTAATTGTTCCCCACGCATAGCCAACATCTGAGCTCCTTCTGGCTTTGGCTGGTTTGGATCTGGCTGTTGAACTTATGATTATGAAAAGATATACAGTTACCATGTAAATTCTATACCTTGTGTACACCTGTGTAACCAAGAGAATAAGTTACCTTTGCAAAATATCCTGAAAATAATAACGTGTTAGAAGGTATTGAGAAGCAACAGAGAAATACGACAGAATAATTAACTTTAAACTTTAACGGAGATGAAGCAACTGAAGCATCTCAGGAATGCGCGTGCTTATCCTTACACTAGCTCTACAAGCAGGGAAAGAAACTGCTGAGGCAGCATGCATATATTTTCCTTCAAAATAATCAACTTTATTCCTAAAGAGAAGTGGAGAATACTTTTCCCTAGCAAAAATGCAGTAATGAGATGAACTACAGAACTACTCAAAAAATGTAGTTTAACAAGTCATCAGTAACAGATTGATTTAAGTCATGTTCTGTTACAGTGCTTTATTTACAAACTACGATGAAGACTATTTACATCTCCGCATCCTGGCAAATCTTAATTCTCAAAGCACTGGCCTCCTTAAAAAAAAATCCATTTATTGACTTTCTCCTTGTTTCTATCTCACATTTAGTTGGTTTTTTGGATGACTCTCTGTTACATAAAGGAGGTGTAAAACATTTAACTTGCTCCCTCACTGACAGTTTTGCTCGTATTGGCATTGAAAAGCAATGGCTGTAACCCACAGCTGAATGTTCTCAAAGCAAAGCTTCCCTCCACTCTCTTTTGTCTTTTCTTTGCAAGCAGAACCAGGAGCTGAGCAAACAAGTTTTTTGACTCTACAGCACTACGTCCATGCTCACTACAAGCAGATTCTGAATACCAATGCTTTTTTGTACTTGCCAGTACAGGGAGGGCTTACTTAGCTTTCTAGGAAGTCAATGTGCGAGATAAACATTTTACAGAGTTTTAATAAGAGATCCCCAAACCTTTTGAAAAACAGTCATTTTACCTTCTAACAATTCCTCAAAGTCATCTACAAAGAACTCTCGTAATGGTGGTCGTTTGGGCCGTTTTAGTGTATTGACCAGCTGCTGAATCTTTGCTGACACTCTGCTGCTCACTGGTACTCCTGTAGGACAGGGATCAATGGAGACATCAGTTGACCGCTACGCTGAACGCCACCAGACGTTATGTGGGGTAAGAAAAAGGCTAGGACTGCAAGGCCACCACAACTACAGTTTCATGCCATACCGTGACTCAAGTATTCAACATTAAGACATCAAGATCATTTCAGCAAAAAGGAACAATGACGCCTATTTTAAATAAAAACAATACAGCAATGTCAGAGTGAGCTTGCAAAATTAGAGGGGAAACAGCACATAGACTGAGGGAGAGAAGCACAGCAAAAAAACCTCCCTACAGCAAATGTCAGTAACCTTAGAGAACTCTTCTAGGTGGCATTGGCAATGGTGAGTGAGAAGACAGGCACTGGCTCTCCCCACGATCACTGGTCATACCAACACTGGCTGACTAGACTGCAGCTCAGCAAGGCGAGTGGGTCATAGGCTCTGCCCCACCATTTACTCTCGGTTGCTCTTTACACTGTAGTGGACACCTACCCAGTATCCATCTTAAACATTGTTCACATCTTTGCATTACTTCCGCATGACTCTGTATTTCCTGAGCATCCCTACAGCCAATCCCACCAGCCAGCAATCTCCAAAGGGAGTGTGCTTGCCCCTACAGCATTTTGAAAAACACAATTCTGCGCAGGAGCATGGGGCAAAGGGCATTTTTGTAGTATAATCCCATCAATCACCTCCCCCTTCCTTTTCCCTCATCGAGTGCAAAGCCTCTGCAACGCTCATGTCATCCATTCCTGGACTAGTAGCTTTCTGTCACTGCACTGCAGAAATTTAGACTTCCTACCCTTCCACAAGGTCGGCTCTAAAACTTTTACCAAGTCGTTTTCAGAGCTGAAGCTGCTAAGTTTAGATGTGAAACACTTGGTCAACAATTCCACACCCTGCTGAAATATCGTTTAATAAGTTTTAGAAAAGAGGAGCTGTAAATAAGAAAGGGTTTACAAATAACTGTTTTTCAAAAAAAACCATACACTCGGAAAATAAAACTTCAAACACGTCACTTTTCAAGCTGTAGCCATCCTAGCGTGTCATGTTCTTTGCCATTTAAAGAACAGACTATCTGTAACCAGGCAGCATGATAAAAGCAGATCTAAAGAGATTCACTGCTTTCTTTTGCCACACAATTTCTACAGGGAGTCAGCTCTGCTGATTAAGAAATATTTCTCTCTGTCGGCTTCATTTGTAGCTGTTTATTTTAAGACTGTAAAGACGCTGCAACTTTGCATGTGTTTATAAGTGAAAAGTGCCCAGAAGAAACAACGAGCAGATGCACACAGTAACCACTAAAAAGGTTACGATACTGGAAAAGAACACAGTTTGGCTCTGTGACATACCATCACCAGTCTCCATAAGTTCAGCGTTTCCATACTTTGGTGCCACTCGTGCCGTTGATCCTTGTGGTCTCTCTACTTGTATTGAGTGTTCTGAGGTGTAAGTGGTAACATCTGGAGGGGCAGAATGATTTTCTGTGAAAAATAAGTTAAAAGGTTTAACCGTGTACCTCTAGTGTCGAAGGGCAGAAAAGCAAAGGGGAGAAGAAAGGATACCATTTGATTTTTTTTTTTCCCCAACATCTGAATAGGCGTTAAGGTTAATGCACAAAATAAGTGTACACAACCATAATGTACAGCATGATTTTAATAAATAAAGTTTCCACCGATTAAAACAGGGGCTGTATATCTGCAATCACATAAGCAACAGGCTAAAGAAATGATACAATTAGGTTGCAGGTTCTCCACTGACATTTAATTTTATACTAAGTTCAAGCTTGTGAACAGCCTCAGAAAGAAAAGGCCCAGACAAATATACTTCTGACAGATTATTTCATCATTTTTTCTAAACAAAAAGAATACAGCATGTTGTCAATCACTTGCAAGTGCCAATGCATATCCCTTTTACAACCTCTGTATTTTAAATATGCCAATTTTAGTCAAGAAAGGAATTTGTTTGTATAGTAGGAAAAAAATTCAACCCTAGCAGGGTTGGAGTCCAGCAGAAAGAAATAAAATGTAAAGAAACATGAACTTTGCATTCTGCTTGGACACTTGCTTGTCTACTATTTTTAGACAGAGCTATTACCACTCTTCCGTGTAACAAAGACTTGCCTTCCAGAAGGCAAACACGATTTGGTCTGACTCACGCCAGCACTGCTAAACAATTCCACACAGCCTCTCTTTCTCTTTCATAGCCTGACAATTCAGCATGCGCCCACCATTTGATTTCCCATGTTTTCGAGTCTTGAGTCTGTATTACCTACGTATCTGTATTATTTTTATGGGTTATCTCATTCTTTTGTTCCAGGTTTTTATTGGCATTCAAGTAGATGGGGATAAATACCATGAGCAAATAACAACTTCTCTCCCAATTGACATACAGGATCCCCAGCAGCCTCCAAGATACAAAAGAAGGAAGGTCTTCATTCTGCTGCCGCTGAACTGAAATGCACTCCGTTTTACAATAGGGTAAGAGTCTTTAAAAATGCAAAACTTCTGGAAAAACTTTGTCTTGTTCCAATACTATTTTCAAGATGTGCTTTTTATTAAATCTGCCCTATAAGCACCATGGTGCCATAACTCTACTACAACACCAGCTTCTACAGTAAATGTCACCTCAAATGTAATTATAAAGCATTTTCATGAGTCTTGAACTTTGGATCACTGTAATTCTTGTGCATTCAACCCCAAATTCATGCACCATCAACACAGATGACTAATTTTTAAGGCTACGCATACAGTAACAGGATGCTATACTAGATGCCTATTTTGCATACTTCTCATATGAAGGTTGCATTTGTTGGACAATCATGAAAAATTAAGACATGTTCTTAATGTCTGCAGTTTTTATTTAATGTTTATATTCATGAACATCATAAGGACTCAACCTTATCACTCAGCCACAGTATGTGGTTGAGGAAAACACAAGACAGCTTTTATCGTGCAACTCAAAACCATCTTGCATCCTACACATGTTCAGTCGAGCCTTTTCTTTCTCATCACATCCATTGTTATAATTCTGCTGAAAAAAACACCTTGTATTGTGCTGCAGGTGACTAAATGAAATATAATATCTTGGACAATGAAGCTTACGCTGGTAACTGTTTGAATAACTTGTTAATTTTAGATGTCTTGTGACTATCAACTATTTTTGACTCAGCACAATTTTTGCCCTTTCTTGCTAAGTGGCAAGAGCTTTTTCTAGATCATGACTGAATTACCCAATACCTAAATCCATTAAAAATGCTGATATTTATCTTTTTATCTTTAACTTATAATGCAGTTTTGCTATGCAAATAGGAGAGGAGATCATGACTTAAGAAAATAATTGTACTTAGTCAGCTATTAGTAACATGAGAAAGTATATTTGAAGATAGCTATAACTTTTTTCATCTTTCCACTGAAGGATTTCCATCTTTCAGGCTTTACAAGGCAAACTGAACTGGAGTTACAGTATCTTCTTTCAGGTTTTAGCACTGAGATTATTTTTTTTTTACTGTGTGGGAAAGAAGATATGTGATCTGAAGCACCACAGAGTAGAGATGCTCTCCCTTCAGATCCAGACACTTGAAATCAAACACTTCTTTGTAACACATGGTGCCGAGTAGGGTGAAATAACATGAGAAAGAAGCTTCCCGCTCTTTTGTAAAAGGTTTTCCTTTTGAACAAGCACCACTGGCACTTGATATTCTCTAAAAGAAACTCTCTTCTGCAGATGGCCACCACTCGCTGGCCAAAAAGTGAGGTTTTAGCACCCTGGCTGCCCATCTGCTATTTACATTTCCATTAAGAAGAACCCTTATCCAGCTGAAGAGGAACCTTAAGGTTTGTCTTGCTGTGCTCCTTTACAGTATCTGCTTAACAAATGTCTTATCATGGCAGTATCTACAGCTGTAGGTTGCATCCATTAGATTTACAAGTCCTCAGTTGGTTCCCTTCTCAGAGTCATGCTTGGAGAAATGAAAGCCATACAGACAAAAATTCGGTCTGAATGACTTCTAAAGAAAAAGGTAATTGTTATGTTATGTGAAATGTACCCTTTCTTCTATAGAACAGTCAATCCAGGCTTAGACTATGGACACAATCTGTATAAAGCTGCTTGGTCTTCTGTCAGGTAACTTGAAACACTGTTTGAGGTTTAGCTAAGCATAACGATCCTGACACATCTGTGGACTAAAAAGTAAAAACTGTGACAGCTGCATGACTTCAAAGCATTTCCTCCATCAAACATATATATTTGCATCACCTCCTCTTCCCATCTCCTCCAATATTCTTGCATTAGAAGATCACAGACACAACAGCTGTTTCCAGTTAAGGCTCTCTTCATTTCTGCCACTACAGTGATATAATTTACCCCATTTCATGAAAATCAGAAAGAACCAACAATGCAGAGCACATTCACGTAAGGACAAAGTGTGTGCATTGACAGAGCCCCATGTTTGAGAAGAAGCAAAGAGGTGGAGGAATACTTTCCAGTGGAAGTCTGGAAGCAAACATCAGCACCACGTATTTGAGAAGTCTCCAGGAACTCAAAAAGGTTTCCTGCAACACTGTACTTGAAGAAAATGTAGCTTTTTCTCCCAAACAAGCTTGCTCTTCTGATTGTCACAGAAGGGAAATCCAGCGTCAGAGCTGTGGCTTTTTCCATCAGCTGGGTTTCTCCTGTATTGATGTCCAGGTGACAGAGAGTATTTTAAACTAGTGTCCTGTGTTATATGTTAATATTCTGCCTCAGAACACAGAAGAATTTTAAGGTTGTCAGAGAACTGCCAGTCATCCCTTGTGGCAAATGTTTTTATATTTACTTTATTAGAAATCTATGTAGCTTTTAATTTGAAAATCAAAGGCCTCTATCCAAACATAAGCATACTTGAAGCATATAAAAGAAACATTAAATGCACCTAAAGGATCAAAATTTTGTAGTGAGATGTTTAACTCTATAAATTTACAATCATAGGTGAGTGCTGTGTGATTTTCATTACACAAACTTTCTGAGCCTTGGGATGTGCTTTCTCTCCTTGATCTTTATATACGTACAGATCCAAACAATACAACACAGACAAATAAAAGCTGAAAGACCTTATAAATATATACAGTGCTGATGCAAAAATGGATCAGAACATTAGAATTTTTTCTACAAATTTCACTGGTTTGACCTCTAAGTTCAAGAATTACCCAACACAATTGTGGTCTCTGTGCCAAACTAGAGATTCTCCCTGCAGCTTAGTACAGACACCTCAGTATCTTAAAGCTGAGAATAAATATTTGAAGGATACCTATCCTAAACTAGAACTTTGGCCATAATAGAGTAGCAGCAGCAGCCAAATTAAATGAACATTATAACATTAAAAGCATATAACAGCTTATGCAAATTATCTAAATGATCCACAAAGCTGACCTCTGACAAAGCCAAAGCTTTTTATTGAATCCCTTCTCAGGACTGCATTACAGTACTTAAGTTGGAAAAATCTCCCTTTGGTTCTGTGATGCACTCTGGAGGTCAAATCCTAGTGGATATGAAAATTGAGGGCTTTAAGGTCTTTCCTGTTGCTCCCTAAATTTGTATTTATCAAAATTGGCATCTTCAGACTATACCAGTATGCCCTTACGTATTTACAGATGATTTCTCTATTGTAGGCTGATCTGTCTCTGGAGAACAACTCCCTTGACCAACCAAACATCAAGCCACATGATGGAATATATATTCTTTGTGATCAAGAACAAATTGTCTCCACTAGCTGAGGAGCTTCAGACAACAGGATTCTTCTTCTCTCTCACATTCTCTCCTACCAAAGAGGATTATTCATCTACAATCACTGGCACGCTGCCTCTGAAAGAGCAAAGCTATCTGTGGGAATACTTCAAATCTATTACCTCTTAGAATACATTTAAATGCAAAATCCACCTCCTCAGACTGAAAAGAAACAAAAGAGCCATTTAATTTCAAATTCTTACAGAAAGTAGCTCACCCATGAAGAAACACGTCTTATAGTTATCACCTGTGCAGCTTCTCTTACCTGTCCAGTGATCTTAGCAACAACGACTACCGGTAACCTTTAGATCACAGTCTCAATCTGTTAGCAGATATCACTCATAGTTTGTGTCCAAATGACCTTTACATTACTACATCACAGCTACTGTCCAACTGGAGACGCAATTTAAGGCATGTTATTGCCAGAATGAATAATAATATGTATATGTATAATATGTATACACTGAGGTAAGCTTAACTGCTTCCTTCCAAGGAGGGATCTTTCCAGTCAACAACAAGAAGGCAACACAGAACAAGAAGTAGTATTCTTCCTCTTCTGCAGAATACTGCCATCTTAACTTAGCTCTATAGATGCTGTATTATTTACCGCAAACTCAGTGATTATAAAAGAAGCCTTACTGTGCCAGATTTAAAATTACTGAAATGTCACATTATAAAGAAGTTATATTTAAAGACACATTAAGACTTGGTGTGTGAGTAATGCAACCTTTTAGAGTTTGGATAAATTTAATTCTCTATGCTATAATTTCCTCTAGCATTTCAAGATGAAGTCACAGAAAATAACCAAATGCCATGATTAATGTGTTCAGACGTGTACGTGTTTCTAAAACAAGGTTCTAAGCTATTCATTTAGGATAAATTTAAGAATACAATAGAAATTCTTCCCCTGACTGCAATTCAGCAATTCCAGACCATGGTGAGAGGATTACTTACACGAAAATACAGGTGTTACATCAAGCTATACTCAAAGCAAAAATAAAGGGATACGAACTACTGTTCCAGCACATGAAATCAGGAACATGTAAGATGCTTTCATGTATCTCATTACGCATACTTGAAAAGGAATGATCAGTTGAGGAATGGTCACACAAAACAGCATTTCATATGTGTGGCAGAACAGTAGAAAGGTTGCTTTATCTGTTTCAACACAGATTCCAACAGATTTTCAGTGGGACAACTCAAAATATACAGCCCCAGCAAGAACGCACCCAAAGCACATGCCTCATATGATAAACAGCAGTTACTGGAGAAGGAAAGGAAAACAAGCCATGCTTTGCATGTGCCTAATCGAATAGCTGCCTCATTTTAATGAAGACTAATGTCAGTGGCACTATATTCAGAAATAATTAATGTCTGTGAAGTTTAGCCCTAATGGAAAGAAAGTCTTGACTTCCTAGGATCTTTTCAAAGGACATAAACAAATCTCTTCTCTGAAGGTATAGAACAGACTTTCCCAAGGACTGTAACAGCTAGGTATCTCAGCCCAAGAATTCTGGATTCAATTAAGGCCAGAAAAAATACGTTTAAGAGGACTTACTGTGAACAGAATTATCAAAAATCACTCAAACTATGCAATTAAAGTGGTGCAGCAGTAAGGGAAATCTCACATGCAAGAAATCCCTAATGTTGCATGTACTGATTTTCCTCACTGACAGATCCTACAGAGATCTTTTTTAGTGCTAAGTAATGGAATTCATGAAACTGCATATTTGAAGATATTTGGGAGCCAACAGCTAGACCCTGTTTGACATAACATAAGTTTAGCTGCAAATCTAAATTTATGCTTTTATTTTTAATTTTCTCACGAAATAAGAACACGGGACTATCTCTCCATGTAATACACGTAAATAGAAAAAAAAAGAAGAAAAAGCGCTGGGAAGACTTTTATAAGATTTCATACAGCAGCATCAGCTGAATGCAAGAGACAAAATCCCTGTTAAACTGGACAGACTCAAAATGTCCACATACTAACCTATATGCGTTTGAGCCATAACATCAGCTAGTCTGTGCGCGGCACCACTGCCTCCACTTTGTGTAGAGGAGGAGGAAGTGGTTGACGTGGTAGAGCCATGGATTGCCTGACTGATCCAATGTTCCATGTTTATACTCCCCTGGCTTGAGGTCGGAGTTCCCTGGGAGTCGCCCTGGACGGAGCCTTCATCTTCTGAACCAGAAGAAGTATCTAGTAATTAAAAACAGACAGTGAACTTGCAGTGCTTTGAGGTTTTCTTAATAGAAAGAAGGTGTGTTCATATTACAAATCTAAAGATTAACTGCCATTAAGAAAAACTCACGAAGGCAGGAAAACTTAGTAAGAAACATCTGCAATACTGAAAGCCCTGAAACAAAGTCAATTGCTAACTGCGAACCAAGGGCGCTTTGCTGCTCTAATGCCATGGCTTGTGTATTATTGTACAAAAATAAGGATACTAAAAGAGTCTTCCTTTATCGCATGGCTTGTGAATGCTCTGAAGATCTCCAAACATGTATTAACAAAACACCCAAAATACTTTCCCAAGCTCACTCCACAAAGCCTGAAAAGCTTTTCCAGTTGTAGAAAGCCCACCCCTCATTGAGAAACGGAGTCCCAGCTGGATTCAGCAAGTATGAGAATGCATGAGAGTGGGGTATTTTCACAGTCTAGCAGGTAAGAGAGCAGATAAATCTGAAAAGGAATGGCATGACCAATTGTAAAGACAACATTCCATTAAAGTGTTAGGGAATAAACTAGAAACTTGAAAAGTACTTTGAGTCACAGAAAATATGACAAGCTGGCCATAGTTAGGTCCTCATAAGACCGAAAGGACCAATGCAAGTTGAGGTACCACCAAGGGCAAAGCAATCATGCGAACTGCCCCAGCTGACTTTCCAACCATTCAGTTCACCCTCTCTTCTTCAAGTATACCTCAACATTATGCTCAGTGTGCTTCAAAAAACATTTCCATTACTATCTATGCAGGCAGATTATTAGTTCATAGTAGCACAAAGAAACATTTTTTAAATTCTCATAAAATACACAGAGATGCTCACCTGGAGGTGTGTAGGCATCCATTGATGTTTGTACCACCAATGAACGTCGTTTGGAGGGCATGGGGACTGCCATTTTCCTTTCTTTGTGTTTAGCAAGGGCTGCCTGAACTGCTTCCGTGTGGACATCTGGAAGGAAAGAGAGATTTCAAGCTAGTGTTCAGACAGAAACAAGCTGTTTCTTTGTGCATTCCGTGCACCTGCGCGCAGGTTCGTTCGCATGCCAGCGAGGCTGACAACGCACACCGAATGATGAAACACACGGCATCTCAGAGGGACTGCGTGAGTTCTCCTCACTGTAGAAAAAGCAGCTATAGTGAAGAGTGCCGTACCAACAAACAAGCCCTTTGAGCTGTACGATATTCCCAGATGAGTGCTGCAGTATTTGAAGAGTAGGAACTCTGCTTCCCCAGAGCAAACCTCTGTTTCACCAAGAGCTGTTACTTCTGCAACCGTTACTGTCGTGAGTGAATGTGTGGTGCGTTAACACGGTCTGTTTTTTAAATCCATGAGGTTTCCGATTTGCACAGACTAAGTGAACAGGAACATTTGCTTGAAAGGTAAGAGGTAAACGTCACAACAGAAATGGCAGCAGGTCCCCCACTCCCAAATCCTCCTCCTGCCTCCGTCGCTTGGCTTTATTCACAGAAAAGTAAGCATTACGTAGGGTTGGGCTGAGGTGGAATGAGAACAAAAAGCACCCTGAGCACAGGCCTGGTGCTACACACAGCTCACACCAGCCCGCTCCACAGCATCCAACAGATCTCTCCTCCATCGACACATCCCCAGTGAAGAGCTGCTCCACCTTTCACGTGTATACATAGCTGTCTGCTTCCACAAGTCTGAAAAAGGCCATTCATCATGTCTAAAAGACACTAGCGACATGTTTTGATTAATTACTTTGTTTTGTGCAAATCTTTCAATCACTACTATAACGACAGACTGAAGTAAGTCTGCCTTTAGTTTACGACCTTGCACTGTCTGTCTGTGTATTTCTATGGTTTTGAGACAAGATGTACACGAGGAGACTGTATGCAAAAGACATGGCAGTCAACACAAGCCACTTATGGCTAAAGGCGTTGCCACACACCGACCATCCGGCACACAACTTGAAGCACACTCGATGTTGCCTTTTAGCCAGTCACCGTTAGCCAGCTGCAGAAAACACGGCCAGTTGTGCGCACGACTTAGCTGTTCCTGCTTGTGAAGTGGGAGCATAGAGAAGCAGGTCTAACCCAGAGTGATCCCACTTCTGCTGCTGTTAACTCTGTTTGAAGACCATCCTTGCTGGCTGGCTTGGCAGCACACAGCCTGTTTCCTACTCCTGTGTCGATGTGGTGGCAGCCCTGAACAGGCAACATTCCCCAAGCAAAGCAACAGGAAAGAGAAAAGGATATATATCTAGAGCTGCTGGTTGGATCACATCAGTGTAAGCAACTTGTTTTAAGTAACAACCGGGAAGGATGACTAGAAGCATTAGATGATACACTCTGCTGATAAGCCACAGTGTCTCATTTTTAATAACAGTGTTCCCTATCTTCTGCCAGGGCTCAAGCACCTCTCAGTGGAAAGACTGCAGGTTAAGAGTAAGTCTAAGAAAAAAAATGTTATCAGCTGCTTCTGTGGGTTGTTTCTTGCATTTATTTTAAACCATGAAGAGGATGAGGGCATCACCGAAAGCAAAGCAAGAAAAGCAAACAGCAAAGCTGGACAAGCATACTCAAAGGATAAGAGCTGTGTGGCTGACAGACCAAACTGGAGGAAGACTGCAATGCCAACATCAAACCAGAAAACATCTTCTCTCCTGTCAAGTCATTATTTAAAAGTAGAAGGTTTAAGGTCTTTCTTATAATTAAAATCTGGTGAAAAGGTTATGTGAAAAGTATCAAGCTAGGAAAATGAACAACGTAAGTCTTTACCTAACAGCATGTCCCCAAGATAAATTCCTACCTGCTCACTCCACACCAATGTCAATAACGTATACAGGATTGAACACGCTCACTAATAGTTTGTGTTTCTTATCCACCAAACAGGGAAAATTCTTGGTTTTCCTTCAAAGGATAACAATTAGATATCAAGCAGTAAAAAATGAGCTTTCTCTTTTAAACAAAACCAAAACTCTACAGCAATTTTTGGAAGACAGTAGATTTTGCTGATCAAGACAGGAAGAATTATTTGTAGATTATTGCATTTAGGATTGTTTTTTACTGTATTAGTAGGGAGATGAGGTGTAACTCACATTCTTCAGAAGTTTTTTAAAGGAGGACAGTTGACAGAAAATAATTATTAAAATGCTTAGCGACCCACAGAGGTCCCTTCCAACCCCTACCATTCTGTGATTCTGTGTGACAGCTGGACACTGAATCATAACTTGTGAATTCTTTGATTTCTTTTTTGATGTAAGAAGTTAAACTCATCAGCTTAATTAAAAAACACTCTGCCAGGTTTGGATTTTCAAATGAGTCCATGGGAGTCCAGGAATTGAATTGTTTTCTTAATAAAGCACATGCCTGATATGTTTATTTGTAACGAGTTACTGTAGAATAAACCAGACTACAGAATAATTAAAAAGAAACAACCCAAACCCCACAGGAAAGCAAAAACAATGGAAAAGATAAGAAACTCTGAACAAACACGAGGGAAGCTGACTGGGGAGAAGGAACACGCACACCTGCTCCCAGCCCAGCCTGCAAGGCCGACTGTTCTGAAGGCATTACTCCGAGCACGGAGGCTACTGAAAAAGCCAGGACACATGTCGAGAAAAGGCTGAGGACAGACAGTCCAGAGCTGGTCCAGGGGTTGTCAGCAAGACCTTACATGCATTTAGCGGGAGAGGAAAAAGAGGCAGTAGAAGCAGCCAAGCTTGGATGAAAAAAATCTTTTCACAACATTCTCTCCAGGAATAAAACTCTTGGCTAAACCAAGTGTCTCTAAGCATATAAAGAAAGGGTAAGGATTAGGTAAAGAACAAATAACAGCCTATACAGTTTGTATGGTTCTTCTTTTGGAATGAAAGCCTGTTGATGGGTTCTGAAAACGCTCTTCAACCTGTTTTGACAGTCTTGTATACAGTTGGACTTATTAAGCTAATGAAGAGCATTCAAGCCATTCACACCCAGAGACTAAGTCCCAAAGTGTTGAAAATTCAAAGAGATGAGGGAAAGCCAGACTGACACTTAAGAATTACACTTGAGAACAACTCACAGGTTACAACATCTATCCTGTAACCACAGCAAGTAGGTTTGTCCCCACCAAATATCAGCTTCAGATATGCAATTTCCATACATGTGCTTCGCTTTTCTCTAGGTTTTAGCTTTGCTTTCCTAATCTACAAGCCAACTTCATTGATGTATCGCAAGGAATGTTAACCAATATACAACTAATAATCTCTTTTCGTAGTTTTATGAAGCATGGATTTAAACCTAAACTGAAACGTACATTTCTCACCAAAGGGTGCCCCTGGTGATTTACTTCTCATCAATTCAAACAAGAGTGTGGTAGCTCTTTGCCTTTATCTTGGGTAAAGATGGCTATATGGTCCATCATAATGTATGTGACCCATTCTCTCCCACTGCTTGCCCACAATCTGTCCCTAGAAGCTACTGAAAAAATACAAGGAGACTTGTAATAGGAATTTATACAACCGCAATTGGAAGCTCCTTGTTCACTAAAGGAAGAAAACCACATTTGTGATACACACTGGGACAAAGTATAATGAGAGTAAGAAGACATATCCAAGTTCCCTCGGGAGAAGGAAACTGCTTATCCCCCCTGAATCCCACCAGCACAAAGCAGTTCATATTCTCCACACACCACACAGAGCATCGGCAGAAAACATCGCATTAGCATTTCAAACTGTCTCTGGCAGGGTGATGCCCCTTGTACTGCAGGTCTGACAAGTGCCTGAACTGTCTTCTCAATCTACCCTGGCACACTCAGGCCAACGGAATTCATCATACTGTGACTGAGTATTGCCTTAAAACACAGATTTCTTGTTAAATTTTCCTGAAAAAAATTGTTCACGTATCAAGATTTTGTCCAGAAATGCCACACAGTTAGGAGCTTTCATTGAAAAAAAAAAACAACAACAAAACAACAAAAATCCCATCTCTCCTCTCCTTCCTCATAGTGTGGCATACTACAATTTCTCACCTACTATAAGCTTTGGATAGTTTGAAACATAGATGTACCTTGATGTAGTTGTGCCTTCTGAAAATGTCCTGGGTCTAAGAGCAAAGAAAGCACTTTTAGGCAAAATGTTCTTTCATGTAGAAGTCTGTGACATTTTAACTACACGGTTACAGTCGACAGCACGACTCCAGGTCCTGACCTTTCAAAGCACTCCTACAGGTAACAAAATCTCTATACTCTTCCTGGCTGGCTTTTCCACAAGAAAGTCTCAATGGAAAATCTACAGCATTGAGTAAAAAATCACCACCTCTACCTACCACAGCAGGAACCAACGTGCAGTTCCTTACCTGCTATTGTCTTCCACTGTTCTAGGCTGGCCAACCGTATGTTGAATCCAATTTGTGAGTTTGTAGTCAAAGAATCAATATATGGGAAAGAGTAAAGCAATGCTCTTGGGAAAGTCAATTCCTTAACTCATTCTCTTACAATCAACCCGGTGTTCAGTATTCAACCTGACACGTGTTTCTTACAGGCTGCCTGACAACACTTAGCAAACTTCAGACAAAACAGCTCAGTCCCCAGTCTTTTCTCTGTCGCATTCAAGCATTTTTATTTTTTATTCTCTCCCTTTACTTTCTGTGACAGGATAGAGAGGGCAAGCAGATGTCTGGGAGCAAAGTCAGTAAGCGAAACACAAAGCAAGTGGAACTGTAAAAATAAGAGCGTGGTAGAGAGAAAGCTTCCCTTCAAAGAGCTAACGATCTATTAAACAAGAGATGAGGCCTCAAAACAAAGGGCAGAGAGACTAAAATGCACAGAGAATGAGAGTCCATAAGCTCAGACTCCCAGAGCGATGACCCATGGCTTTGGCCCCTGCGCTCCATAGTCAGAAACTCTCATCTGTTGCAAATAGAGGTGAATTCCTCATTCCATCAGCAGGACGAAACGCCAGCTCTCCCAGAAGGTGCTCTGCTTAGCGCAGTCACTCTTCTCATCTGGTGTATCTCCTAACTTGGCACACTCTTGTGCTCCTTGTTTAACTGAAAAGGCTTCGGAAAAAACCCCAACCCACTTAACCTACATTACTACACAGCACCAGCTTGATACGGACACCATGTTCTCCATGGTCTTTCCCAGCTTTATGCATCAGTGTGATCTAATGGCTGCGTGTTCAGCACAGCAGTGCATTTCATTGTCCATGGAAAAGGGAACAAGCCCACCTCTCTGCTTCCATGGAACAAAGTGACATCCCACCTGCGCTGGCACGCTGCTCCGATGGGAGCCCACTGGCGTAACAAACCAGCCGGAGACGGGAGAGCCGGCAGCCGGCACACAGCCACGCCGGAGGGATCAGCCTGCGCTCACAGACTGTTCATTTTAAATGCATGGCGATGTGGGAGGGAGCAACCTCTGCTCAACAGGGAGAATGGGGTGAAAGCAGACGTTAGGGAGAGAACCATATTAACTGCTGATAGCAAGCAGTGTTCAAAGGTTAAATAATAATGCCCAGAAATACAGAAGCAAACATTGTTAATTACAAATGGCTCATACTGTTTACCCCTTTGTCACAGTGTTCTTTAACCATTTATTCCCTACATTTTTAATGACCTGGAACGTAATTTTGGGAGGGGAGGACATGACAGTTTTTTTTTCAGTCAGTAGTTGGGTTGGCACACAGGAAGAGAGTCTGGCCAGGAGTTTTAGTCTGGTTTGTATTGGCTCTGCGATGCAAAAAGTCTCTTCTGAACTCTTCTGAAGTCTTTTCTGTAGAACATACTTTCTCTCCTCCTTATACAAATGTGTGTGTATTTATAAGAAGTGGCGAGCTTCCGCTGCAACAAGCTGTCCGCTCCCAGCTATTTACTTTGGGGAAGGCAGTACTTCATCCTCCTAGGCTCAGATGAGCTCCACAAACAAACCAGCCCTCCTTTCCTGAGGCAGGAAAGCAATTGTTGTGCGATGATCAAGGTCAGCCATTTCCTGGCCCGCATACGGAGCCACGCTGCAGTACCTCGTGTTTCTCTACAGCTGCCAGAAGAGCTCTCTTCTGAAGCGTGCATCCACGTTTGGCATGGGGCATAACCCTGACTCGCCCTTCCCCTTACACCACAGGAACAGGGATGCCCTATCCCTTCCTTGGGCCAGACACAGTACCTTTGAAAGCTCTGAACTGTAACTGAGACATTTGAAATGTCGGCAGGGGGGTTGGACTAGATGACCCACAGAGGTCCCTTCCAACCCCTACTATTCTGTGATTCTGTGATTCTGTGATTCTGTGAAATATGCTGTGTATTCCCAGTCCTCCCACAGACTCTTGCAGCTTTTAGCAGGAGAATGAGTTTGTTCAGCCCTTTTTTAAAAAACAAAAACCTATTCAACAAATTACAGTTGCATTCTTCCTTGATGTGGAGGGGTTGTTAAATTTTTTTTCCTGTATGAGTTTAACATGCCTCAGCAGCTTCCTTTACTCAGCGTTAGCTGCATTTGCTCCACAGGCATGTCAAGCACTCAACATACTGTAAGCAAAGCGATACCTCCTCACGGATCAGGGATCTGGGTGTTGGTTCTGCATGGATCACAAAACAGGGCACTCCTTCCATGGTAAGCATCAGCTACATAAAAAATTTCCGTATTATAAAACTGTTCCTCACACCTTTCCACAAAATGCCTCAGCAGACAAAAGAAAAACAGCCTCTTTTGCACTTAAATCTTGCAGTTCTGTGTCAAGTAGTTCTTTGCATCTAATTTATCATGCAATCCTGTTTCTTTCTAAGACAAGAAATTAAGACTTGCTGTAGACAGAAGTAGTGCATCACTAGCATCAAGATAGCAGAAGTCTGTTTCTACCTATATTTCAGACAAAATATATTATTGCTGTTGTCTTTGCTTGAGTTTTCAGTTTCCCAGTACTTATAAAACAAGCTGTTGCCTAATTATTGCTGTACAGATGCAGAATTATCTAACAGAGTCCCTACCATCTTCTGCAGTCTGGTTATCCAGTTCTGAATTAATGATACTTCAGGGGACTTAGCCTTTGAAGAACGGAACTGCTGCGAGACATACCTAGATGTGATCTGAATTCATCCATTTCATCTGTGTGTTCCTTTTGCCTCCTGCATTTCCTCTCCCTTGGGCTCTTTCTGTCTTTTTTTTTTTTTTTTGCCTTTGGAAACAATCTTTCTTCATTTGCTTTAGTAGCCAGTTCCTGGTAATACGATGATACAGCTGGGAGCAGGACAGGCCCAAGGACTCTGCAAGATTTAGCACCCTTGCTTTTTTCCAGATAGCCCACCAACACAGCTGACTCACTCGCAGAACGGCAGACTAGTAAGATCATGAAGGTTGATGCTCTGCACTAATGAGTTGATAATGCCAAATGACTTATAATAAGAGGTTATTTATGTACATATAACACATATTTATGTCATATTTGTATTGCAGTAGAGGATCAGCCCTGAACTCAAACATTTAACAAATAAGTAAACCCACGAACACGTGTCTGTCTCAGTGAAGCCAGCATCTAGGGTGGCACCAAAGAAAACAGCTGGAAGAACAGGCAGGGAGGTGGCTTGCAGGAGGGCAAGAGGAGCAAGGACAGTCACTGCTGCAACAACACTTGGTGCAACAGAAGAATCCTAACAGCTTCTGAGTTATTACAGGGAGGCAACTGATACCACAGGAAAACAGCACTATCAAAGGTGAATTTTGGCTGAAAATTCCAGATAAGGCAATGCTAAGTATAGCGATAGTATGCTAAGTAATTATACAGAGGGCAGGTTGGCAATTGCTGCCTTACAGGAAACTAGTAGTTGAGAGCATGGAAGTCTTTTATGAGTTTAATCAGACCTTTGTTGTAGCTACCATGGAAACCAAGGATATACCGAGAATTCATTTCCTAATACGTGGCCTGTAAATACTCTGAGTAGAGATAATTTGGTAGCTACATCTATTGGAAATGCAATCAGGACGTACTAAATAGGGTGAGACACGGTAAATGTGGTATCATCAGAACAGATTGCAGTTAGGCTTTGTCTTTTGATTGCCCTGGGCTGACAGCACTGACTTATTTTCAGGCAGATATAGGGCAAGTGATTTCATAAAAATTGCTGTGTTCATCCAACACAGATCAGACTTTGGAAAATCATCTCACTCCTGGGAATGTGAAAGTAAGTGAGTCCACATAATAACAGATCTTTGCTGTGGGTGATGCTATAATGAAGCGGTCTCAGAATACTTTCGCAGTCTCTCTGGGTATTAAGATAGCAAAGCACATAGCCCCAGCAGTGTGACACCTGATTTCTCTCCAGCTGCAGGCAGGTGTGCTATTAATCCTGAAATAAGGCATTCACAGCAAACACAGTGAATACTTCACTGAATGCAAGAACATCTGCTCCAGGACAACACTCATTTATACGAGAGCTGTGGAAGTTACTAACAGAAGTAAAACTCACATTTCAAAAAACAACCTAAGGGTGTAAGTTTCAGTCTTTGGGATACTTAAACTTTACACACTGGGCCTCTGGTTTTCCTGGGAACTGGGGATACAGGGATATGCAGGGGAAAGTTCTGCTGACTTTTCACAAACTTGGGGCCAAATTTTGTTGACCTGCACATTTTTGACAACGAAGAGCGAGTGTTTCAGAAAACATCTGCACTCCCATGAACATGCTGCCTGCAGCCACCAAACTCCAGGGGTGGAGGAAACCGCACGCCCCACACTCCGTGCCATCGCTCAGCCGCTGCCCGGCACCTCCCGGGCACCTCCAGAGCCAGGAGCTCATGCTGTCAGAAAGCTCAGCTTTGAAGACCACAAGCATGGCTGTCATCTCCTGCTTTGGACGGCAGGATGGATCCATACTTCTGGGTGGAAGGAAGGTGAAAGCTGCACACACAGCTGGGAAAGCTGCAAGGGCAGGCTGCGAAACACAGCGGTTATGTGATGGAAACAGAGGACACTGAAAGAGAAGGCTGAACTCTTTATGACTCCACTGCTAGTTCTGCTGAAAGACATTGTTTTTGCTTTACTTTGGATTCTTCAGGCATATAATAAAGTCAATTTCAAAATGTTTTTCTCTAAACTCTGAGATTTAAAACTATATTAACTCTACTCATAAGTGAAACAAAAAACCAACATGCAGGCCTCCCACTAATAATTTCCATCCCTCCATTTATTTATTATCTCATTTGTAATGCATCTGGAAGTCAGCTTCACGTAGTGACTTCATCTCAGACCCCCTTATTATGTGATCTGAAGTAAATCAACTTTCTATTTGTTTCTCTCTGGAGATCCTTGAGTAATTTTCCTCAAGAGTTCTGCAATTATCCTTCCACTTTTTTCTGCAAGGGTCAAAAGCAAGGATGTGGTCATATAAATTACATATTTGCAAAAGTTTCTCTTCAACTTCTTTTTTGTCCTGATTTGAGTTGTAGCTTGAACAAAGTTTGTAAGTAAGCTAAACTGGAGATAATTAATTTCTGAATAAGTGTATCTATAAGCCAGGTGAATTAATTCAGGTTAATGTTTCCAGGTAACCTTCACTCGCCTGAAGGGTTAATAAATTCTTTGTTTTATGACAAGCCACCTTAATGTATATATGGAGTCCTGCCTTGATACATAGCACATTCATCATATTTTTCTTTCTCCTTGCTCTCTGGAGTAATGTTAGATGATAAGGATCCATTAAAAATGATTTCTCAAATCTTCCCATTCCATCCTTTCCTCTACCACGCACTACAGCTCATATTCCCACAGCATAATTCTTTTTTGCCAGTTCTGGCAAGATTGCAGAATGAGGTCTTGAATGTCCTTTCAAAAATGCAAAATATAAGCTACCCCTATATTTTCAAATCACTATGAGGTAAGCTGTAAACACGCAAAATGTCAGCAACCTTTGCTACGGTTCATACACACACTTAGCTCCTGGTAAATGAGAACAAATAGGTGGTAAGGCATGTACGGAAGGTGATAGAGCAGAGCAACTCAGCTACCCAGGGTCTGGTGCCAGCTTCTCCTCCAGGATTCGGGTCTACAGGGAATGCCCTTTCATTGCTAGTGCTCTTATTTCAAATGTCCCTCAAACCTAGCCTGGGACGACTTGTTTCGAAGTCAATGATTCATGCTCAGTATAAGCTGTTCAAACTTTTCGCTGTTGAACCACAGTGTGGGAAAGGTGGCTCAAGAATTTGAGCCAGGAGAGTTGTAGTTAGGATACGTTTGTTTTGGCAGTATCTCCAAAAATCCCCTATATTAAGATGTCTTTGAACAGAAGTGCTGAATGCGCTTGGAAAATGAGCTGTTCTCTGCAGTGGTGGGATCTCTGGGGCAGGGACTGGCAGCCCTCCACGCACGGCGTACCAGACTGACTTCTTTCTTTTTGATCTTCAGAAGTTAAACGTATGGGAAAAAAATCAGTAAGAGTGAGTGGGGGAAGGGAGCTACTCCCTGCCGAGAGCCCGGGTACCACAGCCCCCTTACCAGCAGTACCCTTCCTCCATGCTACCAGCCCAGAGACGCTGATTCCATGCATGGTATTTCCCAGAATACTCGGTTTCTCAGCTCCCAGTTCTTTGCTTATCCACTGCTGTGCCTTTTAAAATCCATCCACGCAGTTCATGTAGCACGTGTGTTCTCATCTGCTGGTCTTTCCTCCAGGACACCGTGAACCCTTAGAGACAGAGGCAGTGCAATTTCACTTACACTGCTCCTTCCCACATCATTTCTGACATCTGGAAAACTCAGTTTTTAGAGCTCACTGGTCTCTTTTTAATTAAGCATTACACTTGCTCCAGGCAGTGTAGAACACTGGTCATCTTACAGGCCTCTCAGAGACCTCATGAGAAACAAGTGACTTAATAAACTTGGCCCAACCCATCTATCATATCCTCATCTCATCAGAGAAGAATTCTACAGCAGAAATCAGTCAGGAGCTGCTATCTCACTCCTAACACATATATGTGAATTTGAACATATTACACGGCATTCCCCATCTCTAAATATCAGTTTTTTAGGTTTTATTTTTTATTGGTGCATACTTTTTGTGTACTTACATTACTCTTTCTTTTTTTCTTTTTAACTGACAGATGGGAGCTGTGGAAACAGTAAAAGCTGGGTTCTGGCACACAAGAGGATGTTCTGGTTTTCAGCATTGGGATGGAGAACCGAAGCTTTTTGTTCCGACATAATCTAAAGGCCACAGGTAAAAATGTCCTTTGGAAAATTTCCCTCTGGAAAAATGTCCTTGGTAAGGACCTGATGTTCTCTTTCCTCCATGTGCTGAACGTCCAGTTGAGGGAGGACAACATACTTGTTCTCTGGAGAGGAGTTAAAAGTGGTGCTGACGGGCTCTGAAGGAGAGTTTTTCTCTGAACCCCACAGCCCATGCCTGGCTGAGAAATACAATTTCTGCTTCAAGAGGAGCTGCCAAGTTTACCCGTGGGGTATCTCGTCAGGACCTGCCACCGGCGCAGACACTGCTGTACCGCGCCACAGCCTTTCCGTGGCAGCAGAGCCCAGCCCTGCTTCAGGCCACCAGGACAGACAGCCACGGGCAAGGGGCCAAGCTCTAGCAGCAGTGTAACTCCAGGGCTACACTGTGTAGGAGAGGTTACGGATCACTATTTTAACCACCAACTCAGTAAGACCGTTCTTCCAAAAGCAAAACAGCCTATATGATGGTATTTTAAATAACAGTGGCAGAAGCTTCAGGTCCTTCATCGAAGGATCTCAATGTTAGCAGGAACAGAATCTAGCCATTGTTAACCAGGGAGTAAATGGGTCCCTAGCGACTGTATGGAAGACATGTAGTGCCAAAATTATCCGAAAATCTCAGTATTCGACTGAGTTAAGTTCATTTAGACGGTATGATAAGACTGTGAAAACTAAGACACTTAGGTTACCTACTTGTTTACTCCATCATGTAATTCCTATCTCCTTATCTCAACACACCATACCAAACCCATCGATCTGCAGCTTCCAAAAGTACCCAAGAAACCTAGTTTCTGAACTGCACTAAGGAAACAAAGCTGTATGTCCAGCTGCAGCTACATCTACATGGCCATTACTAAGGCTGTGCCTGATTTTGCAGTCATGTCACTTGAGCCAGACCAAGCCAGATGCCAACATCAATTCCACACGCAGAGGCAACAGTGAAGTGCAAGCCAGTTCTCCTTTGACTGGGTTTTCTTGCCTGAAAAGCCACTGACCAGAAAAGCCTTTTGGCAAAAGTTACTGATCCAGCCTACAGCAACATTTGGCGTCAGCGTCATCTTGAGCCCCCAGATAAAGACACAGTACAGGCACCAGCTACGGAACGGCAGCTGCTAAGAGAAAAACACTGCCATGATCTACACTTGGCAAACCTTTCCAAACACTGTTTCTAAGTGAGTAAATACTAAGAGAATTTTTATATTCAGTAGTAAACAAATCAAAAATGCTTCAGAATTAATATCAGCTAAACTAGCTGCCACATTTGTATGAAGTAAATAACATAGCTTAACCCTGCACTAATTCAGTTATTGTACTTTAGACATTCCAAAACTTATCAAAGAAGCTGACATATTGAAACATAACAATTTCAGGATCCCTTCCTGTATAAAAAAAATGCTACCAGGAAATTTTAAACCTTTCTGGTTTTAAAGAATTAGACGAAATTCCCAGTGTAGGTTGAATTCTGAAATCAGATTATCTTCAAACGCAGAATGTACCAGGAACATTTTGGAGAAAAAATAGCTTCATAAACTCAGAGTCAGCTTCCATAAACTCAAGACTCAATTTTATTTAGAATATAAAAATCATAGAAACCAGGTTTTCAAAATTATAGTGCTGAAAAATCCAGTTACAATATTAATGAAATAATAATAATAAAGAAGACTGAAGTGAGAAAATAGGTAGGGATTTAAAATGTCACAGTCTGACATTTCCCATAATAAAAGAGCATAAGTTGAAGGTGATATTAGTGGAAGCAATGATTTTGAGTCTCCAAAGAGAGTTCATTAAACAATCTTCGCTTACATCTGAATTTATGTAAAAAGCAAAGGCCTGGAAGGAGAGCTGGATGACTTTCAGGATCTTAGACTTCCAGTTAGGAAAACCTTACCAAGAAGAGACAGGAAAGGACTTTGCTCAGAGTTGGAGACGAGGATTTGTTTGCAGATGTTAATTGAAATAAATTGTGCAGAAAAACTAAGGAAGGGAAATGCTTTCCTAGAAGTGAATTACTTCTTGGTTAAACACTGTGCATTCATTTTTGGTTTGGGCCTTTTCCAAGAAAATGTGCCAAATATGGTAACAAGCACTGAAGCTGGGTAACAGCTAGGATCTGATAATCACGATATGACCGGAGCAGAGATGCTGAAGTATTAAGCATGGCAAAACAACAAGCAAAACAAAGGCTTCCACCAGAAGCAAATCTGAATCTGAAGATAAGATAACCAGAAAGAAATCTGACTTGCAAGTTTACAACCTGCAGTAATAGAGCGTATGAATCAAGGGACCAAGAAAGAAAAAGACTTCTAGTCTCACAGGGGCGATGTCTAGAAGGGGAGAATATAATTCAGCATAGAAACACTGCGCTGTACCTTAGTAAAGGTCCTCTGACACTAAATCTAACAAAGATGATCTGATAACTTCTCAAAATTGAAATAGAAGTTTACGTTTATCTTCACTGACATTTGCTACATGCAGTCTTCTTTGGAGTGAGTGAAGATGTGGTAGCTGTTCAAATCAATTTGTTGGAGAGCTCAGAGTCAGGCTGTACAACAATCGACGCAGGAATTCAAAGCCCTGCCATAAGCTCCCAAAGTACTGTCAAGCTTTCCAGTTCTAACTATGAGGACATTTTCAGAGCAGCAAAAGAGATCTGAATTTACACCACAGAATCATCAAAAATGCTTTGGGTTGGAAGAGACCTTCAGAGGTCATCTAGCCCAAACCCCCTGCAGCGAGCAGGGAACCATAGTCCTGACTCTCCTAAGCTGAGACTCCTGCACTAATAACAAGCAACCCTTTGCGCTCAATTCCTTACTTTTCCTCTCAGCAGCCCAGTTTGTGTCTTTATTCTTTATCATCACAACATTTTGCCCCATTCCTAAGGCAGGATTCACTGAACAAACACCTTCCTTTTAAGGCAGCAACTGAAACCAAGCAGCAGCACCACCAGCTCAGAGCCCTCCTGGGGCATCAGCAGAGGCACACAGGGATGACGTGCACGGTGTCTCCTCTCGTGCATCCCAAACCGACTCACCATCTTAGTTTACAAAGCACAAGCATAGCTCAAGCAGCCGACTTCAACCCTAGAGAGTCACAGACTGGAGGTCTGAAGACCGCAGGTTGCACACCCACAAACTGGACAACTTCAGGAATATTATTTTACCTGCTTAAAAATATTGGTTAGAAATCAGGCAATTTTTAGTCTAATGTGGGAGAAGCTCTTAGGAGCTTATATATCAAGGAATTATTATGCACATCCCACTATCACTATTCAGTGAAAAACTGGCAGCATCTACTGTGTGAACCCAACGTTTCTGAGGGGGTAAGGGGAGTTTTCCAGATTTATCAGAATGGCCTGGACAAACGGGAACGTTGCCAACATTTACCATTTCATTTTCCTTTAAATGGGACTGGCAAGCTCTTTGACTAATGGAATGAACCAGAGATACGTTACAAAAGGTTTAATAGGGAGTTCCCTAGACTTTTCCAGTTGTGTCAGCACAGTGAGTACGTCCAGCAAGACGCATCTCCCAAACAACCCAGAACTTCCACAGCTGGCTCCCCCGCATCCTCCACATCCATCAGTCTCTGGCTCCCGCCTCTCAGCTCGCAAGGGTCTCTCTGCCACAGCGGCTGGTGGGTGCTGCTGTCTACAGCTCCCTCACTGTGCAGCTGCGAGACAGGCAGCAGAGACAAACCAGCCCGTGGCCTCGGGCTGCCGTCTGAGAAGGGCACCTATACTGCAGCAGTGCCAGCAGCAGTTAAAACAACAGCTGAGCACACCCACTCTTCATCCAGTTAAGGTGTAGTACATGCAGTTTATGCCTTCAAAGGTAAGAGTAAAAAAGTTTCAGAGCTCACCTTTCCTTCAGTTACAAACCAATCACCTCCTTCACTCTGTGTTATATCTGGAGCAGCATCGTGAAGAGACTTGAATCCCATTCATTTGGAAATGAGATTTTACCCTTTTGTTCAGCTCTGAAATTAATTTTATCTTCCCTTAATCAGTGCTTCTATTTAGGGCATAACGATGTTCCCAACTTGCTGTACTTCAAATTAAGTATTTTTCTTATGGTGTTCACTGAACAAGAATCAGTGCAGTAAAATCCAGCTGTGCCACAGAACCATAGACAGGTGGAGGTCAGCAGGAACCTCTGGAGATCATCCAGTCCAGCTCCCTGCTCAAAGCACGGTCACCTACAGCAGATTGTTTGGGGCCATGTCCACTGGGGTTCTGAATAGCTCCAAGGATGGAGACACCACAACCTCTCTGGATAACCTGTGCCAGTGCTTAACCACTCTGAGAGTAAAAAAGTTTTTTGTTATGCTTAAATGGAATTTTTCACATTTCAGTTTCTGCCTATTGTCTCCTGTCCTGTCACTGAGCACCACTGAGAACAGGCTGGCTCCATCTTCTTTACCTCCCCCATCAGGTACTTAGACACATGGGTAAGATCTCCCTGAACCTTCTCTTCTCCGGGCTGCACAACTCCAGCTCGTGCTGCCTCTCCTCGCGTATCAGAGGCTTCTTTCCTAATCACTTTTGTGGTCTTTTGTTGGACTCACTCCAGTGTGTCCATCTCTCTCTTGTACTGGGGAGCCCCGCACTGGACCCAGCACTCCAGGTGTGCCTCCCCAGTGCAGAGGGGATGGATCGCTTCGCTTGACTGGCCAGCAGTATTCCTCCCAGTACAGTGCAGGAGGCTGCTGGCCACCTTTGCCATCAGAGCAGTTTGCTGGCTCACGTTTACCTTGCTGACCACCAGGACTTTGCTACCAAGCTGCTTTCCAACCAGTGGGTCCCCAGCCTCTCTGAGTGCGTGGGGTTGTTCCTCCCCAAGCGCAGGACTTTGCCTTTCCCTTTCTCAAACTTCACCAGATTCCTGTTTGCACACTCCTCCAGCCTGCCCAGATCCCTCTGAGTGGCAGTACACCCACCTGGTGTATCAGCCACTCCTCCCAATCTGCTATCTGCAAATGTGTGAAGGGTGCACTCTGTTTCACCAGCAACGTCACCAACAAAGACCTTCGGTAGTGCTAGAGTCAGTATTTACTCCCAGAGTACACCACTAGAGACTGGTCTCCAGCTGGACTTCGTGCTCCTGATCATAACACTCTGAGCTCAACACTTCAGCCAATTTTCAGTCCACCTCACTGTCCACTTATCTACTCCATATCTCACCAGTTTGTCAATGAGGATGTTATAAGAGACACTGCCAAAAGCCTTACTAAAGTCAAGGCATACAACACCCACTGCTCTTCCCTCTACCTCCAATGCAGTCACCTCATTGTAGCAGGCCATTAGGTTGGTCAAGCATGGACTGACCAACCTAATAAGGGGATTTCATAAATCCATGCGGAGTGCTCCCAATCACCTCCTTGTCCTTCATACATTTAAAAACAGTTTCCAGGATTATTTGCTCCATCAGCTTCTCAGACATTGAGGTGAGGCTGACTGGCCTGCAGTTTCCCAGGTCCTACTTATTGCCATTCCTGAAGACAGGAATGAATCTGGCTTTCTTTAAGTCCTCAGAACCTCCCCTGACTGCCACAACCTTTCAAAGAATTGAGAGTGGTCTCACAGTGACATCAGCCAATGATGCATCCCATCCTGTCCTATGGACTTGTGCATGTTCAGTTTGTTCATATGTTCCCTGTCCCGATCCTCCTTCACAGAGGACAGGTTTTCATTGCTCACGACTTTCCAATTGGTCTCAGGGGCCTTGGATTCTTGAAGGCAAGTTTCACCAGTAAGGACCAAAGCAAAGAAGACCTTAAGTATTTTGGCCTTTTCCATGCCCTTTGTCACCGTCCCCTGCCCCATTCAGCAGTGGGCCCACATTTTCCCTAGTTTTCCTTTTGCTGCCAATGTGCCTGTAGAAGCCCTTCTTGCTGGCCTTCACATTCGTTGCCAGATGCAATTTCAGATGTACTTTGGCTTTGTAACTCCACCTCTACATGCTTGGACGGTGTCTCTGTATTCGTACAACAAATATTTCCCACATATAGCTACTACATGAGCTTACAACAAAACTCCTTTTAAAAAAGCAAAGAACAGAACCAGCCATTTCAAATTTTCATTCCAACACTGTGGTCTTCAGTTCTACTTACCCGATCTATAGCGCTCATCCCGTGACCCTGAGGACCTGCGACGGTGGTATCGAGAGGAAGAGGACGGAGTAACAGGAGTTCGACGTTCTTGTGGCAATGCCTGGTCCACTCCTGCATTAATAAAACAAAAAACCACAAGCTCATTCTGATTGAATTCCAGAAGTTAATAGTTTGGAGGAGTTCAGCCTATACTAGAAGTAGAAAATCAACATTCAGTGGCTCAACCATATCATGCTAGTTGGTTCACAATACTTGCCTCTGGTCAGCTTTTCCAGTATGGTATGTGACCTTTTATAAAGCAGTATTCAGGAAATATTTTAATATGTGCTAAAAAAAGGCGGACACCATTGAAATCGATCTTGAAGCTTTCCTGCAAATTGGTTGAAAACAGTTCCTACAAAGACTTAGCCAGTCCGTATTATCTAAAACCTCACGCGGCTGGACGATACCAGCTGGTGACAACACAATACCAACCTACGGAAACCAGACACCCAGTGGTAATGGAACTATACCAATATCTACAGGCATTTTCAGCTACCAGGGGCCAGAAAGTAAGCAATAACTGCACCAAACCAGGCTGAAAATAGTAATGTGTTCCAGCAAAACAATAACAAGAACCCAGCCTTATAATATATATACCTGCAGCATGTCAGTATGCCAGGCCTAAACATCCAGTGTTTAAGATGCAAACCTTGTATTCATCTCCTTCTCATAGTGAATTTGCTTTTTGTAAAAAATCGGTATTTTCTTCAATGCTCCTTCAACGACAGTAGTGGTATAACAGCAGCATTGTATATAAACATTTCTACAAACTAATGTTCCTTGACAACATCCAGAGAAGAGCGAAGTGAATTACTTAAGCAGGAAAATTCAAACAAACAACAGGAAAAGAAAGCAAACCTGCATTTGTAACAGCGGCATAATATGTTACCCTGCTCTCTTCTAGAGAAGACCCTGAGCAGACAGGCCCAGTAAAAGATGCATTCAGCTTAGGATTACTACAGCACACAGCCTTAGGCACTGTGATGCACAGGGGCAAAAAAACCAAGAGTATCTAAAGAAATGAAATGAATTCTTTCCTATTATTTTTTGCCTTAAAAAAATAGTTACACACTATGTGTAACTGTAAGGACAGAAGTAAAACTGGCCTCTTGCACTTAGGGTTGACAGTAGGAAAAGATCTGTTAAAATTAGTTAATTAAATGATTAATAATTAAATATTCAAATGGATGACTAATAAATTGAAATTGGATTCAGCAAAACAATGCTTGGAAATATGTTCATACTTTTCTATTAAAACAGAATGTAGAAACTCCCCACTACTATTTCTAAACTATTGAATGCCTGCTTATTGCAGAGGGTAAGAGTTTCTGTTTGTGGAAACAAGAATTTTTATGTACAATACAGACCAACGGAAAATGCCACAGTGACTTCAATCAGTCTCGATTTTGTTTCAGTGGGACTCATTAAAAAGCATCTTTTAAAAATTATTGGCATTGTACACTTATTTCTTTGTGAAAATAAACTGAACTCAAAATACAGCTTCTCAAATCTTTGGAATATCAGCAATGACAAGTCTGCTTTGATTTTGTGGAGAAGTGGCTGATTAGCTAAAAAACGCACTTGGAGTAAAATCTCACAGGTGCATAAAAGACAGAGTGAATCAGTAAATTTTCTTCTACTCAGATTATAATTCATACTCTTAAATCAAATAAAATGTCTTCATTTTACCACTCTGTCTCCACACTATAGTACCGTGTAATTTCACTTGCCCTCAAGCCTTTATATTCTTTAAGGCAGGTGAACCTAACTTCTGAATCACTGAAATAATCAGAAGAAATATTTTCTCCTCATTTGTTTATTTAGAGTTTTTCCTTCTTTACTGGGTCACCCTGAGAACCAGCAATGTAAAGTTAACAATAAAATTAATCTTGATCGAAAATTTTCAAAAAATGGCGTTTCAGCCTGTACGAGATGCTAACCACCATCATTCATCTCAGTCCCTACCCATAACGTCAGGAAGGAAATACTTTCTGGAAATCACATGTATTTACAAAAACCCTAAAAAACACACACTCAATAAGTGTACACCTAAAATTGCTGCTGCTTGACAGAGGTTTTGTGAACAAAGCAGTGCCACCACGTCCCATGGCCAATGACCTGCGTAGGGCAGCGGCGTGTGGAGAAGCACAAACAAAACCAATTGAGGTGTTGCTACTGAAGTACAACGTCATAATTATACAGGAAAAGGGGATTAAATGCATCCTTCCAACAACAAAACCACATGCAATAGGCTTTAGAAGCACTGAGGGGAAATTAAATTGTGAGGAAAAGCATCGGTTTCAGAGGTGTGCAGCTGCTGCAGGAGGGAGACCTGTTGGGTACACCTGAAAGCCATTGGAGAAACTGCATTCAAGCCCGTGGTTTCCTTCTCCTGGCCATTTGGCTATGAGACAGCTCAGGTGTCTGAGTCTCTTCTTCTGCAGCTGTGGGCAGCACACAAAGCTCTTTTTCAAGGTGTAAAAAACACCATGTACGTAAGGTAACCCCAAACACTGAGCCTGACGTTGCAGAAGACCACCAGATGCCCAACTGGCCAGGCAGCACTGCCAGCCCCGGCACTCCCTAGCACTGCACAGGGCTCTTCCCTCCTCCTGGTCACCGCGGACATCAAGCTGCTACTTGTTCTTACTACAGATACAGAAATCTCTCCTCTAATCTTAAAACTGAGACACTTCAGCTTACCTCCCTCCTCCTTTGCAGACGTGTGGTTGTCCTTTTAAGTCAGTCTGTTCCGACACGATGGGTAATACGGAGTTTCTCCACACAGTTAGGAAAGGACAGCCCCAACATGCTGCACTAGTAGTCATTTAAGGCCATAGCAAACTAAACGAGAGTATCAACATATCTTCTGCTTTTATGAGGTCCGGGGTCATTTGATGGCTTTACTTCCCACTTTCCCATGAATATAAAAACATTGAATAAACCTCTACCAAAGTGCAGAGCAGGATGCGCGAACTCAGCTCACCAACAGCACCGATTTGCACGCGGAAGTTAATTCTGCACTGAAATACAGAGAAGCAGCTCTCCATCAGCTGTCTGCGGGGAGACCTCTCTCTGTACTAAGTTCCTTTACCATGAGAACATACAAAGCATCTCCCCGCTTTGGAGAGACGGTAAGAAACCCGGCAACGGCTCCTTTCCGCAGGGGCTGGCGCAGGAACCAGCTGGCACCGCCTGGACGCACACCTTTGCTTCCCGAGCACCCGCACCCTCGCGCAGCACCAGCAATGGTGTGAGACAAAGCACACAACAGCGGGAACCTCGACGCTGCCGCTCCTGAGCGATGGGCAGGAGTAAAAGCCATACAGAATAATGAATACCATGAAATCAGTGAAGTGTTGCCATAAATAGCGAAGCGGTGTTAAGAGCAGAATTGTTCACCTCCACACAGGCTCTAGCAATGCAGTGCAGTAACAAGCATCATTTTTTTCCACTTCTAAACACAACTAAATCCCCAAAATTGATAGCTTTCACAGCCAGCACCCAGGGGCCATGAGTTAAGTGCTAATGCCTGTTCAAGTGCAGCTTCGCCCAGATGCATCTGTGAAGCGGTGGAAGTGGTGGCATAACAGGCTTGGAGAATTCATACCTGGATGGACTCCTGAATTTAAGGAGGTGGCAGAGCGATAAATGGCTTTTGTAAGAGAAAGGACAGTGTCACTCCAGTGCCTTGTGCACAGACACAAGCGCAGTCACTCTCAAACCAGCATCATTCTTAGTAACACCACAGCCTACCCCAGTCTTGCAGCTAAAGCAGGACTTTAAAAGGTAAGCGTAATTAGCACTAATAATTGACTCGTTACAGGTCATGAAGAATTTGAGCAAAATACATACACCTGGAACACAGCTATGTTATCTAAAAGGCTGAGAAATCAGTGCTTTACGCTCATCCCTCTGCACGTAAGCAAACAGCCACTTAATACAAGTATTCTTGAAGGTCCCTTCCAAATTCTTACCATTCTATGATTCTATTAGTTCGTTCACCTCATGCTGCTAATGGGGGATTCAGCTTGCAGATTAAGACACCTCTACTTAGGCGTCCACAAGAAGGCGCTTAAACTAATCCATCATGAAAAAGGCATGAAAAAGAGAGACCTAGGCCAGGACTTAGGAGTCTAAACAGAGTTGTCCAACGTCTTTTCAGATGTTGCAACCTATGACACCTGGCTTGGCCAGAATGGCACGTGTCCCCCCTAAGCCCTGTTTTACATGCGCTTGCGCAGTGCAGATGTCTCCGATACCATAGAAAATCCTGAACAGTAGTAGACACCTACCTTCAGGCAACTCCATAAGCCCAGTGGAGCCTGGAGAGTCATGTAGGTGTGGTCAGTGGAGGTATCTGATTTGGAATAAGCTGAAAAGCCCTCTGGGTTTCATCAACCCAATTAACTGTGTCTCTTCACATGAGAATGGGAGCTTAAATACCAGGTTCACAGGCAGAAAATTTAGTATATATCAATCTACAAATCCTAACCTGCAAGGTGGATCCTGCCTTGACTGTATTTAGCTAAAAATGCAAGAGCCTCGGTAAAGCTATTTAAGCAACACCACTGCAAGCTGGAGAGTTTTATTTTCAAGCATGTGGAAGGCACAAACCTGTCAGCTGGAAGCAGGCTTACCCTCCTTCCTCTTTTTTTTTTTTTTTTTTGC
>Ga0065711_1000241_pt1 | contig 80586 bp, 95 predicted proteins | sample Hoacrofraction12_FD_59098 | JGI IMG/M metagenome (GOLD analysis project Ga0065711, IMG submission 59098) | Hoatzin crop microbial communities from Cojedes, Venezuela - Epithelial fraction 12 v2 (version 2) | ecosystem: Host-associated > Birds > Digestive system > Esophagus > Crop | place...
TTAGGATACCCCCCTCTGTACTCAGCAGCCTTCGCTCTCTGGGAGGAGAGACTCAGGAGCCCCTTTGGGATATGACTTTTCCCTGGGAGCAACCTCAGCCCCTGTCGTATCTGCTGCCATTCCTCATGAAGCTCTGGTGCTTTGCATTCAAGCAGTGTGGGCAGTGACAGAGCAAGGAACAGAAATCCCATCGTCGTGACTATTTCTCGCCTCTGTTTCTGTTCTGTTTTTGCAACCCTTTCGCATATAAGTATGTGGTGGCTTTTGACTTAGTGAAGTTTCAGGGCTTCTATAGTCCTGTGTTTAGAAATTTCATTTTGCAAGGGTAAAAGGAATACCTGCAGAGCGAGAAAGTTTTTTTTCTCCTCCTATATGTGATACAGAATCGTTCTGCACAACTACAGAAGATCTGATGGTGTTGTATCTAATAATTATGTGCAATTCAATTGCAGATTTGCAGAACCCACTTTCTTGGGTCCCCATGAGGTTATGGTCTGAAAAAAGAGTTACATCAGTGTATCACTACAGCTATATGTTTTTCTTATGTGAAATTTCACCACGGAATGAAGACCATCCTGATCTAACTTGCATTTGAATAAACACTGCATTTACTTAAGAGTTTGGAGTACCTGTTATTAGGGATCTAGCCCCAAATCACACATGCTCAAGTTTTAAAGTACTGCTGTCCTATCTAGTTATCTTCCTCTTTTTACTTTGTTTGTTACAAAGCAGTAAATCCAAAATATCATTTGGGTTGTTCATATAAAATACTAGGTAATTGGATTCCTAACTGATACACAGCACAGAACATAGAAATTTCAGGTAATCACAAACGGACAGGAGAACAGACATCAGAAGTAACAGGTAAGGCAGTAAGACACAGTCTCATTCAGGCCGATGCACAGGGTGACAGGTACCTCGAACTGGTGCAGGTTCTGGCTTTTTTGGCACAGTTACAGGTATGGGCTCTTCCAGAACACCTTCCTTGGGCACCTTGGGCACTTCAAAGATATTAGTGTATTTTAGTTTTGTGGGGACTACAGATGTGTATGAAACAGTAAGACAATCCATACTACATGCACACAGTCTTCTTCGAGAAGGTGCTGTGGTTACACTCAATCATCAGTTACGCTTTGCTTCAAACCCATGGAATGACCAGGGTATCACACAGGTCACGCAGGAGATGGGAATTCTGTGTTTAGTTTCTCTTTCTGAGTCAAGGTGGAAATGTAGAACACATATGTCGCCCTCTTTGTAACCGCTGATCAGAGTCTTATTGACGGAACCCTACTGTATCTGAGTATCAGTCATGTTTCAGTCATGACTGTGTGTTCTGTGCTGGTTTTGGCAGTCACTGTCATCCTTTTACTTGTCTGTTGTGTATTATGTGTACTTTTATCCCTCAAGTTGACTTCACCTTCCTTTTTCTGTCTTTGTACGTTTCCTTTCTTTTTTTGCCTCACACATTCTTTCCTCTAACAGCTCTTGCTTTCATTCTAATGACTAGGTGCTCCTTATAACTGTTTTCTGTTATAGTCATTTAAGTTACTTCACTTGAGGAATGTGATTGTATTTCAGATGGAGAGAATCTGATGGCAGAGGGAATGTTTACTTCTCTGGCCAGTTCTTGGGACTTTCAAAAGGAATACAAATGATGCAGCACTGCATCAATCTATGGTGTGTACAGTTTCAGAGTATATTAAGTATTTTTTTTATTATTTCAGTTATAAAGTCTCTCATTCTGATCAATTTGAAAAAATAAATGCCTTTTAAAAGGCTCACTCAATTAGGTGTTCACAGGAACTTTACAGCTCTTTAGTACTTTTTATACAGTGTAACAACTTTGCAAATCACAGTGGAGAATGCTGACATATGACCAAAATACAGGCAAATTATAATTAACAGTTTAAAGAAAAGATTCTGCTCCAGGATAGCTACCATGGCAACAAAGGTACACAGAGATATTTGCAATTTTGCTCTACGTACAGAAACTACTACTCTCTGCTGAAACCTTCAGTTTGTGTTTATTTTGTCCTTTCTTATAGAATCATAGAATCATTCAGGTTAGAAACGACCTTTAAGATCATCAAGTCCAACCGTAAACCTAACACTGCCAAGTCCCACTAAACCATGTACTAAACCATCCATACTAATAATGGATCTATGCATTCATTCTCTTGTTAGCAGCCATAAAGTTTTGGCATTTGTTGGTAGACAGGAGCTCATCATACCTGCTTGATTTATTGCTATAGCCTAAGAAGTCAAATATTACCTCCTGAACTATTTGAATATGCCAAAAAAACAATACAACAAAAGTTTGGATGGTTTTAGTTGAGGAAACATTTGACGCCCCTGCACAGCAATTCATATTTGGTACATCTCTCTCATATTTTAGATATCAGAGTATACAGTGAAAGACCAATTTAAATTCAGATTCATTTAAAAAAAAACCCAAACCCTTCCTTATGATAATCATGGTGGCACGTACCTTTAGCAAGTGGAGCTCCTGTTTTTTTAGGTACAGCAATGGGCACTTTCTTCTCTGGGACAGCCCTCTTGGGCATCTCAGGCACTTCAAAGATATTAGTGCATTTAATTTTACAACTACAATACAACTGAACATAAGTACAGAGACTGAAACACAGAGGACAACAGAAATGTGCTGAAGTAACAATTTGACACACACTTATACTCAGTGCAACTTGTTTAGCAAGCGTCACTTAAAATCTCAGACAGACAGAAAAAAAATAGGTTAAGAAAATACTGAAGAGAAGAAGATTAGGTGTGTTTATCACATATTCATGATAACATGTACCTCTTTCTGACGGAGGTTCTGATTTTTCAGGGACAGCTACAGGAATTTTCTCTTCCGGGACAGCTTTTCCAGGCATTGCAGACTCTTTAAAGATATTAGTATTTTTTAGTTACGTGTATTAAGCTTCATAATGAGCAGTATACTCAAGCAAAGGAAAAGAGATCCTATACACAAGAGGTACCTTTAGACTGTAGAGCTGCTCGTTTTTTAGGTATAGAAACACTCTCTTGCTTTTTGGCCAGCCTGGCTGGTGGTGGTTCCGCAGGTGCCAAAACAGGCTTTGGTTCTTTGGATGCCACTTCAGGCTTTGGTTTTTGAAGTGCTGTAGAAGGCTCTAGTTTTTGGGGTGCTAAAATTAGTTCTGGTTCCTCAGGCACCGCAACAGGTTCTGGCTTCCAGGGTGCCACAACAGGCTTCGATTTTCTGGACACTGCAGTACGCTCTGATTTTTGGAAATCTGCAACAAACTCTGTTTCTTCATGTGCTACAACAAACTCTGTTTTCTGGGGTGGCAAAAAAGGTTTTGTTTTGGGGGGCACCACAACACACTCTGATTTTTGGATTGATGCAACTGTCTCTGACTCCTCAGGTGCCATAGTGAGCTCAGGTTCCTCAGGTGCCATGAATGGCTCTGGCTTTTGGTGTTCCAAAACAGGTTTTTGTTTTGAGGGCATCACACCATGCTTTAGCTTTTGGGGTGGCTCACCAAGTTTGGGTTCCTCAGGTACCACAACCAACTCTGGTTTCTCGGGCACCACAACATGCTCTTGTTTTTGTGATGCCACAACAGATTCTGGTTTTTGGAGTACTGAAACAGTCTCGGGCTCCTCAGATGCCACAACATGCTCTAGTTTTTGGGGTACCACAGCAGGCTTTTGTTTCCGGGTCACTCTAGCAGGTTTAAGTTCTTGAAGTTCTGCTTCTTGAGGCTTTGGTTTTGGGGGTCCTGCAATGGGCTTTGGTTTTGGGGAAACTGGAACAGCTATTTTCTTTTCTGGGTAAGTTGTCTTGGCCACTTTATATACAGAAAAGGTATTAGTTCTAAACTTCACAACTGCACAGACAACCACACCAAATTAAAGTGAATCATAAAACATAAAACCACAGTTGTAGTGAAAACATGAAAAACATATCAAGTATCCATCACTTATGTTGGATTTAAGGATGAATATACCGCACTTTGGCTTTTGTCCCTTTTTTCCCAAATATATCCCCCTTCCCCCAAGCCTCATGCCCCTATATGCAAGTGCACATGTGCAATGATAGCATAACTTAAGCTGTAAGTAAGATCCATGATAATTATTAACAGAACGGACAGGACTAAATATATTAATAACATTGCAGGTAATAAGCTGAAGACTTTTTCAAGACTTAGCAGTTATGGCATCTAGTGTTTGCTGGTGGAGCTGCTGGTATTTCAATTGCATTAATATCTTCTGCTCTTAGCTACTAGAATGGGTACTTTCTTTTCTTCTGCTGTTATGACTTTAAAGATATTAGTTGTGGTTGTTTTCATGAACCCAAGCCAGTAGAACAGTAAGAATAATCCAAAATAGTAAGAAGAATTGAAGTATAAAATACAAACAATTCAGACATCCAAGATTTATCGCTATTCTTCAGAAAGACCCATGTGTGTCTTTGTCATGCACATATGCAGATATATAGAACAAGTATAATTTAGAATCTCAGGAAACCAAAGGCCTGGAAAAGCACAGCGTTAAACAAAAGAGGAAAAATATTGCTTCTGTTATTTCATTAGTGTTAAGATTTACCTTTCTCTGGTAGAGGTTCTAGTTCTTCAGGTGCAGCCTCTGGTTCTGGGACAACCACAGGTTCTGGTTCTTTAGGCACAACCTTGGGTTCTGGTATTTTAGGCACAGGTATTTTCTTTTCTGGAACAACTTTCTTCGGCACCTCAGGTTCTTTAAAGATATTTATTTGTTTTATTTTCAAGAATTTGAAGAATAATAATTAAAAAGGTGAAAACAGCTCCAACATGAAAATTATCAAACAGCATCAGAAAAAAATATCCCGTATAAACAGTCTGCGTTTTTTTAATCTTGCTTGATGCACGTCATTAATAGTCTTGTTGCTTACTGAGAGCTATTCACAAGAGAAGACAACACAATCTGTAACATTTTTAAATATTAGAATACAAAAAAAGAGTATAACATAAACTGAAAAGATAATATTTAGAGAAAAATTAAAATTTCTGTGCAGTGTTATCATATTGAATGGGTACCTTTAGGTGGTGGAGGTGCTGGTTTTTTAGGAACTTCGATGTGTACTTTGTCTTCTGAAACCACTTTCTTGGGCACTTCAGGCACTTTAAAGAAAGTAAGTAATTTTATTTGCATGAAATTCAAACATATGTATGCAGCATTAAGACACTAAGAAAAATTAAAACTCAGGGGCATCCGGATCATCAGTGGTTTTGGATGTGAATCTCAAATTTTTTCTTTGCCTACAAAAAATTGTCTCTGATGTCTTACTGAGGTACAGACATAAAAGCTACAATTTAAACAAACAAATAAATACTTTAGAACATTAATAGTAGAAGCAAGTTACCAATATGTTAAAATGGTACCCTAGACAATGAAGTGTTTTCTTTCATTAATTGTGTATAGCAGTTACCTTTAGTTGGTGGAGGTTCTGGTTTCTTTGGTACTTTAACTGAAACCTCTTCTGGGACCACTTTCTTTGGTACCTCAGGCACTTGAAAAATATTAAAAATGTTTACCCTAAGAATTTCATAGAACATTAAAGCATAACAGCACAACTGTATTAGAATAATAATTACTAAGAACTATTTTTTTCAATACATTTGTTTGCTTCAAAAAACTTTGACAACAGAAAAAAATTCTAAAATTCTTGGGTACTGTCTTCAATAGTGTTAAAACAATTAAAAAGTGATGTTTCTATTCTGTTAATTTTGTCATAATGACAAATACCTTTAGCTGGTGGAACTGCTGGTTTTTTAGGCTCTGCCACTGGTATTTTCTCCTCTGGGACTTTCCTGGGCACTTCTGGCACTTTAAAATTAATACTTATGTTAATGCTAAGAATTCAAAGACATTTAAATAGCATTACAGTGGAAAAAGAAGCAAACAAAAGGATACGAGGTAACATCAATTAAACATAATACCCTTTACTATACATGCTTTTTGTTCTCAATCTTAATTGAGAGACATTTGAAAGGAGTAAAGAGGCTGCTCCCAAAAATTAAATACAAAAATCACAGTTTAAAAGATAGAAAGATGGGGAAATAGTATCAAAAGGTCTTATCAGTGAAAGTAAGACAAATAATTGGCATGGTTTTATTAATGATTATTAATGACAGGTACCTTTAGCTGGTGGTACTTCTGGCTTTTTAGGCACAACAACTTTGATTTTCTCTTCTACAACTACTTCCTTGTGTGCTTCAGGCACTTTAAGGAAAGAGATTATTTTCAGTTACTAGGTGGAATTTTACAGCTATGTTCAAGACTTTTCAGTAGAAACTGCAAAGTAGGGGGGTTCTTAATAGAACTTTTGATTCGACATGTTTATTGACTTCAGGTTCTTTTAAATCCCTGTAAAGTCTGATGAAACAGCTCAGAAGGAGTTTCTTCTCCTTCTACACTACATTAGTTTTCAATTTTATTCAATCAGCTCCCAAAACTCCGTTTGACTAAGGCTGCAATTGTCCATTCTGTATTTCTTGTCACATTTTTCTATGCATGAAGACTTCCTGGTATTAATTTTTCATCTATGCATGGAGGGTTTTCTCCTGTGTTAGACATCTGTGTCACTTATTCTATACTTTGAAGTTATTAAATTCTCTTTTGGGCCTAATTTTTTACTGTCAGTTGGGAGTATTTCAGATCATGGAAGCTCTGTTTTGTCTTTCAGATTTCTGCTGTGGTTCTTAAGTATCAGTCTCATCTCTGCACATCCACATCAGCATTTCTAATGCACCGGTACACTGATTACAGCTATGATTCAAAAAGAGGAATTTTCAAAACACTAGCATATATAGAACTGGGGACACAGAAAATAAAGTAATAGGACAACACGAAAACAATCAAAATACTTATCTGCACAGTCAAGGCAGAGGTTTTTTTCTCTTTCAAATTTTAGTTATCTGTAGCGCAACATACCTTTGGCTGGTGGTGGTTCTGGTTTTCTAGGCTCAGCAACAGGTACTTTCTCTTCTGCAATTTTCTTGGGCACTTCTGGCACTTCAAAGAAAACAGCATTCATGTTTGTTATATTTAAGGCATTTAAATATATGTCAATTATTAAGAAGAAAGAGTCTTACAAGAAGCATACCAGAAAGAAATGTAAGATCAGATACAAAAAGAGATATGTCATGCAAAAAATGTAAACTATTACATACTAGTAGTAGGATTTTTATATATGAGAAATAAAGGGTAATTTTTTCTTTTACTGTAAACCCTATTGCCCAAGAGAAAAAGAAATGTCCTCCTCGGAAAGTCACCATTACTGACACATAAGCTTTAGCTGGTGTTACTCTTGGCATTTTAGGCACAGCAACATTTGCTTTCTCTTCTGAGACAGATTTCTTGGGTACCTTGGACACTTTAAAGATATTAGTGCACTTTTAAGAATAAATAAAACATGAAATACAGAGAAATAAGACAAAACAAGTAGAAGTGTAAGGATACTCTGACAATAGTTACATGTTCTGAAAAGTCTCCGGTGTTCCATTGCTCTGGCAAATAACAGTTCGAAGCTAGTTTACTGGGGATCTTTTGTCACGCAGTGGTGACATGCCATACAAACCACTAGATCAGAGAGACTTCTAAAATAGCTGAATGAATTGTGACAACTGGTTTCTGTGCCTAATGCTATTTCCATTCAAAATTAAATAAATTGACCCCTAAGTTTAACATAAGCAATGTGAAAGAGAAAGTGCCCAGTGAGTATTGATAGAATTTCTGTAGCTGTTTACATTACCTACAAAGTGAAAATGTTTGTTCTGTAAATCTCACTGTGTGTTGACTCAGCTACAGTTTCCTTATTTTTAGTCCCTTTGATACAGTTTCTCTGCCATCACAATAGATTATACTTGGGTAGAAGAAACAGACAAACTCAACTAATTTTTAATGATTTAACAACAACAAAACAAGGGACAGAAGAAACTTGAAGAAAAAGGAGAAGGAAAGGGTATGTTGACCTATACCTTTGGCAGGTGGAGCTTCTGGCTTTTTAGGCAGAGGGACTGGTTTCTCTTCAGGAACAGGTATCTTGGGCAATTCAGGCACTTGAAAGATATTTACTGATTTTAATTTCAATTTTATGACTTAAAGATGAGTTGAGAAACAGGAAAAGGGACATATACAACATAAATGCCACAAATCTGACACACGTGGACCATGAACTATTAAATCCGAAATTATTAAGAAACAGAAAAGACATTGTCAGCAAAAGACCTCAGTTCTATTAAGCTATCAAATTACCTTTAGAAGGTGGAAATTCTGATCTTTCAGGCACAGGAGCAGGTTCTGTTTTTTTAGGCACAGCAACAGGCACTTTTTCTTCTGGAACAGCTTTCTTAACGACTGTGGGCACTTTAAAGATATTAGTTCATTTTAAGACTTTATATAGAATAGAAAGACAAGTCACAAAAAATCCCAAGTTTGTGATGTAAGGAAGGCACTAAAAGAACGAACAAAAATATTAGTTACATTGAACAAGAACTAAAACATGAACATGAATAATTTAATTTTCCTGGAGTTCATGACTTTTCAAATTGCAGGAAGTGATGATGAAGATATATACCTCTAGGTGCTGGAGCCTCCTCTTTTCTATGAACAGTAGCAATTTCTTCTTCTATGTGCATCTCCTCATAAACTTCATGTACTTGGAAAGATATTAGTTTAAATACTTAAATTAACATAGAATATCTTCAGAAAACAAGACAATGTGAAAGATAAAGAACAAATACAATGAACTATTCAAGCTGATCTTAAGATACATGGGTCTATTTTATATCTACCCTCAAAATTAGGATTCTTTCAAATGAGGGAAGAAAAAAACCTTATATTCTACCTTGATCTGACCTCTGCAGCTTGCCAGAAGAAATATGTGTGGTATGTCCTAAACTGAGCTGCTTTCTTCAGTGCAGAGAGATAGGCCTTGTCGATCTAAGCTCTGTCACTCTTTCTATTCCTGTCCCCCCTGGACTGACCTGAAGTAGCGTGGTCCCTTGCAATTGTCTCTTTTGCACATAAAACTGATTTTCCCCTGAAGAACAACTACAGGTGATATAGCTTTTAATTTTTTAAAAATACTTTCCTTTAAATACGTTTTTTATACTGTTGCAGCTAAATAAAGCTGCTAACTAAACTTCAGTTTACGGCAGACAGAATGTTCTCAAAATAATTAAAGATTTATATATGAAAATACATTTTTTTATCCTTCAAATCTGACTCAAAAATTGTTATACCTTTCAGGTGTGAAGCTTCTTCTTTAGGTAGAGCCGGAGGTATTATTCCTTTGCGGACAGCTTTCTTTGGTACTTCAGGAACTTAAAAATATTGGTTTATATTAGAAATTTACACTGGGAAGTAGTAGTACGGTTTTGTAAAACAATAAAAATTTCTACTAGAACAATACGAAAACATATGGTATCAACTTGTTAATACAACTCAACAACTTCACTTTCTGGAGTTCACTGCTTTTCTAACTCCTAGGGCTTATAGGTCTGAATTTGCCCTTCTCTGAAAATATAGAAGGTAGATTTTTTTTTTCCCCATATCAAATAATCTTTAGGAATTTTGGAAATTCAAATGTTTTATTTTTTGAAATTTCAAAATTACTTATAAAGGCAAGGCAAAGCTCCAGTGCAATTAACTAAATATGTTTCAAACATCTATAGAGTTCTTCGGCATTGGTATTTTATTACAAAACTACATTTCAATGAAAACTTTTTTTGTGTCTTTGTATTTTGTCCTAATTTAAAGTCTTACCTTAATCTTGACTTTATTAAAGCCCCTGTAATGACTTCAAAGAGTGCTTCTGCAAACAACCTTTTAGGCTTTTTTTTAGTATCTTGTCAGAGAAAGTATTTTGAGAAATAGAACATGAGACAAAAAGGCAAAAAAATAAAAGGCTAATCCTTGGCCCTGCTATGAATTTTCTGTCCGCTAAATTTCATTGTATTTGTCAAATTTTGTCTTTTTAAAGTTTAAGTACTTCATCCAGGATGTATCAATCTGTTTGAGCAGCTGCTAACACAATATAAAAATAAGAACTTATAGAAAATGTTCTTTGAATTTATTTTCCTGAATGATGAATTATTCTGTCTTCGTAATTGTTCAATAGATCAATATACGAAGAAAGTTGCTGAAATGTTTTTGGGATTCTTTGTAAGTGGTTGCAAAATGGTTATGCTTTTAATCTCTGATCTCCCTGTATGTATGTTCTCTTTCCAAGATAAAAACAAACAAACAAACAAACAAACAGACAAAATTTACTCTTACAACAAGAGATTAAATGGAATAAAACACCTGGTCATGCTATTCAAGAAAAAAAAGCATGTTGGGTTTCTCACTTGGTACATCACTTTTGAATGAGACTAGAGAAAATCCATTTGGACCTCATGTACCTTTAGCTGGAGGAGCTTCTTCTCTAGGTACGGCAGCAGGTATTTTCTTCGGTGGGACAGTTTTCTTTGTCACTGCAGGTACTTCAAAGATATTGCATTTTTTAAAGAGCATTATAATATACAAAATGTAAGTAACAAAGAAGAAATGACAGACAGACAGCATCTAAGGAACATTAGAATGAACACACTAAATAACATGGATGGAATGATGAAGGTGAGTAACTAATTTGTAGTGAACAGATTGCTTTATAGATTGCTTGAATAGTTGGTGTACCTTTAGCTGCTGCAACTTCTGGTTCACTAGGAATAATAACAGGGGCTTTTTCTTCTGTTGGAACTTCTCCATAAACTTCAGGTGCTTGAAAGATATTAGTTTATGTATTTTAATATTGTTTACAAGACAAGATTAGAAAAACAAATTATAATGCAAAAATGCAGACTTGTATATGGACAAAGTGGTGTTTGAACATAAATTATTTATATATTTCAGTCTTATGTTTTACCTACTATTACTAGAAGTGACCATTCCCAATAAGTAAAATACAAGTTTACAGAAATATGTCATTTGATTTTCTAGTTATTTAGTTCTGTGTATTAGATAGAAATTAAAACTGAATTTCACATATCCTCATCTGGCATTAGCTATCTATACCCAGCTCAAAAATTAATGAAGTCTTGCTAAGGATGGCTCTTAAACCAGTATCTACTTCAGTTAATTTCTTTAGTCCAATGTGGCTAAAGTGCTTTCCTGGATCAGAAACTTCATTTCTCTCTTATGTATGATTTTTGTCTCCCATTAATAGAGGACCAAAGAATATTTTGAAAATGCTAAACTATAACTAAATTTGCGGCGAAAATGTGTCTCAAAGACATGGATGGAAATTACTTTTAAACAATTTTAAAAAATTAATTGAAAATGTCCCATATTTTACAGAACAATCTAGAGCATGAATTGATATATTCTTTGCAATTCACTGCTTGGTAGATGTGTCATTGATGTACCTTCATACAAAGGAGGCTCCTCTTCTCTAGGAATAATGGTGGGTACTTTCTCTTCAAGGACAGCTCTCTTATGAAACTCAGGAACTTTAAAGATATTAGCTTTCTTTTAGTAATCTCAAAATAGTTTTCAACTTTTAAAATCCCAGATAGAAATAAACTTGAAAAACTAAGTCCCAAATACTGAGCCTTTCTGAGAATGAAGTATTACACTGTTCTAGAACTGTCTTGCTGGAACATTTAATTATGTGAAGAAATTACTAGCTTCTGCTCTCAAAAAGCGTAAGACATTTGCTTTCCTCACTGTATTGTCATGCTTTTCCTTCCAAGATGTGTAACAGCTTTAATGGTTTTAACTTACTACCTCTTGCCCTATTACTTCACCAATGTACTGGCTTCAAAACTCCAGTTCAGACTGAATTCACAACTATACTACAAATATAAAAGCACTGAAGGTTTACATACTGGCCGTGTAAGTAGCGATACTTTCTCAGCATGTTTTCATTCATAAATCAATATACTTGCTGTTTAGCACATGTGTATCTGAAATATTTACGTCAGAGTTTTCAATTTATCACTGAGAGCTGAATCTGTACTTAAGTGACTAGATATTCTTGCCATAGTGTAAAGAACATGAGGATCATTTTAGAAGATGTTAGTTGGGAAAAACAACACAAATATTTCCTTTCCATAAAATCTCATATCAAAGATTCACCTGGTTTCTTTGGTGGAACTTCTATTTCAGGTGTATATGTAGGTTTCTTTTCTTCAGGGACAGTTCTTTTGAGAATGGCTGGCCCTTTAAGATACAATTTACTTTTAGGGCTTTCAAAGTTATTTGGAAGAAGTTAGAAAGAAGAAGAGAAAATCTATCAAGCAAGATTCATATAACAACAAAGGATTAAATGCTTCCTGAAAGAACAACTATGTTAATATTGAAGATTAGACAGAAGAATAACACATTAAAAAAAATCTTGAAATATGGCCGTATATATGGACAGTGGAATCTCCTTCCTTTTCAGAAGAAGAAATATTATTTTTTTCTGAAATACTTTCACTTGTAGCTTAATGACAGAACACACATTCTTTAAAGTGACTCTCATCTTTTCAACAAATGACTTGATACCAGCAGGCAAAAAAGACTCAATCACCAACAGCTGAAAAACACACCGCGAGGACATAAAACATAGCCACATCTTTCTGAGTGTATAATGAAGACAAAAGACTGAAATCAGCATTCATGATTCATGAGGACAATGCAGAGGAAGTATACCTTTAGCTGGCGGAGTAATTTCCTTTTTAGAAATAGCAGGTAGGACTTCTTTTGTAGCAGGTTTCTTCGGCACTGCTGGCACTTTAAAGACATTGGTGTTTTTTAAGTACCTTTGCAGTATGAGTATTATGCAAGAGTATATGTTAAACAAAAAGCAAACAACGCAATCAGTCAGAAAATTTAGAAAAATATAAAATACAGTGTCCTCAACTGCTACTGAGTGGTGACCTTGCAGGCCATCTGGACTATTCTGCATGGATTCACATAGCTAGAGTCTTCAGTACTCACTGAAAGAAAATCATTGCTCTTGTTGGGTGAATTTTTGACTGGGATAAGACTTAACAATTAGGTTTCATGGACTATGAGCTCTAACCAATGCCATCTGGGAATATGGTAAGGTTTTAATTTCCTATTGACTAAATCCAAGCCTTTACGCAAAAAAAAAGCCCCTTTCTCACTGATCAAACTCTGATAATTCCTATGAGCAACAACTATAAAAATTAGCACAAAATTAATGTCTGGCAAATTAAACACTCTGAACAGAAAACTACAGAGCTCCAGACTACTACAGAAATTCTAGCAGCATCACTCACAATTGCTATTCATGACACTTGTCTTCTATAGAACCTGATACAGAGAACATCTATTAAGATAATATGCACTCCAGCAGATCATTAGTTTGAAGAAGGTCCTATTCTTTTAGGATTCTGTAGGAAATTAGAGTTTCACTGATATGGCACTATATCTCAACAGACTTTTTAAAATTTATTCATCTCCTTGTTTTCAATGATTAGCTATAAAATGTCACTGATAGTGTGGTGAAAGAAAGCTAAGGGTCTCAGTCAAATCAGAATTGGTAAATTACTCAATTTGCGGATTCAGAGATTCAGGCAGAAGGTTTTGTTTTTAAATTATGTAGTAGCTGATGTACCTTTAGCTGGAGGAGCTTCTTTTTTAGGAACAGGAACAGGTACTTTTTCTTCCGGTATAGGTCTTTTAGGCACCTCAGGCACTTTAAAAAATATTTCATTATGGTTTTTAAGTTATTTATGAGAAATTACTACAAAGACAGCAAGAAGATCACTCATTTGTAGAGGAACTATCTCATTATTTATGCAGAGACAAGTGAGCAGCCACTTATCTCGGAGTTCTTGAACAATTAAAGCTAAGGAATATCTTTCTGGTGAATTTTAGATGCGCTTTCTGTTTGACATGAGGGATCCTGTGATCATAGTTAAGTGAGGGGAAGAAAGGTCCTCCATGAGTTTTAACATCTCTGTAACTCACAGGAGCTAAACTAGGCAAAATCAACAAATATTGGCACATAAAAATATTTAATTTCGGCTGAAGCTTGAACTGCATCAGAAAATTATGCTTATGTCATATCTACACTAGCTCACTCTTGGGCAGTCAGATGGGAAATCCTCCCATTCCACTCTGAAGGGAAGAATTCCTTAGGAAGGAGTAGGAGAGAAACAATCTTTGAGTGGATTTATCATTACCAGTGACTCACATAGGAATACAAATGGGGAAAAATATAAATTAACACCCATAGGGGACATAAGTAGTAACTGGGAACTCAACAAACTATAAGAATAAATGAATCATAACTTGATGTACCTATAGCTGGTTGGATTTCATAGGCCTCCTCGTATACCTCCTCGTATTTCTCATAGATCTCTTCCTTCTCCTTAAACTCATACTTTTCATAGATGTCTTCTTTCTCCTCAGCCTCCTCTTCATATTCCTGTTCCTGAATCTCCTTATATCTCTCAGGTTCTTCAGGTTCCTCATATGCCTCAATTTCTTCAGTTTCCTGAACCTGCTCAAACTCTTCAGTGCTTTCATATGTCTCGTACTTCTCATACTCCTCGTATGTGTACTCATACTTCTGCACCACAGGAGCAGCGGCAGGGACTTTTTCTTTCTGGACAAGTTTCTTGGGCACTTCGGGCACTTTAGAAACAGTATTATTGTTAGTACCTTACACTTTGGTTTTTTTTTTTTACAGTTAGTCAAGACGATCCACATAGAACAGAAAATGTACATGATAACTACAAGCAGAAGTTGCATTAAAATATAAGACATGCTCCTGAAACAGTATATATATTCTAAAAGATTTTAGCAATGAGGAGGAAAGCCACATCTTTGGGAGGAATAAGAAGACATTTATCTGTACCTTTAGTTGTTGCTGGTTCTTTGGGCTTGGGCACAACAGCTGGCACTTTCTCTTCTACAACAGCTCTTTTACGCACCTCAGGGACTTTAAAGATAAGGAATTCTTTTAGGATATTTTTAAAAAATACCATAGAGCAGTATAAGTAAAAAAGCATAAGAAACAGAGCTTTATGGTTCTACTTTGTGAACATTGATAATGAGGAGTTTTAACATCAATTCAAGCAGAAATATCATACAGCAAAGACAAAAGTTAGAAAGAAGAAAGTCAAGAGTATTTTTGACATAAACATTAATTATAAACACGAGTACATATACCTTTCACAGCTGGAGCTTCCACTTTTTCAGGGGGAGCAACAGGTACTTTCTGTTCAGGAGCAATCTTCTTAGGCATCTTGGGTACTTTAAAGATAGAACCTAACTTCAGTGTTCTTTTGCATAATTTTTAAATAGACACAAACCCAGAAGCTTATGAACAGCAGAACAGAAACTTACAAACAGTATAGTGACAAAGATAACACAAGACAGACATACTAAAACGTCCCTTGTAAATTCAGCTTGTATGAAGAATGTTATCTATTAATGATAACAGCATTTACAAACTGCAATACCTTTGGCTGGTGGAGTTGGCACCTTTTTGGGAATATGTTCTTTCTCTTCAGGAACAGGTTTCTTAGGCATCTCAGGCACTTTAAAGACATTATTTTATTTTAAGAATGTCATGCCCCAGTAGTATGAGAAAGACAACAGAAAATGTACAGATAGACATAATGAAATAAGAACTGATCTGCAGAATATATTTTAAATGTTTTAAAGATGAAACTGAAATAAAACCAAGACATTTTGTATCCATAGGCAGACTTCTTGAACAAGTCAAATCATTTCAGAGCTTATTTTTTGTTAAGAATGTCAGAGACACAAATACAGACAGACATCAGGGACACAAAACTAACATAAATAACAAACAAAATAAAATACATAGAGACACTGAACAATAATAATAACATATTGTTTTCCTAGATATTAATTTATCTACCTTTTGCTGGAGGAAGCTCCAGTCTCTCAGGAGTGGGTACACGCATTTTTTCTTTTGGGATAGGTTTCTTATGAATCTCTGGCTCTTCAAAGATATTATTTTGAAAATAAATTTGAAAATTACTTTCAGAGCATTAAAAACATGAAAAAACATAAAACAAGATCACAAGCTTCCCCAAGAGATAATTACAATTTACATACAACTTAGAACAAGAAAGAAGAAATTTAATGAACCCAAAAGATGTCAAGAGTAACTTGCAAGAAAAGATTGTGTACCTTTCACTGGTATAGCTTCCTCTGGAATAGTTTCCTCTTCTTCCTCAGGAACAAAAATGGGAGCCTTTTCTTCAGGCACAACTTTCTTTGCCACCTCAGGCACTTTAAAGATATTATTTTAAGAACTTTACTTTCACAGCATCACAAAGAAAAATTCATAACATAAAACACAAGAACATCAAGTTTAAAGTAACAACAAAAACAAAATAAGGGAAACTCTATTGGTTATTTTTCACTCCCTGAAAACAGCAAAGTGCAATTGGGTTATAAGGATTATATGAGGATTAACTCTTTTGCCCAATTCTTAATTACAGAGCATCATTGCCAATGGCAAATATTAAATTTCACATTTAGGGTATATCTTCTTGTTATTTGTATGGTCAGTTGTGATTTGATTTTATTTGTATGTAAGTTTAGCTAAAAGGCTTGAGATTTTAGCGTACCTTCAAGGCACATGTCAGAATGATCCCCCTGAATTGAAGAATTTCCAGGTAAAGTCCCATAAAGTATTATTCCATGCATTTTTTTTAATTAAAATCAAATTAATTTAAACTTTAGTTCTGAATAATGATATCACAATGAATTATTTCATTCACCGCAGTCTCTTAAGACAGAAAATAAGCAGATCATTCAAGGCCTGATCCTCATCCCACTGAAGTCAATAACAAAATAGACACTCAAGCCCTGTCTGAGACCTAGCACTGCTCACTACAAGGGAGCAGCAGGGTGCTAGAACCAAGGATCTGACTTTACATGAGGATAAACTGATTTTTTAAATGATGTTCCACTGAAATATGAAAATGTGAGGGAGAGGAATTATCTGCATACATCAGAATGTGATATACCTTTAGCTGGTGGAATTTTCTTTACTTTAGGAACTGCAACAGGTACTTTTTCTTCTGGGACAGCTCTCTTGGGCACCTCTGGCACTTTAAAGATATTGTTTTGGTAAGAAAATTTCAATTACTTTTAGAGCATAAAAACTACTAAAACCATGGAACAAAGTCACAATGACGAATAAGAGGAAGAAAACTCCCCTTAGAAAGATAATTTAGGTTTACATCCAGCTTAAAACAATCAATAGAGATGAAGTTGTTTTAATGAACTGAACAAATCTCTCTGACCATTTTCAAGAAGGAATGGTGTACCTTTTGCTGGTATCTCTGAAACTGCTTCCTCTTCCTCTTCTTCTTCTTCAGGAACATAAATAGGAACCTCTTCAGAGGGAGGTCTTGGTATTTCTGGCACTTCAAAGATAGTATATAATTGTAGAAACATAGACATAACAACAGAAACTGAGAGACAACTTACACAGAAGCTAAAGAGTATGAATTAACAAGTATATTTGTCACAAACTGCTGTGATACTTGAGTTAAATTCAAACAACAAATCTACAGAAACAATAAGAAGCATCATCCACATGTTCAATTATAAGAAGAGATACCTTTGGTTGGTGGAGCTTCTGGCTTTTTATGTGCAGGGACAGGTACTTTCTTTTCTGGAACTTTCTTGGGCACTTCAGGCACTTTAAAGACATTTTTGTTTAAGAAATTGGTGTAACAGAAAACGTAGTCAAGTCATAACTGTATAACTGATATTAAGATAACTAAAAAAACATGGGAAAATTTAATTGTGTATGAAAGATAACATTGATTTTATCCACAGATTTATGCACAGATGTACACTCAAACATACAGACTACAGCATCACTAATTGGTGTAGTAAGGCTAAGGGGGAAGTCTGACTGTTTAGGTACGTTATTTATCTTTTGGAGCATCTGTTTTTGAAACAGCAAGTAATTTAAAATAACTTAGATATATAAGATCCAACAGACAGAGATAATACAAGAGACAAACATAGAAACTTTCAAAATGTGGAATAAGCATAGCACCCATGACTAACAGAAATGGCCACAATACAGTGTCCTGATCAAACACAGGTCAGTGAGTGGTTCAGTATCAAACACACTAGGACAAGGAATGGGACTGTTACTTGCAGTTTTGTAAAGCTGAAGAAACAAAACTAGAATTACACAGTTGAACCAGAAACTGGTGTACCTTTGGCGGGTGGAGGTTCTTCCACTTTTTTAGGCACAGGGACAAGAACCTTCTCTTCTGGCACAGGTTTCTTTGGTACTTCAGGCACTTTAAAGATATTATTGTAGTTTAAGAATTTAATTTTTGAACCATAAGGTAAAGAACAATGATATGAATCAATAAAGTAGAATAACAAAGAAGAACTGTCAAGAACAGAAAACTCTCTTCACTCTACATTACATTAAAGAGGAAAGGTGAACAAAGACTGATTTTAAAATTTTTTTTAATACATTCACTCAAGAGATGATATACCTTTGGCTGGTGGAACTTCCTTCTTTTTTGGTACAGGAACAAGAACCTTCTCTTCTGGCACAGGTTTCTTTGGCACTTCTGGAACTTTGTAAGATATTATCGTAAAATGAGCTTGGCATAAGAAATCTAAAACACCATGACATACAAGCCAGTGACACTAAACAATTGGACACAAACACAAAGAACCACAATTCTTAAGAGTAACAATCCTTTTACTTTCCTAGTGTTTAACACAAGTGGGAAGATAAATGAAGTCTAGAAGACCTTTCTGATCACGGCTAGTTACAAGTTCATATACCTTTAGCTGGTGGAGCTTCCTTCGGTACTTGGACTTTCTTTTCAGGTACAGGTTTCTTTGGCACCTCAGGCACTTAAAAAACATTTTTTTGGTTAAAAAATAATTCACAAGGTATCCAAAACAGAAATTAAACAAAAAAGACAGCAGCACAAACATTTTGTATGAAATGCCCCCTCCAAAAAGAACAGAAAAATGTAATGACCAGGTAAGGCATCTGAAAAATACTGTGAATTACATATTCAGAGGATGTGTGCTAACATAAAGAGATGATATATACCTTTTGCTGGAGGAGCTTCTTTTTTCTTCAGAATAGGTGTTTTTTCCTCTGGAACGGGCTTCTTGGGAACTTCAGGCACTTGAAAGATACCGTTAATGTTTAGGTATTTACTTCTAAAACAACAGGAACATAAATGGCAAGCAAGCATCACAAATACACACCCAAAACATACAGCCATGATTTAACATGGTTTGATCATTAAGACAAAATAAAATAGCAAATAGATTATATGAACTGCTATTATGTCCATTCTCCCTGCTAAGCCATTGAGGCCATCAAAAAAAAATGATTTTAACTTCAAGGGCTTACTTGTTGATTGAAAGCTTGAGTTAAGACAGTTTGACTTTTTAGACTCAGCTATTAAAGGAAATTGTGTCATGGTTGGGAAGCTTACAAAAATACATTTTTACTTTTTCCTCCAATTTTTGCATGTTTGTTACAAACATTGTAATAAACCACTATGTAATTGTTGCATTAGATATTAAACAGTTTTACTATTTCTCCTTATTTTCCCCTAGAGCTATGATCCTAATGCTTCTCAGGCATGTAATATGTTGCATCTGATCATGTCGAATAAGCCAATTTTGTATACCTATTGAATATACGGTGCTGATCACATTTGCTTCCTCAGAAATTTCCAAGTGCTTTCTATATGTAAAAAACAAGCACATCTGGTTTATCAGTTGATTTACTTCAAACACAGAACTAAGGACACTTTACAAGTACCCAGCAGTTTATACCACAATTTATTGGGTGATGGAAATACTTATGAGTGGTTTACTTAGATGAAAAAAATTGAAATCTTGACTCTGCTGAAATCAACAGATTTCTCCTTTTGACTGCAGTGAGGCAATAGTTTCAACTAAAATGTAGTTTAATGTACTTTTGTACTCCAAAACCCAGAAATATCCATACAAGTTTTATGATGACAGGAGAGTAATCCCATTGGCTCTGAGAGTACTGAAGAAAGACTGGAGCACATATGAATTAAATACAACTACTATGATAAAGTCAAAGGAAACTTTAGCTAACCCTAATCTTCCTGTTCAGGATTAACCTAGCTTTTGCAGTGTACAGCCTGGCCTTTTCTTTACTAGGGAAAATGTGCTAATCAATATTTCAACATTCTAGTGCAAACAATGTTAATTATAATTTTGGGACTTATTAATTAGTCAAAAGAAATTCTAAACTTCTTTTTGGGGAAAAGACACTATGGAACGATTTGAATCAGGACTGAAAAATACACATTTTTAAGTACTCTTAGATGATTATGTAATTTTGGAAAATTGCATGTAGTTAGTCTATATCTTTATATTAGGACGTAAAAAGGCTTTATTATCAAGATCTTGGCATGGCCTAGTTGTTCTCTACAAGTAGTGAAGAGTATGTTCAACCTGTATTAACAATGTTGAAAATTTACACCAGTACCATAAAAATTATTCCTAAGGAAAACATCTTAAACTAAGAGTATTCAAACTTGGCAATTTAATAGAACTTTTATATCTTTGCTTTCCATGAAAATACATAGTTTCCGTCAAGAAATAAATAAACAGCTATAGGGTTTTCAAAGATTTCCGAGAGGAAGTCAATGCAACCTGTGTTCCTAAAGCACTTATTTTCAAATACCTTACCTATTTTCTAGATAAACACATTTTTTTGTCTGTGACTGCAGAATTCTCATAAACTTTGCTAAGTATTTCAAGCACAGTCTGATAGCAAAATTGGACCCCAGATGAGGATGAAATAAAGCTCAGTTAAATTTACTTAGTGGGTTATACAGACTTCATATGAAAGAGGAATGAACATATATGACATGCAACATTTAAATTGATAGAGGTAGTATTAAAGTGTAGACATACAACCACTGCACATTTTCTACACTATATACTAATCATTTCACATCTTGAAAAAGGCACACTGTAAAGTACACTGGAACATATTAAAACAAAACTTTGGTACATTAACAGAAAGAAAAGGTACTCCTTGAAAAAGTAGTGAGAAATCACACAAATCTTAAAGTATACCTCTAACTGGTGGGGGAGCTTCCTCTTCATACTGGGGAACTTCTGACTCTTCCTCCTCATATTCAGGAGCTTCCTCTTCATAATAAGCAGCTTCTTCTTCATAATGGCTGACTTCTTCCTCTTCATATTGTGGAACTTCTTCATACTGAGGAACTTCCTCCTCATAGTGACTTACTTCTTCATAACGGTGGACTTCCTCCTTGTAGTGGATTACTTCCTTCTCATATCTGGTGGCTTCTTCCTCTTCATATTTTGGAATCCTTTTTTCTTCTTCATACTGAGGAACTTCAACATACACTTTTTCTTTTCGGACTACTGTCTTGCGTACTTCAGGCACTTAAAAAGATATCAATTAAAAGAATCTTAAAATTTAGCACATAGATCTTACTAATAATAAGGATCATAAGGTATTGTTAAATAAGAATTAAAACAAGGGAAGAACATCCCACAGAAAACAAATCAGTATTCACTGTACATGGAACATACAAGACACAAAAAACATTTATACCGTATTTCAATACTCTATCCAGTATACCTTTGGCTGGTGGTCTTGCCATTTTTTTAGGAGGATAAATTGGTACTCTTTCTTCAATGATAGCCTTTTCTGGCACATCAGGTGCTTAAAAGATACAGTACATTTACATTTAAGAATTTTTAAAAGTGTCATTTAAAAGCAAGAAACACAAAAAGATATCTTACAAATGCATGGCTGATATGTAAAAGACAAGTGTACATATTGACACTGGACATGTAATTATGGAAGCCATTAGGCTGCTATTCAATTAAATAAGAACAAACATTTCAAGATCCCAATATAAGAAAGTGATACGACTCCTGCTTCATTCACCGCGGCTAGCAGTGAAGTTAAGCTTGCTAATGGGCAGAACTCCGAATCCAAATAATTACAAAATCAAAAAAGTCCACTGCTCTCTGTGGCAGCCCCTCTCCACAGCAGTGACACTTTGCACTACCTCAGTAATAGATCAAGAGTCTTCAATCACTGGCAACAAAAGATTTGCATAGGAAACTCTAGTTGAAGGTGAGCGAGCACACAGAGAAAACCTTTGCGAGTGACTGGCAATGAATAAGAGCTCTGGCCTAATTAAAGGCAAAAGAATTAATTGCTCGGTGAGGAAGGTATTTTTCCTCTTCTGTCAATTGTTTTACAAAGTGGTTGGTTTGTTCAGGCATGGCAGGGAGCCATTCCCTGTAAGAGCAGGAAAATATCCGAAAGATTAAGGTATGAACATGTTCAGTTTTTAACATTTATTCAGGAAAGAATGCACGCTATGTTTAAGCAGCATATTTTCTTTTCCAGAACAGCAGTGCGTGGGTCTTGTCTTCTGAGGGAAGTATCTTAGGATATTTTTGAACTGTGTAGCTGGAAACTGCAAAGAAATTTACCCTAGCATTTCAATGTTTGGGAGACTACTAGGCTTGCCAAGGTGGAGAGTAAGTTTTGTCAGTTTCTTAACAGATTGGAGATCTTTTTTGATCTTCTTAAGAGATGGAATCCATTCTGTCAATGACAGATTTGAGAATTTTACTTGCTTTCTTCATGACAAGTTACAGTGAGCTTAGATGAGTGGCTGTCACAAGTCTTGATGCTTGCTAAGTGGGTATTATTTTGGGGACAATGTGAAGACTGTCCAGTTCTTTAAATATTTTCTGGCAAAGCCCTGCTTGGTATTTAATTGTAAGTGTCATGTACATCTGCATGTGAAATCTTAAATTAAAACTGATTGGAACTGGGAACTTTGGTTGATTTGATAACAAAATCTGCATTGTGCATGAGTGCCCTTGCCAGGAAGCTTAGGTCCTGTGGATTCTTTTGTCCTAGCTCCTACCCCTCTATTTGTTATCCTATGGGACAACTGTTGCATTTAATGACCTTCTGCTTTGACCCTTTTTTTTCTTGACCAGCCAGCATTTTACCCCTGACTGACAGAAAGCCAGTCAGAGATCCACCTCCATCCTCCTCTTAGTACTTATGATCTGCCTGTACCCCCATCATTCTCCAATAGAGAGACTAAATATATAATTTAACTTCACACTGATGTGATTGTATTAATTTTTCGTGATATGAATATATAATGCTGTTTATCAACAGCAGCAGATCTGAAAGTAATAAGTATGAGGCATCTTGTGGCTCATTTTTCACAAATTAATAGATTGTCTCCAAAAGTGACAGAGCAATGATTTTTCTTTCAAAGCTGTAGACTTTGTTCAAAGCCCTTGAGCTGGCAGGTCCAATATATGAGATTGTGCTAAGTGTCTCAGCCAGGCAGGCAACAGCAGAGGTAAAGGTTTTTTCTTTGACCTTCAGACTGAGTTGAGGAATTGCTGTCACAGAACAGGAAAGGATAGGCTTTCTTTACAGAAGAGGAAAGCATGTTAGTATAAATGAAGGAACAAGCTGCCCTGTTTCCCTTCAAACGTCAGACAGGTGGTAAGAATTACAAAGGAGGACCTAGTGAAATTGTTGGGCTTCCACTATAACAACAGCAGTAAGCCAGGTGTAAAGATTTAAGCCTTTTGTGAGAATGGAATACTGTCTTCTGGTATTCTACAGCATGCTTCACATTCAGGATAAACTGGTGAACTGGCGATATGCGCAGGACATGAAATTGTATTTTGTTGTCTTCTTTTTTTTTTTTTTCATTTAAAGTAGATCACCTGATGTAAATTTGGACATAGACTCTTTTTAGTCCATTCATACCTGTGTATGAAATCTCCTTTTCTGTGTGAAGAGAAATGGATACTTCCTCTGACATAGCCCAGTGTTCTTCTTCTCTTGGTACTTCAAAGACAGAGTCTAACGTTAATATTTTTCTCTGGTGCAATATCATGTACAATAATAAATATCCCATTTGAGGTTTCTTAGAAAACTAGTTAGTATTTTCTGACACATCCCACACCCAGAGTAACTGGGAAAAATATGTCTCGAGTGTTTTTCACACATTCTGTTAAGGTTCCCTTGCAATTATGGTGGAACATAGTGGACGTGGTAGTGTTAGGTTAATAGTTGGACTCGATGATCTTAAGAGTCTTTTCAAGCCTAAATGTTTCTATGATTCTAACATTAGAACTTCAAGAAGGTTTCCAGACCAGCAGGCTTGAAGCTCTGGTGGTATTGCATGAGGACAGTCTGTTCATAGACTAATCCATGGGCAGGAGTACCTTCTGGAGGTGGAGACCCTTTTCTTTTTGGAACAGCAATGGATACTCTTTCTTCTCTGGCAATTTTCTTCGATACTTCTGGGACTTAAAAGATAGTAATTGTAAGAATACTAAATTCTAAAAGAAAAATGACAGTGAAGTTCATATGAAAGAATTCTGGAAAAACAATTACGGGGAAACAGTACACATTTAGATAGCAAAGATACTTCCAAAACACAACAATCACACCAGACATACAAACATAAAGACATTCAAAGTAACAGAGAAAATGACCAGCTGAAGCTTTAATGCATAGTATTCAGATATACATTAAATATTTAGAAGACTAGTAGTTTGGGTGGTTCCACAGATAAATTCCCCAGATAAACTGTACACACTGAAAGACTGTGCAATTTTAGTAACAGCAGAAATACAACAGCCAAATATTAAAATAATATCTACTAAAATAATATGTATAATATTGAACTAATAGATATACAGACCAAAACACATCAAAAAGCAAACAGCATATTCACACATTGTGAAGTAAGATGGAATGACTGAGATGAAAGTTAAGAGGTAAATAATTTCCTCCAGGCTCTTCAGAAACATGATTAAACCACAGAACGCCACACATACAGGATACATAACAAAATCACTTTTCAAACACAAGAAAATCACAGAAACGGAGGACATATCTATAAGTTTTAAACCCTTCAGTGAATATTAACATTGTTATGAAACATTGATAGCTTTTTTCTAAATGTATTCATATTTATTTAACTTCACTGAGTAAATGTCTTCACTCAGCTTTCTAAAGCTTTGAAGTAGCCAAAGAGATCAATGAGGTTACACAGTGGGTAGAAAATGCAAGGAATGCAGGTGTGTGACTGTTCTCTGTCACCTTCTGCATTCTTTTGCAGGGGAGAAGACAAAGGTCCTTTGCATTTATAACCAAGTCAGGAGATACTGGGATTTGATTAACCAGGCAGATGGTGAGTACAATGCACATGGACATCTGATATTTAGAAGCCTTCTCTACTTTCAAAAGAACTTGTATACCTTTAGCTGGTGGAGCTGTCACTTTCTGTGAAACTGGAACAGGTACTTTCTCTTCTGGCACAGGCTTCTTGGGCACTGCTGGCATTTTTTTAAAAAAAGAAGTTTATTTTTAAAGATTTTCAATTAATCATAGTTTTTAAACATAATCATATGACAAAACACAAATGCAGAGACTTGACTTTTCTTCAAGTCAAATAAAAAAGTCAGCAAACAATGAACATTACAGCTTATGTTAGACAATTAGACATTATAAATATAAATGAGTATTCTGAAACAAGACTTCTCTTGCCTAGCTCTGAAATATTCTATACCTCTTTTTGGTGGAGTCTCCTCTTTTTTAGAAACTGCAACTTTTTCTTCTGTGATAATTTTCCTGTGAACTTCAGTCACTTAAAAATAATAAGTGTAAGAATATTTAATTGTAATATTTGAAATGCAGATATATGTAAGATTTTACTACTTAATCTGATTTTTTTAAAAAGAAAATCTAAGTAAACTTCAACAGCAACAAAAATGAGACACTGCAGAAGAACGTACTTTATAGCTATAGCACAAAGATGAGTAAACAGTCAAAAGAAAGAGGGGATCCAGACAGAGGTTACAGATACTAACAAACAAAAACTTATTTAAATAAAATGCCTAAACACAAATACTGTAAGGCCGAACAAAAAAATCTCAATGATAATAACATTCTCAGTTTGTTTACCTTTGGTTGATGGAGGTTCTTCAACTTCGATCTCAAAAGTGGGCACCCGTTTTTCTGCAGGTTCTTAAAAAAGATTGTGCAACTTTAGAAAATTTGATTGATTACACCAAGAGGCGTAAGATAAAAGATGAAATAACACATAAATCTAGTCAAGACAACACAGGCCACAGGCTGCATTGTAGACAAATGGACATAAGTATGTGTTTAATGTTGAAGAATTTTGATACATGAGATATATTTTTAACCAAATTCCATATATGTTAAAGACGGAATGCAGCAAACAAACAATTTTTTGCAACAGGAGCAAACCACTGATATACCTCTTGCTGGTGGAGCCTCCATCTTTTTAGGCACAGGGACAGGTACTTTCTCTTTAGGAACTGCTTTCTTATGAACTTCAGGAACTTTAGAAAAATGAGTAAGATGAGAAGGAATACGAGAAAGAATATTAAGGTGTTTTATAATTGTCTACTACATGACAATGTGTTTTACTCAGTTAACACAAACAATACCTTTCACAGTACAATATGGAATATGAGACAACCATTCATAACTGTAAGCAGACACTACCCACGTCAACACGTACAAAACAAGGCAACGAGACAAACATAATCCCCTTGAAGATACATTAACCAAATCAGGAACTGGTTTATACCTTTAACTCCTGGAGCTTCCTTAGGGGCAGCTGGAACTTTTGGTTCAGGGACAACTTTCCTATGCTTCTCGGGCACTTTAAAAGATTACAATACATAGTTTTACAATGAGGAGTAGTACCACTATAACATGAACACATTTCCATAACACAAAAAAACACATATGGAGGTAAACATATAATGGCAACATAAGACTCAGAATGATGAAACAACAAATATTTTATAATGAAAACAACATATACCTTTAGTGGGTGGGGCTTCCTCTCTTTTAGGAACCGCCACCCTCTCCTCTACGTAGTAAGACTCTTCTTCAGTCACTTAAAAACAGTAAAAAAAAAACCCCTTGAGTTTAAGTATTTGACATCTATTACTGTCGTTATGGCCCTGGTAAGCAACAAAATATATGTAAGTCAAGAATAAGCAGTGTGCTCTACTGACAGGCACCTCTGGTATTACAAAATCTACATTCAAACCATCCTGCTCCCTCTGTAGCCAACAGAAAAATGCCATGCAACTTAAATGGAACCAAGAATGGTCTCTCGTCTTGTATTTCTGTGGAATTTCAAAATGCTCAGCTTTTGAAATATTAGATCAGCACTTTCCTTTCCTCTGTCCACTAGTTCACTAATGTTGGAATTTGTTTTCTTTGAGAAAGCCTCTCCCAAAAAACAAGAAAGTCCCTTGGCTAAAGTCATTCCTTGAAAATACTTTCTGTGGTGTCACTTGTATCAGAAATTGAGCCATTCAGTGTATGTTACTGTCCTTCACAGCATTACGTTACCACCAATAAACTTACAGGTGGAAACGATTTAGCCATTTTACTATGAAATGGTCGGAGGAACCAGAGTGCAGCATGATATTCTGAAGGAACTTTACTTCATCCAGGCAACCTGTTGGAAGAGGAACTTCCAACAGAGAATTTTTGTAAAAAAAAAAGCAGGGCTGATAATTCTCAACATCCAAGAGATACCTCATTATTTTCACTGTATCAAAACAGGATTAACTACTACACTTTCCAAAAGCAAGTAATAGAAACTGTAGACCTTCTTAGTGTTAAAGTTTGCAACATATGAAACATTTACATAGCAGTAAATTTATCTTTATTAATAGAATAGATATTAATCTACACTATTTTTGGTGCAAAACAAAAAGTACTTTTTGCTTTTGCCTAGTATTCCTGAATTGTGGTTGTACCTTCAGAAATCTCTTCTCTGTGAATGGAAACAGCCACTTCCTCCATTTCTTCTTCAGACCATTCTTCAGCTGTTGGTTCTTTAAAGAAATTTATTAGTTTTAGTATTTTTGGTGGAGGGTAGGAGGGAGAGATCGATGGATGGAGAACAAGACCACCAATTCTCACAAGACAATGACAGATATGCATACAATACATAAAGTACTGTGCACACACATATGAATGGTTTGCTCTAAATGGTGTATTTCATCCATGCCCTATGAACTCTATTGTGTGCTGTCGTATCTCTCAAACATCCTTCACTGGTCAACTGTCAGTCCATCAGAATGCCACAGCTCCCCAGGCTTCCCTATCACAACAGATGAGTGGGGGGAAACAAGAGTCAAGGAGTTAGAGGTTGCTCCTTGATCCAGTTTTACATGCAATTAAGGAGGACGGGAACAAGATGAGAAGTGTAAGTCAAGAACCAGAGAGAAAGTCTGGCATTTTCACATCTACAGATGTGACTGTATCAGGGAAAATATTAACTTGTTTTGGGGTAGAAGGTTAATTTTCAGGAGACAAACAGAAATTAACACTGCATATATCCATGTGAATATATATTTGCATGTTCATATTTTAGATAGATAACTTCTATATCTGCTTTTAAAAAACAAATTTAGGCTTTTTAACAGAATACGTAACTTATCTTGACTGGATAGTTATTAATGGGATATCAAAACAGTCAAAATGTTGATTTCAGCTATCTTGAAGCAGATATTTTGTGGAATTACACTAACTTATAACAACTGATCTCAACCTTCCCAGAGTATGAGAATGTGAACTTAAAAGAGTTGGTGAGAAGCTAACACTGCAGAGAGAAATAGTATCTGCAGGTCTACAGAGAGCTGGATGGTTACAGTCCTAATTAGCGGAGTCTAACCTCAACACTATACATTCATACTTTTTGCCATGATTTCATGAGAGCCTGATCCAGAGATCATTGTATTCAGTGGTAGTTTCCATCCATGTCAATGGGGTGGGATCCTGGCATTCAAGCCTGCAACGGTAAATGGCACTCAGGAGGCTCTTAACTGCCTGCAAGTCTGTAAAATGTTCAGCACTAAACTCATATAAGATAACTAACACAAATTTTTTGTGTATTTTAATCTTGGTCTTAGAAAAACAGACGTAGACAAAGTACATTTCTCACTATTGGCTGTTTATAGTGTACCTTCAGATGGTGGGATTTCCTCTGGAATGGCAACAGATACTCTTTCTTCTGTAATAAGTACTCTTTCTTCAAAAGTGTCTTTCTTCTGCACTTTAGGGACTTACAAAGGTAATAATATTAAATGTAGGCTATTCTAATTTCATTGTGAAAACAATGTTGCAAAATGCTAAATCTAAGTTTCCAAAGAATTGCTTAAGGTTACTGAGCACTTATAACAGAGCTTCAATATTTAAAAATAGTATTTTTATAAGTATTGCACAACGCATGCAACATGCTGTAGAATGATTCATTGTCACTAAATCATAACAGCAGAATTCATAGGGGAAACATAAATCAATGACTGATAACAATACAGAAAATATAACCAGAAACTGAGAAATACCATATTCTTTCATTCATCTGGAAAGCATACCTTTAGCTGGAGGAGCCTCAACTTTTTTAGGAACAGCAGGAGATACCTTTTCTTTAGTGACAGGTTTCTTAGGAAATGCAGGCACTTGAAAAAAAAGTATTTCGTTTTAAGATCTATTAAGTGCAAAACTGGCAAAAGCATCACGTAACAGAAATGTATCATTCAAAAAGATTACAGAAGGACATGTTTTGCTTACAAAACACAACAGCTGAGCAAGCTGACACAAATGCAATGTTCTAAAGACTACAATAAACAATATTACAGTGAACAATATTGTACCTTTTGCAGGTGGAGCTTCTACTTTAGGAACATGTGGTATTTTTTCTTCTGGAGCTGGTTTCATAGGTACTTCTGCCACTTCAGAGATATCAATTATAATAATATTAAGTAACTAAAATTACAGGCGTTTTAAGACTGCATCTATAGCACAATTATCCACAAAACTGACGCAAAACATACACAGATAAGGTAACTGAAGTACAAATAAAACCAGATTTACTTAACAATCAAAACTAAAACTGGACATAAACAAGATGCTTAAGATAACAAGAAAAGAATATTACATCTTTAAGTGTACCTTTAGGTGTTGGAGCTTCCTCTCTTTTTGGAACAGCAATTTTTTTCTCTGGGGGAGCTCTCTTTGGCACCTCTGGCACTTAAAAAAGATAAAATGTAAAATAGCTGAAGCCTATCTTTCAAAGATCTATTGAAGTATTACAGAATTTCATTAATCCGTTTATAAGAATATCAAGACACATCACACAGTACATTTATACACTTAACATAGGAAGGTATAAGACAAGAATAACATATATTTGAAAAAAAAAAAAATCAAACCAGTCTCTGGACTGATCAAACCTGTCAAGTGCTTTAAGACTGATTTCTCATCTGAAGAAAGAGCTACACAAATATGTTACCTGGTCTTAAAAACCATTACATATGCACAGAGAATCACACATAAAAATTAACTTCTAACACAAACATGTTTACATACAGACATAAAACAATTAAAAGGTATTCAACAGGTACACAAACACTCCATTACTAAGTATACCTTTGACACGTGGAAGTTCTTCTTTGGGAACAGGAACATGTACTTCTTCATGAGGCACAGGTTTTTTCGGCACTTCAGGAACTTTAAAGATATTAACATTTGTTTAAGTAATCTTTGTAAGGCTTCTGAGTTTGTCTTAGATGAGAACAGACATACAACATAACATACAAAGACTATTTATTGTAGGCTTACACTGAGAAGCGAACAGTAGTTAGGAATACCGCGCAGTAATACAGAACTGGTTAAAGCCCACATTCAAAAGATGATGTACCTTTTGCTGGGGGAGTCACCTCCTTTTTAGCAACAGCAAGTTTCTTTTCTGGAACTGGTTTCTTGGGGACTTCAGGCACTTTGGAAAACATTGTCAAAGTGAGAGAGCTTTAGTTTTTGGACCAGTTACCCAGATTTCAGTAATGCAAAATTGTTTTATAGAACATAATGTCTGGTCAATGAGTTGAGCACTGCAATTTAATACAACGTACAACTTTTTTGACATACAGTGGACTATATGGGAAAGACACTGTGAAACACTATAAAATGCCAATGTTAACTTTTCTGTACTATTGCCTTTCATGGCACTCTATTAAGTGAAAGTAAAAAGAAGTTTACTAAGAAGTAAAAACACCCTACCCTTGTCTGAAAAAGCCACACAAACTTAAATACAAACAACAAGCACAAGATTGTTAGGAAAGAGAAGGGCCAAAGCTGAGACAAATTCAAGCTGTAAGCTAAGTTATAGCACAAATTAAGAAGTGACAGTATGCAGGTAATGCAAAACGAAAGCCACAGAGAGAGTACAGTCATAAATATGTTCAAGAAAGCATGAAAAATAATATGGTGAAAGACAACTGTTTGGTTGGGGTTTTTAGTTTTCGTTTACTAGGGCAGTAGAAATACCTTTAGCTGGTGGAGCTTCTTTTTTAAGGACAGGAACAGGCTTTCTTTCTTCTGTAACATGTCTCTTTGGTGTCTTAGGCACTTTAAAGAGATAGGTGGTGAACACTTAGGAGACAGTAAAAATATTTGGTAAATCACAGTAGGCTACTTTCAACATGCTGGATAAGCAAACCCTATATGTCAAAACACATGCTGTTTCATCAAACCGATACAATATGCTCATCTCAAAAAAAAAGCTGTTCAAAGAGTTATTTAAAGCAGTGATGAAGAAGAATTGGATTTAGAAATGCATATGGCTTGAACTTTAAGAGTATAGCCACAGAGAGACAGCAAGATCTCAGTTCTGATACGCTATCCATTGGTAAAGAGTGGTACAGGCAAATAATGTGAAAGTTCAGAAAAATTGAGCACATGACGATATGAAGATTTTATTCACCTTCAACATGAGGGATCTCCAGTTCTGCAGAAATTACTTCTTCCTCCTCCTCCTCCTCGACTTCCTTATGTGCTAGAATAGGAATTATAATGATATTACATTTGGAGATAGGAAACATCAATGTCCATAGTAAATGTGAAAAAGGTTTTAAGAAGATATTATGTATGTCCAGTACATAAAGGTCACTGAAACACACATGCTAATATGTAAAAAAATTTCATCAAAAAAAACCAGCATGTGCAAATCTCACAATGAGTTTTAATTAACTACAAAGTCAAATGGTTTTAAAAATCTTAAATATTGATTAGCCTCTCATTCTTAATCAATCTACCTTCAACTGGATAAACAGCTTCAAAGAAACTTTCTTCAACTGTTTTCTCATGCTCTGTTGGCTCTTCAAAGAAAAGCATTTAAACAGTGTTAAGATAAAATAGTTGAAGTGTTGACATCTATTAATCTAAAGAAAACTGAGGCTACATAACACAATGAACAAAAAGAAGCAAGGCATGTTGAACGATAAGTATGATGTGTCTAAATATGTAATTTGTCATATCAAAACAGATTAAAAGAAAATCTAGTAGGATTGAAAGATTATTTTGATTTGGGTGCACAGATTTTTTGTTTTGTACATACCTGTGACATATGAATACTCTTCTTCTCTGTGGACAGAAACCGACATCTTTTCTTCTGAAACAGTCCATGTTTCTACTGTCGGTACTTTAAAGATAGGATTTTGTTTTAGTATTTTATATTCTAGATCCACATTAGTGGTAGTCAGCATGTGAGTTTTTATCAAATCTGTATCTGTATTGCACATTTAAGTCTTAGACATATTTAGACAGTCAGTATTCATATTCTAAAATACTGAGCACAAAACAGGCATATAATATTTAGTATCTGTTAAAAACTGAAGACACAGACACCTTCAACCCAAAAATTTAAAATAAATGCATGCACAGGCTTTTGAAAATAGTCTATCAGAAGAATTCCAAAGGTAGTTATTCAAAGAAATTATGGGGCACTAGGCTATTATTACATAAGCATAGGCCAGCAGGCAGAATATGTGAAGAAAAATTTAAATCACACTGCAATATCCTATAGGTTGTTTAAACAAGAATCAAAAGGCTAGCCACAAACACGTTAAAAACAGACTTAATGAAAGGTAAAAGCATGGCACACATACTATTTAAACACTGATAGCAGTCACAGCATGACTAGTACAATAGAGCCAGGTACATACACACACGCTCATGTATTCACAAGAAGCACAAGAACACATGGGGTGCTGGAAAAAATGTAAACTGCATTTGAAAGATGCTGATCTGTACCTTCCTTCTTCATAACTTTTTCCTCAATGATCATTGGTGTAGGTTTTGGTGGTAGAACTTTCTTGGTAACTGTTGGCATTTAAATTTTGTTATTCAGTCATATATTTAGCAAAGAGATCAAAATAAGTCTACAGCTATCTGGTAATGATACAGACATAATATAACCCTAATCTTTGCTTCTTTTTATTGCTCCCTTCTAAAGTGACTGTGTAACTCAGGGCGTTTTGTACACAGTTCATACCCTGACTTATACTGAATTACAGCCAACAGACTCCTGTGGAGAATGGGAAATGCTATACAAGAGGAAGTGGTCAGCAAGACAATAAGGAAGGATCTTTATTTCATAACTGAACAATTAACCAAGACACTCTGGTAAACAGGTCAAGATGGAAATCTGAGGAAGATGGAGATTTATCATCTTCAGCTTAGAGTGAAACATAGTGTTTCGCCCACTGCAATTTTACACTCACTTCTTTTCTTAAAGCATTCGTAGTTAGGATCTGCATTTAGTATTTTCCCCTGAAAAGCTTTTCATCTTCCTTTTATACAATTCCGCAGAATTTTTATTAGATGTTTCAAAGACTGAAATATTGATGAGACCCATGTTAAATGAAGACAAAGCATATGCAGATCAGCTAAGTAACAGTAGCCACTACTTTCATGTAAAGATGACGTTAAGGTAATTAAATAGTAGTTACCGTCAGCCCGTTTGACTTTTTCTTCTGCAGCCATCTGAGTGGTTATCTCTACTTTTTCGTCAACAGGTTTCTTGACAACTGTAAGTGATTCAGGTATATTTATTGTTTAAATCATCTTGCAAATTATTTTCCAGACACAATCAGATAGAACTGGCTATTTTCTTATTTAGGATGTTGTAAACTTTGCACATCCTGTGTGTCATTCAGTGCATTGTTCACTGGTGGTGAATAGAGGTGGTAAAGTCACTTATTAAACAGGCGGTCAGGCCCACCCTCCCCTGAGTGATATGCAGTGGTCTAAACGGAGGACACTTCTCGGAAGTGCAGTGCTCACTGGCTCAGAAGCACCGCACATGCCCAAAGCTAATATACAGTGGGAACGAAAGATAAATGAAGCTCAGTTTGATTTTGCCAGCAATTCTTCGTTTGCTTCAACCACCATTGCCACTATTCTCTGCTCAAAAATATGAGGTGGGAGAAGAGTAAGTGTTCCTGTGAACCTTGCTCACATCGCTGACCAACACAAGGAGAATTCTCTCCTTTTCAAGGAAATGTGAATAATCACCACAGTTCAGCTTGAAAGAGTTGCATGAGAGATCTTAATCTGCATGTTACTGTTAGTTTTGCAGGAAAGTCTTACCTTTATGAACTGTTACTTCTTTCTTTTCCTTCCTTTCAGCTGTAATTGCTGGTGGTTTTCGCCCAGGCACAGGCCTCTTAGGAACTTCAACCACTTTAAAAATAATAACACTGCTTAATTATGAAAAATGCATTATCTAAAGGCTCGATAGACACAGAAGTTATTAGCTATTCCATTATAAGTTTATGAAGTTAAAGAACACAGACAGAGTTTTGGAGGTTGCAGTAAAATTTTCTGCTTATTTCCAAATTTGATGGTTTCTCATCAGAGCCAAGTTATGTTCCTAGAAGTATACACATTACTACTACCCAAGACAGTTAAAGCATGCAAGGAATTGCAAAATACTTATATTAACTTCTAGCAATTAATGTGTGAAACATTTAAACTAAATCAAGTTTATCAAGAATACATGAAAATGATAGAAGAAATATCCAGAACAAATAAAAATGACACATATCCTTACAAACTACTAATTCATGTTAAGTTTTAAAGATCTCCCAATCTGCAAAGTCCATTGGCAACCAAATTATAATGTACCAATTTCTATCTACATCTATACCTTGCCGTACTAGAGTCTTTGTGTTATCATGCAGTGCCAGTTAAAACTAGTCAGCATATTAAGGTTCAAGTTATTGCAACATAAAAAATCCAAAAAGGTGTTGCTTGACTCAAAATTTTTGGGCCTTAGTTATAGATATGAGAAAAGAGAAGAAATAAAATGGTATGATAATTAAAATACCTTCTTCGTGAATGACTTGTTTTTCTTCATAAGTCACTTCTCTTTTCTCATAAGTTTCTTCCCATTCCTCTTCCCCTTCATCATAGCCTTCTTCCTTGACATAATAGTCTTGGTCTTCTCCATAATCTTCTTCCCATTCTTCATAAATTTCTCTGGGCTTTTCATATATTTCCTTTCTTTCTTCATGAATCTCTTCTCTCCTTGCCATGGATGTTATTTTGATCTCTTCGGGCTTCTCTGGCAGCACCTCAGGAACTTAAAAAAAAAAAAAAAAAAAGATTATTCATATCATAGCCCTGAATTTGCAGGGTGTATTGGATCTTCACAGTCAATGAAATTATTTCACCCTCATAGACAGTTTAAAGAAGTGACTATTTTCTAAGCAGTGCTAATCAGCTTGGATTTTAAATGTGTATGTTTTTAACATAAAGACAAAAATCAAACAGATTTGATTGATTCAAGGTAATTTGAAACAAATTGCCTTGTTTCCACACGGTAACTTTACTATTTTTAAAAAAGTTTACAAAAAACAGGAAAAAAGTTACCTGGTGGTGGGACCTCTTCAGGACCTTTTTTAACCATCTTTTTGGAGACTTTCTTTACTGGAATCTTTTTTTCTGTTTAAAAACAATACATTTTAAAATTTAAATTAAAAAAAAACCCAACAAACAGTCATAATAAAACATGCACACACTGTCCAAATACTTTAAGTATTCTTACCTGGCTTTTTCTCCTCTGGTGGTGGAACAACAGGCAGAAGAATAGGAATAGGGGCAGCTTGTAAGAAAAATGAAATATTGAGAACAAATGTGAGTGTGATGTTTTCTCGTAAATGAGGAAAAATCCTTGTGCATTTGGAAAATATATGAGATTATTTATTGCAGTTGCAGAATAAAAGCGAACATAGTGCTCATTCTGGCAGCTTACTGTAGCTGTAAGAATATATTTTGAGTGGGAATTCCCACTCAAAATAAAGGCAGAGTGGGAATTCCCAGTCTACCTTTATCTGAACCCTGACCCTTCTCAGCTTTATTTTATTTACTGTCGTTGCTCTCCTTTCTTTGCTGATAGTAAATCATCTAAGTATCAAATCTTTCCCCTCCTGCAACTGCAAGCATTTACCGAATTATCCTGGAAATGAAACCCAGAAGATTGAACTTCCAAGGTTCCCAGTAACTATTGAATGTAACAGAAATATACGTAATGGTTGTAGTCTGTAGTCCAATATCAGAGAGACCATTTGCAATAAACATGCAATCCGCTGTATGGTTTTAAAAGAATATTTGTATTTTCTTTTCTTTTTTTTTTTTAAAGGGTAGTAATTCAGATAGCTCGTTTAAAGATATTTCTGTGGTGAAAAGAAGAAAAGGTGAAAATAAAGATTAATCAGAAGAGGTAAATGGAAATAAAAGGAAGATGGAATGAAAAAGAGATTGATAGGAAAACAAGATGGAAAGGATAAACTCTTTTTAAGAGAAAAGATCTCAGTCCTACCACTACCTGTGTATAGTTTTCACCTTCCACACAGCAAAACAAACCTATCCAAGCCAAGCCTTGCTCATATCATAGTTGCAGGGAGACAACTAATTAGATCATCTTACTGAGCTAAGATTTTTCCCCGAGGTTTCCACTGGCCTGCTACTTCAGTGAAAATATAAAACAGAACTATGGAACAAATATGTTTTGTTACCCTACCTTCAGCTGCTTTTTGAGGTGGAACTGCAACTTTGGCATCAGGAACATCTAGAAAAACAAAATGTTTAATTAACTTATCTGTTCTAGCATACAAGGATTGTACCTTGCTCCTCAAGAATAAGCTAGCTGACCAATAGATAACTAATTGCATTAATCTTTCAGTCTAGCCAGATTCTACACTGTTTCATTCTATTTCTAAATAATTCTTGCATCATTTTGGAGCAAGCTCTTAAGACCATTCAGAAAAGCAGATCATTATATACTAAAGGGACATGATTGCTATGCATTTTGCCTCCTTGGTTATTATTTTTCTGTTGTGCAGAGGACATCGAATCTATTCATTGATACCTTTTCGTTGTTTTATTCCTCAGACATTCAAACAAAAATAAACTTTTGTGTTTTAGAGAATGTGGCTTCCCATACTGTACAAAATAGGACCTCAGACACATTGATATGATTAATTTTGGAGTTATCACAGTATTCATTACAACTACTTATGAGAATAAATAGTTCCTCATATCTATGGATGAGGAATGTTTTTTCAGGGTGTAGTTTTGACTTACTATAACCAGGAAAAAAGGATTTGAAAATAGAAAATAAAGCAGAGCAATAGACTAAATCTATGACAGAGTACAGGCATGATCTTGTGCCAGTCTTGCTCATGATCTTTACCTGGTGGCTTCAACTCCAGTTTGATTTCTGCAAAAGAATATTAGATTTCTTTTAGGACTATTTATTTTTCCAGAATTATGTTTCAAACTCACAAATTTGCAGATGGTTATGATCACAAATTTGTTTAGCAAATTTGCTAACCTTTGGTTACCAGATAGAGCTCTGCAGTACTTCTTGCTTCTCCTCTTGGTTCAAGACGAGCAATTACAGAATACACACCTGCAACAGCCAAGAATGTTAATATTTATATGCCTTTATCACTAAAAAAACAGACAAAAAATCAGATAATATAATGGCATCGGCACAAATATTCCATGCATTTTTACCTTCATCTTCTGCAGTAACATTGTGAATAGTCATATAATGACAGCGACCTTCACTTCTGAAGCTGTACTTGGGACTCTCTCTCAGTTCTGTGGGGCCTTTATACCACGTCACAACTGCATCATCAAAAGACACCTCGCACTCAAAGGTTGCAGACTGGTGTTCACTCACTACAATGTTCTGTATGCTCTTTGTGAACTGAATTGGTTCCGCTGTTTTCAGAAACAAAAAAAATACATCGATTGTTATCTACCACCAGGCCACTTAGCTTATCTAATCCTTTCTCATGTTTTTCATAAGGATAGCCAGATTATAACAAGAGATATTAACAACAGATCTTGATAAAGTAGTGAAAGAAAAATAGATTCCATCTTCTACAAAGTTTTCTAACTTCATTCTAAGAATTAAGATTAGAGGACATAAGAGTATAACTATAACAAGATTGCTGTGCAGACAAATTATACATGAGAAGCCATTAATGAAATTAAAGATAAAGAATAATGAAGAAAAAGAGGAAATCCAAGGAAAATATAAGATTATCAGAGAAAAAGAAAATAAAAGCAAGTATGACTTTGATTGTCTGAGGGTCAAGGGACATTAGTAACGCTGATTCATTTAAAAATACTAACTTACACAAGAATGTCATATATTGTCCAAAGCAAAAGGACAGCAAAATTTCTTGTTTAGTCAGTTTCCAAGTTTGGTAATATCTCTTTAAGAAATTACTTATATTTTCTTTTGTTTTGTTAATGAAACATCCAGAAATTTTTTATTACTGCCATAATAAAGAGATTCTATATCTGTTTACAAACCTTCAATGGCCAGATCTGCAGTTGTTTCTAGATTGTCAAGCTTGCAGGTATACTGTCCCTGGTCTTCCGTTCTAACATCCTTGATGATGAGTTTGTGTACTTTGTCAGAGACTTGTGTTGAATATCTCCCTCCTATCTTAATAGGTCTCCCATTTCTATACCACTGAGACTTGGCATTTGGGATAGAGAACTGACAAGACAGTGTGCAGATGTTTCCTTCCTTGAAAGAAGTGTCATGAAGATGCCGTTCAACTGCAGGTTCTATTAGCATGTTAAAACATACATTTTAGAAGACATCAGACAGTGGAATAATTAAAGTGTAAATTAATTCAAATACATTCTTCAAAAGTACACTTACCTATCACAGTTAGCCTGGCACTAGCAATGTGTGGTCCACACACTATTCTGAAATTTCCCTGATCTTCAAGTTGGCAGTTCCTGATTCTCAGTATGTGGCGGTCACCTTCAATTCTAATTTCATATTTGTCATTGGAGTCCAGTTTCTGGGTTCCCTTGTACCATGAAAGTTTAATTTCTGGATAGTTAATTTTAATCTCACATTCAAAGATAGCATCCTCATCTGTTAAAACTGTCTGATTTTCAATGTCTCTGATCAGAGTAACAGGCTGAAAAATATTAGTTTAAATTAGTTTCAAGTTCCCTGTTATGGGTTTGAGTATTTCACAAATCAGTCTAAAAATGTTACCTCTGTCTGTGAGAGTCGTTGCTGAATAAAAGCTACAAGTTCATCAAACTCCTGATCTTCTCTTCGAGCTTTTTCTGTGAGCTCAATTTCCTGTAGAAAGGCAGAATACACTCAAAGATTAAAGAATGCTAAATGTCACGCTGTGATGTTTACCCAGCACAGAATGAGTTCCTGCATCAAATTTTCTGTAACTGTATTGCAACTAGTGTATCTTCCCATCTTAAAAATTGCAGCCAAGTTGTGAAGACAGAACATACTTGGCCAGCAGACTCATTCCTTCTTCTTGGGTTTGAGCATGCAAGAAATTGAGAACTATCATCAGTAAAAGATCTAAAGAGGAACCAGCAATTCCTGCACATGCAGTAACATCAGTGTGTGAACACCAAGTCCAAGAGACCGTGTTACTCATAACAAAGCCACAGCTGGAGTCATGTTGTATCTTACCAATCTATGGCTTTCTTCTGCTTGGGTTTGCTTTAATAACTCAAAGGCTTGCAGGAGGCCACGGAAATCTGTAATTCCATACATGCGAGCATATTTCTCATATTCTTTGGGATCTACATTTTTGAGAAGTTCCAAGATATCAATAGGTTGCTCTTCCTCTTCTTCCTTCCTTTTTGTTGGAGTGCTATTCAAATCAATGACATAAGTTAAATATACAATGCTTCGTTCCTAGAAAGTCGTTCACTGAAAAAAATGAATCTGCTTAGAGTCGCCCTGAGCAGGGGACTGCTTTAGTTTAGTCTAGTCAGGTGCTTCTACTTTTAGTACAGTTATTCATGTTTAAGTAATATTAAAAAATTGCATCTTGATCTGGGATATATAATAAAAAAATGTTTCTTCTGTGATGATGGCAAATTAATCTATAAAAACTTTCCATATACCTTTTTAGTTTTGCCCTGAGATCCCCTTCAACAACTTCTTTCCTTCTTTCTTCAACTTGTAGGTTTACACTCCTCTCAATTTCACCATGTTGATTAAAAGCTACACATTTGTACATGCCAGAATCGGTTTTTATTGCATCCTTTATTTCTAGTTTGGCCTCATCTCCTCTCTGCTGGATTATAATGCGACCTCCCTGGTTGAGTTGCCTCCATTTTCCCTTCGTCCATTTAACATTTGGAATTGGGTCTCCTCCAACTTTTGCAATAAATGTTGCAACAGTCTCTGCAGAAAGATGCAAATGAGGAAGCTAAGTCTTTCCAGCTGTCTATGACAGCAGGACATAACCTCAAACAAAAGGTATAGGCAAATAGAAGACAATGTACTTTTTTGAAAAGTGTTCTTACTTTCCATGACTTTGATACTCTGAGGCTCTGACACGAAATAAAGTTTTCCTTCCACTTCTTCTTTCTTAACTGCTGGTGCAGCAGCTGGTTTTTCTAAAAAAACAGTCAAACAATTAGAACAGATGGTTTCCTGTGATAGTTTATGCTCATGCGTGATGATGTTTCCAAAGGAATTGTAAAAAAGGAATTAATTACTGAGATGGAACAAAATATTATGAAAGAGAAAAAAATGCAAAATACTTTCATACTGTTATAATTAACTTTTTTACTTTCCAGATGAAACTGAACACTGTGGGCCATATAGTGATGTTCCTTAACTTCAGTCAGGTCATTTATATTCTGCATGGATGCAAATTTGTAGATAGGTATGCAAATAAGAAGCCTCATTTTCTAAAATTTATTAGTTTTTAGTAAGGTATTCTCTTTTCTGTCTATTTATGGGAATTTCACCCTCAGAGTTACTTGCATTTTTTTATCACTGATCTGTGAAATTCTTTCTTTTGCATAGTCCTTAGCCTTGCAGCTATGCATGTGGTGAAAAAGATGCTATTTCTACATGCTACTGAACTGTTATGTCTTTTAGGCAATGGTAAGACAAGACCTACATAGAAGGACTCATGCTTAGACAATATTTACTTTCAGCTACAAGGTCAAAATATCTTAGAGTTGTAACAGTCATGAAGCAATCAGCCTCTAAGGCCACACGCACAATCAAATTCTTTCTCCATTTTCCTTTAATAAACACCACTGTTCCCATCCTTTCCATAAAATATGCATGTGCAAGTAATTTCACTCATTTAGCTTGCATTTTTCTGAAATTTGGTGCTTAGACTTAGAAGCTAAATTCTTAATGTTTTTGGTAAGAATATACTGTTGATTTGATACTGATGTCCCACTGTTTACGTTGCTATTTACATATAAATTATTGTTAAATGTTCTGTCTTCCCAGATTGTAAAGTTTTGCAAAGAACTAAAAGGTACTAATTGTTTGCTACTAGATTATAAACATTTTTGTTCCACAGAAAACAAAGCAGGATAGAATTTTGTTTTAAATTTCCATCATATGTCTTGATTTTCTCCATATTATTGTACCTTTAACTGTCACTTTAGATTTGCAAGTATCAGTGCCAGCTGCATTTGAAGCTTTGCATACATATTCTCCTGAATCAGATTTGGTAACTGCAGCAAGTTCCAGAAAAGCTACTCCATTAGCAAAGCTGAAGTTGCATCTGTCTGAAGCTTTTATTTCTCTCCCTGCCTTCAGCCACTGAATCCGGATTGGCTGTGATCCCTGGACGTGGCAGCTGAGCTGTAGGGTATCACCTTCCTCTGCTGCTGCTGCCTGAAGAGGCTGGTCAAAAACTGGAGGCTGTTCAGGTTCTGGAATATGAAAATGCTTGAGTGAATACTCAAGGAAAGAAAGTATGATTCAGAACATAAGAGAAAGAGAGATATATGTGATTCTTAAGAAATGGCAAGGAATGAAGGAGGATTAACAGAAGTCGGAGAATGTCCATCATAGTTTTAGAAAATGGAATAAATATCAAGAGAATATGTTTTCCATGCAAACATGCAAGAAATATCTTTTCTCCACGCATCAAGGACATTCACATGCAAAAAATAATACAAGAACTAAAGCACTGCTATTAGGCTGCAAAACTATATAAGCACCTTTAAAAAAACAAATATGCAATCTCCTGCAAGGGTATTATGATGAAGTGCCACACTGCCACACCACACTGTCCAGGCTGCCCAAGCTTAGATGTAACTGCACAGAAAAACCATTATTCCATGAAAAGAGAATGAATAAAAATTTAACAGAAATGTCACATAAAGACTTCAATGTCTATCTCAGGACAAATTACTGCAGTCAAGTTAAGTAAAAATAGTTCATAAGATAGAAGTTGTGTATTTGCAGCTAACATAGAACAAAGAACAGCAAGAAGCAAAGAAAAATAAGACTTAAACTAACCTCTGATAACAACTGAAGATGTACATAACACGCTTCCTGCTTCATTGGACACTTTACAGGTATATAAACCAGCATCTGACTGCTCTACGGACTTTATATGCAAAAGTAAGATATTATTTTTGAAAGATATTTCACAATGAGGGCTTGAATGAACTTCCTGATTGTTTTTATACCAAGCAACTGTCAAAGGCTGGGAGCCGGAAACACGGCCCTCAAGTTTAAGTTCATTCCCCTCTGTTTCTTCTACTGCTTCAGAGAGTTTCTTAGTAAAGGTAGGTGGAGTTTTTCGTTCTGTAAAAAAAGAGAACATGTTATTTAAACTCTATGCATCAATCCTGAAATCAAAAATTCTAAAAAAATTGTTTCAAGAACAATATGAACATTGCAGAATCTATATTTGCTCTCATTTAAATAGGATTTTTTTTTTTAAGTGAAAGTATGCCAAGTTAAACAGCAGGTGTCTTGCTCTTACAGTCACTGTACTAGTTGTTTTTCCTATTTGAATAAAAAATCCTCTTACACTGATTTAAGTCAAATGCCATTTAAAAAACTTTTTTTTTTGAGTTCTCAAGAAAGAAATATGCCAAAGCCTATAAAGAAACTAGGCCGAAGAAAATATTCTTTCATTTCTCCTCCCTTTGTTGTTAGTGACCCTTTCTAATTCCCTTAAGAGACCCATAGTATCTCCAGATAGGTAATTTCAAGCTAGATCTCAAAAGTCTTTCTCAAACTTATCTCACAGCAGTAAGGCTAACTTCCTTTGTAACCATAGGAAGAAATCCGTAAAAACAATGTATTATCTGTTCAGTACCTTTAACAGTCAATTGAGCTGTGCAAGAGTCCTTTCCAACTTCATTGCTAGCATAGCATGTATACTTTCCAGAGTCTCCCCTGTCAACTCTGAAGATAGTCAAGCGGGCTGTGTTGTCTACATAACTGATCTGGTAGTTTCTTCCTGTTCTAATCTCTTGACTATCTTTTGCCCAACTGACTCTAATAGGCTGTGTTCCAGAAATGTGACACTCAAAGTCAGCACTTTCTCCGATAATACCATCCACAGGTGTAATCGGGACATCGAAGAATGGAGGAGTCTTCCCTTCTGAAGAGTGAAATAAAAAAGATCACTTTTTAAAATCTCAATTTGCTTTAAACCTTTGTGAAATAAATATTATTTGTACAATATTAAACCCATATATAAAGCAAAGGTGAGTTTTAAGACATTTCCATTAAATATTTCACAGCTCACCAACCTGTAAGGACAAGCCTGCCACTAGATGAGGCAGTCCCAATCGCATTGGTAGCTGTGCAGGTATATTGCCCCATAAGGCTCCTATCTGTCTTCAAAATCCGGAGAGTCGCTACATTTTCTATGAAGGATGTGTGAACATTGTAGTCCTCTTTCACACGTACACCATCTTTAAACCAAGATACTTCAATAGGTTCTGAACCAGCAATGCCGCAATCAAATGTAACTGGTAAGCCAACAGTTTCATGAACATCTCTTAATTTTCGTGTAAAAGAAGGAGGAAGTTTACGCTCTGTAAGAAAACAGATATTGTATAGTGAGGGCTTTCAGAAGACGTGCACTTGTTGCTGTACTCATCAATAATTACTGCCTAATATACTGTAGAGCATGTTGGATTTTTGCTCATAATAGCTGACTGGCAATATTACTCAGCATACCATCTATTTGGAACCTGATGTGAAAAGAGCCCTGTGCATACGGTTGCAGGAAAATATATAACCCAGTGACCCTATGTATCCCTCAGGACAGTTAATGGTGGAAACAATCAAAACGGTATCGTCAGTGGAGAAGGAAGATGCAGAAGCTTATATCCCTACAGAAGAGTTCTGGTCATTAAAAGATGTATGTCGATTAGCTTTACTAGTAGGCCTTCATTACTAGAAGGCAGTGCCACAGGGTATCTTACACACCAAGAAACAGTAAAGTGTTTAACAAGGAAAAGGTAATCTTTGTTTTTCAAAATAGCAAGGCATACTTAAGAAAAATGGGCAATTTTCCTATATTTTTAAATGAAATATTCACCTTGAACTGTCAGCAAAGATGATGAAGCAGCCTCCCCAACAGTGTTTTCTACTTTGCAGATGTACTCCCCACTGTCATTACTGTCTACCTGGCTGAAAACCAGAGTGGCAACTTGGTTCTTATAGTGCATTTTCACAGTAGCAGTTCCTCTCAGCTTTGTATCACCTTTGTACCATGATACAATCATTTCTGGTGTTCCAGCAACCTGGCACTGTAAGGATGCAGAATCCCCAACAGTCACCTGCACTGGCTCCAAGGGTGTAATGAAGTAAGGTGGTTCTGAAGAACAAACACACACCATTAGCAAAAAAAATTATTGCACAATGGCCATTAGTAGTTCAAATAACACCTCATGAAGTGATGGTGGCTTGACATACCTAGTACTGTGATTGCACAATGACAATTATCTTGTCCAGAATCATTTTCTATATGGCAAGAATATTGTCCCTGATCCTCTAGTTTGCTACTAGGGATTTCCAGTATGGCAGATGTTTCTGTAGTGGTGATGCTACACTTCTCAGAGTGCATTACTTTTACTCCATTTTTCTTCCATGTCACTAAAATCGGTGGAGTGCCTGTATATGTGCATTCCAAGATCAAACTTTTCCCTTTCTCTACACTTAAATCATTCACCCTCTTCACAAATTTGGCTGGTTCTATAATGAACAATGGGAAAAAAATAAATTAAATAAAGTGAAGAGATCATTTTTAGAAGCATAAGACACATAAGAAATAGTAGTCTGGACAAACCTTTGACAAAAAGATGTGTTGTGCAAGAAATCTTCCCCGCCTCATTAGAGACCTGGCAGGTGTAGTCTCCACTCTGAAGAGGATGTACATCAAATAGCTCCAGTTCTGCAACTGAGTCTTGCAAGGTGATATTGCATCTGTGTCCTGGTACTAGCTCAACACTACCTCTAAACCACTTAACTTCCAATGGAGAGGAGCCTTTTATGATACTGGTAAAGGTTATATTTGACCCAGATAAAACATTTAGTGGTTCAGGCTTCTTCACAAAAGATGGTGGTTCTAAGCATACAAATAAAACAGACAGAGAAGAAGTACATTTGAACTTCTGATGAAGACGATAGTTATCAGAAATAAGTAACAAATCAAAGAATGAAATCTTTCTGAAAATAAATTTGTGCCCTCTGACTCTGGCTTCTTATTGATACTGACCTCTAACACTCAAAAATGCACTGCATTGATCAGACCCAGCTACGTTAGTAGCTGTGCACAGATAAGTTCCCATATCAGATTCCTGAAGTCCATTCACTTTCAGAGAACAAGTATTGTCTGTAAGGGTAGCCTGATACTTGTCTCCACTGGTAATCTCATGTCCATCATGAAACCAGGAAACCAGAATAGGTGGTGACCCATAAACTTTGCACTCCAGTACAGCAGAAGAACCCAGCTGACCATATGTTTCTTTCAGTTTTCTTGTGAAAGAAGGAGGTATAACACGATCTGCATTTGTTTAAAAAAAAAGAAAATTATCATACAGAAGCTTAACATGCAAAAAGTTCCTCATGCATAATAAAATCAGTTAACTTCTTTTGCTATCTCTGCTTTAGCAATCTGCCTCTGCACACCTAAGTCATTGAAAAATGAGTAGTTCTTGGTTATGGATATGCTGGAGCTTTCATTCACCCTTTCTGAAGGACATCTATTTTTGCAGTTCTTTTTCATAAGCAAGAATATTGCACCAGCTGTCCAAGAAGACATGTAGGTTGCAGCCAAAGAAATCAAGCCCTTGCAACAATTCCTGCCCCTCAGAGGTTAAGTAGGCATCTATTCTTGATGCCTGTCGAAGTTGCATGCCAAGTACTCCTAAGAATGTACAAGCAATGAGTCTCTCAGGCTGCCAGTCATGAGAACAGTTTGCTATCTGAAGGCTTTGTAAAGTAAGTATAGGATCAGATGTGACTCAAAGAGAGTAGTCAACTAACCTGAAACATGCACTGAAGCTGTGCAGCTGCTTTTACCAACACTGTTTTTCACCTCAAAAGTATATTCTCCACTGTCTTCCAGTCCTGCATTGAGGATCTTAAGCCCAGATACTTTGTTGAAGAAACTGATTTTATATTTATGGTCAGTGCACAGTTCATTCCCATCCTTAAACCACCTAGCAGTAAGCTCTGGTGTGCCGTCTACTGTGCATTCCAGAGTACAAGAATCTCCAGCTGTAACTTTGACTGGGCCTGGCTTCTCTACAATGACTGCAGGTTCTGTAATGATATGCAAGTCACAACATTTAAAAAAAAAGTGCAACTGTTACTAGTATCATAAAAATTGATATTTTAAAGCAGTTTAAAATACGTTGTGTTTTTATCCCATGCTACCAACCTAATACTGTCAGCGTGGCAAAGCATTCCTGAACTCCAGCATCATTTTTTATCTGGCAAATGTATTTCCCAGCATTGGCTGGTTCTGCATTTCCAATTCGCATAGTTGCAAAGTTTTCCGAATAGGAGATCCAAAGATTATCACTTTCTCTAATGATTTCCCCTTTGTCTTTTAACCACAGAACAGAAATGGGCTGTGATCCTTCCACTGCAGCCTGCAGTTCAACCGACTCCCCAACTACGACAGTAAGATCACTCAGCTTCTTCACAAAGGTTGGTGGTGCTATTTAAGAGAAGATATTTAACAGTAAAAAAACACACCAGGAGCGGAAAAGTAGGAGGAGAATGACAGGAACAATGAAACGCCAAGAAGAAGGTGCCAGTCTTTATACAAACCTCTTAGTGTTACAGAGCCAGCACAGGAGTCACTTCCCACATCATTTACAGCTTTACAGTGATATTCACCAACATCTGCAGTATCCACACTGAGAATGTGAATACTAGCTAGGTAGTTCTCAGACATGACCTTATACTTCTTGCTGCTCCGAATTTCTCGTTTGTCTTTATACCATGAAATCTGGAATGGAGGAGTGCCCTGCAGTTCACATTCCAGGTGTATATCAGACCCTTTCAAGGTCTGGACTGGATGGGGCTTCCTGGTAAAAAGTGGGGGTGCTGGAAAAAAAAAAGGGGGTTAAATTTTGTATTATTTGAGCAAAGGTGTTTAAAGAGGACAGACTATTCAAGCAGCTGTTCTGACACTGAACAGCAAAGACAAACCATAAATAAGAGCAATTTCCCACAGCATAACAAACAGGCAAGATATTTGCCATCTATTCAGACAGGTTTTGGCCTCCCTGACAAAATGAAGCTGAATTTAAAAGCTTTTCCACAAAGAAGGACTCACACAGATAGAAACACAAGGAAAGAACTGGGATTCTGACCTTTTACTTTCAGTGATGTACTGGTGCTTACACTACCCGCTGGATTCTGGGCTTCACAAGTGTAGTCACCACTGTCTTCAACACTGAGGTTGTGCATTTCAATAACTGCCACTGAATCCACAAAGGACATTCTGTATTTCTCACTGGGATGGATCTCAGTTTCACCTTTGTACCAGGTGACTTTGATTTCTGGAGAACCACCTATTTTGCATTCATACTTAGTGGAGTCGTGCTGTTTCACAAGTCTTGAGGAGTCTAGTTTCTTAATAAATCGCGGTGGTTCTGGAAAGCCAAAAAGGGGAGACAATGCTTTAAACTGCACTGATTCTTTGAATAAGCAGTGAAATATGTAACAGAAAATGTAAACTTTGGGGACTTGTGTAAACATTCTAATTTTGTACTTGCTATGAAATTTTTTTTAGATGACTTCAAGTTGCTCTAATCTAGATTAGGAAGCAAACAAGTTCCCTATCTGCACTTCGGTGGGTTTCTCCTTACTTTATTGTCCCACTTTACTCTCCTTCTATGTAATCAGTACAGATCAGCTGACGTGTGGTTTTCTTTAAGTAATATCCTCCTGCAACACATGAGTATTCAAAATGTCTTATAGAAATGCAAGAGTTGAAGCTGTTCATCCATGAAATATGACTAAGGGTATTTATGCTGAGCATTACAGTAACTGCTTTGTATCTTAATATGTCATTAACAATAGTCAATGGATATATCTGCATTATAACTCTTCATACATTTATCGCAAAGCCAAACATCAAGGTGCATATAATGAATAGAAGTCAAGGAGCTTAGGTAGCAAACAAAAGAGGTTCAAAATAATCATGCTGGGAAGAATTATGAGATGGCTGGTATTACAGAAACTGGCGTTAAAGGTCTTGTGATTGAAAAGTAAACCAGATGGTTACATTTTGTTCTACAAGGACAGAAAGGAGTGGAGGTTTGATGCTTTTCATCAAAGCACCATACGGATGATTCAGAATCACAAGACTGAATGCTCGTAGATCAAAGACATAATGAGTAAAACCAAGAGGTGGTAATGTGGGCACAACAAACAAGGCTCTCTGCAAAACAGGATGAAGTGCCTCTTTGTGCATCTGTCTGTAGACTGTAGGAAGAATATCTATTTTGTTGTGGGTTACTTCAACCTGTGGGACATTTGCAGAATATCCTATGTTGTTAGCAACAAAACTTCCTTAGAGCTTCTAAAAATAGAAATGATGGCTTGTTAACACAATGGCTCTTGGAACCTTAGTAATTTACTATCAGATTTCACTTTGACAAAGAGTTGATTACCTATCTGCAGATGAGCAGTCACACTCTAATTCCATTCCTTTCCAAAAATGAGGATATACAATTTAGTAAGATATATACTTAGAATGTAAAGCAGTTTCTAGAACCTTAAGCAACCATTAAAACTACAGATTGGGCACATCAGATGTTAAAGTGGGGAAGTTAATAAAAAACTGGGAGATTTTCAAAGTCAATTGAATGGAAGATCTTAATTCTACAAAGAAAGGGCTGTGTGTCATAGAAATTAAAGAGCATCTGCTCAAATTAAACACATGGAAATCAATGCACATAAAGATCTTGCCCTTCCAAGTTCTATAGAAACTGGCAAACAAACAATGAACATAATTAATTTTACAGTGCTGGGGAAACTAGAAATTCTCAAGGATTGAAGTGAGTGCCAGTGTAAACAGGATTAAAAAAGAAAATAACAAACCTGGAAAAAAAAGAATTTCAGAGTTTTACTAATAAAGAGTCAATGAGGAAGAAAATAAATAAGGTCAGTTGGGATCATTTTATGTATGGTAACTCTGGTCAAATAAACCCATTTGTAGTGTTATCGTGAATAATATTCAGAATTATGATTCTGGTGGAAATAAGCTTTAAATCTTTTAAAGAGGTTCAATTTCTTGCTACAATCTTCCAATGCTTTTTGTAAGTCAAGCTACACAGTAACAGCATCCCCACTTGCCACTGAATCCACAAATCCAATCTGCCACACTCTTCCCACCCCTAGCAAGAAAAATCCCTATGGATAGAACATGCTCTAGATATATATAATACATTTGACAAGCAATTATTACAAAATCTTGCTAATGATAGTTCAGCTTTTTGTGTTTTTTGCTTTAGAGAGTAAAAGCCACAGTTTTTACTCTTCAAATATTTTTGGATTTTTCCCCTCAATTTCATATAGATGGAAAAAAAAAAGAAAGCACTAAACCAACAGGGCCGTAGGAACTCACATAGAAGTTGTATATTTTACATTCATTCTTTTATAAAACCAGTAAGAATGAGCTATCCGGAACAGCTATAAATAAATCCAATGTTCCCACCTACACTGAGGAAATTACTTTAATATACAAGCGTCACTTGTACAAAGATGGTTTGATCCAGTCCTAAATTTAGATCATTGAAATATATAAGATCCACACACTTTGTGGAGAAGTGAAGTGTTGGCGGAATGGATATTTGTAGCCAAATCTGCCCTCAGATACTCCAATTTTGCTGTCTAGAACAGCAGTTGGCAATGTTTTCAGTCTGTGAAAGAGTAAAACTATTTGCAGGAGCTGCACAGTCAGTAAAAATACATCTAAGTCTCACAAAAGAACTGAGTTATCTTTCCCTCCGCCGGACAACTTAGCGAATACCACTGCTGGAGAAATTCTTTGAGGAAGACAGATATTGCTGGCCAACAAGCCATTCATAAAGGTGCAACAGGGTACTAAGTCAGAGTTAACATTTCAGAGGAAGAATCCCTTTGAGAAGACATATCACACACTATACCAGACCAGAAGAAACATGAACAAGTGTTTAAGTATTACAATAATACTTAAATTAAATAAGACATCTCAGTATAGCCTCTTGTAAAGTTTGTTAGTCTCACACGTCTGCATTCAGGGCTTTGTTTACTGGGTGTCTGCCTTGCAAAGAAAAGCCTCATGAACACTAAAGCTCACAGCAATACCTTGTACAGCCAGCTGAGCTGCGCACGCATCCTTTCCAACACTGTTGCTGGCAGTACATGTGTAGAGTCCAGCATCCCCTTTACCAACTTTCAGGACCATCAAGCTGGCTGTGTTCTCCACCAGCGTCATCTTGTAGTTGCCACCTGGGCGGATCTCTCTGTTGTCTCTGGTCCAGGTAATCCTCATGGGAGCAGAGCCAGTTATGTGGCACTTAAAGGTTGCACTTTCCCCTAGGGCCACATCAACAGATACTGGCTTGATGTCAAAGAAGGGAGGTTGCAGATGTTCTGCAAAGAGGAAAGCATGGCACAGCTCATCACCAAGCCCTCTTCACCACACACCTCACTGTGCCATGCCCATGGTCCCTGGCCACCATACAATGGGCAGAGTGTGAGAAAGGGTGAAGAAATAAGAAGAGACATACAAAAGATCTTTGTTGAAGTGTGAGCTACAAACCTGTGAGGACAAGTTTGGCGCTGGAAGATGCAGTCCCCAGAGCGTTTTGGGCTGAGCAAGTATATTGACCACAGTAAGCCATAGTAGTTTGCAAGATCTGGAGAGTTGCAACATTATTTAAAAAGGCTGATTGCACGTTATCACTGTCGCTTAAAAGAACCCCATCCTTGTACCAGGACACCTGTATAGGCTCCGAGCCATTTATGCGGCAATCAAATGTCACTGGGGCACCAACTGTCTCCTGAATATCTTTCAGTTTTCTGGTGAATGTAGGGGGAAGCTGACGTTCTGCAAAATAGTAATAATCACCACTATTAGTAGGAAGCCACCCTGTCGATCTAGAATAAATTAACTCTGATATTAATAAGAACCCCTTTCTGTAGACAACAAGAAGTTCCTACAAACTACCCCAGGAAAGAGTGGCCCTTGACCAATCACCTTTAACAACAAGCAAAGCTGTGGAAGTGGCGAAGCCAACGCTGTTTTCTGCTTTGCATACATATTCTCCGATGTCACTGTCCTCCACGGTGGAGAATGCCAGCGTTGCCACATTATTCTTGAAGTGCATTTTGTAAGCCTGTGTTGATCTGAGCTTGGTGTCATCTTTGTACCAGGACACCTTGATTTCTGGTGCACCACCAATCTGGCATTTTAAAATCAAGGGCTCGCCAACCTTCACCTCCACACGGTCCAGGTGCGTGACAAAATAGGGTGGTTCTAGGGAAGGAGAGAGCATGGTGAGCAGAAGCAGAGCATCACTGACGTGCCTTAGGGGTATCAAGGGTGATGCATACCTAAGATGGATACAAGGCTGTGACAAACATCCCCACCCGCCTCATTTGCCACCTCACAGGTATATTCTCCTTCATCACTCTTGGTGCTGTTGAAGATTTCAAGAATGCCAGATTTGTCAGTAGTTGTAACACTGCAGCGTGGAGACTGAACAATGGGCATGCCATTTCTTTTCCAGGTGACAGAGATGGGAGGAGTGCCTATGTAGCTGCTTTCCAGCACAATGGACTTCCCTTGCTCCACACTGAAATCACTTAATTTCTTCACAAACACTGCAGGCTCTGTGGGGAGGCATATATCAATAGTGAGAGGGACAGATGTGGTAGGGCTGCAGGCAGAATGTGAAGGGAGATACCTGTGGGTACACACACACACACAAACACACCTTTCACAAAGAGTTGGGTTGTGCATGAGGCACTGCCAGCATCATTTGTGACCACACAGGCATAGTCCCCGCTGCGGCCTGGCTCCACGTTGTACAGCTGCAGCTGTGCCACAGACTCGTTCAGAGAGATGGAGCAGTTGCTGTCTGGCACCAGCTCCCTGATGCCACGGAACCAGGTCACTTTGAAGGGAGTACTGCCCTTGATGTAGCTAGTGAATGTCACACTTGATCCAGGCAAAACTTCCTGGGGATCAGGTGTCTTCACAAAAGAAGGTGGTTCTAAGGATCATGCAAAGAAGTGAAGAGGAAGAAAGATGTTAATAGGAGAGTCTCTGTGGGGAAGGAAAGCTGGAGCAGGTTTGAGTGGGAAAAAAAAAAGAGAAAGAGGCAGAAAACAGAAAAAAAAAAACCATTAAAAAGAAACCATGGGAAACCAGAGGGAAGAAAGAGAAAAGAGAAGAAGATTTTTGTTGAAGGGGCTGTAGTATCCCTCCACTGACCTTGTACAGTCAAGAAGGCGCTGCATTCATCAGATCCAGCCACATTGGCTGCCACACAGGTATATGGCCCTGCATCTGTGACATCCAGGGCATTCAGCTTCAAAGCACAAACATTATCCAAGAATGAAATTTCATATTTTTCTCCACTAACAATCTCATTCCCATCCTGAAACCAGGCAACAGATATGGGGGATGTGCCAGACACTTTGCACTCCAGAAGCACTGAGGATCCCAGCACCCCATTTGTTTCCTTTAGTTTTCTTGAGAATGAAGGAGGAACAAGACGATCTAAGTAGGACAGGGTAGAAGCATAAGAAGAAAAGTGTTGGGTTTTCCAGACGAAAGGAAAGGGGAAAAAATAAATAAGCTTGCTTTAAAGACAAGTGTGAACAACAAAGACATAGAGCTGACCTGAAACATCAACGGAAGAAGTGCAGCTGCTGTCCCCGACCTCATTGTGCACCTCAAAAGTATACAGACCCCTGTCTCCCCTGTCTGCAGAAAAGACTTTCAAAGTGGATATATTGTTGAAAAAGGTAATTTGGTATTTGCGGTCATTCCTTAGTTCTTTGCCGTCTTTGTACCACTTGGTGATAAGTTCAGGTGTTCCTCCTACTTTGCACTCCAAGGTAAAAGGATTGCCAGCCATTACTGTGATCGGCTCAGTCTTCTCCAAGATGACTGCCGGTTCTGAAATAGGAAGAGAGGGGTCAGTGTGTCACCAGAAAATCTACTCGCAAACCAGTGAGCACAGGATATAAGCAGAAAACAAAGGCTGGTAGAGGCAATTGTGCAAGCTATAAGATATAATACCTGTGAAGCAGGCTATACCCACCTAGGACTTGTAAAAAGGCAGAGCACTCCCGCATGCCAGCATCATTTTTGATCTGGCAGATGTACTTCCCAATATCAGCTCCCTCTGCAACGGCAATCTCAAGAGTTGCAATGTTGTCCATAAACCACATTTGGATGTTTTCACTCTCCCTAATAACTTCACCCTTGTCCTTGAGCCAGACAACAGAAATTGGTGGGGATCCTTCCACCACTGCCTGCAGGGCTGTTGACTCCCCGACGAAGATTGCAGTGTCACTCAGCTTCTTGGCAAAGCGTGGGGGTTCTGATGGCAAAAACAAGGAGGTAGAGCAGGGTTAATCATGCATGACTGCTTGGAAGATGGACAGCCAGGAGATCAAGAAAAGAGGGTGGTGATGCTGTGGATCCTCTAGCATACAAACCTTTGAATTTCACTGGGCAGGTGCAAGTGTCACTTCCCACCTCATTCATAGCTTTGCATTGATATTCTCCAGTATCTTGAGATTCCAGATTGAGAATGTGAAGACTGGCAACGGAGTGTTTTGCTGTCACCTTGAACTTCTTGCTGCTCCTGACCTGCCTCCGGTCCTTGAACCAAGCCACTTCAAAGGGTGGAGTCCCTGCTATCTCACACTGGAGGATAACATCTGAGCCTTTAAGTGTGTCCACAGGGCTTGGCACCTTGCTAAAAACAGGTGGTTCTATAAAAAAAGAATCACATCATACATAATGTGTGAGTCTGCTTCCCTGGGTAGTAGTGGGAGGCAACACATTCAGGAAGGGGGCCTACACTTATTCTTGTAAACCTATATTTAGTTTCCAAACATGTGGCCTCATCTCTAAAAAATGCTGAGCCCCTGGCATCTCCCAGCAAGCCATCCCAACACTCAGAGCCCCAAGGGAAGAAAATGTGACACTTCTGCACCTGTTTGGAGTCAGTGCTCAGTGCCCCTCCCCAAAAGCCACTCTCCCCTCGCTCTAGGACCACATTCCAGCTTTCCCCGCCTCTTTCCAGTTATGAAAGCTGCCATCAGTGAGGCTCAGCAACACAGCCTCCTCTTCCGTCTTAAATTTCATTCCTGCCAGGTTCACTGTGTATAAAAAGGAGGCAGAGGGATGGCTGCAAAGTATGTCCAGCTCCCTCATCATGGCTGGTGCTCCATCCAGTCCATGCTTCCCCTTGTGATGTGACAAGCTTGCCTTATTCAGCTTGCAGTTGACTGAAATGGGAAGACAAGGGAATGGCTGCACTGTGCTGAACACCCACCACTATTTCCTGCCTGATCTCGGCTGCTTAAACGCAGAAGCATTTGAAAGCGAGAGCAGCTGGGGAGACACTGCCCCAGTAGCCACCATCTGCCACAGTAGTAGCTCTCTGTCCAGGGGGATGTGCAGCTGGGAGCGGGCCCAGAAACGAGGGATTCTGGTGGTGTGTGGAGCCATGCTTCTAACCTTTCACTGCGACCGAAGTGCTGCAGCTGGCTGTGCCGGCAGAGTTATGGGCTTCACATATGTAATCGCCGGCATCTTCAGTGTTGGCACCCAAGACAGTTAGCATCGCCATGGAGTCTACAAAGGACATGTGGAGCCTGTCGCTCATCTGCAGTGGCTGATCATTTTTGTACCATGTGGTTCTGATCTCAGGTGTGCCACTGATTTTGCATTCCAGTTGAACTGTGTCCCCCTGCTTCACGAACCGCAAAGCTTCAGGCTTCTTGATGAACTTGGGAGGTTCTGCAGAACAGAGTAAGTATGTACAGTGACCTTCTACCTGTTTGTTGTGTGAAATCTACAGTGCTGAACAAGAATTATGGGGAGCACAAGAGTATTGGGGCACAACAAAGTAAGTAAACAAAGTAAGCTGGAAACCCCAGCCAGAGTTTCCTCTCAAGGAAAAATGCAAGATGGAGGAAAGAAGGCAAAGACAACAACTAAAACTATTTTCTGCCAACTCTGGAGCCTGCTGCGTCGGATGGCTGGTGCTGTAAAAAACACATGAAGGACGATTGTTCCACCCAAGGGAAATTCTGCTCTTACCTTTGAGGGGTGAAAATATTGCCAGGCCAGCATGGAAGATTTAACGAGCCCTTCACCCCCAGAAGCAGCAGAAACACGGTAGGGATAGTTTCACTTGCTTACACATCTTTAAACCATAATTCTGCATGAAGAACTTAAGTGATTCATAGTGTAGATTAAATCAGCAATTCAGACCTCCAATTGAAATCTTTAGCAAATTTGAAACAGTCACCAATGTTGGCCTACAAATGCAAGGTAGTTGTATTTACTGTATCACTGCTGTCCATATATGAATTGCTATGTGTGAATACCATTGTGACTGTAGTTTAAGCACTAATGACAAAGTAAAAAGCAGGGTGCGTGCAACTGTCCATACAAACAGCTTCATAAGGGGACACTTCCCTTTGGAGATTTTGCAGGCACACAAGGTTTCTAGTGTCATGCAGTATGATAGAAGAAGGTCACCACATGGTATATGTCTGCTTTCTGGAAAGCTCCTCTCTATATATTTCCAGACTGGAAAGGGTGGAAGATGAGACTCAGTAGCAAAGAGGTCTCTTTGCCCAAGAATAAGCAAGCACACAAAGGGGACTTAATTTGAATACCTTTGACACTGAGTTGGGCTGAACAAAAGCCTTTCCCAGCTTCATTGCTAGCTTGACAAGTATATTGACCGGAGTCTCCTTTACCCACTCTGAGCACTCGAAGGTGAGCTGTGTTGGCTACAAATGTAATATTGAAGTTTCCTCCAGTTCGGATCTCCCTACCATCCTTGGACCAGGTGATGTGTATTGGCTGGGCTCCAGTAACATGGCATTCAAAGTCAGCACTTTCTCCAAAAGGCACATCAATAGATTCTGGTTTGATGTCAAAGACAGGTGCCTGCTTGGGTTCTACAAACACAAGAAAACCGTGTAATACTCATACCACATGAAAAAGCTAAACCAACACACAGATACCATCGCATGCATGAAGTGGGAAGGGGAAGCCTTTGACCCAGGCAAAAGCTTTGTAAGCCAACACACCTGCCACTGTGAGCCTAGCACTTGAGGTGGCAGTGCCCACAGCATTGGTGGCTGTGCAGGAGTACTGCCCTGTATGATTCATCTCAGTTCGCACCAATTGCAGCACTGCTACATTATCTACAAAGGATGTGTGCACATTGTGGTCATCGCTTAGCAGCACACCATCTTTATGCCAAGTCACAGTAATGGGTTCTGAGCCATTGAGCCGACAGATAAATTTTAGGGGTAAACCAACTGGGTGCTCCATGTCCTTTAATTTTCTTGCAAAGGAAGGTGGTCGTTTGCGCTCTAGAAGAAAGCAAGTAAAGGATAAGTATGCCCCAGGAAGCAATTTTTTTTTTTAGTTTTGCAAGAACAAAAGAATTTGTAGCAAGCTAATATAAAATCATCACCTTGAACTGTTAAGAGAGCCTTTGTAGATGCAGTTCCTACACTGTTCTCTGCCTTGCAGATGTATTCTCCACTGTCATTGCTAATCACTTTGTTGAAAATAAGTGTAGCAACGTTGTCTCTAAAGAACACTTTGTACTCCGGAGTAGACCTGAGTTTTGTATCACCTTTGTACCAAGACACAGTGATTTCTGGTGTTCCAGCAACGCGGCATTGCAACGTTGTATAATCCCCAACTGACACCTCAAGAGGTTCCAAGTGTGTAACAAAATAGGGAGGTTCTAAAAAAGAGAAACAATTAAGTAGGCTCATAATAGTGCCAAGCCTTGCAAACTGTACACTTGAAAGAATAGGCAATAAAAAGAAGCAAAGGGAGCACACACCTAGGGTAGAGACTACAGCCTCACAAACATCTCTCCCTGCCTCATTTTCAACATAGCAAGTGTATTCTCCTGCATCCTCTTTGGTGCTGTCAAGTATTTCCAGTATGCAGGATTTCTCTGTGGTGGTGATGCTACACTTCTTAGACTGAGTGATGGTGTCGCCATTCTTCTTCCATGTCACAGAGATGGGCAGGCTGCCTGTGTAAGTGCCCTCCAGGATGATGGGCTTGCCAGGCTCCACGTACTGGTCGCTTAGTTTCTTCACAAAGACAGCTGGTTCTAATGAAGGGTAAGAAGTCACAAGTGTTGAGCACAGCAGGACAAATGGAGGGAAGGAATCAATATTTTAAGGTAAATGGAGAGAGACTCAATCTTTACAAACCTTTTACTGTAAGGTGTGTTGTACAGTTTGCCATGCCAGCATCATTGGTCACTAGACAAGTGTACTCTCCGCTTTGGAGAGGAGTTACATCAAATAACTCAAGCTCCACAATGGAGTCCTCCAAGTAGATATTGCATTTGTCCCCCGGCACAAGCTCACTGGCCCCTCTAAACCAGTTCACCTTAAAAGGAGGGGTTCCTCGGATAACACATGTAAAAGTGATGCTTGTGCCTGGCAAGACATCCAGAGGCTCTGGTGTCCTCTCAAAAGAAGGTGGTTCTAAACACGAAAGAGAAAAAGAGAGATAAGACAGGCTGCTACAGTATAACCGCGGTATTTTCACTCACCTACTGAAGATAAAGAACAAAATCTTTATTTACCAGTCAATAATTTTCCCTGAGTATATTTACAAAGACCATGGGCAATTTCAAGAGAGAAAGAGAAAATAATAGCTCAGAGAGCTTCCTGACCATCATATACTGACCTTGTACAGTCAATACAGCACTGCATTCATCTGAACCAGCTATGTTGGTAGCTTTACAGGTGTAAGTTCCTGTATCTGAATCGCTCAGTGAATTCACTTCTAAAATACATAGGTTATCTGAAAAGGAGATTTGATGTTTTTCCCCATTGACTAGCTTAAGCCCATTGTGGAACCAGGCAACAGAAATAGGAGGTGAACCCGACACTTTGCATTCCAGCAATGCTGAGGAACCCAGGACACAAGGTGTTTCCTTTAGTTTTCTTGTGAAAGAAGGAGGAATGATGCGATCTGCATGAGAAAACATAATAAATCCATAGTTAGAGAGAAAAGGAGGGAAGGAATGGAAGAAAAGAAAGCAAGCATGACCGAAAGAAAGTTTTTGTAAAAGATGGAAGACAAGCAACCCAACCAACCTAAAACATCAACTGATGCTGTGCAGCTGCTTTTCCCCACATCGTTCTGCACTGCAAAAGTGTACAATCCACCATCTTCCTTTTCTGCATCCATAATTTTAAGGGTAGATACATTATTCAGGAAAGTAATTCTGTACTTTTGGCTGCTGGTCAGCTCTTTGCCATCCTTGAACCACCCAGTGGAAAGCTCTGGTGTGCCTGCCACTTTGCACTCCAAAGTACAGGCATCTCCTATAGTAACTCTCATTGGCTCCGCTTTCTCTACAATGACTGCAGGCTCTGGAAGGAGAGACAGGTAACATGCATGGTGAAAACAGGATTTGATTAGTACTAGCTATAAGTATTAGAGCACTATAAGATAAGGCTTACACACACGATACTAAGGATATCTCAGTTTGTTGGGCTGGAGAATTTTTTCAGCTTTCTTTTTTCCATCCTTTATTCTACCCTAAACTGGATATTTCAGATGCTATGCAAAATGAAGCAAAACTATTTTTAAACTCCTAGGAGTGAAATGCAACTGTCTATTCCTCTCCAAGCAAGCATGAGCAGAACACATGACTTAGAAATCCAGTCAACTGGATCCCATCACAATTTAGAGGCCTGTGGTTCCTTTCACCCCTATCCCTGGATAAACGGAAATAAGGAACCTGCCTACCGCTTGTTGCAGACAGAACGATTCTCTGCTTTGATTGTTTTGAACTCAGAGGCATAAGCAAAGCATACCACTGACACTAAATAGTCAAGATCCTAACTTTAAGTCTTGTATGAACTCGTGCTTTTTACCAACCTAGAACAGTTAACGTAGCCATGCACTCGCGACTTCCAGCATCATTTCTGATCTGACAGATATATCTTCCAGCATTGCTTGTCTCTGTGCGCATAAGTTGTAAAGTTGCAATATTTTCCATAAATGTGATCTTTGTGTTTTCACTTTCTCTAATAATTTCCTCTTTGTCTTTAAGCCACTGCACAGAAATCGGCTGGGAGCCCTCCACTCTCGCTTGTAACTCCACTGGTTCACCAACCACAACAGTTATGCTGTTTATTTTAGTCAAGAATTTTGGTGGTTCTGAAGAAGAAATATACACAGAAGTAAATACTCACAGTGTCTATGTAAAGAAGAGCAATGCAGTGCCATTGGGAGCATGGCAGAAGGCATATGTGCCAGTAATTTACCTTTCAGTTTCACAATGCAGAAACAAGTGTCACTTCCTACATCACTCTGTGCTTTGCACTGATATTCACCAACATCTGCAGCTTCAACATTAAGAATGCGGACACTCGTATGGTAGTTTTTGGCTGTAACCTTATACTTCTTACTATTGCGGATTTGTCTCCTGTCTTTATACCAGGTAACGTCAAATGGTGGTGTTCCTGAAATCTCACATTCCAGGTTAACCTCAGTTCCTTTAAGCATGTCTACTGGAGAGGGCTTCCTGCTAAAGACAGGAGGTTCTAACAAGGGAAGAAAGGAACATTTTTAGAAAGGAGTCTGGAGCTATTTGACCAACAAACAGTTTACTGATATCAGCTTCTACACAACAAGACTGCTGAGAAAATCAACAGATTGGGAAAGGACTTTACCCATTTTCTAGGCACATTATGAAATGATCTTAATAGTACATGAACATTCATTCTTAGCTCCTTTGTAGTAAACAGAGGCGTGACCCTTGGCAGAGAGGGTACAGGTCTCATTTGGCTAGTAGAAGTATCAAAAACAGAATGTAAAACTGACACTGATCAGTTTGGGTCTGTTCTTTTTCTTCATATTTCAGCTTCTTGTTGACAATCACAGAACTGGGCAACACCTAGCTTAGGAATCATCTGCATTAAGAACAAGATGTCTCTTGTTCATGCTCTGTCAAAGGGGGTGAGGGGGCATCAAGAAACAAACAGGACATGAAGAAAAAGGCAGTCCTGAAGGAAGAAATTAATCTCATGTTCCTGTGGATTTCCAAAGGATAAACCATCAGGGGAAAACAGGATATAGTCAAAGAACAAGAGGACAGCTAACCTTTCACTGTGACTTTGGTGCTACAGCTGGCCTTGCCAGCAGGGTTGTGAGCTTCACAGATGTAGTCACCGCTCTCATCAGTACCGAGATGATTCATTTCCAGCACGGCCACAGAGTCAATGAATGAAGTCCGGAATTTTTCACTGGCAACAATTTCATGGTCATTTCTGAACCACGCCACTTTCATCTCTGGAGATCCACTCACTTTGCATTCTAGACGGGCCGAGTCACCCTGCTTGACTACTTTTACCGCCTCTAGTTTCTTAGCAAACTTGGGTGGTTCTAAAAAACCAGAAAAGTGGGGTCAGGAAGGTCTGAATTAATACTGGGAAGAAAAGGGGAGGAAAAGAGCCAAACAACTGTGGGTTGCAGACATAGGGTAGGGAATTCACTTGACAGCGTACCAAAGATTACTGAGGTGGGCTTGGCAAAAGGGAAAGGAAAGGAAACGAAAGAAATAGATGAAAACTGCAACACATGAAAGAGTGCACACCTGTTACCATCAATGTTGTAGTGCAAGAGTCACTGCCAACATCATTTGAAACGTGGCAAGTGTAGTGCCCACTCCTAGAAGTATCCACTGAATAGAGGGTTAAGAACCCAGTTGACCCTTCAATCCCAATGAAACAAGTTGGACCAGATACAAGTTCTAAGTCTTCTTTGAACCACTTTACTGTGAAGGGTGGTGTGCCTTTCAGTGTGGCCTTAAACTCCACTATGGAATCTGGGATGGCTTGCTGGCTTTCAGGTTTTACTAAGAAGCTTGGTGGCTCTGCAGGTTTTAAGAAAAAGAAATATTCAGTTACATCAGAAGTGTCTAAGAATGAAGAAAATTAGTGAGGTAAGCATGGAGACCAAGTTTTCGGCATTAAGAGGTGTAAGAGTGCTATGTTAGCGTAAGACTTCAGGTATTTTCCCAGCAGCTAGCAGAAATAAGAAGTAGTAATAAAAGAGTTTCAAACCTTTCACAGTCAGGGCAGCACTGCAAGAATCGTTCCCAGCAACATTAGAGACACTGCATGTGTAATTTGCACTGTCTGCCAGCTCTAGATTAGCAATCTCAAGTGACACAGTGTTCTCATGGCACAGGCTTCTATATTTCGCACTGTCAGTTATCTCTGTTCCATCCTTAAACCATTTTGCAGTAATGGGGAGTGACCCAGAAACTTTGCACTCCATTTGGATAGAAGATCCCAAAATGGTATCCTTTTTGGTTAGCTTTTTGATAAATGCAGGAGGAATTGATTGATCTGCCCAACACAAAAAATGGCAAAAACACACTGGTTACCGTCTTGCCTGTCTTTCCCAAACAGAGATTATTATTTTTTGCATTCCCTCCCTGCTGGACTGGCAAATTTGTCAAATGACAATACGAACCTAGCACAGTCAGAACAGCTTCACAGGTGCTACTTCCGAAGTCATTTTCAACTTTAAAACTGTATGTACCACTATCCTCCTTTGATACAGGTTCAATCCTGAAACTGGCCACATTGTTTTCAAAGCTCATTGTGTAGTATCTACTGGGCAGAAGCTGTTTGCCGTCTTTGTACCATCTTATTCGGAGCTCCGGTGTCCCAGCCACAGTACACTCCAAAGTCACGGGGTCTCTTTCAGTGACCTTAAGTGATTTAGCCTTTTCTATGATCCGTGCAGGCTCTGAGGTATAAAGTGTATAAAAATGGCAGTTAGCTACACAGATAGGCGACTGACTTTCCAAGTGATCATGAAGGATGAGCTTGAAGGGTCACACCTTGTACACACCTTGTACAAAAAGCAAAGCAAAGCACTTCTCCACACCAGACTCATTCTTTGCCTGGCAGGTGTATCTCCCTCTGTGGCTGAGGTCAATGTTGGTAAGTTTCAGTGTGGCCACATTGTTCTCAAAGCTGATATGGTGGTGCTCATCATCCTCTAGTATTTTCTCATCTTTTATCCATGACACAGATAAGGGTTGAGCACCTGCTATGATGCACTGGAAGAATGCAGTACCTTTTAAAACGCTAGTGACGTTCTCCAGCTTCTTGACGAAGGATGGCGGTTCTGTGGTTTGAGGTTTTGTTTGTTGTTTGGAAGAGAAGTCATGGAAAGGCAAGAGGGGAAAGAGAGATCACACAAAGTCATCCTAGTCACTACAGTTTTGCTGGGGGATGTAACGTTTGGGGTATGCTTCCTAGAGGACTGACCTTTCAAGCTGAGCCTTGTGCTGCAAGAACAGCTCCCACCTTCATTTGATATAATACACTGATATTCACCAACATCCGAGACATCGCAGTTGGTCACATGAAGAGTAAATACTGATTCTTTGGTGGAGATAGCATATTTCTTGCTGCTGAACATCTCCTTATTGTTCTTCAGCCACTTCACTTCAAATGGAGGAGTACCAGTCACCTCACACTCAAGTGTGGCCTCTAAACCCTTCACTACCTCGGTGGGTCTCAACTCCCGAACAAATGTTGGAGGCTCTACAAAAAGGAATGAGTGGAAAGTAGATAGTAACCTTGGATGGTTTTGAGGGGAGAAGTCGTCTCCCCTACTCCATCACCCCAGCTATGTGCCATAGCTGGATAATAATGACAAGAAGTTCAAAACCAACCTTTTACTTTCAGCTCGACGCTGCAGCTCTCACTACCTGCATCATTGTGGGCTTCACAAACATAAATCCCACTATCTGACACTCTGGCTTGAGTGACTTTCAAAGTGGCTAAACCATCTATGAAGGAGATGCCGTACTTAGCTTGGTCAGTCACTTCATTCCCATCCAGGTACCACGTGACATGAATCTCTGGTGTGCCTACTATCTGGCACTCGAAAGTGGTGGACTGTCCTTCACGCAAAGCTACTACAGAAGTTGGCATCTGAATAAATCTGGGGGGCTCTAGAAGATGGACAGAAATAGTGAACCATTATAATATTCAAAGTGGTTTAAAGAAATACAAGGGTTTCCTACCCCCTCCCCCCAAATTACACAGAAAAATCAGAACCAAAAATGAGAAAAACATTGGGTTGCACACCTTTTACAAACAGAGCTGCTTTGCATGTTGCAGTCCCCACATCGTTGCTTATCTGACAAGTGTAGTTTCCGGAGTCAGATGTCCTAACTGAGAAGAGCTCCAATACACTAGATGTGTCGTCCTTCCAGACAGATCGATTGGCTCCGGAGAGGAGCTCCTGGCTGTCTTTAAACCACTTTATCTGCAGAGGAGTAGAGCCTTTCACCAGTGCTTTGAACTGAACCCTAGCATTGGGCACAACCTCTTGGGACTGGGGTTTTTCCACAAAATATGGTGGTTCTACAACATGTAAAGAGGAAGAAAGACGATTACTCTGAGACAGGGGAATTCCAAAATTATGAATGACACATCTAACACAAGACAAAGAAGGAGTTCAAACCTTTGACTGTTAAGAACCCACTGCATTGATTGCTTCCTGCCTTATTTGTGGCTTCACAGGTGTAAGAGCCACTGTCTGTGCCTTCCAGTTTGTTTATTTCTAGAAATGCAGTATTATCATGGAAAGAGTATTTGTGCTTTTCACTTGCTGTTATTTCTTGGCCATCCTTGTACCACTGGATACTTATAGGATGTGAACCAGACACTATGCACTCCAGATGGACAAAAGATCCCTTAATGCTGTCCATTTTCTTCAGCTTTTTGGTGAATTTAGGTGGTATGATGAGATCTATCCAAGACAGAGTAAAAAGACAAAGTATGAAATTCGACCTCGATTGTGGCAGATGTCAGCTCAGGAGAAAAAATTTTGCACATAAAGACAATGATAAAAGAAAGCCCATACACACCTAGGACATTAATGCTGGCAGAACAGCTACTGCTCCCAACATCATTGTGAACCTCAAAAATGTATTCCCCACTATCTTTCTTTTCTGCATGAAGCACCTTTAGGACTGAGACAGTATCTGTAACACTGATCTTATATTTTGGGCCTAACGTCAGTTCCTTGCCGTCTTTGAACCATTTGGCTGTAATATCTTTAGTTCCTGAAAATTTACACTGCAAGGTTGCTGGGTCTCCCTCAGTCACATCTATTGACACGGCCTTGTCCACGATCGTAGCAGGTTCTGTTGTAAACAAGGAGACAGTGTTAAGGGCACCTGTAAAAGTCATAAGGGAACCATCTGAGATCACTTGAAGTTGTCACAGTAGGACCAACCTTTGACAGTCAGCAGAGCAGAACACCTCTGAATTCCTGCCTCATTTTTAGCCTGACAGAAATACTTCCCATCATGTTTCAGTTCAATAGACTTCACCAGAAGTGTGGCAACATTGTTCACAAAGGTCATTTTGATATTGTTGTCTTCAATCACTTCATCATTGTCTTTCAGCCAAGTCACAGTGATGGGCAAGGAGCCTTTAATAGCGGCCTGAAACACGACTGTGCCTCCTCGGAGGGAACTAATGTTTTCTATCCTCTTCAAGAACTGTGGGGGCTCTGGCAGGAAGAAAGGGGCTATGTAAATACAGGTCTGGTTCATGACAGTGTGGCATGGAAACCACACTGGGATAAGAGCATGCTAGTGGCATTCTGCACCTTGCACTAACCTTTCAGTGTGACCTCTGAACTGCAGAGGCTGCTCCCGACATCGTTTGTTACTCTACACTGATACTCGCCAACATCAGAAGCATCAAACCTGAAAACGTGGAGGCTAATCAAAGATTTCTCAATGCTTATTCTGTGCTTCTTACTGCTCCTCACAGGTTTATCGTCTTTCACCCAAAACACTTCAAAGGGAGGTGTTCCAAGCACCTTGCACTCCAAAACCACATCAGAATCCTTCAAGACTTCCATGGATTGAAACTCCTTGCTAAAATAAGGTGACTCTACAGTGCAAAAGAGAGAGTGTAGTTTGTATTAATCATACTTTTTAAGCCTGTAAAACTGCACTGAGTTTAAAGAGACAAACTGAGTGGCTGGATGTTACACACACCTTTGATTGTAACAATGCTACTGCAAATATCTTTTCCAGCATCATTTTTGGCCTCGCAAATGTATTCCCCACTGTCTTCAGTCTCAACCTCTGTAAGATGGAGTGTTGCCAAAGATTTTGCAAAAGACATCCTGTATTTGTCACTCTCTTTCAGCTCTCTATCATCCTTGAACCATGTGATTTTAATCTCAGGAGTACCAGTGACTTCACAGGTCAGCTCAGCATATCCACCTTTCTTTACCAGATGGGTTGGCTCTAGCTTCTCCTTGAAGGCAGCAGGTACTGTGGATTTAAGAAGAATGTTCAGAACAAAGAAGGCAAGAAAGAGTGCCACTGAGTCAATCCAGCAGCTGAAATTTTAAAAGAGAGTATGAATGCAAACCTTTTACAAACAAATTTGCACTGCATGTTACTGAACCAGCTACATTGGAGACTTTGCAGGTGTATTTTCCCGAGTCTGTTGGTTTGACTGTGTAAAGCTCCAGATAACTTGCTAATGCCTCTGTCATAATGTAGCAGGCTCCTCCTGTCACCAGTTCAGCATCACCTTTAAACCATTTCACTGTCAGTGGTGTTGTGCCTTTAAAGGTGCCTTTGAAACGTACAGTTGATGCAGGCAGTACATCTTGGGACTCTGGTTCTACAGTGAAGCTGGGTGGTTCTAGATTGCATTGAAAGGAAAAAATTGTCAAGAGTACATATGGCCTGCACTTTGGGGAAGAAAAGTTTTATCACATGAAAAGTAAAACTCCAAGAAACATGAAACAAATTGCCAAACCTTTTATAAATAAAGTGCTACTGCTGTCTTTTATACCAGCAGAGTTTGTGGCTCTGCAAAGGTAGACCCCAGCATCACTTGCATCTAGGTGTTTTATCTCCAAAGACGCAGAGCCTTCTGCAAACTGTACTGTGTACTTGGCATCTGAAGTGATCTCAGTGTCCTGCTTAAACCAAGAGACGGTCATTGGAAGGGAGCCTGAAATTTTGCAGTCTAGGCGGCATGAGCTGTTAATGATGCTGTCAATATTCTTCAGTGGTTTAGTAAAGAAGGGAGGGAGAGTGCGATCTGTTGAGAGTGAAAAAAAATGAAAGAAACCAACACATGAGCAAAACAGGTGTGCAATTCTGCTTTTGGCTCTGTTGGGCTCAGAGCAGGGTAGCAGGGCTCTTTGCAAAGAGTCAGTACCAACCTAGCACAGTGAAGCTGGTAGTGCAAGAGCTGATGCCCACATCATTGGATATCTCAAAGGTGTACTTGCCACTGTCCTGCATTTCAGTGGCATAAAACTTGAGCTGGGCAACATTATTTTTAAAGCTGATCCTATATTTTTTGCTGGCAGGCAGTGGCCTTCCATCTTTGAACCATTTGGTTTTTAGTTCTGGAGTGCCTGTGACAGTGTACTCCAAAATCGCCGGTTCCCCTGCTGTTACTTGGATCATTTCAGATTTTTCAATGATTTTGGCAGGTTCTACAACAGAATTAAACAACTGGTGTTAAGGACAAAAGGAAACTGCTCTTTCTTTCAGGTGGGAGACAATGCGGGGATCACAGCATTACCCCACTGACCTTTCACTGCTAGTTCACCAAAGCAGGACTGACTTCCTGCATCATTCTCAGCCACACAGGTGTATTTGCCACCAGAGCTCAGCTGGACACCGGTAATCTGCAGCGTTGCTAGACCGTGTTCAAATGTCACTCTCACTTTGTTATCATCTTGAACAATGTCTTTGCCCTTCATCCACATCACAGACATAGGCTCTGACCCTTTCACCACAGCCTGTAACGCAATACTATCTCCAGCCAGAGCCGTCACATTTTCTATTTTCTTAACAAAAGATGGTGGTTCTAGTTCAAAGAGAAGAGACAAGAAGAAATACTCATCTGCTGCCACATCATTCCATGAAATCTGTTGCTTAAGACAGTTTTATGAGACAGTATGTGCAGCACATGGTGCATTTCAGCTAAAGAGCAGGCAAGGAGAAGAGCTGCATTCCCCAGCTGGGAGATAATGCATGGCCCTTTAATCTCAATATCCTTCAAATTCACAGGTTTGACACCAGATAAGAGTTCAGATATACACAGATTTTTAAGAGAAGAAGATACTCTCCCTGCCCACCCTCCGTAGCTACACACAAATCCAAAAAAAAGACATTTTAAGAAATGAGAGGTTCTTGCCAATCCCTTCAGTAAATGTAGTTTTCTCTCTCCCACTGACCTTTCAAGATGTATGTTGCACTGCATATGCACTTCCCAACTTCGTTAGCTATCACACACTCGTATTCACCGACATCCGCACTATTAAATGAGGACACCTCCAGAGAAATAACAGCTTTCTGAGAGGTCAACCTGTATTTTTTACTACTGCGAATCTGTTTCTTGTCTTTGTACCAGCTAATCTCAAATGGTCCAGTGCCAGCAACCTCACACTGAAGAATGGTGTTTGTTCCCTTCACTACCTCTGCTGGTTCAAGTGTTCGGATGAAAGATGGAGGTTCTATAAAAGCAGCAAGAAACAATTAGTCACCTATACCACAAAAAAGGAAGGAAAGATTTTTCTCAAGAAAGGACTGGCAGCAGCAAGAACAGACCTTTGACAACTACTTCAGTGGTGCAGCTGTCACTTCCAACCTCATTTGCAGCTTCACATGAGTAGCTCCCACTGTCATCAACTTTCACCTCCAAAATATCTAACACAGCCACAGAATTGACGAAGGACATCCTGTGTGTGTTGCTTTCACGGATTTCCTTATTATTCTTGAACCATGTAACCTGGATTTCAGGAGACCCTTTGATTTTGCATTGAAGGCGTGCAGAGTCACCTGGGGTCAGTAAATAAGATGGATCGACCTTCTTCACAAAGGATGGTGGTTCTAAAAATGGGAAGAAAAGAAAAGGGGGAAGAAAAGGGAAGAGGGGGAAAGGAAAAGAAAAAGGAAAGAAGGCTGAAATAGAAAGCTTTGAAAGACTGGTTCCCAGCGCAAGAACAAAACATGACTTGAGAAAAGATCAGCATAATCTTTGCTGAGCTGCAGTTCTTGTGGTTTCTTTTGCCCTCTCCTTCCATCTCTCCCCTGCATGCAGGGGCAATTCTTGGATCTGGCTGGTGAAAGAAATATTGAAGCAACACACAGTACACAGAAGAAAGCAGGGGAAACGAGCAACAGGTGAATGGACTGATGGCAGGTCTAAGCAGGATTTCAGCCCAAAGAAGTCTTTTGCCTGCAAAAGAAGAAACTGGGAAGCCAGGAATAGCAAAGGTAAAGGGGGCGTAGGACTATCTTACCTCTGACTGTGACGCTGGCAGAAGAGGAGCTGCTTCCTGCCTCATTTGAGGCAGTACACACGTAATGCCCTGAATCCTTTAGCTTAGCCAGAGGAATCTCAAGCAAGGCTATTTTGTCTTCAAAGTAAACCTTATAATCTTTGCCTGGAGGGATTTTGTTTCCATCTTTTGTCCATCCTACTGTTACTTTCCTGTCTTCATCTACCTGGCATTCAAGACGTATTTTTTTATTGACTGCTGTCTGCACTGACTGCAAAACTTTAATGAAGTGGGGCTTGTCTATAATGATCATTTCAGCCTGGCAAATATCCGCTCCAAACTTGTTGGAAGCTTTGCAAGTGTAAACCCCTCTGTCACTGGTGGTGAGAAGGGAAATATCTAACACATGTTTATTTTCCACTTTGGAGATCTTGTGGTGGTCCGAAGGTAAAATGGTCGTGCCATCTTTCTGCCAGGCGACGTCGATAACTGGAGTGCCCGAAACAGTACATAGGAACTTGACACTTTTGCCCACAAAAGTAGTGATAGACTCAGGTCTGGTAAGAAACGTTGGTGGAAGTGCTTCTGCAAAACAAAGGGGGTCAATGTTATGCAGAGGTGAGGATTAGAGCTTAAGCTCTTTCTTCACATTTGCCAGGGACAGAGAGCAAGAAGGGCCAATTTGTCACCAGACACTCTTAAGCAAAAAAGCCAGGAGTGAAGGAGTTAAGAGGTGTTAAAGATGATAAATTTTGGCTGTTGGTTTTGTATTTCTTAGGTCTGTATACTGCTCCAGAGCTTGAAGGCATCTTAAATCTCTGAAGCAATGCACAAACTACAGGAAAATGAACCAAAAGTCAGAACTTCCTCCCCCATGACTGACATGTTTGTGCCCCATTCCCTCAAGATGGACAAGTTTGCACACATTGCACAGTTTGTGCATTTTTCTTTAGTCTCTAGCATCTGGCATCTAGCAAACACCACATAAATACTCCTCCCACAAAGAAAAAAGTAAAAAGTAAAGAAATTGCAATACACTAAAAATCCAAAAGATAGTATGTGTGGTTTTTTAAAGAATAAAAAGATGATTGTATAGTTGTTGATAAAGATAATTGCATAGCTCTCAATAGACAAAAAAGTCTGCAGATTGAAGCAGCTTTAAACCTTCTCTTGTTTAAGATCTATGTTCCCAATCACGCAGAGTTCCCCTCTGGCCATGGCACACAGATGTTCAGGTATGCTGAACGCTGCATAGCCTGCCTCACATAGCTGCAGGATAAACATAGGGTGTTAGCATAATTGCACAGTGATTATTACACCAAAGAAATCAGATTTGAAACTGTCTGTGTTCTTTCTGTCTGGAATTTAAATAAACCTTCTTCAAGAATGCATTCACAAACCAATCCTATTATGTTGACATTCTAGGTCCTCCCACTCTCTCTTTCCCCCTTCTTTCTTCTCGTCTGAAACTTTTCACTCTGATTCCCTTTTCTAGGTACAGAAAGCACCTAAAAGCAGCATTCTCAAAAATTATTCCTTCTTTATGCTTGTGCCTGGCAAAATTAGGTATGGATTGTGTACAACAAAGGCAATCAAGAGCCCTATCACAAACATTTGTAAGTATAGCCATGAAAGCATTACAATATACCAAGATATTATATGCAGAAGGACAAGTGTTTAAAAGTTTGTACTTACCAGTTACGGTTAAAAGGGCTGTAGAGCTTACACTGCCATGCTGGTTGGAAGCCTTACAGCTATACTCTCCACAGTCAACAACCTGAGGCCTCGGGATCTCCAGCGTGGAGAGGTAGTTGGAGGTGCGAATGGAGTATTTGTCCCCATCATATATCTCTCGGCCAGCTTTGTACCACTGGAACCTGACATTGGGAGCAGTCTCTACCTCACAGGTAAACTTGGCCACATGATTTACAGCCACCTCCAGAGATTCAAGTCTTCTCCTCAGGATCGGTGCAACTGAAATCAGAAGCAGAGAGTAACTCAAAGCCCTGCCTGCTGACATTCTGGAAAGTAAAAATGAAGTGACTGGCTGAAAAAAAAAATAAAAGAAAAGTTCTTTACTTGCAATCCATATAAAGTGACTGCAAAATAAAAAAAATCTGTAAGAAATGAAAGCAGTACCAGGCTCAGTGGACAGACAATGTTACGGTGCATGATGACATCAGGAAACACAGTGGTGATACTCCATGTGAAATAGAAATGCACAATAACAATGCGATACAAGCATGTACCACACTATTCTGGAGCTGTGAAAAATTTTGGTGTGAATGAGAAATTGTGCTAAAACTGTGCAATGACTCTAAAGAGTGAGAGAGGGTGCAGCAGTGAGAAAAGTGGGTAGAGCAGGTCCACTTCACAGGCAACAACAGGAAGAAATGGTCAGGACTGAGATACAGCTTGTCCTGACCATGCTCGTGTGATGAGAACAGAAGGCAACAAAGCTCCTGACCAAAGACTGGAGTGAGGTAAGAGAGCGACTTTGCCATGTGGTAAAAGGAGACCATAAATCCAGAGAGAAAGGGGGCCCTCTGATTAGTGGCATGATGGTATTAATATTGTATCTGTATCCAAAGATACAGACACATAGTAGGGCAGTTTCATTAGTAGAGCAGTGTATTAAAAAGGCAGTATTTTATCCCCATAATCCAACCTCTTTTAACAACTGTGAGTTTTGCTGCTGTTGCTCTTTTTCCACCTTGATTCAGTGCCTCACAGGTGTACTCTCCTTGGTGAATATCCCCGCACACTTTGCTTATTAATAGTGTGTACGTGTCCTGATCTTGCAAACACTTGAATTTGTCGCCTGAAGACACCAGTTTACCCTCAAAGTACCAGTTCACATCTCTGACATTTGTTATGAGAGACACCAGACTGACACTCCCCCCTTCCTCCACAACAGTGTCGACCAGTTTGCTGTGTATGATGGGATAACTCTCTTTGTCCAGTACATCCTCTAGCTTCCCAGCTCTAGTTTCCAGATCCTCTCTGCCCTTTTCCTCATATACTTCTTCCCTTTTCTCCTTCCTGTTCAGTATTTCTGTGGGTGTCTCAGTGGGAACACCTGTGGAGGCTACATCAGCAGTGGCTGCAGCTGCACCCACATCCTTGATTTGACCATACCCAGCCACAGCATTGATTACTTGCGCAGACAAAGGCTGCTCCAGGGGTATTTCTGCTTCCATAGTCCTCTCAGCCTTCTGGGGCTCCAGCTCAGAATTTTCATCACAGGATTTTCCCGAGAGAAGTGGACTGGGATGGACTGGATATGCTTTGGATTTTTCTTCTGTCAAGAGATGTTTTTCTTCACAAATAAGAGAATAGAAAGCCTTCTTCAAGACTGTTATCTGGTCAGCTTTCTGAATGTTGACTTCTCCCAAGGAGACTGGAATTTCTATGGAACTGAGTCCTCCTGTGGTCACAACATAGGTGCATAGGGTGTGTTTATGTTCCTTAGTGATGTTTATTGTCTGTACTTCAACATTTTCTTTATCAGCCAACCATTCTGAAAACAAAAGGTTTTGCTCACTTACCACTGCAGCTTTCAGTGCATTTCTAATTTGAGTCTTTATGTCTAAGTTGCAGCTCTTGGGAACCTGAGCAGTGAGCTGACTCTCTTTGTTGAGTACTTGGCTTGGCTGGAGCTCGTGAGCGTACATTGTTTCATGGGGTTGTCTCCCTGCTGTTGGACACTGCCTAAGTGGGCTGGCAAGATCAATGATGTGTTCCTCCTTGAAGGGCTGGTTTTCTTCTAGTAGCAAGGGAAATCTCATTGCCTGTCCTTCACAGATTCTTGCAGCAAAATCTTCCTCTGCCGCTTCCAGGGAAGAAATGCTCTCCAGCGGGACAGCTTGGCCCTCAGAGAAGACCAGTTCAGAGTGAAATCTGGGCTCAGCTTTCAGCTCACCTTGCATTGCCTGGAAGCCCTCAAGGACCTGGATGTGGTCACCATCCATGGCACGGCTCTCAGTGGTGCCTGACACCAGCAGAAGGGCTTGTGAAGCCTTTGTCTTGAGAGCAGCCATTTGCGCTGCCACCTTGGGGTGGACTTGCTCTTTGGGCAAGAGCATCTGTGCGGCTACAGTCCCAAGGCAGCCCAGCAGTTGTGTCTCCATCGCTGCTGTAGGCACCACAACCTGGGGACCAGCAGGGAGGGTTTGCAGTAGCTCTGCCAGAAGCCTTCTGCTCTCTTGTGTTGTGGCCACCTGGGCAAGCATCTCTTCAACAGTCTGTACAGCCAGACAGGCCATTGGCAGACCCGGCAGGATGTCCTCCCTGGGCAGCACATGCTCTGCCTGGCTCATCTGGAGCTGAAGGAGGGCCAGGGGCTCCCTCATGGCCTCAAGGCTAAGCACTCCTTCCATTGCAGGAAGCTCACCAGCCTCCTCGTAGGACAGGAGGCTTTGGTCCTCTGTCACCGCAGAGTACTGCAAGGCCGGGCTCTGCCTGCACACAGCTTGCTCCTCAGGCAGCACAAGGAGCTCAGCAGAGCATGTGGCCTCGCCCAGGGCACTCACCGCCCTGCATGTGTAGAGCCCAGTGTCCTCCTCCACACACTCCCGCACTGTCAGGGAGCCTGAGCCATCAGGGTGGTGAGCAACAGAACGATGTGCATTGGAGAAGAGCTGCTCACTCCCCTTGAACCACTGCACATCGGGGCATGGGTCCCCAGCCACTGTGTACTCAAAGATTGCGGTGAAGCCTGGTGCACACTGCATGCTATCCGGCTCCCTGGCAAAGTAAGGGACCCCTGATACCCGCTGCTGCACATGGAGGTGGGCGCTGCATGTGGTCTCACCATGTTCATTGCTGGCCACACATATGTACTCACCCTCATCCTGCACATCCACATATGGGAGGATGAGGCTGTGGTCATTTCCAGCAAACACTAACTTACGGTCCATGGATGGGGTTAGCTTCACACTGTTGAAAAACCACTGGATTTTGGGTGTCGGGCTGCCAGTAACAGTAACAGAGAGACTAGCTACATCTCCCTGCCAGACTTCAAAATCTGAGAACTGTTTGAGGAAAACAGGGCCTTTGCCCCCTTCCTCCATTTTCATCTTTGCTTTGCTAGAATAAACTGGTTTTTCAGGCTCAAATTCAAGTGTTTTCTCTCTATCAGGCAACTGAAGGCCGCTGCTGTAGCCTTCACTTCTTCCTTCCTCAGAAGACACAGTAAGAGAGCTAGCGACGTCTGTATGGAAAAAAAAATTGTTTAGTTTTACTAGAATGTTTAAGAGAATGCTTGTAGATAGCAATAAACAGTATTAGTGCAACTATTTTTGTATGTCTGGAGTGTGCCTCAAAACTGTACAGCAGTTAACAATGAACATGAGGTCCTCTTGCTGTCAAATACACGCCTGCCAAAACCAGCAAGACATGCTGTGATGTCAGGTGACTTATGAACTTCCCATCTGGATCAACTTGGGTGTCTCTTTAAACCTGACATCACAGTATGGGTTAGCCATACCCCCAGAGTGTACAGTGCAAGTAACAGTCAAGCAACATTGGTGCATTTCACAAATATAATTAAAGTGCTATGTGTCATACATATTTGTATGTACACTCATAAAAACAAGTACAGCAGAGTAGTGCTAAGAACCTGGTTTAATTCAAAACACCAACAAAAAGAAGAATGCCAGAATTAGGATTGGAAAACTAACACAAACTTGTCAGTGCACAACCTTTCTTCTGGTGCAGTTACTTAATCTCTTTCAACTTAATCTTTTGTCTAACACACCAAGTTATTACCTCTCCCTTACCAGCTTTGTCCTGTTATTGTCACTTGACTCGCATGCTTACAACACCATTATTACTAAAATCATAAGTTTGCACTCTTTATTTAATGTCATTGGTTTAAGTCTCTGCTTTTAAACTCCTCCCCGTCACAATGTTGCATACTAAAACCCCCACAATACCAGAGAAAGAGGACAGAGCACTTTAAGGTTTTTCTTTTTCTAGCTTTTGTGAACTTGGATATTTATGTGTTGGACCACTTTGTTCTAATGGTGGTTTAAAATGAGAGGAAGCAGACATGAAGAACACGTGATTCTCTGCAGATGCCTGACACTAGAAACATCACTGAAATCTGAGACTTCAGGAACGGAACAAGCCATCCATGAAAAGCACGGTGCAAAGAAAACTTCCGGACATCAAATCCTGTTGTTCTCACTGAGTCAAGTTTGCTCAGTTAAGGCCCACAGTATTTGATGCTGGAAAGATATGAGAGTTGTTAAAAAAGAATAAAAGAAGTGTGAATGAATAAATGTCTCCAGGCACTCTAATGTTGAACCTTGATAAGTCTCTCAATTACAATGTCTTAAATTCCAAAACTTATTTAGAGATAATAATTTTTGCTGCACTCCAATAACCACTATGAAGAAGAACAGAATATACAATACCCGTTCTTTCTCATTGGTTTTAACAATAATTAGTCTTGCCACAAACACCATAGCATACATGACATAGCAGAGTGCATACAGTGATTAACTGCAGAGAAGAGATGCTTTGGTAAAAAAAAAAATTACACCATTCCTTCAGTATTACCTGCCAGCCTTGTTAAAACAGTAAGGCAGTTTCCCCTGAAATACAATGTGCTAGTAAATTTGAGAACAGGCGGCACAATTGGCCCACAATAAAGTATACAAATTGCAGAATGGAACCTCTGCTAACACAAATGAGAATGCTTTATACACAGGAGTGTGGCAAAAAAAAATGCACTTTTGTGTGTTTCTAAATATTTATGACAGAATAACTACAGAGATACTTTTTCATATTTCAGGTATGTCTGTGAAATTAATAAAGTACAAGAAGTGACGAACTTAAATCATTTACACATTTATTTCATTAATTAACCATACATGTTAACATTCAATACACATTGATGACAAACAAACATAATTCATCCTTTTTTTAAGATACTGGGTTTGTAGTATTGAAGGTGACATTAAACCTGACAATGAAATTATGAGTTTTGTCATTTGAAGAGATTTGGCTCTAAGCTATACCAGTTGTCCCAGAGTAAGTTTATTCAAAACTAGAATTACTCCAGATTTATATCATTGTAGCTTAGGAGAGACTTTGTCTCTGCACAAGCACATGATAATGTTCCTGGCTAACGTATGAAACTTAAATCAAGACTTTTCAACTTACATAAACCACAAACACTACTACACAGGTAGAGACAAAGATGCTTGGCTATATGTTCCAGATGTGAACACGAACTTGGACCGGTTTGACTTACGGCTTCAACAACAAGTTATGGGCCTGTTTCTACCAAAAAATTAAGTTCATTAACGTGCAAATTAAACACATGCCATAATTGCTTAGGACCTAACAAAAGAGCCTCTGACCTCTTTGGCGTTGGACCTATAAGACCCCGTCATGTCACAGCTGGCATATGACATGAGACAATTCGTGCCTACTTCCCTACAGACCTCTGCTGTCTAATTAATCAGTTAGTGCTACACATCTACACAAGGAAAGGGTTAAGGACACATCATGAAGCAATAGTTTCCCAGCACAACGTTGGGTCAGACACTCATGTTTCTCTTTCCTACCACCATTACCTATGAGAAATCACAATTATCTCTGCCTTTTAACAACATACAGATCTTAAATATTTATCATGGGGTCATGACTGGAACTTGCCACTCCTGACTAAGTTTATATTGGGCAATTCAATTGGGCAAAATGAATCTTTTGATCAATAATTACTATCCCAGGTGAGTGATGGAATAGTCTTAAAGATTATTGAGGTTTTGAGGCATGCTGACCTCAGTGTGAGGAGACATCAAACTCAGAAATAAGAACATGCATGAATATAATCTGAATGTACTGTAACAATAGTTCTTTTATGCTTAAAATCACCATGCTCATTAAAGAAGTTTGCAAGGTAACTGACAGCAATTTGTACATAACATGAATAACTTCATGAACAGGTAATCAATCAAAGTAAAAATAATTTTTGTTTAGGGTTGTTGAACTCCAGGTTTCACCTTGGCACACAGGTAAATGGAAAGCTGGTATGTGCATTACAGAGTTATTTAACTTCTGATTAACATTAATTAATAACTTGCATACTTTTAACATATTTTCTTAATCGATATATCATTGTTTATGTAAGACAGATTTAGTTCTGATTTAATTATGTCAGCTACTGCTGATTCCTCCTCCTAAATACTAGCATGATTTTAAATACAAAAATATATACTCCTATTGAGAATGCTAATGTAAAATCTCTTCTGCTGAGAAAATGGCACAGGTAACAATTGAATGTATTCTACTTATTTCTGGTCATTCTGACACATAGCACACTTAACTGTTACTAATTAAAAAAAAAGAAGAAACGAAAAGGTACAGATTTAGTTCTAATGTGAAACAAGAATACTGCATAAATATCTCTCAGTTTTTTACTACTATGTATTTTTTACGAATGACACTGAAATACGGGGACAACCAAAATTATTTTGATGAATTTACAGTTACATCATTGATTGATTATGCTCCCTCTCTCCTTTCCGTTTAACTTCTAAAGACACTGTACAAAATACGTTTTCATGTTTATTACTTGGTAATAGAGAAAAAAATCCTGTTCAGTCTCTACTAATGCAAAACTTTCACTTCTTCACATTGTGTTGCTTTTCTTTGCAACAGCATAATTCCATTGACTTAAAAAAAAGTCACTTAATTCCATGAGTCAGTAGAATGAGGCTCATGGATGTAAGAATTTTGCAGTGATAGAAACTGTAAACACAGGATTTGAATCAGTGAGACTCACATGTTCTGACACAATATCGTGAGAAGGGGGAATATCAATTTAAGGAGTTCTTTCACAGAACTATATCCAAACTAAAAAGCAAACATAAGTTAGTATGGCATACCTTTAGATTGCAAGAAAAATGTGGTTTCTACATTTTCAGATGATTTCTAGCCTACATAAAACCATAATGATTGCACTGTTACAGACACACAGGAATATGTGCACTATATGAAAGAATTAGTCCTACATAAATGACAGTGAATTAAAATATCTTTACAAGAATGAGTAAGGAGCTTGGAAGGAGCCTGAAATATACCTCAATGCAGAAAGTATGCACAAGACCTATGCACAGATTAAATCTCACTTAAATTCCCCAATGAAGGCAAGTTTAAGTGAGACAGAAATATGCCCACATAGAGTGGTTTTCATCTCTAAAGAGATTAAAAACAATGCCCCAAAAATGAGTGCTGCATTGTTATCTGCAGTGAACAGCAGCATAAAAACATGTAGTGTTTCAAAAGAGACTCTGAAATAAATTGTGGAAATTTAGTATAACGTTAACACAGCACAAGTCTCCGCAGTTCCTGCCCTGTTAGTAGCTATGCATTTGTACTGCCCACTGTCGCCTTGCATCAAGTTTCCAATAGTAAGGCTATGAGAGCCCCCCTGCTCTTCCTGTGCACAGTACCTGTCCCCTTCCAACAACACCCCATCCTTGTACCAGAGAACACTTGGGTTGGGGGAACCAGTCACGAGACACTGGAAGCATGCTGAGGTGCCTACAGATGCACTGGAGTCAGAAACGAGCCTCAGAAATTTTGGAGGGGCTTCTGTGACCTGAAATTCAGAGCTGCAGCTCTCTGACTCCTCTGCCCGAAACTCAACCCGTTCCTCTTGGGATGGCTCCGCAAACATGTCAAAAGTGATGTTGACACCCTTCTCCCCTTCGACTTCCTGCTCTTGTTGAGTCACTGCAAGCAGTTGGATCGCTTTCTCCGAGTTGTCTACATGTGGCTCAAATTCAAACTCCAGGTCTATTTCTGACTGGTCACCTGGGCTCACAGTCTTACTCAAAAGCAAGTCGCACTTCTGAGGCCTGTGCAGTTCACTGCTTGTGACTGTCTCGCTGTTTGCCTTAGCACTTTCCCCCTTCTGAGCCATAACTATGAGGGAGCCTTTGCACATTGCTTCCCCCAGCCTATTAATTGCCCGACAGTGATACCAACCACCATCAGAAGGACCTACATTTTGGACCCTCAGACTGTGAAGTCCCTCCTTCTGACTCACAACATACTTCCCTGTGGCAGGTGTCACACAGGTGTCACCTCTGAACCATTGCACTACTGGGACAGGAGTACCTGTTACCACACACTCAAACACTGCCTCCAAGTCTTCTGTCACCTGGACATCTGCAAAGGGCACGGCAAAGTGGGGAGGCATTTCAGTTACTTGGAAATCAATTTTTACATCCTCATTCTCCTCTGCAGCCAAGCCTGCAGCTTGCTCCAACAAGGCAAGTGGAAGGACATCCAGAGAAACAACCATGCTTTTCTTATCTGGGCTAAATTCAGGACTGGTTATGATTTTGACCTGCTTCTCAAACTCCTTCACCTCATTTTCATCCAGCTCCACTTCCAGGAGGATCTCCTGTGGTGAAGGTGACCTTGAAGATGTGTTTTGCTCCAGTTCAAAGTGTATAACATGCTGGTGGGTGACAGGGGGTGGCAGTGCTAGTGACCGCCCATCTTCAGACAAAACTTCCACCTGTGCGATACTTTTAGCTTCCCCGACAATGTTCACTGCATGGCACAGATACTGTCCTCCATCAGCTTTCTGGACGTCAGTGATCTCCAGCATGCATTTGTCCCCATCCTTCTCTATTCGCACTCTCTCATCCAGCTCCACCAGAGATTTATTATGATACCACTTCACCCCTGGCTTGGGCAGACCCACCACCTCGGCCACAAAGCTTAGTGTGCTGCCCTCATACAGCCTCCTGCTGTTCAACGCCTTGAGGAATGCAGGTGGCGTCTCCCTGCCTGATGGCTCCAGGGCTTCACAGGGGGTTCTAAACACCTCAGCCTGTGGGTGGTCTGGAGGCTGCTGCCTTCTCTCACAGAGGGGGACCACAGCCAGTGCATCCATATACTCCCCAGTGGGTGTTCGGTAGCGCTCTGGTGGTGTGCTGTCCCCTGATGCAGAGCAGGATTCCTCAAAGGGTGTGAAGTAGTGCTGCAAAGGTGTGTTGCATTTCGAACCCTCAGAGGGTGTGGAGTAGCGCTCAGGTGGTGTGCTGTGTCCTGAGCCCTCAGATGGTGTGGAGTAGCGCTCGGGTGGTGTGCTGTGTCCTGAGCCCTCAGATGGTGTGGAGTAGCGCTCGGGTGGTGTGCTGTGTCCTGAGCCCTCAGATGGTGTGGAGTAGCGCTCGGGTGGTG